>Ga0079224_100004280_pt1 | contig 18370 bp, 9 predicted proteins | sample Stecom2015_FD_80414 | JGI IMG/M metagenome (GOLD analysis project Ga0079224, IMG submission 80414) | Agricultural soil microbial communities from Utah to study Nitrogen management - Steer compost 2015 | ecosystem: Environmental > Terrestrial > Soil > Agricultural land | place: USA: Utah...
CACCCGGGTGAGCCGCAACGTGCAGGCCACCCTGGCGTCGCTCAACCGCTCCCTGGCCATCCTCGGCGCGCAGCTGTTGGCGGCGCAGGAGGCCGGCGACATGGCCACGCAGGAGGTGCTCGAAGCCCAACGGAGCCAGCTGATCGCGGACCGCCAGGCCGCCGAGTCGCTGAACCTCTCGGCGGTGGTGCTGGGCCTGCTGGAGCCGTTCCGGCAGGCGGCCCCGGAGGCCGAGCCGGTCAACGACCGCACCACCTTCTTCACCGTCGTGGCCTTCGCCATCTTCTTCCTGCTCACCTACGTCTTCCTGCTGGCCCGGCGGCTGGTCGACCCCGCCATCATGGACCCCAGCGACCTGGCCAAGGCCGGCGGCGCGGAGCCCGTCGCGGTGGTGGCCGGCCGCCGCAAGGACGCCCCGGAGTTCCAGGCGGGCATCGGGCGCGTGGCCACCGCGGTGCCGGCCCGCCGCGCGGCGCCCGGCGACGCCCCGGGCGCCGCGCCCGCCAGCGTGGTCGTGGTCACCGCCCCCACGCGCATGGGTGCCCAGCACCTGCTGGCGCGCAGCCTCGCCGAGGCGTACGCGCGCGCCGGCGTCCGCACGCTGCTCGTGAACGCCGACCTGGCCTCCACGGTCGGCATGACGCAGGCGCCGGTGGGCAACGCGACCGTGCCGATGGTCAACCTCACGCAGCGCCCCGACCGGGCCGAGCCCACCACCGTGGCGATCGACCACGGCGTCTACCTCGACCTGCTCAGCCTCACGCCGGGCACCCAGCACTCGGCCTCGTTCGGGCCCCTGACGCAGCGCCTGGCCGCCCTGCTGGCGGCGTGGCGCGACCAGTACGGCGTGGTCATCGTGGACACGTCGGCCCTGGCCGAGGCGTCCGTGGCGCTGGCGCTCGCCGACACGGCGGACCACGTGCTGGTCGTGGCCGTGCAGCACGTCACGCAGCAGACCTCGGTGCGGGAAGCGGTGCAGGAGCTTGGCCGCGCCGGCCACGCCTCGATCGGGACCGTCCTGTTCACCGACGCGTCGCTCGGGGCGCCGATCGCCGGCACGGCCACCCGCGGCCGGCAACGGGCGGGCCAGGGCCGCGAGCGCCCCACGGCCGAGCCCGACGCGCGCGTGGTGGCCTCCGTCACCCGCCGGCAGTGAGCCCCGCTCCGGGCTGAAGGCTCCCCCGCTGGAGCCGCGTCACCCGCTCCGGCGCCGCCCCGGACCGTCAGTCGCTCGAGCCGCGCTGCCCCCGCGCCGCCACCCGCTGCACGAGGGGGCGTAGCAGCCGGCGGTCGAGCAGCAGCAGCGCGGCGAGGTAGACCAGGCCGCCGCCGAGGACCTGCGCCGCCAGCGGCGCCGCCCCGCTCCAGTCGCGCGTGAAGGCCAGCGCCACCGTCATCACCGTCGTGGCGGCCACGATGGCCCCGACCGGCTGCCGCGGCAGGGGCGGCAGCGCGAAGGAGCTGCGCCCGAACCACCAGGCGAGCGCGGCGGCCACCACGTACGCCACCACCGTCGAGTAGAGCGCGCCCATCAGCCCGAGCGTCGGGATCCACCAGAGGTTCAGGCTCACGTTGAGCGCCATCGACACGAGCATGATCCAGAGCTGCTTGAGGGTGTCGCGGCCCAACTGGAAGGCCAGGTCGAGGTAGTAGCTCTTCACCCCGGCGATCAGCGCGGCCCCCGCGATCCACGGGAGCACCGCCTTCGTGGCCGCCTCGAACTCCTGCCCCACCAGCACGGCAGCGATGTTGGGCGCCAGCACCGCCATCCCGGCGGCGGCGGGCAGACCGAACATCAGCAGCAGGCTCACCGTGCGGGACAGCTCCTGCCGCGCCGCGGCGGGGCCGTCGCGCTCGAGCGCCGCCACCACCAGCGGGTAGGCGGCCAGGTTGACGATGCTGAGGAGCATCCCGATGCCGTAGTTGGCCAGGTCGTAGCCCACGGCGTACACGCCGGCCACGCCGCTGTCGAGGAAGCCGGCCAGCATGAAGCGGTCGGAGGTGCTCACCACGAACCCCAGGGTGGCCGTGGTGGCCAGCGGCAGGCCGTAGGCCAGCACGTTGCGCACCAGGCGCCGCTCGAACGGTCCGGTGAGCGCCCGCGCCCACAGCCCCGGCGCCCCCAGCACCACGAGGGTCAGGAGCATCGCAGCCACCAGGCCGACCAGGAGGCTGGCCGCGCCCCAGCCGAGCAGCGCCAGGCCGGCCCCGAACGCCAGCGACAGCACGGCCTTGCCCGCCGCGTACGCGCCGTAGCGCGCCGGTGACAGCTGCGAGCGCTCGCGCTCGATGGTGAGCTCGAAGACGCCCTGCACCAGGAAGAGGGCGATGCCCAGGTAGACGAGCTGCCGCGTGGTGGGGTCCGTGACGAACAGGGTGGCGGCCACGCCGGCCACCAGGCACGCCGCCGCCACGATGACGAGGAGCATGCGCGCGATGGTGGCCAGCGTGGTGCGCGGGTCCACGTCGGCGCGCGGCAGGAAGCGGAGCAGCGCGAGCCGCAGCCACTGGAGCAGGAAGGCGTCGGCGGTGCCGACGGCCGTCACGACCAGCGTGTACTCCCCGAACTGCTCGGGCGCGAGCAGGCGCGTGTAGACCGCGAGGGCGACGAAGTTGACGAGCCCCGGGAGCCCTCGCCCGAGCGCGTACAGGAAGCCGTGACGCAGCAGCATCGGCCTAGCCTAACCGTGTTGGCGCCGCGCGCCGACGACGCGGCCGGGCCTCAGTCGCCGTTGCGGATCAGCTCGAGGGCCGCGCTCATGTCGAACTGCGGGTTGCCCACTAGGGAGGCCCACGTCTGGGGCCGCTGCAGCGCCCCCAGGTCGGGCGCGTCGCCTTCGTAGGGGAGCCCCACGTCGACACCGGCGCTCGCGAGCGGGCTGTCGGGGGCGAGCGCGAGGAACGCCTCGGAGCCGGGCTCGGTGCTCTCGAAGCGCACGTCGGCGACGCCCAGGTCCCAGCTGTTGTTGTCGCTCGCGGCGCCGTTCGGCCGCACGCCGCCCGTGGCGGCGATGTTGTTGCGGAACGTGGTGGTCGCGGTGCCCTCGAAGTTGGAGCCGCCGTTGGCGAACGCGGTGTTGTTGAGCACCATGATGTTGCGAGCGCCGTTGCTCGTGAAGCCGTGCGCCTTGTTGTGGAACGCGATCGAGCGGCGCACGGTCGAGTCGCTCCGGGGGATGGGCCCCCCGAGCTTGAAGCCGTTGCCGTTGCCGAACTCGCCGCGCCCGTTGCCGAAGCTGATGCAGCCGTCGACGAGGCTGTTCGTGGAGCGCCACAGGTCGACGCCGTCGTCGGAGTTGAAGTAGCTGACGCAGTTGAGGATCACGTTGCCGTCGCCGGAGCTGATGCCGATGCCGTCGGCGTCCTGGCCCGGCTGACCGCCCGCGTTCTGGCTGTCGAAGTTGTCGTAGCTGACCACGTTCTGCAGCCGGTTGCGGTTCGAGTCCATCAGCTGGATGCCGCTGCCGTGGTTGCCGTGGGTGACGATGCCGTAGAACAGGTTATCGTGCGAGTTGCTGACCAGGATGCCCTGGTTGGGGCTGTTGCGCACCTCGAAGTCGGCGAACACGTTCCAACGCACGCCGTTGACGAACACGCGGTCCTGCCGCCGGCCGCGGGCCGGGCCGCCGTCGAGCACCGCCCACTCACCCGGGGCGGAGGCCCAGATGATGGGCGCGGCCTCGGTGCCCGAACGCAGGAAGTTCACGTGCACGGGGTACTCGCCACCGGCCAGGTACACGACGTCGCCCGGCTGCACGGTCTCGGCGGCCCGCCGCAGCGTGGTGGGGCGGCCCGCCTCGCGGCCCGAGGCGGCGTCGTTGCCGTCGGGCGCCACGTAGAGCGTGGCCGCGGGCAGCTCGTAGCGCCCGCTGCTCGGGGCCGCGGGGCCGGGGCCCGCGGGCGGCGGGGCGGGCTCGGGCGCGCCTGGCTGCGGCGGGTTGTTCTGCGAGCCCAGCGCGATGGCCAGTTCGCTGAACGTGGCGACCGCCCGGCCGGCGCCCTCGCCGGACGGCTCCAGGGCGCCCTCGGCGTTGGCGGCCACGGCGAAACCGATGAAGACCGGGCCCTCGAGCGCGAGCGGGTAGCTGGAGAGCGGTGCCCAGTCGCGCCCGTCGCCCGACAGCTCGGCCAGCACGCCGCTGGCGTTGCGCGTCAGGCGCAGCCAGGTGGTGGCCGGCGCGCGGTCGGGGTCCCAGGAGAGCACCGTGGTCTCGCGCCCCTGCTCGCTACGGACCTGGAAGACGGCGCCGTTGTTGCCGCTCACGTGCACCAGGGCGTTCTCGGCGGCCGCGTCCAGGCTCTGACGGATCATGATGCCCGCCTTGCTCCAGCCGGCGGGGGCGTCGAACTCGGCGAGCCGCGCCGCCAGGGAGCCGTACTGCTCGAGCTGCGTGTAGAAGTAGACGAACTGGTCGCTGGTGCCGAAGACGTCGCCGCCCGTGCCGGACATCACCACGGTCTCGCCCTGCGGGGTGTCGACGATCTCGACGCCGCTACCGCCGGCGGCATCCGGGTAGCCGACGGCCGCCCACTCCCAGCTGGCGACGCCGGGCGCCGTGGGGGCGGCCGGGGCGGCAGGGGGCGCTTCCGCGCGGAGGAGCGACTGCGAGCAGGCGCTCAGGAGGAAACAGACGAGTAATGACGTGATCACGGTAGGGGTCCAGGGAGCCGAGTTGGTGGTCCGCTCCCCAGCATACGCGCAACCGTTCGTTCCAGCCCGACGCATGCGCATGGCGATCGCTTCCCCTCGTACGTAGCCGCGACCGCGTGGAGTGGGGCCGGTCGCGTCGTTCGTGCCGCGCGCGCCCACTGCCCAGGTCGGGGCCCGCGCTTCGTCACTGCCAGATCCGGGGGTCCGTGAGGCGGACCGGTACGTAAGGACGCGCGCCGCCATCGGGCCGCCGTCCGAGATCACGCCCGGCCGGCACCGTGACTCATGATCACGGAGTTCCGGTTGATGGGCCAACCATCGAACCTTCGCCGCAACGCTACCTTGGTGAGATGAGAGCTTTCTTTGACACGGATGTGTAAGGCTCGTGTGAGATACCTCACACCCTCAGCGGGTCGCCGAGGTCGGCAACTGCGGGGCCGACGACGCTCACCGCCTGCTAACGTGGCGCCGTGTGCGGCATAGTCGGATGGATACTCGAACCCGAGCTCACCAACACCCCTGGCCTGCTGGAGAGCGCAACCGACGCTCTGGCGCACCGCGGCCCCGACGGTAGCGGCACCTGGCGCTCGCCCGACGGCCGTGTCGCCTTCGGCCACCGCCGCCTGTCGGTCATCGACACCAGCGCCGCCGGCGACCAGCCGATGCGCTCCGCCGAGGGCCGCTTCACCATCGTCTTCAACGGCGAGATCTATAACCACCGCGAGCTGCGCGAGCGCCTGAGCCGCGAGGGCGCGGCGCCCGACGAGGGTTGGCGCGGGAGCTCCGACACCGAGACGCTCCTGGCCGCCCTGCGCGCCTGGGGCGCGGAGCGCACGCTGCAGGCCACGCGCGGCATGTTCGCCTTCGCCCTGTGGGACGCGGCCGAGCAGCGCCTGACGCTGGCGCGCGACCGCCTGGGCGAGAAACCCCTCTACGTGAGCCGCCTCCGCCACGGCATCGCCTTCGCCTCGGAGCTGAAGGCGCTGCGGCGGCTGCCCGGCTTCGACACCGAGATAGACCGCGGCGCGCTCGACTTCTACCTGCGCCACGCCTACGTGCGCGCCCCCAGCTCCATCTACCGCGCCACCACCAAGCTGCTGCCGGGCACCTACGTGAGCCTCAGCCCGAGCGACATCGAACGGCTGGGCCGCGACGGCGACTTCCTGCAGGACGCCCGCCGGCACTACTGGAGCCTCGTAGACGTCGCCCTGGCCGGCTGCCGCGCGCCCTTCGAGGGCAGCGAGGCCGAGGCGGTCGACGAGCTCGAGCGCCACCTGCGCACGGCGGTCGAGCGCCAGATGATCTCGGACGTGCCGCTCGGGGCGTTCCTGTCAGGCGGCATCGACTCGACCGCGGTCGTGGCGTTGATGCAGGCGGTGGCGGGCGGCGGCGTCAAGACGTTCACCATCGGCTTCGACGACGAGCGCTTCGACGAGTCGCCGTACGCCGCGGAGGTCGCGCGCCACCTGGGCACCGACCACACCGCGGTGACCTTCTCGGCCGACGACGCCCTGGAGCGCGTGCGCGAGGTGCCCGCCATCTGGGACGAGCCGTTCGCCGACCCGTCGCAGCTGCCGACCCTGCTGGTGTCGGAGGTGGCCCGCAGCCGCGTCACCGTGGCCCTGTCGGGCGACGGCGGCGACGAGCTGTTCGGCGGCTACGAGCGCTACGGCCTCACGGAGCGCAGCTGGAGCCGGCTGGGCGCGGTGCCCGCCCCGGTGCGCGGCGTCGTGGCCACGGGCGTGCGGGCCGTGCCGACCGGCGCCTGGGACGGGCTCCTGCGCGTGCTGCCGGAGCGGCTCCGGACGCGCTTCACCGGCGACCGCCTCCACAAGCTGGCCGGCGTGCTCCCCGCGAGCGGGCTGTTCGACTACTACGACGGCTTCCTCTCCTCCTGGAAGGCGCCGGGCTCGCTCCTGCTTGGCGACGCCCCGCCTCCGGCCCCGCACTGGGCCGGGCAGCGCGAGCTCGGCTCCATCGCCGAGTCGCTGATGCTGCACGACGCGCTCGACTACATGCCCGACGACGTGCTGGTGAAGGTGGACCGCGCCGCCATGAGCCGCTCGCTGGAGACGCGCGCGCCGCTCCTCGACGCCGACGTGGTGGAGCTGGCCTGGCGCCTGCCGCTGGCGCACAAGCGCCGCGACGGCGTGGGCAAGCGGGTGCTGCGGCAGCTGGTGCACCGGTACGTGCCGGAAGCGCTCGTCGAGCGTCCCAAGACCGGCTTCGGGGTGCCCATGTCGGCGTGGCTGCGGGGCCCGCTACGCGACTGGGCGGGCTCGCTGCTGGAGGAGCGCTCGCTCCCCGAGGCCGGGCTGGCCGCCACGCCCGTGCTCGGCGCGTGGCGCGCGCACCAGGCCGGCACCGAGGACCATCAGTACTTCCTGTGGAACGTGGTCACCTACCTGGCCTGGCGCCAGCAGCGGCCGTAGCGCGCGGGTCCCTGCCCGCCACCAGCTCGGTGAAGAGCGCGTCCCAGCGCTCCATGACCTGGTCGAGGGCGTAACGCTCCAGCACGTGCGCGCGCCCGGCCGTCACGAACGCCCGGCGCTCCGTGGGGGTCTTGTCCATGAGGCGCGCCAGCGCCGCCGCCAGCGCCGCGGGGTCGCCGGCCGGCACGACCAGGCCGCTGACGCCGTCCTCCACCAGCTCCCGCACGCCGCCCACGTCGGTGGCCACCACCGGCAGGCCCGCCACGAGCGCCTCGAGGATCACGTTGGGCAGCCCCTCCCAACGCGAGGCCATCAGCAGGCCGTCGGCGGCGCGCATCAGGGCGTCGACGTCGTTGCGGTAGCCGAGGAAGCTCACCCGCTCCTCGAGGCCCAGGCTGGCGCGCAGCTCCTCGAGCGCCGCCAGCTGGGCGCCCTCCCCGACGATCAGCAGGTGGGTGGACCGGCCCTCGCGCACGAGGCGCGCCACGGCGTGAAGGGCCACGTCGTGCGCCTTCTGCGGCTCGAGCCGCCCCACCGAGAGCCACACCGTCCCTTCGCGCGGGAGCCCCAGCTCGGCGCGCAGCGCCGCGCGGTCGGCGTCCGCCGGTGGCGGCGCGCCCACCTCGATGCCGTTGGGCATGATGCGCAGCCGCGCCGGGCTCACGACTCGGCGCGCGCGCAGCGCCCGGCCCGCCAGCTCGGAGTTGGTGGTCGTCACGGCGGCCAGGCCGTCGGTCCACCGCATCAGCAGGTCGGCCCACCACGCCCCGAATACGGCGTTCCTGATGGAGCTGACCACCACCGGCACGCCGGCCAGGCGGCCCGCCACGCGGCCGAGCACGTTGGCGTGGAACAGGAAGGTGCACAGCAGGGTGGGCCGGCTCTCCCGCAGCAGCCGCACCAGGCGGGTGAGGGCGCGAGGGTCGTAGCTCCCGCGCGCCACCCCCAGGCTGTGCACGCCCACGCCGGCGGCCGCGAGCGTGGGGGCGAAGTCGTTCCTGTCCATGAGCGTCAGGATCTCGACCTGCCAGCCGCGCGCCGCCATGGCCGTCGCCACGCGTACCAGCTGCGTCTCGGCGCCCCCCTTGTAGAGGCTGGTGATCAGGAAGGCGAGACGCCGGTTCACGGCCGCCTCAGCGACCGGCAGCCAGCAGGAGCTCGCGCGTGACGTCGGCGGCCGCGCGCAGCGCCTCCGCCGACAGGCCGGGATGCACCTGGAACATCAGCGAGGTGTCGCCCAGCTCGCGGGCCACCGGCAGCGGCGCGGCGGGCCCCAGCCCCTGGGAGGTGAAGGCCACCTCGCGGTACATCTCGCTGCAGCTCCCGGCGGTCACGGGGATGCCGGCCGCGTTGAGCTCGTTCATGATGCGGTCCCTGTCCCAGCCCGATCGGAGCGCCTCGGGCTCCACGTAGGCGTAGAGCTTGTAGTAGGCGTGCACCGCGCCGGCGCCCACCACCGGCAGCCGCAGCCCGGGCGTGCCGGCCAGGCCTTCGAGCAGGAGGGCGGCGTTGCGGTTGCGCGTTTCGACCGTGCGGGCCAGGTCGCGCAGCTGCAGGCGGCCCAGCACCGCCTGCACCTCGGTCATGCGCCAGTTGGTGCCGAAGCTCTCGTGCAGCCAGCGGAAGCCGGGGGCGTGCTCGCGCTCGAACACGGCTTCGAAGCTCTTGCCGTGGTCCTTGTACGACCACGCCACGTTCCAGGCGTCCTCGTCGTCGAGCGCCACCAGGCCGCCCTCGCCGCCGGTGGTGATGATCTTGTCCTGGCAGAAGGAGAAGGTGGCGGCGTGACCGTACGCTCCGACGGGCCGCCCGCCGACCTCGGCGCCGTGCGCCTGCGCGCAGTCCTCGATCACCACGAGGCCGCGCGCGTCGGCGAGCTCCATGATGGCTTCCATGTCGGCGGGCCAGCCGGCCAGGTGCACCACGATGATGGCCTTGGTGCGGGGCGTGAGCGCCGCCTCGATGGTGGCGGCCGTGATGTTGCCGCTGTCGCGGTCGACGTCGGCGAAGACCGGCCGGGCGCCCTGCAGTACGGCCGAGCTGGCGGTGGCGATGAACGAGCGTGGGGTGGTCACCACGTCGTCGCCGGGCCCTATCCCGAACGCCTTGAGGGCGAGCTCGAGGGCCGAGGTGCCGTTCATGACCGCCACCGCGTGGCGCCGTCCCAGGTAGCGGGCGTACTCCTTCTCGAACTCCCACACCTCGGAGCCCGTCCACTGGTTCACGCGGCCCGAGGCGAGCACGTCCGCCACGGCCCTGATCTGCTCCTCGTCGAAGACGGGCCATGGAGCCCACTCCACGCTGCGCGTCTCGAACACCTTGCTCATCCAGAACCTTCCGTTTCCGCGCACGCGGCGCGCCGCGGGGTGGCGGCCTGCCGCAGGCTGCAGGTAGCTGAGCTCGCCAGGCGGTCCACGCCCGTTGGCTCTCCTTGGTCCTCGCTCGCAGGATATGGCACCTGGCGTTCCCTCCGTCTTACGTCGAAAGCGGGTGCGTGTGCATTACCGGATGGGGCGCGGCTAGGTGAAGGAGCCGCTACCGAGGGCGGGCACCGTGCGCCGGTCGAGGCCCAGGTGGGCCAGCATGGCCCGGTTGACGAGCCTCACGTCGTACTTGGTGCGTGCCAGCTCGAGCGAGGCCGCGCCCATGCGCGCGATCAGCTCGGGCTCGCGCACGAAGCGCTCGAGGGCCGCTTCGAGCGCTGCGGCGCTGCGCGGCTCCACCAGGAAGCCGTTGACGCCGTCGACCACCGTCTCGCGGCAGCCGGGCGCGTCGGTCGTGACGACGGGACGGCCGGTGGCCAGCGCCTCCAGCGCGGTGCGCGGCGTGCCCTCGCGGTAGTAGGAGGGGAGCACGAAGACCGACGCCCGCTCGAGGTAGGGGCGCACGTCGCTGGTCTCGCCCAGGTACTCCACCACCCCCTCACGCTGCCACGCCTCCACCTCGGCCGGCGCGACGGCGCTGGGGTTCTGGTCGAGCGGCCCCAGCAGCTGGAAGCGCGCTTCGGGGTGACGCGCCTTGATGGCGCGCGCCGCGGCCACGTACTGGTCGATGCCCTTCTCGCGGATCAGGCGCGCGATCAGCAGGAAGACGGGCGGGCCGGGCGGGGGCGGGCTGCTGACGAAGCGCGTCAGGTCGACGCCCGAGCCGGCCACAAGGGCGGCGCGCGCTTCGTCGACGAAGCCGCGCCGCAGGAACTCGGCGCGGTCGTCGGGGTTCTGGAAGAACACCACCCGCGCCCGGCCTAGCGCCAGGCGGTAGAGGGTGTCGACGAGCCAGCCGACCGTGCGCTGGAGCCCGCGCCGCTCGCCGAAGGCGTAGCCGAGCCCCGTGATCAGGGCGCTCCTGACCGGCACGCCGCGCAGCTGCGCGGCCAGGTTGCCGTAGATGACCGGCTTGATGGTGTAGCCCAGGAAGACGTCGGGGCGCTCCTCGCCCAGGAGGCGCCAGAAGCCCAGCAGGGTACGGAGGTCGGCGACGAGGCCTACGCCCGCCCGCTGCAGCGGCACCGTCCGGTAGCGCACGCCGAGCGCCTCGACCTCCTGCGCGTACGCCGTGTCGCCGTCGGGCGCCACGGCCACGACGTCGTGACCCAGCTCGACCATGCTGCGCAGGAGCGGCCCACGGAAGTTGACGAGCGACTGACCTATGTTGCCTGCGACGACGATCTTCACGCTTCGATGCTCCTCAGCCACAGCTCGAGAACCAGGAACGAGTAGGAGACGTACGCCTTGTTGCGGTCGCGGAAGCTCTCCGGCTCGAGCACGCGCCGCAGCAGCGCGCCGTCCACGAAGGCGAGCGTGCGCGCGTCGGGGGCGCCGAGGGTGTCGTGGAGCAGCTCGCGCCACGGGCCCGCCAGCCAGGTGGCCAGGGGCACCTCGAAGCCGCGCTTCTTGCCGGTGACGACCTCCGGGTTCAGCACCCCGGCGTAGGCGTCGCGCAGGATGGCCTTGGGCCGCCCCTCGCGCACGCGGTAGTTGGCGGGCAGGCGCAGCGCCAGCTCGGCGAGCTCGTGGTCGAGCAGCGGCGAGCGTCCCTCCAGCGAGTTGGCCGAGGTGGCCATGTCCATCTTCACGAGCAGGCTGCTCAGGAGGTTGAGCCGCAGGTCGGCCGCCACCTGCTGGTCGAGGCCGCGCAGGCGCGGGTCGATGTGGGCGCCCACCAGCTCCTCGGTGGGCCGCATGGCGCCGCGCCACACGGGGCGCTTGTCGGCGTCCAGCAGCATGTCGGAGGTCCAGGTGAGGTAGCGCTCGGCGTCGCTGACCGCCAGGCCCCGCAGCATGCGGCCCGCGAGCCCCAGTGGCGAGCGGCGCGTGTGGCGTGCCGGTGACAGCAGCCTGGCGAGGTTGCCCGCCACGGGCCGCGGCACCCAGCCCATGCCGGCCAGCGCCTGGGCGGCCACGTGGCGCCGGTAGCCGCCGAAGAGCTCGTCGCCGCCGTCGCCGTTCAGCACCACCTTCACGTGCTCGCGGGCGGCCCGCGAGACGCGCAGGCTGGGGATGGCGCTGGGGTCGGCGAACGGCTGGTCGTAGACCCGCACCAGGTGGTCGAGGTCGTGGAGCGGGTCGATGTCGAGGTGCAGCACGGTGTTCTCGACGCCGAGCCGGGCGGCGCTGGCGGCGGCCACCCCCGACTCGTCGAGGGCGGGGTCCTCCGACGCCACCGTGAAGGTCCGCAGCCCCTCGCCCACCTCCTGGGCGGCCTCGTGCGTGACGATGCTGCTGTCGACCCCGGCCGACAGGAAGGTGCCGAGCGGCACGTCGCTGCGCAGCCGCAGCCGCACCGCCTCGCGCACCTTGGCGCGCACGGCGGCCTGCGCTTCCTCGTAGCTGCCGGCGAAGGAGGGTTCGAAACGCGGCCGCCAGTACTCCTGGACGCGGCGCCCCTCGTCGTCGGCCACCAGCAGGTGGCCGGGCGGCAGCGCGCAGACGCCCCGGTAGATGGTGGTGGGCTGCGGCACGGAGCCCAGCGACAGGTAGTCGTAGATGGCCTGCGGCTCGACGCACGGCGCCATGCCGTGGGCGCGCATGAGGGGCACGAGGGCCTTCAGTTCGGAGGCGAACAGCAGCACGTTGGAGGGCGTGGTCGTGTAGTAGAGCGGTTTCTTGCCGAAGCGGTCGCGCGCCAGCACGAGCCGGCCGCGGCGGCGGTCGAAGAGAGCCAGGGCGAACATGCCCCGCAGCCGCGTGGCGAAGCCCTCGGGGTCGTCCTCGTACAGATGGACGATCGCCTCCGTGTCGGAACGGGTGCGCAGCTCATGGCCGTTGGCGCGGCAGGCCTCGAACAGCTCGAGGTAGTTGTAGACCTCGCCGTTGAGCACGACGCAGACGTCGCGCGTCTCGTTCCACACGGGCTGCTGGCCGCCCTCGACGTCGATGATCGACAGCCGCCGCATGCCCAGCGCCACGCCGGGCTCGGCGTGCACCCCCTGGCCATCGGGGCCGCGGTGTTCGATGGCCCTGAGCGCGGGCTCCAGCAGCGCCGCGCCGCCCGTCAGTTCGCTTCCCCACGCCCCGCAGATCCCGCACATGGCCGCGATCCTACCTGGGGGCCCCGGGGAGGACCGGGTCGGTTGCCGCTTCGAGGGCGGCCTGGCCGGCGCGCGCCAGGCGGCCGCTCACGACCACGCGGCCCGCCGCCGCCCGCGGCGCCAGCACGGGGGCGGTCACGAAGCGCTCCTCGAGGAGCATGGTAGACAGCACGCCCACCACGCCCATCTCGTCGCTCTCGCTCATACCGCTCTCGACGGAGCGCTCGGCCTTCTCCACCAGCTTCGCCACGGCCGCGGCGTTGAAGAGCCCGCTGGCCGCGACGCGCTCGGGGGCGAGCAGCTCCCGCACGTAGTCGGGCGCACCCGGCCCGAAGAACGCCCGCAGGATGGGGGCGCGGTAGGGGCGCTTGGGGCGGCGGTTGATCACGTCGGGCACCACGCCCTCGAGGGCGCGCCTGAGCAGGTACTTCTCGCGGATGCCGTTCATGCGCAGGCGCTCCGGCAGGGAGGCGGCCAGCTCGGCGACGCGCACGTCGAGGAACGGGAAGCGCCCCTCCACCGAGTTGGCGGCCAGCATGCGGTCGCCCTGCGAGTGGAGCAGGAAGCCGGTCAGGAAGGTGGCGATCTCGAGGTGCTGCGCCTGGCCGAGGGGCCCGAGCTCGTGGAACGTCGCCGGGAGGCGCGCCAGGAGCCGCGCCTCGGGGTCGCCCACCTCGGCGGCGGCGGCGCGGGTGCCGGTCGAGAGGAAGCGCAGGTTGCGGGCGGTGGTGCGGAGGCGGGGCCGGTGGCTGTAGAGGGGATCGTCGAGCTCCTCCATGCCCACCTTGAAGAAGGCCGCCATGAGCCCGCCCCCCGCCGCCAGGTCGCGCGAGAGGTAGGGGTAGAGGCGCCCGAACAGCCGCGGGCGCAGCGTGGAGGCCGGGTCGCGGGCCCAGAAGCGCCGCACGGCCGCCTCCTGGAAGAGGTTGTAGCCACCGAAGAGCTCGTCGGAGCCCTCGCCGGTGAGCACCACCTTGAAGCCCGCGTCGCGCGCCAGGGCCGAGAGCGCCAGCAGGGGGCCGGGGGCGGTGCGCAGCATGGGCTTCTCGGCCTGCTCGACCACGCGCGGCAGCGCCGCGGCCACCTCGCCGTCCGACACCTTCACACGGCGCATCTCGACGCCCAGCGCCGCGGCCATGCGGTCCTGGTGCACCGACTCGTCGAAGCGCGGGTCGTCGAAGGCCAGGCTGAAGGCCACGAGCGGCCCGGCGGTGTGGCGCCGCGCCAGCGCCGCGGTGGCGGAGGAGTCGAGGCCGCCGGAGAGGTAGACGCCCACGGGCACGTCGGCGCGCAGGCGGATGCGGGTGGCGTCGTCGAGCGTGGCCAGGAGCTCCTCGGCCAGCTCGTCGGCCGTTCCCTGGCGCCGGCCTTCGCGGGGGCCGAACTCGAGCGCCCACCAGCGGACCGGCTCCTCGGCGCCGTGCTCGCCGACCCACATGTAGTGGCCCGGCTCGAGCTCGGAGACGTGCGGGAAGGCGCTGCGGTCGGGCTGCACGGCCCACAGCGTGAAGGTCTCGACCAGCGCGAAGGGGTCGATGCGGCGCTCGGCGCCCGGATGGCGCAGCAGCGCCTTGGCCTCGGAGGCGAACGCCACGTCGGCCCCGAAGCGCCCCACGAACAGGGGCCGGATGCCGAAGCGGTCGCGGGCCAGGAACAGGCGCTTGCGCTCGAGGTCGTAGACGGCGAAGGCGAACTCGCCGTTGAGGCGCTCCAGGCAGGCGGGACCCCACTCCTCGAAGGCGTGGGCCAGCACCTCGGTGTCGGAGCTGGTGGTGAAGACGTGACCCAGGTCGATGAGCTCGGCGCGCAGCTCGGGGTAGTTGTAGATCTCCCCGTTCTGCATCACCCAGTAGCGGCCGCGCTCGTCCGACAGCGGCTGGTCGCCGCTCTCCAGGTCGATGATCGAGAGCCGCGTGTTCACCATCCCGAAGGGTCCGTCGAGGAACAGCCCCACGCCGTCGGGGCCGCGGTGCCGCAGCTCTCCGGCCATGTCGAGGAGCAGGCCCGGGTCGGCCGGCCTGCCCGAGGACGCGTAGTATCCAGCGATGCCGCACATGATGTCGTGTCTCCTCGTGCTCGGTTCGAGTCCGTTCGCCTATCGATACGATCGTGGCGTAGTGTACGCCGCGACCTCCCGGGGGCACATGACGGGTCTCGCAGCCGCGTCCCGGACACGACGAAGGCGCCGGCGGCGACCGCTCCGTGGAGCGAGTCGCCGCCGGCGCCTCTCGGGTCAGGCCCTCAGGGCCTGGTCAGGCGGTCAGAAGCCTGCCGCCGCCAGCTGCTCGGCGGTGCCGAAGACGGCGCCGCTCGCGGCGTAGTAGCCGTTGATGTCGACGAGCGAGGCGATGGTGACGCCGTACTCGAGGGCACCGAGGTCGGGGGCGGAGCCGCTGAAGGGGCGGTCGATGTTCGCGCCGGCGTCGATCGCGGGGCTGCCGGAGGCGAGGGCCAGGAAGTTCGGGTTGGAGGGGTCGGTGCTGGCGAAGCCGGGGTTGCTGATCCCCAGGTTCCAGCTGTTGCGCTCCTCGCGGCCGCCGTTCAGCTGCAGGCTGCCGCCGATGCCGATGTTGTTGCGGAAGGTGGTGGAGTCGGCACCGTAGAACACGGCCCCACGGTTGTTGTAGGAGGTGTTGTTCTCGAAGGTGATGTTGCGGCCGCCGTTGGAGGTGAAGCCGGCCGACTTGTTGTTGAAGGCGATGGTGTTGCGGACGATGGTGTTGTTGTTGGCGCCGCCGCCGCCGGCCTTGACGCCGTTGCCGTTGCCGTGGCTGCCGCGGCCGTTGCTGTGCGACACCGAGTACTCGATGATCGTGTTGGTGGACTTCCAGGCGTCGATGCCGTCGTCGGAGTTGCCGAACGAGAGGACGTGGCTGATCACGTTGCCGTCGCCCGAGGAAATGCCGATGCCGTCGGCGTCCTGGCCCTGCTGGCCGCGGGTGTTGGCGTCGTCGAAGTTGTCGCGGACGGTCAGGTACTCGTAGCGGTTGCGGTTGCTCTCGACGTTCTGGATGCCCGAGCCGTGGCTGCCGGTGATGACGAGGCCGGTGAAGAGGTTGTCGTTGGCGCCGTCGAAGACGTAGATGCCTTGCTGCGGGCTGTTGCGCACTTCGAAGTTGGCGAAGACGTTGTGGTCGGCGCCGGCCACCCAGACGCGGTCGGAGTCACGGCCACGGTTGCGGCCCGAGCCGTCGAGGACGGCCCACTCGCCGGGGTAGGAGGTCCAGACGATCGGCTGCGAAGCGGTGCCGGAGGCGCGGAACTGGACTTCGACGGGGTAGGTGCCGCCGCGGATGTAGACCACGTCGCCGGGGCGGACCATGGAGGCGGCGCGGCTGAGGGTCCTCAGCGGAGCGTCCTCGCTACGGCCGGAGTTGCTGTCGTTGCCGTTGGTGGCGACGTAGAGGGTGGCGGGCGGCGCGGTGTAGCGGCTGCCGGGGGCGCCGGGTTCGCCGGGCTCGGTGGGTTCGGTCGGGTCGACGGGGTCGACGGGGTCGACGGGCAGGGTGGGTTCGGTCGGGTCGGTGGGGTCGGTCGGGCCGCCGGTCGAAGGGGCCCCGCTGTAGGGGCGCAGGTCGGTGAAGCGGGCGGTAGCCTTGGCGCCCGAGGCGTGGGCCGTCACGGCCATGCCGATCATCACGTCTTCGCCCATGTCGATGTCGTAGCTGCCGATGGTGCGCCAGTTCTGGCCGTCGCTGGAGAGCTCACCGGTGAAGGTGTCGCCAGCGCGGGTCAGGCGCAGCCAGCCGCCCACGGTCGCCGAGGCGTCGGCGCCGGCGGCGGTGGTGGTGGAGGCGCCGTCTTCGAGACGTGCCTGGTAGACGGAGCCGTTGCCGCCGCTGATGTGGATCATGGCGTTCTTGGCGTCGGGCTCGAGGCTCTCGCGGATCATCACGCCGGCCTTGCTCCAGGGATCGGCCGCGCTCAGCTCGGCCACACGCAGCTCGAGGGCGCCGTCGCCGGACATGTTGGTGTAGGTGTAGAAGAACTCGTCGCGCGTGCCCCAGATGTCCGCACCGGAGCCGATCACGACGACGCCTTCGTCGACGCTGCTGAGGTCGAGCGCTTCACCGTCGTCCTCGTAGCCGATGGCGGCGCCGTGCCACGCCAGCTCGGTGACGTCGGGCTGCGGCTCGGGCGCGTTCGGCTCGATCGGCGCGGTGTTGGGCTGCCCGCACGCGGTGAGGACCGCGATCAGCAGACCGAAGAAGAGGGTGAGTAGGGTGGTTCTCTTGGTATTCGAAACCGCGTAGGCGGTTACTTCACTTCCGACAGTGGTATTTCGCATCCAAACCAGCTCCCGTGGTCGGGATGCAACCAGGCACAAAAAACCGTCCGGCCGGTTGCATCACTGGCTCCCCGCGTCCCTTGATGCCCAGATGGGGATCCGCGGTTCATCGCCTCCGGACGCGTTAGCGTCCGAGAAAAAGCTGTGGGTGCTTAACCAGTTTTGGAGCAGGATGACATGAAAAGAACTCGACCGGTTGCGCCACTGGCTCCGTGTGTACCAAGCGCCCACTTTGCGGCACACACTTCATCGCCTTCGAGTCGGGGCAGCCTTCGCTGCCGCCAAGAAGCACAGTAGCAAGAGAGTATGAGAGAATCGTGCGAAGGGTATGGGTAACCTGAAAGCCACCAGTTGCCGTCCCTGACGCGTTTCTACCCGCCTGAGAGGGCGTTGGGGTGCGCCAGAACCACGAACTGTAACGGACCTCACAACATGAATACGGTCCGCGCCCTCCGAACACGGCGCGGACCGACCCTACCGGCCCGGCGTGGCAGGCGTTCGGCCCCCACCGGGCTCGAACGCCGGCGCGCCCGGGTTCAGTACGACACCCCGGTGTTCGCCCACCCGCAGCCGGTCCACAGGAAGGTGGCCTTGGCGGTGCCCGAGGCCCGGTGGCGCACCCCGGTGAGGATCTCGCGCACGCTGCCCCGGTAGCTGACAGAGACGCTGGCGGTGTCGCCCGCCACGCTCGAACTCACGCGGTAGCTGTAGTTGAGGTCGGAGTAGACGCTGCCGTAGGTGGCCTGGGCGCTGCGCAGCCAGTCGTCGATGGTGTCGTCGACGGCCCGGCGCAGGAGGCTCGGGTCGGGCTCGGTGGGCTCGGCGCAGCGCCTGACCGTCTGCAGTTCGCTCCGCCGCTCGAGCCCGGAACGTTCCGCCCCCGTGATGGGGGTGAGCTCGACGGGGAAGGCGTAGCTGACCCCCACCGCCACGTGCGGCGCCCAGGTCCGCTCGTCGAGGAGCGGCACGTTGGCCACGCCGCCCTCCAGGTCGAGGCGCAGGTTCTTGCCCAGAGGCACGTGGCCGCCCAGGGCGACGTGGTAGCTGAGGTCCGATCCGTACGGGCCGCCCCCGACGCCCAGGTAGAGCGGCACGGGCACCGGGACGGGCGGGTAGGCGCGCAGCTGCCCGCCGACGAAGGCGCCCACCGGCGTCCAGCTGCCCTTCAGCTGGACGCCCACGTACTGCGCCTGCAGGGAGGCGGCGAGCGCCACCGTCTGGTAGGCGGGGAAACCCGCTGAGAGGCCGACGGCGAACACCGCGTTGGGCGCTCCTTCCAGCGTCCCCGCGGTCTCCTCCGCGTCGACGAGCTCCGCGTCGGCCACGTCCGGCTGGGTCAGGGTGCCGGCTTCGGCGCCTTGCGCCGCCGCGCCGCCGAGCAGCGCCAGGAGCAGCGTCAGCACCAGCAGGGCGTGGCTCAGGGGCGTTCTGGGAGAGGCTTCACCGTGGAAGACAGAGCCGGCGGCCCG
>Ga0079224_100004281_pt1 | contig 18367 bp, 17 predicted proteins | sample Stecom2015_FD_80414 | JGI IMG/M metagenome (GOLD analysis project Ga0079224, IMG submission 80414) | Agricultural soil microbial communities from Utah to study Nitrogen management - Steer compost 2015 | ecosystem: Environmental > Terrestrial > Soil > Agricultural land | place: USA: Utah...
ATAAATTATAGTTTAAAGCTAATCAATATGGACATTGTAAACTACAACCGAACCGCTTGGGACAATTATGTCGATAAAAATGACCGCTGGACCATACCGGTTACTGAACAGGATCTGGAAAATGCTAGAAAAGGAATATGGGACATTGTACTTACCCCTAAAAAGCCTGTGCCTCACCATTGGTTTCCTGCATTCAAAGATTTAAAACTATTAGGATTGGCTTCGGGAGGAGGACAACAAGGCCCCATATTGGCTACCTTGGGTGCTGATGTCACTATTTTTGACAATTCACCAAAGCAATTGCAACAGGATAAAAACCTAAGCGATGAATACCAGCTGGGCATCAAAACCCTTCAAGGCGATATGCGGGATCTGTCGGTGTTTGCCGATGAATCCTTCGATCTTATTTTTAACCCCTGCTCCATCCTCTTTGTAGATGATATATTAACCGTATGGAGAGAATGTTATAGGGTCTTAAAACCAAACGGTATTCTTATGACAGGTTTAATGAATCCTATGGGATTTCAAATTGATGAGGAAAATCTCAATCTCATTTACAAACAGCCCTACTCAGATCTGTATTCTTTACCGAAAGAAAAATTGGATGAACTTAAAAAGAATAAAGAAGCCTTATTATTTGGACATAGCCTAAGTGATCAAATCGGAGGACAATTAGCGGCAGGCTTCATGCTCACCGATATGTACGAAGATGACTGGGGAGGCGAAAGCAAAATGGATAACTATTTCCCTGCCTTTATTGCAACACGAGCCATAAAGAAAGTATAAAAGAAAAACGAGCAAAGACTTTCGGTCTTTGCTCGTTTTTCTTTTACCCCTGCTCTCCCCCTTTGGGGGTTGGAGGAATTACCGAACCGAACTTCCCGGTTTGATCGCTGTCGTAGGATTCACAAAATCCAGGCGCCCATCGGCATCTTCAGCCATCAAGATCATACCTTGGGACGTAATTCCTTTAATTTCACGAGGCTCAAGGTTTACCAGAATGGAAACCTGCTTACCGACGATATCTTCCGGACTGAAGAACTCAGCAATACCCGAAACAACCGTACGTTGATCTATACCTGTATCGATTTTCAACTTCAACAATTTCTTTGTTTTCGCTACTTTCTCAGCTTCCAGGATAGTACCGATACGGATATCCATCTTCATGAAATCATCGTAGCTGATATTCGCCTTTGCTGGCTCCGCTTTCGTATCGTTCATAGCATTCTGCACCTTAGCATCCGCTAATTTCTGTAACTGGAAGTCAATCTGTTCATCTGTTATTTTCTCAAAAAGCAATTGGGTCTCACCCAGAACATGACCTTCCGGAAGGATAGTCGCCTGCCCAGCTTTCTCCCACCCCTGCTTTTCCAGTTGTAACATGGCAAACAGTTTATCCGATGACTTTGGAAGAAAAGGCTGTGCCAATACCGCTAGGTTCGCTACAATCTGCGAAGCCACATATAGCACCGTTTTTACACGATTCTCGTCTGTTTTGATGACTTTCCAAGGCTCTTCATCCGCCAAGTATTTATTTCCTAAACGTGCAGCATTCATAAAATGACTCAACGCCTCACGGAAGCGATATTGCTCAATAGCCTGTGTTATCTGTGCAGGGTATTGTTTCAACTCCTCCAATACAGCATTATCCTGATCCGTTAAAGTTGAGCCCAACGCAACCTTACCGTCAAAATATTTATGGGATAAAACCATCACACGGTTCACAAAGTTACCCAAGATAGCCACCAATTCATTGTTGACACGCGCTTGAAAATCTTTCCAGGTAAATTCACTATCCGAAGTTTCCGGAAGAATCGACGTCAATACATAACGTAGTTCATCCTGCTTACCTGGGAATTCCTGCAAGTATTCATGTAACCATACCGCGTGATTTCTTGATGTCGATAATTTATCTCCTTCTAAATTCAGGAATTCATTAGCCGGAACATTCTGTGGTAAAATATATTCTCCATGCGCATGAAGAATAGCCGGGAATGTAATACAGTGGAAAACGATATTATCCTTACCGATAAAGTGGATTAAAGTAGACTCTTGCGATTCATCTGCTTGCTTTTTCCAATAGTCTTCCCAGTTCTTACCGTTATCGAGTGCCCACTGTTTCGTAGCTGAAATATACCCTATTGGTCCATCCAGCCACACGTACAATTTTTTACCCGCAGCTTCTTCCAAAGGCACATCCACACCCCAATCCAAATCGCGAGTCATGGAACGCGGTTGCAGACCGGACTTCAACCAAGAAGAACATTGACCAAAAACATTAGGTTTCAAGACACCTTTTTTCCCTTCAATCAACCATTTCTCCAACCATGGCTGATATTTATCCAACGGCAGGTACCAGTGTTTGGTTTCTTTCAAAACCGGAGTCTTACCACTCAATGTAGATTTCGGATTGATTAGATCCGTTGGGTTCAAGGAAGTACCACATTTCTCACATTGGTCACCATAAGCACCTTCGTTATGACAGTGTGGACATGTACCTACTATATAGCGATCCGCCAGAAACTGGTGAAACTCTTCGTCATAATATTGCTCCGAAAACTTCTCGATAAACTCTCCCTTTTCGTAAAGGTTCAGGAAAAACTCCTGCGAAAGCTCATGATGAATTTTCTCCGAAGTACGGTGGTAAATATTGAAAGAGATACCAAACTCTTCAAAGCTTTCCTTTATCTGCTTGTTATATTTGTCAATAATCTCTTGCGGCGTGATGCCTTCTTTCTTCGCACGGATAGTGATAGCTGCACCATGTTCATCTGATCCGCAGACATAAACGACATCTTTATGGTTCAAACGTAAAAAACGGACAAAAATATCACCTGGTATATAAGCTCCCGCTAAATGCCCGATATGCAGGGGGCCATTGGCATACGGCAATGCCGAAGTGATTGTGAATCGATTGTTGGATAAAATACTCAATGTATACTGACTTTTTTAATTGAAGATAAAGTGATAGTAGTGAAGATATCGTTCACTTCCATAACATTAGAATAAAAAAAAACTTGTTTCTTTCGCAAAGATAAAGCAATTTGCGGTTAAAAATAACGAGTAGCATGAAAATACCTCAATTTCTTACCACAGGTGATAAAGTAGCTATTGTATGCCCTGCAAGTTACATCAAAGGGAATATCGACAACGCCATCAGCATATTAACTGACTGGGGGTTGAAGGTGGAAGTCGGCGAGACGGTAACTTCACAATACCATCAGTTTGCTGGAACAGATGAGCTACGCACCCAAGATCTACAGAAAGCCTTAGATAATCCGGAAATCAAGGCTGTATTCGCTGCTCGTGGAGGATATGGCACCGTCCGTATCATCGATCAATTGGACTTCAATAACTTTACCCAAAACCCAAAATGGCTAGTCGGGTTTAGCGATATAACCGTCTTGCACAGCCACATACATTTCACTTTAGGCATACCAACCCTCCATGGACAAATGCCCAAATCTTTTGACGACAGTACCAAGGACGCTTTGATATCACTTAAAAAAGCCTTATTTGGGGAAAGCATGGACTACAGCTATAGCCAGCAGGAATACCCCAACCGACCGGGAGAAGGAACTGGTACTTTAATAGGTGGTAACTTAGCTTTATTACATAGTTTGATCAGTTCGGAATCTGATGGTTCATACGACAATAAGATACTTTTTATCGAAGATGTGGGCGAACAGCACTACAATATCGACCGCATGCTCTGGACTTTGAAAAGAGCAGGAAAACTAGCGAAGCTACAAGGGTTAATCGTAGGAGGCTTTACCGAACTTAAAGACAGCAATCCGCCTTTCGGCCAACGCTTCGAGGATATTATCTTCGACAAAGTGAAAGAATATGATTATCCAGTAGCATTCCATTATCCTGCTGGGCATATTGAGAACAACCATACATTGGTATTAGGGAAGAAAGTAAACCTTCTTGTGGAGGGAGAGCAGGTTACCTTAACATACAAAACTCCTTAAAGCAAGAAGAAATTAAAGCTAAACATCTCAATAACTGGCAATTTCGGACTTTATTGTTATTTCAAAATTATCAAATCTCACATAAGGACAACGAAAACAAAACCAACAAATATTCTGTTTTGTAAAAACATTCACAAAAATTAATCGTTTTTATTCAATTATTTACGAAAAATATCCTGAACAACATTTGTTTTAAATTTCTCCATACCTTAGTTGCGTAAACAAATTATGATACAACTATGGTAATCGGGCTATCAAATCCGATAAACAAGGCCAATCTCCACGAGATAGCCGCCAAAGTTTATTGGGAATTAGACGCAACCACATTAGTGCAGGAAACACTTAAACGTGGACAAGGAGTACTCAACGACCAGCAGGCACTTTGCATCACAACCGGTAAATTTACCGGTCGCTCTCCAAAAGACCGTTTTATTGTCAAAGACAACTTCTCTGAGAAAATAATTGATTGGGGGGATGTCAACATCCCCATCTCCGAAGAGGTATTTGAAGGACTGTATGAAAAGATGTTATACTTCCTTGCTGATAAGGAGGTTTGGGCACGTCATTGTTACGCAGGGGCAGACACAGCTTATCGTATTCCTGTTACAGTTATCAATACGACTCCTTGGGCAAACCTCTTCTGCCATCATCTTTTTTTAAGACCAAATGCTCCAGAATTAGAAAATTTCCCAACGGATGGATGGACCATTATACAGATTCCGGAATTCTTGGCCGATCCTACTGTTGACGGTACTCCTCAGGAAAATTTTGCCATCCTCAACTTTAGTAGAAGGACCATCTTAATCGGTGGTACAGCCTATACAGGTGAAATGAAAAAAGGTATTTTCTCCGTGTTGAACTGTATCCTTCCCTATCAGTATGATACACTCTCCATGCATTGCTCCGCAAATGAAGGAAAGAAAGGTGATACAGCTTTATTTTTTGGTCTAAGCGGCACAGGGAAAACCACGCTCTCAGCTGACCCTACACGTAACCTGATAGGCGATGACGAACACGGATGGACACAAAATTCCATTTTCAATTTTGAAGGAGGATGCTACGCCAAATGCATTGATCTTAGTGCAGAAAAAGAGCCTGAAATCTATGCCGCAATAAAAGAAACAACCTTGTTAGAAAACGTTACTTTTTATGAGAATACAAACACGGTAGATTTCAGTAATGCCCGCATTACCGAGAACACACGTGCTGCCTATCCTATATATCATATTCCAAACGCGAAGGAAATGTCCGTAGGAAGTATTCCGCGCAATATATTTTTCTTAACCTGTGATGCTTTCGGTGTTTTGCCCCCTATTTCTAAATTGACAAAAGCGCAAGCCATGTATCACTTTCTATCGGGGTACACAGCAAAAGTAGCCGGCACTGAGATTGGAATTGTCGAACCACAGACTACATTTTCGGCTTGCTTTGGACGTGTATTTCTACCATTACACCCAACCAAATATGCAGAGCTATTAGGCAAAAAACTTGAACAGCATCCAGATGTCAATGTGTGGTTGATCAACACAGGTTGGACAGGAGGAGCCTATGGTGAGGGGAAACGAATCAGCTTAAAATATACACGAGCCATGGTTCAAGCTGCTTTAGAAGGAAAACTGGATAACGTAAATTTTGAAGCCCATCAGAACTTCGGTGTTTGGATACCACAGTATTGTCCGAATGTACCAGATGAACTATTGAACCCTAAAGATACCTGGGACGATAAAGGAGCTTATAATCGACAAGCCAATACCCTAGCCACACTGTTCAATAATAACTTCAACCAATATAAGGAACATGCTAATGAGGAAATCCTACTGGCAGCACCCAAGATGATATAAAAGAAGGTGTCCGAAAAGTCCGCCGTCATCGTCATTGCGAGGAACGAAGCCATCTGATGACGGTAAAAACGCAGATTGCTTCGTCATTTTTCCTCGCAATGACGCGTTTTTTTAATGATTACAACCTTTTCGGGCACCCCCTTCTTTTATTATAGAAATACTTTCGCATGCCAACTGTCCCGAAGAGGAACTTCCCACTTCGTGTCCAATTCCGAAGTTTCGGTTAGCATATTGTTGTATACAATACTGTCTTCGTTAACCTCCCCTGCTTGAATCAGTCTTTCAAAATCATCCCTTGATACAATATTTATGGTGTTGGTATTTTGGGCTCTGTATGCAATCTGTAAACGGTCAAAAAGATTGATCTGTAATTCCTTTTCAATTTTCTTCAACAGATGCACAGACTTATCAATTGAACAGCCGGTAACCATAGCTTTCGATTCGTCTACTTTAAGGAAAATAAACAAGTTATAACGAATTTCAAACGATCCGTAAAGCTGATTTCCATGTGCAGTCCACTGCTGTACAAATTCCTGCAAAATCTCACGAACACGTACGCATTCTGCATCTGTCAATAAACGATTACTCTGGTATATCCAAACTCTCTCCATCTTGCAAAGTTAAAAAGGAAATCTCAATACACAATACACTCTACTCAACACTAACTACCATAATAAGGCGAAATCATCAAATACACAACCACGCCCGTAACAGCAACATACAGCCACATCGGGTAAGTAATACGTGCCAGTTTTTTATGACGTTCATATGCCCCAGCAATCCCTCGCACAAAAGTGAATAGCACAAATGGAATGATAACGATGGATAGCACGATATGTGTAATCAAAATAAAAAAGTACACCGGTCTAATCCATCCCTCACCACCATAAGGTGTAGAGTCCGACGTCATGTGATAAGCTACATACATGACCAAGAACGCTACCGAGCAAGCCATACAGACTTTTATCAATCGCTCATGCAATTTCGCATTGCCTCTTTTTACCGCAGATACAGCTGCAACCAACAGTATTGCCGTAACGCCGTTTATACTTGCATATATCGGTGGAAGAAACGTCAGGGGCTGCACGTCAAATCCCATTTTCCGTAAGTTCACACCGAAAAGAATAGCAACCGCCAAAGGGATTACAATGGATAAAACAATGATCCAGTTCTTATACTTCTTTTCTGCTTCCGTCATTCCCATATTATTGTTTCTCTATTTTTAAAGGTCTATTTCTGACCTCTTCTACCATTAATAATTTAATTTCATCTTCCAATCGATCTACTTCTCCTTTAAGACTCACATCATAAAAACCACGCAATCGCTTTTTGGAATCCAGTAACACCAGCTGATTACCTATAATATAAGAAGTGGAGTCAGCGGGGTTCACCATAGCGTCAATCAGCAATTCCTCTCGCGCATAAGCAAAAATATCTGTAGAAGCTCCATACACAACTTCCCAGTTAGTAGATGCAATATGCTTATAAGGTTTCAAGAAAGCTTGTAAAGTTTGCTCCGATTCCTGTGGATCCACCGAAATAGAAAACAAGCGCACATGTTCATTTGCTTTAAAGCGATCAGCAAGCGCACCCATATGGTCCAGCATAAGACGAGAAAAGGCCTGGTCTTTTGTATAGAACAAATGCGCCACACTGATTACTGTATCAGCTTTCAAAAACGAACATATTTCACCATTATAATTATAGAAATCAACCGCATTTAACGTATGAAAAATAGTATCCGGATACTCTCTCCCCCAATTCCTTTTCATTTCGCCACTGAGTTTCTTCTCACCGTATACAGGTAAAGAAATGTACTCATTGGAACCAAACTTATTAACCGCTATATATAAAAATCCTGGCAGCAGTAGAACCATTGCCAGGATAATTATTTTCGCTCTACTTCGTTGAGAAGTGTTACGCATATGTTTCTCCTATTCTAATTGTTTGGGAAAAGTGGATGGGATTGGAATGCTCCTAACAGGAAATTACCCTCCACCAATATCAACCAAATAGCGTACACAATTAACACAAAGCCAACACTGCATACAATGATAAAGCCTGGTTTCTCAAACTTCAAGTGCATGAAGTAAGCCACAATATAATATGCTTTAACAAGGGTTAATGCAATATAAATAATATTTAGAAACACACCCTTTTGTATAATTCCCCAATGGTGTACAAAGCCCAAGGCAATCAAGAATTCCAAGGCTGTTAAGGCCAATAGAATAAAGAATACTTTCCAGATACCTTTTTTATCCATACCACCATGCTCTCCATGATGGTCGTGCGTTGCTATATTTTCGTTATGATTTGACATTTTATTTAAGTATTGTGTATTGTGTATTGCGTATTGAGATCTTTATGCTTTCAAATACAATAACACAATATCTGTTTTTATATTAAACTTTAAACGATTAAACCTTAAACAATTAAACACTAAATAAGGTAGAAGAAAGTAAATACGAAGACCCAAACTAAGTCTACAAAGTGCCAGTATAAACCTACTTTTTCAATCATTAGATAAGTACCTCTGCGCTCAAACGTATTGTTCAAAGTCATGCAAAGCACAATAATGTTCAACAGGATACCAATCGATACGTGGAATCCGTGGAAACCAGTAATGGTAAAGAATAAGTTAGAAAACTGTAATGCAGCGGTATAGGAAATATCCTTCGTAAAATATGGTGCTAACGCCTCTACTATGGCTTCTCCTTCTAAACCTGTAGCAGGGTTGCGTCCAAACCAAAATCCTTGATGATGTAAGTGTGTCCATTCAATAGCCTGACAGCCAACGAAAGCCAAACCACCTAAAATCGTCCACAACATCCATTTTACAACCTCATTTTTTTGATTTCTATGACCAGCATCTACCGCCAATACCATCGTTACAGAAGACATAATGAGGATAAAGGTCATGATACCCACGAACACCAAAGGCTGTCCAGACTCTGCAATTCCTGGGATAGATTGGAAAATCTTGTCCGCATCGATCCAAGTCGGCTGAGCAAATTTCTGCGCTCCGTAGTAAATCAAGAATGCAGAAAATGTAAATGCATCCGATACCAAGAAAAACCACATCATGATTTTTCCATACTCTAAATTCCAAGGCGACTTACCACCACTCCAAGGGCCGTCTTTAACCTTATCCAATTGCGATACAGTTGTTGTACTCATTTTTTACTATTATTGATTCAAAAGTAAGAAAACATAAATATAAATCCATAGAACATCGAGAAAATGCCAAAAAATAGTGGCCAAATTCATTCGAAATTTATTGTCAGGGAAAGGGATAGGCTTCGCCGCCCCAATATAGCACCTGACCAATACAATAAGTCCTGCAATAATATGCGCTAAGTGCATACCCGTGAAGACAAATAAGAACGATTGTGAAGCATTGTTATTTACAAAATAGATGCCCCGGTCCGTAAACACAGACCACGAATGCAACTGCAAAGCAAAGAAAGCAATACCCAATATAATCGTGAACAATAACAACACCCGTTGCTTTTTCAATTGCTCCAACTTAGCCGCCTGATACGCCAAATGCAACGTCAAGCTACTCAATACAATAACAATTGTACTGTATATAAACGTATTGGGCAATAATGTCTTGATACCTTTATCCACCCCACTTGCCGTATATACAATAAAACCACTCGACAGGGCTGCAAACATCATAAACATACCAATCATGCCTAACACTAAGTTAAACTTCTTGGCCTTGCGTGATTGTACAAGCTCCTCTGTCATATATTCCGTATCCACCATTTTATCTTAAAAAGGAATAAAATCAAATAATAATATCAATTGCGTCAATGGTAAATATAGAAAGGAGGTGAACATGACCTTTTTGGCCGATGCATCTGACATCTCTTTCACATGTTTATAACCATAATAAGCAAATAGCAATCCTCCTAATACCGAGACAATGGTAAAAAACCAGCCTCCGAATCCAAAGTATAAAGGCAAAAACCCTACAGGAATCATCAATACCGATGAAATGAAAATAAACCATGCGGATACTTTATCCTTTTCCTTGGTCGGTAACAAACGAAAACCTGCGTTTTTATAATCTTCATCAGCCACCCAAGCTATCGCCCAAAAATGAGGAAACTGCCAGAAAAACTGGATAATAAACAACACAAAAGGTGTTATAACTACAGCCGCTTCACTCACCTCAGCATAATCTACACCAAAACCAAGTGGCTTAAAAGCTGCAAAATAACCAATCAATGGCGGTAATGCCCCAGGAACAGCGCCAACCCATACTGCTATAGGTGATTTTTGCTTCAATGGTGTATACACAAACGCATACAAGATAATAGAGAATACAGATAGCAAGCCCGTCAAAAAGTTTAAGCGAACCAACAGAGAAGTTCCTAGTATCCCCATAAAAACACTCAATACCAGAGCTTGTCCCGTAGTCATACGGCCTGAAGGCAGTGGGCGATCAGCCGTACGCTTCATCAACTTATCCAAATCGCGTTCGATAATCTCATTAAAGCCATTAGCCGAACCTGTAACAAAGAAACCACCAATCGTCAAAATCAACCAATTGACCCAAATAATGTCTCCCTGTTGCTTAGCACCTATAAGAAAAGCTATTGAAGCTGAGAAAACAACCGTTAAGGTTAATCTAAGCTTGACTAGTTTGTTGAAATCGGATATAAACGCTCTCATGAATAATCTCTATCTCCTGTTAATTTGAAAATTGATGTAATGAACGGCAAATTTCCACATCTTTTCGCAAACTAACGTTTTAATTTTGTCATTAATAGCATCAGGTAATACTGCGCTCCAAACAACAAACTCGCTACCACCAAATGGGTCGTTTGCGCAAAGGCTGGTACATCAAAACGTGCCAAAATAATTCCCGACAACATCTGAACACCGACCAGACCAAGTGCTATCCAAGCATATTTGCTTTGCAATGTCAATGAACTAAATCTATTCTTTATCAGGAAAAACAGCAAAACCGTTAATCCCAAAGTAATATAAGCCAGAATACGGTGGATGAGGTAAGCTCCCCCTAACCGATCGACCCATTCCTGTCTTGCCACTCCTTCATCCCCTAGATGGTCAATCATCTCACGCACCTCTGTACCATAAACAACCTGCACAGTCATCAGTAGTAAAGAAACTAAAGCTAAAGCTTTCAGGACTCTAAATTGATGGTTGATCAAGATTGCCTTATTACGTAGTGTAGTTGCCAAATAGAAGGTATAAATACTGATAGCCACAATAATCAAAGCTAAAAGCATATGCACCGTTATAATCCAAGGCATCAGATTGGTAGAAACCACAATAGATCCTAACCAAGCCTGAATGACTACAACAAAAACATTAAGAACGCTCCATCCAAAAATAGATGGTTTTGACTTGATGTAAGTGAGTGAAAAGAATGCTGAAAAAAGAAGACAAAAGCCCGTTAATACACCGACCAATCGGTTAATATATTCTGTCCAGGTCTTCGCAGCATTAAACTCTTCATGTTGCAAGATAGATTCATCATGACGGATTTTATCGGCCATTTCAGAATAACCAAAGGCTTCCACCATCTTGGCAAAACGTTGATTCTTTTTCGCCCGTCCTTCTATATAATGCTCCTCATATCCTTCAGGAAGCTGAGAAATATCTGTAGGGGGAATAATGCGATTAAAGCATTTTGGCCAATCTGGACACCCCATACCTGATCCTGTGCTCCTAACAATTCCGCCTGCGGTTATTACCAAAAACAAGACAATAATTGTTAGTCTATTTGACTTTATAAATCGTTTTTCTGCACGAGGATACATCTATGCGCTCCCTTAACCCTTACTTACATCTAAAATATAAAGAGAGAGGTAGGTATAACACCTACCTTTCCATTATTCTTACTCTACAATTTCTCTATTATTTTGTTTATTCCACTCATTCTGAATGCGAATAGCTTCCTCATTGCCTTCGAAATCATGAGGTAAGTTAGAACTCATTGTTTCAGAGAAAGGCGTAGTCTGTGGAATAAAATCATCATCATGCCCTGGTTTACTGTAGTCATAAGGCCAACGGTAAACAGTAGGAATCTCTCCTGGCCAGTTCCCATGAATATGCTCCACAGGAGTTGTCCACTCCAAGGTATTCGATTTCCAAGGGTTTTGTGTTGCTTTCTTCCCTTTCCATATCGAGCTGAAGAAGTTCCAAAGGAAAGCAACCTGCGCCAAGCCTGCAATGATAGCAGCCCAAGTAACCAATAGGTTAACAGATACCCATTTTTCCATGAAGGCAAACTCAGTGAAGGCATAATAACGACGAGGAACTCCATCAATACCCATGAAGTGCATTGGGAAGAATACCAAGTAAGCACCAATAAATGTCAACCAGAAATGTAGATATCCCAATTTGGTATCCATCATACGTCCAAACATTTTCGGATACCAGTGGTATACACCTGCAAGCATTCCAAAAATAGAAGCCGATCCCATTACCAAGTGGAAGTGGGCAACAACAAAGTACGTATCATGCAAGTTAATATCCAAAGCAGCGTTTCCTAAGTGCAAACCAGTCACACCACCAGACACGAAGAAAGACACCATACCAATTGCGAACATCATTGCCGGTGTAAAGCGGATGTTACCGCGCCATAACGTTGCAATATAGTTAAATGCTTTTACAGCCGATGGAACCGCGATAATCAACGTTGTAATCATGAATACCCCTCCTAAGAAAGGATTCATACCCGTTACGAACATGTGGTGACCCCAAACGATGAAAGAAAGTACTGTGATACCTACTAAAGAATAAACCATCGCATGATAACCAAAAATTGGTTTACGTGAGTTCGTTGAAATAATTTCCGAAGTAAGACCCAAAGCAGGCATGACAACGATGTATACCTCTGGGTGACCTAAGAACCAGAACAAGTGTTGGAACAAGATCGGCGATCCACCCTCATTAGGAAGAATCTCCCCTCCAACTACTAAATCCGATAAATAGAAAGACGTACCAACAGAACGGTCAAAGAATAATAAGACTACCGCTGAAACCAATACTGGGAAAGATAACAAACCTACAATTGCTGTTAAGAAAAATGCCCAAATTGTTAATGGCATTTTCCAAAGATCCATCCCTTTCGTACGCATGTTCAAAATTGTACTGATATAGTTAACACCACCCAATACCTGCGATACGATGAACAAAAACATACTTACTAACCACATCGTCATACCCAAACCAGAACCTGGTATTGCTGTAGGAACAGCCGACAGTGGAGGATATATTGTCCAACCGGCAGAGGCAGGTCCACTTTCAACAAAGAAAGATGCTACCATAATAACACATGCGATAAAGAAGAACCAATAGGATAGCATGTTCATCAATGGCGATGCCATATCACGAGCCCCTAATTGATAAGGGATCAATAAGTTACTAAATGTACCTGATAGACCCGCTGTTAACACGAAGAATACCATCATCGTACCGTGGATGGTAACCAAAGAAAGGAAGAAATCTGGCTTGATACGACCACCTTCGGCCCATTTTCCTAAGAAAACCTCCAAAATAGGGAACTCCTTATCCGGCCAAGCTAATTGGATACGGAATAAGATAGAAAGCACCATAGCGAAGACTGCCATCACAATACCTGTGATCAAAAATTGCTTAGCAATCATCTTATGGTCTTGACTAAATACATATTTAGTTAAGAAAGTCTCATGATGATGATCATGGGAATCATGATGTGCCGCGCCGTGCGATATAACTGTACTTGACATATGCGTTTAATATATACTTATCTCAATTAATTTAATGAAGCTGTAGAAAGGTCTTGGCTTTCCTTGTTGTCAGAAAGCTGAAACTCCTTTTGAACAGCATCGTTAAAATATTTGTTTTGTTTGCTCAACCATTCTTTATATTCTGCCTCTGTAACAACTACAACTTTTTTCTGCATATTGTAATGGGCAGAACCACAAATCTTATTACACAACATCACGTAATCATACGTAGGATCATTTAGCTGATCACGCATTTCCTCTGTAGTCAATGTCGGTGTAAATTGGAAATAGTTGGTCATTCCCGGTACAGCATTAATCTGCACTCGGAAATCCGGAATATAGAATGAGTGAATAATATCTTTTGAAATGATATGGAAACGCACTGATCTGTTAACAGGAATTACGATATCCGCTCCATCGACATCATCCCAAGCAGATTTGTCATTGAAGTCGATCCCGTAAGGATTAGTTCCTGTTGTCAATTTATAATTACGCTTACCAAATTCGCCATCAGCACCAGGATAACGCACTCTCCACATAAACTGCTCACCTAATACCTCGATTTGAAGTGCTGATTTCTGCAATTCTTCTGGAATATTGGTAATCTTACGCCATGTGAAGAAACCAAACAAAACTAAGATTGTCAATACCACAGCCGGAACGATAGTCCAAAGACGTTCGATAGCATCATTGTGCGGATAGTAATAAGCCTTTCTGTTAAGGCGCATTCTGTAGATGTATGAAAAGCTAAGCAACAAAATATGTACAACAACCAATACAAAAGTGATAATCACTGTTGTAACGATAAACATCGTATCAATATCCTTACCATGCTCTGTTGCTGCAGGCTTCCAAGCCCAAGCTCCCCAAACACTATAGCCATAGTAAATGAAAGCTAAAAACAAGACTAAGAAGACAATAAACAAAGTAGCCTGTATATTATTATTGGCCAACGGGTTGTATTGTCCGTTCATCTTACGGGTCAATTCATAAATAGAAATAACCTTTAAAACCACTGCAACAATCGTACATACCACTAAGAACAATAACACGTAGTATGTGAAGTTCTTATAAACTTGCGGATCGATCGTTGTTTCTTCTTCAGCTGCAGCTGAAACCGAAGAAGTTGATGAACTTGTAGATACCGTTGCTGTTTCAGCAGCAGCATCTTCCGTAGCAGTCGTATCAGCCACAGCGGCTTCAACACCGGCTGGCTCAGTAGATGGGGCTTCCGCTGTGGTCTCCGCCACCACTGAATCCTGTTGCGTTGCGATACTTGGCGTAGCGAATAATAACCCTACTATAAGTAAGCATCCAAACAAGGATTTGAATCTGTTATTAATTTTGAATCTCATTTCTTATTATAACGTTTAAACGTATTCTCGTTTGATATAGAATTAAATTTGATGATGTAAGCTTTCGTCCATAAATGGATGGTGCTTCGGTGCTAACGCATGTTTGCTCAACTTGTTCAATACCAAGAAAGAGAACAAACCCACAAAACCGATAGCCGTACCAATCTCAATGAATCCAAATCCACGGTGAGTCTCCACTGTTCCCGGCATAATCATGATATAATAATCTAACCAATGACCACACAATAACAAGATGGCAACGAACAACATCATTCCTTGTTTACGCTTAGCATCACGATCTACCAATAGCAACAATGGCGCTAAGAAATTGATTAAAATATTTAACCAGAACCAAGGCTTGTACTCAGGCTCCCATCTCTTGTAGAAATATACAGTTTCCTCTGGAATATTCGAATACCAGATCAACATAAATTGTGCAAACCAAACATACGTCCAGAAGATAGAGAAACCGAACAACAATTTACCCAAATCGTGCAAATGATTTTCGTTTACCCATTTCATATAACCAGCTTTCTTAACTAGAATTAAGATGATGATAATAGCAGCAATACCGCTAACCCACATCGCTGCAAAGTTATACCAACCGAACATTGTCGAGAACCAGTGCGCTTCCAATGACATCACAGTATCAAAAGACCAGATTGGCGTAGTGAAACCAAAAATTACCAAGAAAATCGCCGATAATTTAAAGCTCTTTTTATAAGAGTTTAATCCACCTTCCAAATCCTCTTTGTAAGAAAGTTTAGCCAAAATAAAAGCAAAGATACTATAAGATCCCATGAACAGAATCTGGCGGATCAAGAATCCCGGTACATTCAAAAACGCAGATTTACCTGCAACCAAAGCATCATAATGAGGACTGTCCGGGTCGGTCAATCCATCTGCATGCCAGTGGTGATAAAGATTATGTGTGTATAAACCTACGCCGACAATAACCAATAACAAAAGAGAAGCTATCGGTAGTACGCTCGCCATGGCTTGCGGAATACGAATCAAACCAGCAGACCAGCCTGACTGTGTAACAAATTGCAATGCTAAGAAGAAAGCACCTGCAGCACATACACATGTGAAATAATAACCCATCAATAATAGGTTAGCGTATGTACGTTCAACCATGATATGGTCACTTGACATTAGGCCTATAACAATAGCTATAACACCTACAGCAATCCCAACTATACTGAGTATCTTAGCGATACCAGCAAATTGAAATCTTTCGCTGAAATTATAATCGTGATGATGATTGTGAGTTCCCATTTACTATATTGATGTTAGATTATTTTTTTTGTAATTCTTGAACATACATAACAACTTGCCAACGTTCTTCCGGAGATAATTGCGAAGCATGCGATCCCATAGCGTTATATCCGTAGAAAATTGTATGATAAATCTTACCTGCTCCAAGCTCACTCATCTGACCACCTCTTGACGAAGGGTTACCATCCGATTTCTGATAAGATGGCGGCGGAGGGAAATTCTCTAAAGCACGTTTTCCACGAGAATCCTCAACAGAACGGTCTTTCGTTATAGGCCCGTCTCCTTTTCCATCTTTACCGTGGCATACTGCACAGTATGTTTGGAACAAAGCTTCACCTTTTGCCAAGTTCTCCTTGGTAGCTTCCAAAGGATTTGTCAATTCTCTTCCCGCACGCTCATAATCCTCTACCGTATTGGCAAATTCAAAACGTTCAAATCCTATCGGTGTCGTACCAGCTGGAGGAAGCTGAGCCGTCATGTTATTTTTAAAATTATTGTTGGGTTGATCCGGATTGTAAGCAAGCGGATCGTACATATTCCTGGAGAATTCCCAGCCTGTACTACGGGTTTTTCCATCTCCACAGCTGGAAACTACTGCCGCTAACGCGAAAGCAGCATATACAGATCCAAGAAAATTCTTCTTATTCATAGCTAACATATTTTCTTTCATTGTATTTAACTTCTACCGCGCCAGCTTCCTTCAATAGAGAGTCGATCAAAGCGTGGTCCGTATTCTCTTGAGCATCGATAGCGATAACAAAACGGTCGTCTGAAGCTCTTAAATCCATTACGCGAGGTGCACGTCCAGGAAACAAGTGGTTACGTAAAAAGAAAGTAGCCACCATACCCAATGCACAAAGCAAGATTGTAACCTCAAATGTAACCGGTACAAAATTTGGCAATGGCAAAGATGGTTTACCACCAATGTTCATTGGCCAATCATGTGCCATGGTATAATACAACAAGCTAAATCCTAAAACTGTACCTAAAGCGCCAAAACAAAAAGCTGCAATTGGTAAACGTGATGGCTTAACACCTAATTTCGCCTCAATTCCGTGAATAGGCATAGGTGTGAAACAATCATATATGCTGATATTGTTTGCTTGCAATTTGTCGATCCCATGCATCATATCATCTGGATCGGCAAAGCTACCTAATATATATTTTGTGTTGCTCATTGCTTATTATTTTCTAACGTCTAATGCCTTAATATCTTCTTCCGTTACAGAGTCATATTTACCCAAAGTATTTTTGAAGAATTCCACTTGTTCGTCAGGGAATGCTCCTTCTTGAGCCAATTTCGTTTTCTGTTGTAAACTTGCAGATTTCAATAATAACTTAACCTCAGCAATTGCAATACCTGGCAAGAAGCGCAAGAACAACAAGAACAAGGTAAAGAATAAACCGATGGATCCTACAAAGATACCTACATCAACCCAGGTTGGATAGAACATTGCCCATGAAGAAGGTAAGTAATCACGGTGCAATGAAGTCACGATAATTACAAAACGCTCAAACCACATACCGATGTTCACAACTATAGATAATACCCATGAGATCGGAATACTTGTACGAATCTTTTTGAACCAGAATAATTGTGGAGAAATCACGTTACAAGTCATCATCGCCCAGTAAGCCCAAGCATAAGGACCAGCCACACGGTTAGCAAAAGCATACATCTCGTACTCTGAACCTGAATACCATGCGATAAACAACTCTGTCAAATAGGCGATACCTACGATAGAACCTGTAGTCATGATGATTTTGTTCATAGACTCGATATGGAACATCGTAATGTAGTGCTCAAAGTTCATAACCTTACGTAGAATTAAAAGTAAGGTTTGTACCATCGCAAAACCAGAGAAGATCGCTCCAGCAACGAAGTATGGAGGGAAAATCGTGGTGTGCCATCCCGGGATCACCGAGGTAGCAAAGTCCATGGATACAATTGTGTGTACGGAAAGTACCAACGGTGTAGAGATACCTGCTAAAATCAAGGATACAATCTCAAAACGTTGCCATGTCTTCACCGAACCATTCCATCCGAAGGACAAGATTTTATATACTTTTTGTTTAACACCTGTAGCACGGTCACGTACAGAAGCGATATCCGGCAACAAACCACAGTACCAGAATACCAAGGATACGGTAAAGTAAGTAGAGATCGC
>Ga0079224_100004282_pt1 | contig 18367 bp, 19 predicted proteins | sample Stecom2015_FD_80414 | JGI IMG/M metagenome (GOLD analysis project Ga0079224, IMG submission 80414) | Agricultural soil microbial communities from Utah to study Nitrogen management - Steer compost 2015 | ecosystem: Environmental > Terrestrial > Soil > Agricultural land | place: USA: Utah...
TAAATTCGTACGTAAACAAATAGAATAGTTTGACTTTACAACTAAACAAATCAACAACTATACACAATCCTCAACGCTGTAAATTTGTTGAGTCGTAAATCGGTTAAGTCGTAAAGGTGCTAAAGTGCTAATTTACAAATTCACAACTTCACAAATCCTCGACTTTACAACAAATCAATAATATTTCTTCAAAATTCCTTTTAAATAAATTTCTCTATCCAACAGATTATTTTCTCTGAAATAATTCATCGCATCGGGAATGTCAATCGAATAGCTTTGTCCTTGCTTTTCAAGTGTCAAACGACCTGATTTACCCAAAAATTCTTCTACAATATTGATAATTTTCAAAATCGGATAATTATCAATATAAGCGACATTCACGATCTTGTTAATCTGCTCAGAGTCAATTAAATTAAGTGTAATTTGTGCTACGTCATATACATCAATCAAATTCCGCGTAGCATCTATATGAACCCTTATTTCATCTTGATTTTGAATGGATTGAATCAAATAATTAATCAAAGTATGCTGATTTCCGCCTTTTCCAACCGCATTACTCACACGCGCAATTAGAAATTTTTCACATTCCGCAGAAACAATATGTTCCATATTTAGTTTATGGTTCACATAAAAACTTGTATTTTTTGAAGAATCATAAATACTGCAGGTACTGAAATAAACGAAAAGTTCTTCCGGATTTTCACCAATTGTTTTTCGGATTAAATTTTCTTCTCTTAAAAATTGATTTTCATCTGTTTCCAACGAATTCGAAACACCCGAAGCAAAAAATACAACATCTTCGCGGTCAATTTCTTTGAAAGCATTTGCTATAAGCCCATTTCCTATAATCATAGTCGGTTTAAAATTTTGACGAATTTACAAATTAACCATTTAACAAAATCAACCTACATTTGCCAAGCAAAAAGAATTCTGTTTTGGAACAAAAATTTTCTAAAAAACTAAACGTTCAGCTTCTTGCCGAAACTTTGAAATCTTTCGGAATTGAAAACATCGTACTTTCGCCCGGTTCACGAAACGGCGCCCTGGCAACGCATTTCACGCATCATCCGGATTTCAAAACCTACAGCATTGTCGATGAACGTTCGGCAGGATTTGTCGCTTTGGGAATGGCGCAACAAACCCGAAAACCGGTCGTCGTTTGTTGCACTTCGGGTTCCGCTTTGGTAAATTATTATCCGGCCGTGACCGAAGCTTTTTACCAAAATGTTCCGCTGATTGTGATTTCTGCCGACAGACCGGAACATTTGGTCGATAATTTTGACGGACAAACCATTCGTCAAAAAAATGTACTCGATTTACATACTTATCACAGCACTCAATTAACTGAAAATGAAGACACTCAATCGCTTACCGATAATTTGGGTTTAATCAAAAAAGCGATTGTGAGTTGTTTGCAGAATTCCGGACCGGTGCACATCAATATGCCGTTTTCGGAACCTTTGTATGAGTTTCAGGATTCGATTGATATTCAGTTTGACAAAATCAGTATTCCGACGAAAGAAAAAACTGAAGTCGATTTTAATTCGTTCAGCGAAAAATGGAACAATGCTCCAAAAAAACTCGTTTTGGTCGGAATGCAATTTCCTGATAAAAAATTAAATGAATGGATTTACAAATTGGCCGATGACGATTCTGTGGTGGTTTTGACCGAAACAACTTCCAATATACATTCGTCAAGATTTTTCAATAAAATTGATTCCGTCATTTTTTCGCTTTCAGATGAAACTTTGGAAAATTTAAAACCCGAAATCCTTTTGACCATCGGACAAAATGTGGTTTCCAAAAAAGTAAAATCTTTCATCAGAAACCATAAACCTCAGCAACATTGGCATTTAGATGAATTTTGGCAACCCGATACTTATCAATGTTTAACGGATAAAATTCAATCCAATCCGATTGATTTTTTGGAGGAATGTGTTCCGAAAATCGTTCAACAAGAATCGCATTATTTCAATGATTGGAATTCAATTCGAATTGAAAAAGAAATCAAACAAAAGGAATTTGCTAAAAAGCAACCATTTTCAGATTTTAAAGTTTTCGAAAAATTAATTCAAACTTATCCGGAAAAAGCACAAATCCATTACGGAAATTCGTCTGCCATCCGGTATGCGCAATTGTTTGACCATGATTCTACCAATGAAATTTTCTGCAATCGCGGAACGAGCGGCATCGACGGTTCTACATCAACGGCTGCCGGCGCTTCTATGGCAAACGAAAAACAAACCGTTTTGGTAACAGGCGACATCAGTTTTTTCTATGACAGCAACGGATTGTGGAACAATTATTTACCCAATTCATTTCGTATAATTCTCATCAATAATGGTGGCGGAAATATTTTCAAAATCATTCCGGGACCTGAAAATTCGGGCGTTGTGGAACAGGTTTTTGAAACGCGCCATCGTTTATCGGCAGAACATTTGGCTAAAATGTTTGGATTTGATTATATTCAGATTAATTCGTCAGAAGAATTAAATTCAAAATTAGAAGATTTTTATGCAGCATCCAATCAACCTAAAATAATGGAAATCAATACTTCTGAAATTGATAACGCAGAAATACAACGAAATTATTTTAAAAATTAAAAGTAAAATTTCTAATTTCAATTACAAAACCCTCATTGCTTTCACAAAGCGTTTATTCCAATAAATTTCTTCCAACGAACTGATAATTACGCCTTTGGAAGTGGAGGCGTGTATAAAGAAAATTTCGCCGTTCTTTACATTCTCAACAATGCCTACGTGGCTGATGCTGGAACCTGAAGTCTTGAAAAACAACAAATCACCTTCCTGAACGTCGTGCAATCTGATTTCTTTTCCTTCTTTTGCCTGATCGCGGGAAATTCTAGGCATTTTCAAACCCGCGACATCAAAAGCATTAATAACCAATCCGGAACAATCAAGACCACTTTTGGTGGTTCCGCCATATTTATAAGGCGTACCCAAATAACGTTTGGCTTCTTTTAAGACGGAATTTACATCTGCTGAAGCATAAGACCAAGTGCGGTTTTCAGATGATTTTTTGTTGGGGGTTTTGCTTTTATTTTTTTTATGATGAGAGGGAATGTGCGTCACATGTCCCGTAGTATGACACCCAATTGTTGTGCCCAAAATCAAAAGAAAAATATAAAACTTATATCCTTTCATCATCCCAAACTTTTTCCATTTGAAATATACAACGGATAAATTTATGAAATCTTATGGATATCAACAATTAATTAACAAAGTTATCACCAATAGTTTTCATTCCGACCTTTTTGCTTGTTTAGCCCTTCAAAATTTCTTGTAATAATTGGCGCGCTCTTAGCAAACGAACTTTCACATTTGCCATCGACAAATCCAATTCTTCAGCGATTTCTTTGTAAGTTTTTTCTTCCAGAAACCTGAGTTCCAATATCTTTCTGTATTCAGGTTTTAGTTTTTCCAGATTTAAAATCAAAGCATCGGTATCTTGTTTCTGAATAAGTGTTTCTTCCGGACTTGGAAGGTCTTCTTCTATATCAATTACGTAATTCTCATCATCCAATGAAAGTTTCAGTGCAGGCGATTTACGAATATGGTCAATCATGGTATTGTGTGCAATGGACAACAACCAAGTCTTAAAATCAAAATCGGAATTATAAAGTTTCAACTTGGCGAAAACTTTCGTAAAAGTCTCAATTGCAATATCCTCTGCTTCTTCCTCATCGTTTATTTTTAAATAAACATAATTATAAACATTTCCCCAAAACAAATCCATCAAAACATTTTGAGATTGGCGCTTTCCTTTTTTTGCTTCTGAAATAACTTGTTGTAAATGACTCAAATTAGATTTTTTTGAAGAATCCGAAGATAGAAAAAAATTGGTTAAAATTATTAAAATTCAACACCGATTCTTAAATCAGGTTTTGAAGTCAATCTTTTTTATTATCTGATTTTAACGATTCAGCAATTTCGCGGCTTCTTTGGCGAAATACGTAAAAATCATATCGGCTCCGGCACGTTTGAATGCCGTTAAACTTTCCAGCATAATTTTATCGTGCTCTAACCAACCGTTTGTCGACGCGGCTTTGATCATCGCATATTCGCCACTGACTTGATAAACCGAAACCGGAATATTGTAATTGTCTTTGACCAAACGAACGATGTCCAAATAAGCCATTCCGGGTTTTACCATCACAATGTCAGCACCTTCTGTAATGTCTTCTTCGACTTCACGAAGCGCTTCATAAGCATTATGGTAATCCATTTGGTACGTTTTTTTGTCTTTCGGAACATTTTGTCCGTCAACCGGTGCGGAATCTAGCGCATCACGGAACGGACCATAAAACGAACTCGCATATTTCGCCGCATAAGACATAATTCCAACATTATGAAACCCGTTTTCTTCCAGCGCTTCGCGGATTGCACCTACTCTACCGTCCATCATATCGCTCGGCGCAACGAAATCAGCTCCGGCAGCTGCTTGAGCCAAACTCATTTTTACCAAAGCTTCATTGGTTTCATCGTTCAAAATTTCTCCGTTTCCAATGATTCCGTCGTGGCCGTAAATTGAAAATGGATCCAAAGCAACATCGGGCATCACAATCATTTCAGGAACCACATTTTTGATTTCTTTAATAGTTCTTTGCATCAATCCGTCAGGATTCCAAGCTTCTTTTCCGGTGTTGTCTTTCAGATTAGAATTGACTTTGACATAAATATTCACCGCTTTGATACCCAAATCCCGAATTTCTTTTACTTCTTGAATCGTCAAATCGAGCGAATGACGATAAATGCCCGGCATAGAAGGAATTTCTTGTTTTACTCCTTCGCCTTCGGCAATGAAAATAGGCAATACAAAATCGTCGACTGACAAATGACTTTCTCTGACCAGGCTTCTTATAGATTCATTTTTTCTTAATCTTCTGTGGCGGTTATATGGAAACATTTTGAATTTAATTTTAAAAGACAAATGTACAAAGTTTCAAATCAAACCAGATTGCTTATTTTTGCCGAATGCGCATAGACATCATCACCGTTTTACCCGAATTACTCAGAAGTCCGTTTGAAGCTTCTATCCTGAAACGTGCTCAAGACAAAGGTTTGGTGGAAGTTCATTTGCATAATTTACGTGATTATTCCACCGGAAAATACAAAAAAGTAGATGATTATCAGTTCGGCGGCGGTGCGGGAATGGTGATGATGATTGAACCGATTGACAAATGTATTTCCAAATTAAAATCTGAAAGAACTTACGACGAAATCATTTATCTGACACCCGACGGCGTGACTTTGAATCAAAATATAGCCAATGAACTTTCGCTGAAAGGCAATATCATAATGCTTTGCGGACATTATAAAGGCGTTGACCAACGCGTTCGTGATATGTTTGTAACGAGAGAAATTTCCATTGGCGATTATGTTTTGAGCGGCGGTGAATTGGCTGCGGCGGTTTTGGCGGACAGCATCATCCGCTTGCTTCCCGGCGTTCTGAATGACGAAACTTCTGCCCTTTCCGACTCTTTTCAAGATAATTTGCTTGCCCCTGCAGTGTACACACGACCTTCGGAATACAAAGGTTTAACAGTTCCCGAAATTCTTCTTTCGGGCGATTTTCCAAAAATCGAAGAATGGCGACATAAAAATTCAATCGAAAGAACAAAAATACGTCGTCCCGATTTATTAGATGAAAAATAATTTGTAACTTTCTGAAATCATAATCTTTAACGCAACCATTTTGCGTTTTTTTCGTCTTTAGTCTTAGAATTAATAGAATAAGTTATGAAAAGTTTAAAATGGATGGTAGCTATGATGTTGACGGGTTTTGTTTTCAATGCTTGTTTGGATGATGAACCTACAACCCAGGTAATCTATGAATATGCACCGATTGACAGTGTTTATGTTGGAGAAATTCACCCTTCAAGACAAGTCACTGAAATTACAACTTATTTCACAAGACAAAATGAGTGCGAAATCTTTTTTGATTACGATTATCAAATTTCAGGGACTGAAAGAACGGTTTCTCTCGTGACTTCCAATTTGCAAAGCGGGGACTGTATTGACATCTCTGAAGTAGCATCCAATAAACTCCAATTCAAACCGGAGAATAGCGGACTGTACACATTCAGGTTTTGGGCGGGGAACGATGAAAATGATGAACCTGTATTTATAATCAGAGAAATAGAAATTCCATAATTAAAATATTTGGATGATAAGCTAAAAATATTAATCCGGAATTGTCAGGAAAAACGGCGCGATGCGCAGGAAGAAATTTACAAAAGATACTCTTCCCAGTTGTTTTCTGTCTGTTTACGTTATGTAAATTCTTATGAAGATGCACAGGATATTTTTCAGGACGGATTTATACTTATTTTCAACAAAATAGACCAGTTCAGGTTTGAAGGATCTTTTGAGGGCTGGCTTCGCCGGGTTATGGTGAATGTTTGTATTGAAAGACATCGAGGTAAAAATCATTTATATGTCATAAATGAAGATATAACTGCAGAGGAAAGTGCCGACGACCCCGAAGTAGAAGAAGAAGATTATTCCTATGATGAACTGCTCGAATTTATACGATTACTCCCAGACCGCTACCAACAAGTTTTTAACCTATATGCAATTGAAGGATATTCCCATCAGCAAATAGCCGATATGCTGCAAATTTCAGTTGGCACCTCCAAATCCAATTTGTCCAGGGCCAGAGAAAAATTGAAAGAATTGATAAAAAAAAATAGTGAAATAAAAATAGTGTCAAAATGAAAAGAAAAATTGACCGGTATTTTAAAAATAAATTAAACGTCCCGCAACAGCCACCGGCAGAAGCTTGGGAGTTTATACAAAATCATCTAGCACAGAAAGAAAAGAAAAGATTCCTTCCGTTATGGGCTCGAATTTCAGGGATTTCCGCTTTGGTGCTAATGCTCATCGGAGGTGGATTTATGTTTGATGTTTTCGAATTTGAAAAGAATTTGGAACCAAATACTGAATCCCTTACCGGAAATTCCGACATTTCTTCGACGCAAGATAATTCTTCTGAGCATTTGAACCGAAATTCCGAATTAAATCAAATCAGCAACCACTCTGATAGGGAGAATCAAACTGACCCATTTTATTTAGAAAAAAATTCTTTGTCCGATCACTCTCAACAACCGAATTCAATTGGCAATACAAATCAAACAACTGCTATCTATTCAAAATCACTGGTTTATGAAAATAACTCAACTCATTTAAATTCTCCCAATTCCAATCCCCTTCAGGGTAAAGAAAATCTTGAAAACTCTTCAGTACTTTTGAATGAAAAAATAAATTCTGAGTCTTTGGCCTCCAATGCATTGAAATGGAATCCAAACCCCTGGAGTCCAGAAGCTTCTGCAGTAGAAAATAATATATTCAAAACACCTCAATTTGAAGTTTCTGCACAAGAAAAAGCAGAGGAAGAACAACTTCTGGCAGTCAATTCAAAACAACATAAAAAGAAAAAATACAAAGCGCCCAAAAATAAAATGGAATTCGACCGATTTTACATTTCCGGATTTATTTCGCCTATGGCTTTGAATTCATTTGTGGGTAATTCAATGCTCGCTGACGAAATGGGTCAATATAAAACGGAAAATAACGTTACACTTTCCTATGGAGTGAAAGGCGCATACGCAGTTAGCCCAAAAGTAAAAATCCGTACCGGTATAACCGTGACGGGATTTGAACAGATTACACAAAATGTTCCTCTGGTTGCAAATGTGGACAATTCCGCTATTTCTTCCCTATACGGAAGCAGCCAGCACGGCCGTAATGACAATAACATCAGATACAATGGTGAACTCCGAATAGAAGATGTCCACACTGCCTATTTAACCGGTAATGAACTTAATCACAAAGGTTTGGAAGGAAATATCCAACAACAATCCCAATACATAGAAATACCCGTAGAAGCAGAAGTCGCTCTTTTTCAGACAAATTCAATAGGCATCAGCGCAACCGGTGGCGGAAGTACCTGGTTGCTTTCAAAAAATAAAATCTATGCACATACAGATGACTATACAGAAGAACTGGGCAGAGCTGACAATTTGAACAAAACTTCTTTCAGCGCAAATGCAGGGTTGAAATTTGATATGAAAATTATGGACAATGTGCAGATTAATGTGGAACCGAATTTCAAATATTTAATCAACCCGGTTAATGATGTGGAAAAATACAACCCATACACCGTTGGTGTGAATGCCGGAGTAACCGTTTCATTTAAATAATTGTAAAAATTGATTATCTGCAAAGTAGTTTAGTTGAGTACTTTTTCCTCAACCAAAACCCGTTCAATGAATACTCTAAGCAGATCTACATGGTTGCGCGCAATTCTTTGTCCGATTTTCGCTGAAATATAAGGTCCGATTATCAATAAAATCCCGATTAAATTTGTCCAAACCCAAAAATCCCCCATTCCCAATGCCAATTCAATCCAGCCATAAAGACCTGTAGTCAGTAAAATAGCACCCCCAAAACCATAGGAAAACATAAATAATGTCCATATAGAAGGTCGCGGGCCAAAGACGCCCCTTATGATAATTTGCGAATGATCATCGGGTTCTTTTTCTATTCTAATTTGTAATTGGGGTGCCCAGAATTTATCTTGATCCTTTAATACGCGAATCACTCCCACTTCTGAATTGCAATAGCCTCCTAAAACTTTTTGCCGGTTTTTCAGGTGAAGATTTATTTTTTCTGAAAATTTTTCCGCTTTCATTTTAGAAAAAACCTTAAATCTGGGACGGCTTCTTATGGCATTGATTTCAATTTCATTCTTCATTCAGAAATTTCTTTGAATAATAACTAAATTTACAAACAAATCATTTAGATGCATACCGAGGAAGAGTCTTTTTACGAAAAAGTTTATGAAATCGCCCGACAAATCCCATTTGGGAAGGTAACTTCTTATGGCGCAATTGCCGAATTTCTGGGTAGAAAAGGGTCTGCCCGAATGGTCGGATACGCGATGAACAATGCGGGAAATCACCCTGACGTTCCAGCGCACAGAGTAGTGAACCGGAACGGACTTTTAACAGGGAAACACCACTTTTCGCCGCCCGAACTTATGGTACAACTACTCGAAAACGAAGGAATTTTAGTTGAAAATGATAAAATACTGAATTTCAAGGAAGTATTTTGGAAACCTTGTTAGTGAATAAATAGATCCTATCTCAGTTTTTTTTGCTTTTTCCGGTATTTAAGATACTGAAAAAGAGTGGGATGGGAATAATTCGTTTTTTCATCCACCTGCCTCACTTTTCTTGCGATGGGCATAGAACCATTTTCCATTTTCTTGATTATTTTCGCTTGGTTTTCGGCAATTCCTATCATTCCTTTCCAACTTAAAGTAAAATAACTATCATCTTTTTCAATCTTAATGGATTCTTGGTGTAAAATATCTCCGGTATCAACGCCACTGCCCAACCAAAAAACCGTGTATCCGATTTTTTCAGGTTCATCATTAAAAACCGCCCAAAATGGTGAATGAACTCCTCTGTAATCGGGCGTAATGCCGGGATGACCGCCAATTACTTTTCCGTTTACCAAATCCCTGACTTTTTTTCCAACCCAATAGCCCGAATGAACCAAAAGTAAATCAGGTTTCAGCGAACGAATGAAAGCCAGCGTTTCCGCTTTGCTATAATCATCTGTTTGATGGGTTTCAAAGGAATATTGGTTAATTACTCTCGCAATTTCTTTTTCATCATAAATTCGGTCAAAAACCTCTTTGTCTTTTTTCTGATTCAGAATTTTATAATAAATCCGTCCCAGTATCTGTAAAAAAAGCTTTTCATATCCATATTTTTTCCCGGCCATTTTCAGATAAGAAAAATCAACGCCGTTTTTATGTTTGTTGGCATTCACTACACCCACTACATTCACATCATTTTCCAATAAAATACCCAGGGTTTTGTCAAAAATAATCCCGGTGCCGAAAAGGCAGACAACACGTAAAGATTTATCCATTTTTGCGGTTTTGAATATATTGATGAAGAGGAAAAATAATCCTTTTCAAAGTGCCTTTTATTTTACGGCTACGTTGCAAACGGGTCAAATTCTTCAGTGAAAGCATGTCGGTCAATTGTTGTTCGTTCGTTTGAGCCTTAACACTCAATCTTCCGAAAATTTGGGAATCTTGTACAGAACGAGGTTCTACTATGGGTTCAGAATCAAAAATAAATTTAAAACCGGCTTCCACGGCAGACTCATAAGTTTTGGCATCGGCATCTCCGCCGGGAACTGAACAATAAAGCACCTCCGTGCCTAAAATATTTTCCAGTATTTCCTTGGAAACCTGCCATTCTTCCAACATTGATTTATAAGTTAAACTTCTGAAAATCATGGGATGTGTATGAGAATGCCCCCCAATTCTATGTCCGTTCCGTTCTAAAGTTCTGATATCATTTTCTTTCAGAAAACCCCGTGTACCGATTCGGTTTGTGGTGATAAAATAAATTCCCTTTAAATCATTTTCTTCCAGAATTGCGGCTGATTTCAGGTTAGAAATTCCTCCGTCATCAAAGGTGAAAATATAGTTTTCTTCGTTTTTTTTGGGGTGATTGAGATGATTTTTAAATATTTCTACATGTTTTCTGAAAACCTCAGTTTTGTGCATATAAGCAAGGTTATCTTTGTTTTGAAAACCCGATTCAGTATAATCATCAACGACCTCGTGGTACAAAAGTGCAATGGTTTCCGGCATGGATAGACTGATTTCAGTTTGTAAAGATAATTAATTGCTCCAATACCATTTATTCTTTATTTTAAATCAAATAATTCTATTCTTGTTCCATCAATTCACGTATTTCCGTAAAAGGAATTTCGGGATTGAGAATTTCTTCAATCAAATGACTTAAAGGTTCGTGAAACCATTCTAAAATTTGGTTATCAAAATCAATTTCCCCATCAATTTTCAAAGGGATTACGCCTTTTTTGGGATATTTCAACGGATAAATGCCAAATTGAACCAATTGATTTTCATATTTACGGAAAAACATTTGGGCATAAAGTAAGAGTTGCAAGGGTTTTGCGTAACGTTCTTCGCTAAAAACCTTGTGCATGTTTTCAGATTTCACGCTCAAGCCTCTTTCATCTACAAAACCTGTTTTATAATCAATGATTCTCTTGATTCCGTTCACCGAATCTATCCTGTCAATGTATCCACCAATCATTACTTTTCGTCCATTTTGCAGAATGAATTCTACTTTTACCTCTTCTTCCAGAGATTGAATGATTAGTTCAGAGGTTTCGCAAATTGCCAAATCATTTTTCAGAACGTTTTCCACAAAGGAATAAACGATTTTGTAAATCAGGTAATTCTTTCCTTTTTTATAATTCCCGCTTTTATATTCTTCCTTAAAATATTTTTCAACAACAGACTCCAGATTGGTCAGTAAAGGAAAAATGTCCTGCGGCTTTAAAATCTTACCCAGAAATGGTGTGTACAATACCTCGAGCGATTTGTGTACGATATTTCCCAAAATCCTTGCTCCTACTGTTTCTTCCGCTTCTTCAAATTCCTGAAGTTTCAAGATTTTTTGATGGTAGAATTCAATTGGATTTCGAAGATAATTGTTCAAAGAGGAAGGTGAAATTCCCTTTTCCGCCCAGCGGTTCAGGGCTTCCATTACAACGGCTGTCTTGGGAATGACTAATGTATGTTTAGCGGGTGAATCAAATTTAGGCGCAGCAATTTTATATTGAACCGGATGTCCGGATTCAATTTCAATCTGCGAGATGAATCGGCTTTTTTCGCCTGCCCCCAATGCATCGGCTTCTGTATTAAAAATCAATTGAATATTTTCAGCTCTTTGAAGTAAACGGTAAAAATGATAGGCATAAACCGCATCGTTTTCGGTAAAAGTATTTAAGCCTGATTCCCGTCTGATGTCATAAGGGATATACGAATTTTCGACTCTGCCGGGTGGCAAAATTCCATCATTGACCGAAAGTAGGATGACATTTTTGAAATCCAGCAAACGTGTTTCCAATAAACCGACTATCTGTAAGCCTTCCAAGGGTTCGCCTACAAAAGAAATCGTTTCATTTTGTAACAATCTATTGTACAAAACAGACAGGGTCTTAAAATCCCTGATGTGTACAAATTCTCCCAATTCTTCTTTTAATTGGGTAAAAAGTAAACTGAATCTATACAAATATTCCTTGTCCAATTCATTGATCTTAAGCTTGGGTTCTCTCATCTGTTCATCCACCCATTTTTGCAGATTATCTACAAAAGAATGTATGTTTTCAGGAATTTTAAACAAATCTCTGAAGATACTTCCTGAAAGGTTTTCAAGTAAGAACGCCGGTGAAGTGAAAATGTGGTTTTCTCTTCTAATTTTTAAAGAAACAGTTAACGACAAAGGATTTTCTTCTTTGAAGATTGTATTTCCTAAAAGATCGAGCACATTTTTGAAATAATAGGTTTTGCCATTCCCCAATTTTTCACGGTTCATCTGAAGCTCAAATACAGACCGGAAAAAATAAGCCATGGTAGATTTGTTCAAAGGAAATCCCATGGTGATATTTGTGCGCGAAATCTTTTCGGGAATCGAGCTCAAAACCGCTGGAAGCAAGGTTTCTTCAGCTAAAACTACAGCCGTTTCAGTCCATTCTTCTTCGGGAATTTCTCCCAAAACTTTGTACAGGTATTTGGCCTGTCCCACTCTTTTGCTAATCCCTGTTAACCGGATATTCTTGGGTTGGGCAAAATTATCAAATTCCCAATTCCATTCCTTTAAAAATTCCTTGTATTGTCTCAGAAAAAGTCCCGATTCCTGATTCTTGTCCTGCATATAATAACAGTCTGAATCCCAGAATAAATCGGCCATTCCCAATTTATGGAATTCAAAAATAATTTTCCGTTCGGCATTTGAAAGCGCATTTAATCCGGCAAAGACATAGTGGGTAGATTTATCACTCAAAAATTCAGGCAGTTTCTCTACCGCTCTTTTGTACATCAATCCGCGGTAAGCCAAACCTTTTTGGAGCAAATCTTCATTGAATCTGAAAAACAAATCTTTCGCCATCTTCCAGAAATACAGATGGTTGCTCATCAGCTGGTTGTTCCCCAATTCCAATTGCTCATGACCCCATTTTTTAATTCTTTCTGCCGAAACCAGGTATTCAAACAATTCTTCAGGATTGACAAGAGAAGAATTAATATCGTCAAAATCCTTTTGCAATGTTGGAATCCATTTCAAAAAAACTTCAAATTCATCGGGCGTTTCCGTTATTTTCTGATAAGATTCATAGGCCTGAAACCAAAACTGGATTTGTGAAATGCCCTGCATTCCGGATACCGATTGAATAAATTCGTCTATGCTCAGGAATTTGGGCAACAAACCCACTTTTTGTTGTTTCTGAAAAGCTCTTCTAAAAAATAATTTCGGACGGTTTCCGGGCAAAACAATCGTAGTTTGCTCAAAATCAATTGAATTCTGAATCAATTCCGATACAACTTTATCAATGAATTTCTCCATCAATTTGAAACAGCTTTAAGTCCGACAATTGAAGCAATCAGTGTGAAAATAAAAAATAAACGCAAAAAATTTGCAGGTTCATTAAAAAAGAAAATTCCCATCAACACTGTACCCACAGCGCCAATGCCCGTCCACACGGCATAAGCAGTACCCATAGGCAAATTTTGAGAAGCTTTAATCAATAATAGCATGCTGATAGTTAGACATATAAAAAACCCGACATACCACAAAATTGATTCGGTTCCGTTGGTTTCTTTTGCTTTTCCAAGGCAGGAAGCAAATCCTACTTCAAAAAGTCCGGCGATGATAAGTATAATCCAATTCATTTCTAATCAAAGATCCAAATTTCGTAAAAATTATTCAAGTACGTTCTCAAGCGACTCAAGTATTGTTGTAAATTTGTAAAATGAACGATACCGAATTAACGGCCAAAGAAAAATGGGCTGCTATTGAAAATTTTTTTGAATTAAATTTCACTGACGGGGAAAAACCCGATTTGGATACAATTTTATTTTTGATAGGCGTTCAGGAATTGGGTAAAGGAAAACGGCGGTTTAAAAAAGATGACAAAGTAAATCTACTGCATATTGCAGTTTGCAGGGTTTTGGAACCGTTTGGTTATTACCGTTTTGACGGTTTGGACAAAGACGGTTGGCCACAATTTGAATTTTTGGAACCACTTCCCGACCTTAAACCCAATGAGCAAACCCTGCTCATGAAAAATGCTGTAATTCAGTATTTTGAAGACAGGGAATTATTTTAAATCCTTCAAAAACATCTCCAAAACAATTTGGTCAGTCGGTAAAGAAAGGTCGTGTATGCTTATTTTGTTCAAATCCATCCAAATAAGCTTTTGAATATCTTTATCCAAAACTTTCAGTTGTGCCATATCTTTTGCGCTGACTTTGTAATAAATCATCAGGATTTGTTCATTGGGGTCAAACCTTGAAGCCAGAAAATAATCTTGTGTGTAAATATGTTCAAGCACCTCGATTTCGAGGTTTAATTCTTCCATAAATTCACGTTTCAGACATTGGAGTGTACCTTCGCCAAACTCCAATCCGCCGCCGGGAAACTTGTCAATTATCTTTCCTGCAAAGGGTTCTCGGATAATCAGGATTTTATTTTCATGGATTAGTAATCCGTAAATTCTGATATTGAATGGTGTCATTTTTAGTGATTGGCGATTAGTAATTAGTGACTAGTTTTTGTATTTAAATTTCTTTTTTGGCAACTAACATTTCGCGTTTTCCCGGCGGTCCGGGACGCTTTTCTACTTTGAATCCGACTTCGATTAAAGCTCTTCTAACGCTTCCTTTGGCTGAATAAGTCGTGAAAATTCCGCCATTTTTTAGGGAACTAAATAATTTTTCGAACAAAACTTCCGTCCATAATTCGGGTTGAACTCTTGCGCCGAATGCGTCAAAATATATTAAATCAAATTGGTTTGCGGGATAATTAAAATCCAAAAAATCGGCTTGTATTTTGGTTAGATTGAATTCGGAATTCATTGAAATTTCATTTCCCCAAGACGAATTCATTAAATCGAAATAATATTTTTCCAATTCATCAACCGAAAACTGCGGATTCCTTTCATTCAAAATTTTGGGATAATTCAATTTTTGTGCTTCTTCTGCTGAAACCGGATATTTTTCAATTCCCGTATAATTAATATTCAAATTCCTATTAGTGGATTCCAATAAAGTAATAAAAGCGTTCAGTCCAGTCCCAAAGCCGATTTCCAAAATAGAAAGCTGTGCAGGTTCCTTAAAAGAATCAAGTCCGTTTTGTATAAAAACATGGTAAGCTTCCTGAATGGCTCCATGTCTTGAATGATAGGACTCATTCCAATCCGATAGATAAATTGTCGCCGAGCCATCATCGGTCATTATGATTTTTCTTGAAAGCATATTCAAAAGTAAATATTTAATGTTTGATTAGACCCTTCTTTTTAATTATTATAAGTAAATTTGCGAAACGCGAAATAAATAACAAAAATTGAGCTTATGATTATTGAGAAAATCAAAGAATCCAGATTTACCCCTGACGTGTTTAACATTCAAACCTTTGGTACTGCTTTTTCAGACCACATGTTGGTGGCTTCGTACAAAGACGGTAAATGGAGCGAACCTATTATAAAACCTTACGGAAAATTAGAATTTACCCCTGCTATTTCAGTTGCGCATTACGGGCAAGGAATTTTTGAAGGAATGAAAGCCTACAAAGGCAAGGATGGAGATGTTTTCCTTTTCAGACCTGAAAAGAATTTTGAAAGAATGAACAAATCTGCGGAACGTTTGGATATGCCCCAAATTCCGGAAGAAATTTTTATGGATGGGCTAAAAGCACTCGTAGACCTTGACAGACAATGGGTTCCTGATACTTATGGAATGTCATTGTACCTCAGACCGGTTATGTTTGCAACAGAAGAAGCTATCACAGCCCGTTCTTCTAACGAGTACATGTTTGTGATTTTAACAGCAGTAGCGCCTAATTATTACAATAAACCTTTGTCTGTAAAAGTTGCTGACCGTTATAGCCGTGCGGCAAACGGAGGTGTTGGTTTCGCAAAAGCGGCCGGGAATTACGCCGGTTCTTTTTATCCGACCCATCTGGCACGTGAAGAAGGTTATGATCAAATTGTTTGGACAGATGATGCTACGCATACTTTTATAGAAGAGGCCGGAACGATGAACGTAATGGTTCGCATCGGGGATAAGTTATTGACTGCGCCGACTTCTGAAAGAATTCTGAACGGTGTAACCCGTGACAGTATGCTGGAATTGGCTAAAAGTCAGGGAATTGATTTGGAAGTGAGAAAAATAACTGTGGATGAAATTTACCAGGCGCACAAAAAAGGAGAGCTGAAAGAAGTATTCGGGGTAGGAACTGCAGTTGTTGTAAATAATTATGTCGCAGTGGGTTATGGAGATGAAAGACTGACATTGGAAGATTTGCCGGAAGAAGAATCATTTGGGAAAAGTTTGAAGAAAAAACTGGTTGACATTCAGATGGGAATTTCAGAAGACCCGTTCGGATGGAGAGTTAAAGTTGAAAATTTAGTGGAAGCTTAATTTTCACCTAAATAAATCAAAAAAGTCGGAATTATTTCCGGCTTTTTTTGTTGGTTGCAAATTGAATCCCACATTTCACAAAATCAAGGAAAAATCCTTATCTTCCTTCATTAGATTTGTAAATTAAATCCGTTTCATGCGTCAACTCATCATTTGGTTAAGTTGTTTTCTTTGTGCAAATTCTATTTTTGCCCAAACCCATCATTATTATGTCTCAACGCATTATGGATTGAAAGAAGGTTTAAATTCTAAAAACATTTTCAAATCTCTCAATCTCCCCAACGGCCAACTCCTGTTGGCGACTAATAGAGGCTTGTCTTTATTTGACGGACATAGATTCCTTTCAAATAAACACATAAATTTAACTACAACAACAATTTATACAACTAACAATCTAACTTTTTTCTCAAATATCAATGGACTCTTTGAGTTAAAAAACGTTTTGTCAACACCTCAAAAACGGATCAGTAGCATACAAACCGACTCCAACCCAAACAATGATCATTTTGAAAATATCTTGATTGACAGCCAAAATTTAATTTGGACTACAGATTTTGAAAACGTAAAATATTTTGATCCCAAAACCAAAAAATCAAAGAATTTTCTCATCCACCCCGACAACAAGGAAATATTTCCCCATATTTCCATTATTGAAACCGACCCAAATGAAATATGGATATTCTCTCCGAAAGGAATTTGGATTTGGAACAGAAAAGAAAATCAAATCCATGCTTTAGAAAATTCGGAATTTGCAAAAAAATCTTACTTATATGCTTTAAAATTGAAGAATAAGAAAATTCATTTATCTACTTCAGAAGGAGAATATTTTGAATTGGACCCAAAAACACAATCTTTTAAAGAACTACTTTCTTTACCGGAAAACCAATCCATCATCGGTTTAGCGGAGTCAGATTCGGGGATTTTAGTTTTAACGGGTAACAATGTCTATCTAAGTACAGCTCAAGGTTTTCAAGAAATTTTTCAATCAGAAAGTAAAAATATACATCATTTAAATTATGATGAAACCACCGGTATCATCTGGCTTTCAACTCAAAATGGACTCACAAAGTTGCAGCCAGAAAATCGGGCATTTACTATCATACAGAATCAAAATGGAAAATCAGCAGTTCAATCAATCGTCCAAGATATAGAGGGTGGAATTTGGACTTTAAACGCCGACGGTGAAATCTGGAAATATGAATCGGATACTTACAGAAAAATCCAAGTGGTAAAACATCTTTTTCCTTATGAATTGAGTTATTCCGGAGGTCTATTATTTCTATCTACGCTGAATGGAATTTTTGTTGAAAAAAATGAAGAATTTCAAAAATTGAATTTAAAAGATTTCAAAATTAATAGTCCAATTGTAAAAACATTTTTGACACCTAAAAATGAGCTTTGGATAGTTTCTTCTTCCCACCCGATACAAAGGTATACTTGGCCCAGCTTGAATAAAATTGAGATTCCTTTTCAAAATCCTCCTGAATTTTGGTCGGACAATAAATGGCAAGATGTAAAAATGGACAAAAACCAAAGGATTTGGTTGGCGGGTTGGATGCCCAAAAGTTTTGGGATTACGTATTTCAATCCAGAACACCAATCTTTTGTTGATATTTCCCAAAAAAAAATCAATCCCAATCGGAAACTTTTTGTAGGGGATTATTTCACACAAATCGGATTAGGCAAAGATAAATCACTGTATTTCACAGCTTTTGGAGGTTGGAACAAAACAGACGAAAACGGAAAATTACTCAAGAGAGTCGATGTGCTGAGCTATGATATTTTGAGTACCAACCTCTATGGAATTGCTGAA
>Ga0079224_100004283_pt1 | contig 18366 bp, 17 predicted proteins | sample Stecom2015_FD_80414 | JGI IMG/M metagenome (GOLD analysis project Ga0079224, IMG submission 80414) | Agricultural soil microbial communities from Utah to study Nitrogen management - Steer compost 2015 | ecosystem: Environmental > Terrestrial > Soil > Agricultural land | place: USA: Utah...
CCTCTTCCAGCTGGCGTGAGAGGATCGCCGAGAACTCATTGGCGAAGCCTTCGAGGCGCTGGCCATAACGGCCGATGTCGTTGCTCAGCTTGTTAAAGCCGATGGTCGCGGGGATGGCGGCTACGAGGCCGAGAGCCGTAGCGAAAAGCGCCTCTGCGATCCCCGGCGCCACGACGGCCAGGGAAGTATTGGCGGTCGCGGCGATGGAGGCAAAGGAGTTCATGATCCCCCAGACCGTTCCGAAAAGCCCGATGAAGGGAGCGGCCGAGCCAACCGATGCTAGGAAGATCATCTGCTTTTCCAGCCGATCCATCTCTCGGCCAATGGTGATCCCCATCACCCGGTCGGACCGCTCGCGGAGGGAAAGGATCGCCTCCTCGTCCACTGTGCGGCCACGTCTGGCAAAGCGCCGCCACTCCCGCATCGCCGCGCCGAAAACCGCTTCGAAGGGGCCCCGGGGCTCTTCACCGATCTCGTCATAAACCTCGTCGAGGGGGCGTCCGGACCAGAAAACCTCCTCGAACTGATCGGCGTGCTCACGCAGCCGGCGCAAGCGAATCGACTTCTCGATAATGATCGCCCAGCTCCAGATTGAGGCGATGACCAAGATGAACATGACCAGCTTGACGACCAGGTCCGCCTGCAGAAAGAGGCTCCAGATCGACATGCCGCCGGCGCCACCGGCCAGCTGAGCGGCATCAACTGCGGCCGTCTCCATTCGGTAATTACTCCCCCTTTCCGGATTGGCATAACATCAGCAATGGGCGCTTCACCTCCGGCGGCACCCGCGCCGGGCGTCCTGTGGCCAGCGAAACCATCGCAACATGGACTTGGATATCGACGATAAGATGGCTTCCAGAAAAAATGCTTTGCTGCGCTATCAGGCTCGCCGCGCGGATCTCGGAGAAGCTTGTGTGGATCTCCAGAAGATCGTCCAGCCGGGCCGGTGCACGATAATCGATCGTCGCGCGCTTGATCGCAAAAACAAGCCCCTGCTCGTCTTTCAGTCGCCGTTGGCTGATGCCCAGCAAACGCACCAGTTCAGAGCGCGCGCGCTCCGCATAGCGAAGGTAATTGGCATGATAGACGACCCCCTGGGCGTCCGTATCCTCATAGTAAACCCGAAGGGACATCACATGCTTGTTGCCCAGCAGGCGTCCCGAAGCCGCTGTCATCCAGCGCTCTCCTCATCTTCGGGCTCCCCCAGGGCCAGAAGATCCAACTGCTCCATCAGCGCGCGCGGCGCCTCAAGCCCCATGTGCGCATAGGCCGTTTGGGTCAAGAGTCGTCCTCGTGGCGTTCGTTGGATAAAGCCCTGCTGCAACAAATAGGGCTCGATCACCTCTTCGATGACATCACGCTGCTCGGAGAGCGCAGCCGCAAGGGTCTCCGCCCCCACGGGCCCTCCCCCGTAGTGCTGGGCGATGCAGGAAAGATAGCGGCGATCCATCGCGTCAAGGCCGCGCTCATCCACTTCCAGGCGACGCAACGCGCGGTCGGCAACCGCTGCATCCACGACGCCGTCGCCTTCAACGGCAGCGAAATCGCGCACTCGTCGCAGGAGTCGCGCCGCGACTCGGGGGGTGCCGCGGCTCCGCCGCGCCACTTCCGCGGCGCCGTCCGGCGTCATCTCAATTCTCAGCAGGCGGGCGCCGCGACTAACGATCTCCTGAAGCTCTTCCGGCTCGTAGAACTGCAACCTTAGGGGAATACCGAAGCGCTCTCGCAAGGGACGTGTAATTAGGCCACTGCGCGTGGTTGCCGCGACAAGGGTGAAGGGCGGCAGATCGATCTTGACCGAACGTGCTGCCGGCCCCTCGCCGATGATGATATCCAGTTGGAAATCTTCCATCGCGGGATAGAGGATTTCCTCCACGGCAGGTGAAAGGCGGTGAATCTCGTCAATAAAGAGGACATCGCGCGGCTGCAGGTTGGTAAGAATCGCCGCAAGATCACCCGCTCTTGCAATTACCGGTCCCGAGGTCGCGCGGAACCCCACCCCCAGTTCACGAGCAACAATCTGAGCCAGCGTCGTCTTGCCCAGGCCCGGAGGCCCATGAAAGAGGACATGATCCAGGTGTTCGTCGCGCGCCTTGGCGGCCTCTACAAAGACGCGAAGATTGGTGCGCAGCTGAGCCTGCCCAATGAACTCCTCGAGAGAGAGCGGCCGCAGACTAAGGTCCTTATCCTCTTGCGCGGATCCTGGCGCCACGATCCGCGACTCGTTCGAAGAGCTCGCGCTCACCGTGCCAGCTCCTTCAGCCCGTTCTTGACCAGCAGTTCGACTCCGCAATCCTGCCCGAGCTCTGCTGCGACCTTGCCGATTGCGGCGAAGGCTTCTGTCCGGCGATAACCGAGAGCGACCAGCGCATCAACAGCGTCCTCGGCAATCGCTCCCGCAGGCGCACCGACAGCCGCCACTGCTGACGACGCGGCACCGACTGCTAAGCGACCTGCCTTGTCCTTCAACTCCAGAAGAATGCGTTGAGCCAGCTTGGGACCGATGCCCGGCGCGCGCCTGAGCACTGTCTTGTCCTGTGCGAGGATAGCCTGGGCAATCTCCTGAGGCGGCGCGATCGAAAGAATCGAGAGGCTGTGCCGGGCACCCACTCCCTGAACGGTCATGAGAAGGCGGAACCAATCGCGCTCGGCTCTTTCAAGAAAACCATAGAGATGGATGTGGTCCTCCCGCACCTGGGTATCGATCAAGAGAGCGACCGGCTCCCCAGGAGCCGGGAGTTGCGCCAGTGTTCGACCGGAAGCGAAGACGACGTAGCCGACACCGGCAACATCGATCAGCAAGTGGTCCTCCGCGATCTCATCGATGATGCCGCTCAGCTTGCCGATCATGGTCCCCTCCCCGCCCCGGCCCAGCTGGCGAAACTGCTGGCGTGATGGGCGTGGCAAATAGCCACCGCCAGAGCATCGGCGGCATCGGCCGAGGCCGCCTTGCAGCCGGGTAGCAAGCGCGCGACCATCATCTGCACCTGGTCCTTGTCCGCGTGGCCAGTTCCGACGACGGATTTCTTCACGATCATCGGCAGGTACTGGCTGACGGGCAAGCCGGCGGATGCGGGTACCAGAAGCGCCACGCCACGGGCCATTCCCAGCTTCAAAGTCGAGGCGGGGTTGCGATTGGCCAGCGTTTCTTCTACCGCCGCCGCCTGAGGATGATATTCCGCCAGAACCTCTTCGAGCGCGACCCGGAGCTGTACCAAACGCTCCGCCACGCTCAAGCTGGCGTCGCTCACCAGCGTCCCGTTGGCGATGTGCACCAGCCGGTTACCGTGCTGCTCTATAATCCCCCAACCCGTTCGCCGAAGGCCCGGGTCCAGGCCGAGCACGCGCAGGCCGCCTTTCACAGCGACCCCTCCAGAAGGAGCGGAAAGCCGCTGTACAATCGCACCCCCTAAGCCGTCAGCCGGGCGAAGACGTCGTCCGGGATTTCGTAGTTCGCCGAGACTTGCTGCACATCGTCGTTGTCATCCAGCGCGTCGATCAGCTTCAGGAGCGTTTGTGCCTGCTCCTCATTCACCGCAACCGTATTCAGCGGTCGCCACACCAGGCCGGCACTGCGAGGGTCGCCAAAACGCTCGACCAAGGCATCGCGCACGCTGGAGAAGTCATCAGCCGCACAGCTGATCACATGGCCCTCGTCACCTGACTGCACATCCTCCGCGCCCGCCTCCACCGCAGCCTCGAAGACGGCTTCGGCATCGCCAATCTCGGCGGGAAAGACGATCTCTCCGACGCGCTCGAACTGGAAGGAGACTGAGTTGGTCTCGCCCAGGGAGCCGCCGTTCTTGGAAAAGATCGTGCGAATTTCCGCGGCCGTTCTATTGCGATTGTCGGTCAGGGCCTCGACGATGACAGCTACGCCGCCGGGCCCGTAACCCTCGTAGCGAACCTCTTCGTAGTTGACGTCCCCACCCTCACCCGTGGCGCGCTTGATGGCGCGCTCGACATTGTCCTTCGGCATATTCGCGGCACGTGCCGCCTGGATAGCCGTACGCAGGCGGGGATTGGCCTCGGGGTCGGGGCCGCCAGTCTTCGCGGCGACGATGATCTCGCGTCCAAGTTTCGCGAACTGCTGGGCGCGCTTCTTATCCTGCGCACCCTTTCGGTGCATAATGTTCTTGAATTGACTGTGACCTGCCATGGTCTCTATCGATCCTGTAGTAGTCCTTAATCGTCGGAGCGCCTCTCCGCCGGATCCATCTGGAGCACCTTCCGTGGCTTGCCCATGAAGGTGTTGGCAATGGAATGCTTTCTAGCAGCCGCAGCCGCGTCGCTGGAAGCACCCCCAGATCCTGAACTCACGCAGGCAGCTGTTCCTGCAGGCGACCACCAAGCCGTATCGGCTCCACCCTCAGAGCCAGGCCGGTTCGATCATCGGTCTCGAGGAATACGCCGCAAAGTGTGGCAGGTCCCTGAGCCACCGCCAGGCGCTCGGTCGGCAGCTTACGCGTGAAGCGTTCGATTGGCACCTGCTTGTCCATGCCGATGACGGAATTGTAGTCGCCACACATGCCGGCGTCTGTCTGATAGGCAGTACCCCCCGGCAGAATCTGTGCGTCGGCCGTCGGCACATGGGTATGAGTGCCGACCACGAGGCTGACGCGCCCGTCCAGTGCATGCCCCAGCGCCATCTTCTCACTGGTCGCCTCGGCATGGAAATCCACAATGATCGCGTCGACAGAGCCTCCCAAGCGATAGCGAGCCAAGGCTTCTTCAATCGCCCGAAAGGGATCGTCCAAGGGATCCATGAAGAGACGTCCCATGGCGTTGATCACCAGGACCTTCCGACCGCCGGCATTGAAGAGACCAAGGCCTCTTCCGGGAGTTCCGGGCGGAAAGTTGAGGGGCCTGAGGAGCCTTGGCTCGGAATCGATGAAGGCAAGGGCCTCCCTCTGATCCCAGGAGTGATTTCCCCCTGTGATGACATCTGCCCCAGCCTCGAAAAGATCGTCGCAGATCTTGCGCGTAATGCCGAATCCCCGGGCAGCGTTCTCGCCGTTTACCACCACGAAGTCGAGCCGGAGCCTGCGCCGAAGTTCGGGCAGGTGCTGCAGAACGACCTCGCGGCCGGAGCGACCCACGAGATCGCCGCAGAAAAGCATACGCATGGCCTATCCTTCCGGGCGGATGACCCCTGCCTCGGTCACGATGAGATCGACCCGCTGATCCAGCTCGTCATGAGGGACCTCTGGCACCTCCTGCTTGGCGAAGGCAATGCCCACGGCCAGAATGGCTTTACGCGCGCGCAGGGCAACCAGGGTCCGATCGTAGAAGCCGCCGCCATAGCCTAGCCGGTAGCCCTTGCGATCGAAAGCCAGGAGCGGAACCAGCAGCAAATCCGGCTCGACCTCCGGTGCTTCCGGAGGCGGCTCGCTCGTGCCGAAAGCGCCGGTCACAAGGTGCTGGCCAGGTTTCCAGGAACGAAAGACAAGCGGCTGGTTATTGCCCAGAACAACCGGAAGGCAGGTTGGGTGGCCTTTTGCCGCGAGAGCCTTGAGAGCGGGAAGCGGGTCCAGTTCATCGCGCATCGGCCAATAGGCAGAGGCGATCGCGCCCGGCCAGGTGGTGACAGCGCTCAAGACATTGCGGGCAAGGCGCTCGGGCGCCTCTGCATCGGCAGATGCAGCCGCCTCGGCCCTTCTCCCCTCCGCTTCACGACGCATCGCCTGCTTGATCGCAGCGATATCCTGCTGCGCTTGTTTCACAGCCTAACTCCCGTCAGAAGCAATTAAGGAATGGGCCAACGCGGATGCGAAGGGGTGCCACATGAGCCGTCGGCCCGTGATCATCCTCTGTGGCCTGTCATGGACAGGTGGGCGCCGTATACCGAGACCAGGATCCCGACAGGGACAGCTCCCTAGAGGTGTGCATTGGCCCCAGGGATCGAAAAGACCTGACGAACCCCGCAGCGAACCCCTAGCGGACCGCAATCCGCCGGCACCAGACTTAAGGCTGCTCGAGCCGTGCTGCAAGGGCATCTACTCTTTCCGTTGCAGCTCGAAGCGCATCGGTGGCCGCGCCACTCTCTTTTTGCTGCTTCTCGGCTTTCAGCTGCTCAAGTTCGTTCGCGAGCAAGAGCGCGCCCAAGAGCAGCAGGCGCGCCTCCCCGACCTGTCCCAGGCGTGCGGCCAGGTTGCTCACCCGCTCGTTCAGATCCTCGCCGAGGCGCAGGAGTTGCTCTTCCTGCCCATCCGCGCATGCGACCTCGTAGGAGCGACCATTGACGGCCAGGGTCACGCGGCCCATCGCCTCACTCCTTCAAGACTTCCTCGAGGCGCGCCACGGCGACATCAACGCGTCCTGCCAGCTTTTCCAGCAGCGCCTTGAGCTCTTCATTCCTCTGGCGCAGCCGCTGAAGCTCGCCCGCCATCTCATCGTTCTGGGTGGCGCGCCGCTCGACCAGTGCCTCGAGACGGGAAAGAGCATTGCTCAGCCGCTCTGCAGCCAGGCTCACATCATCGGCTCCATGATCTTGAACACCGACCTCGGCCTCAGGTCTGCCGTAACTGGGCTGCTCAGGCATGGTCATAGAGGCTGACTCCTCAAAGTTCTCAATAGAATATTACTATTCGCACCTTTTCCCAGCGCGCGCCGCAGAATAGTGAGGGGGCAAAGCTGCGGTCAACCGACTGCAAGGCAAAAGCAACCCCCGAGGCTCGGGAAGTGGAGCAATGTTGGCAGCCTGTTGACCCCCGCCGCCTGTCTCGGCATTGTGCGGCGCATGCGGCTGCTCGCCGCAAACCGCGCGCCCGTAAGACTTCGAAATCTTAAGAGATTGTGAGCTCCAGATGAACGCTTCGCCGGCGACGCCAGCGGCCGATGTGAAAGCCAGCCGCAAGGATCTCGCCAATGCGATCCGAGCGCTTTCCATGGATGCGGTGCAGAAGGCAAACTCCGGCCATCCTGGCATGCCCATGGGTATGGCTGACGTAGCAACAGTCCTTTTCCAGCGCTTCCTGAAGTTTGACCCGCAGCGTCCCCATTGGCCCGATCGCGACCGCTTCGTCCTTTCCGCCGGGCACGGCTCGATGCTGCTTTATTCCCTCCTCTATCTCACCGGCTATCCGGACATGACCCTGGAGGAGCTGAAGAACTTCCGCCAGCTCGGCAGCCGCACTGCCGGCCATCCAGAGTATAGCCATGCTGCGGGAGTTGAGACGACAACCGGTCCCCTGGGTCAGGGTTTCGGCAATGCGGTCGGCATGGCCCTGGCAGAGCGGATCATGGCTGCCCGCTTCGGTAAGGAACTGGTCGATCACTACACCTATGTGATCGCTGGCGACGGCTGCCTGATGGAGGGGATCAGCCATGAAGCGGCTTCCCTGGCCGGGCATCTCAAGCTCGGCAAGCTGATCGTCTTCTTCGATGACAATGGCATCTCGATCGACGGCTCCACCAGCCTTTCCTGCTCCGACGATCATCTAAGGCGCTTCGAGGCCTACGGCTGGCAGACCTTCCGGGTCGACGGGCATGATCCCGATGCAGTCGAAGCCGTCATAGCCGCGGCGCAGGTCGATAGCAGCCGACCGGCCCTCATCGCCTGCCGGACCATCATCGGCTTTGGCGCCCCCAACAAGCAGGGCACGGCCTCCACCCATGGTTCCCCACTGGGCGAAGCAGAGATTGCGGCTGCCCGCGAGATGCTCGGCTGGCCCCATCCGCCCTTTGAAATTCCAGATGACATTCTCCAGGCCTGGCGGGACATCGGCCGGCGCGGCACAGCCGAGGCGGATGCTTGGGAGCGGCGCTTGGCAGAGGCTCCCGAAGCAGAGCGCCGGGAGTTCGAGCGACGCCTGAAGGGTGAGTTACCGGAGACCTTCGGCCAGACAATTCTCGACTTCAAGCGCCGGATGCTGAATGAGCAGCCGACGATCGCCACCCGCCAGGCATCGGGAGAGATGATCGAAGCGCTCGCCGAGACGGTGCCGGAACTCGTCGGCGGGTCTGCCGACCTTACGGGCTCGAACAACACCAAGGCAAAGAGCCAGCAGCCGATCACCGCCGAAGACTTTGCCGGAAACTATATCTACTACGGCATACGCGAGCATGGCATGGCCGCTGCGATGAACGGCCTCGCACTGCACCGCGGGGTGATTCCCTATGGCGGCACCTTCCTGGTCTTCTCTGACTACAGTCGTCCCGCCATTCGACTTTCGGCGCTGATGGGCCAAAGGGTCATTCACGTTTTGACCCACGATTCCATCGGTCTGGGAGAAGACGGCCCGACCCATCAGCCGATCGAGCACCTGGCCTCCCTGCGGGCCATCCCCAACCTGAAGGTCTTCCGCCCGGCCGATCCCATCGAAACGGCCGAGTGCTGGGAAGTGGCGTTGCGCTCCCAGGACGGTCCTTCGGTCTTGGCCCTCACCCGCCAGGCGGTTCCGACGATCCGGCAGGAAGCCGGAGAAGACAATTGGTCAGCGCTGGGGGCCTACATCCTTTCACCCGCCGCCGGCGCCCGTCAGGCAACGCTTTTCGCTACCGGTTCCGAAGTGCACTTGGCACTAAAGGCGCAGGAGAAGCTGCGAGAGGAAGGCATTTCCGTAGCGGTAGTCTCCATGCCTTGCTGGGAACTCTTCCTTCAGCAGCCACCACACTACCGCGACGAGGTGATGGGCCCCGGAAGCCTGCCTGTCGGTATCGAAGCGGCGAGCCCCTTCGGCTGGCCGCGCTGGCTTGGTCCCGACGGTATCTACATTGGCGTAGAGGGTTTCGGAGCCTCGGCACCGGCGGCGCAACTTTACGAACACTTTGGCATAACGGTCGATGCCATCGTGAATGCCGTTCGCAACGGCCTTTGATGCCGGCCGGCATCAGTAAGTGGAGGAAGAAGGCATGGCAGTTCGTGTTGCCATTAATGGTTTTGGTCGCATCGGGCGCCTGGTTCTGCGGGCAGCAATGGAGGCGAAACGTGATGACATCGAGTTCGTCGCCATCAATGATCTGGGCACGGCAGAGGCCAATGCTCACCTTTTGAAGTACGATTCAGTACATGGCCGCTACCCGGGCCAGGTCGAAGCCCGCGACTCCGCGCTGCTGGTGGATGGCAAGGAGATCAAGGTCCTGGCGGAACGCGACCCGACGAAGCTTCCCTGGAGTGACCTCGGCGCCGACATTGTGTTTGAGTGCACAGGGCTCTTCGCCAGCCGCGACAAGGCGGCCGCACATCTGGAAGGGGGTGCGAAGCGCGTGCTGATTTCAGCGCCGGCAGGGGACGCGGACCTGACGGTGGTTTATGGCGTGAACCACGACAAGCTCTCGCCAGCCCATGTCGTAGTTTCCAATGCTTCCTGCACGACGAACTGCCTGGCGCCTGTCGCCGCAGTACTGCACAAGGCAGTCGGTATCGAGCGCGGCTTCATGACCACCATCCACGCTTACACCGGCGACCAGCGCACGGTCGACACGCTGCACAAGGATCTGCACCGCGCCCGTGCCGCCGCACTCTCGCAGATCCCGACTTCAACCGGAGCAGCGCGCGCCGTTGGTCTGGTGCTTCCCGAGCTCAAGGGGCTGCTCGATGGCGTCGCGATCCGCGTCCCCACTCCGAACGTCAGCCTGGTTGACCTGACCTTCGATGCCGCCCGTGCCACCAGTCGGGAAGAAATCAACGAAGCGATCAAGGAGGCCGCGGCAGGTCCGCTCAAGGGCGTGCTCGACACCAATGATGAACCGCTGGTCTCGGTCGACTTTAACCACCATCCCGCAAGCTCGATCTTCGATCTTGGCGGGACCCAGGTGATCGACGGCAAATTCGTGCGTGTCATGGCCTGGTACGACAATGAATGGGGCTTCTCGCACCGTATGAGCGACACGGCCGTCGCGATGGCCAAGTTCCTGTAAGTTCCGAGATCAGATGACCTGATTTGGTGCGTGCATCTGCGCTATCTGTTTGATGTAGACCGAGTCACACGTTTGACTGAACTCCATAGTGGTTCAGATCAAATGCGACCCGGTCGCGCCGCTCGCACCTGTTCAAGGCACAAGCGACTTTGCGGAAGGCCGCCACTTCGGATGGCGGCCTTCTTCTTTGCGCAATCGCGGCAGTGTGATGGAGCTTCACCGCCCTTCGCGCCTCCAGGCAAGCATGAGGGCTCCCAACACGAGAAGGAGGGCCAGCAGGCCGGGCAGCAGCGTGACCCTTTCCATACCGGTCACCAGGTAGGCTCCTCTTCCGACCAGGCCCATCCAACCGGGGCCATAGCGGTCGCGCCCGGCGCCGACCTTGCGCAGTTCGGGCAGACCTTCTTCAAGAGCAGCCTGAGTACCGCCCGTTTCCCGCATTAGAGGCGCCAAAAGCTCGCCCGTCGCACGGGGATCCTCGAATTCTCGCGGATTTGCAGGACCGGCGGGCGCCAAGGCAAGCCTTTCGCCATCACTGACTCGATAGAGGCCCGGCACTTCCACTGGCATACGGGTTATGCTCACTCCAGGCTCGCTCGCTTGTAGGGGCAGCCTCCGAGTTTGTCCCGAAGGAGTGATAACTTCCACTTCCTCGATTGGATCTTTGAGGCTGCGGCGGGTGATCAGCAGCTCTCCCTCCTGCACCCTGGCCCGCAGGTCCTCTTCCTCAAGATCCGGCTCTTTCATCAGCCAGTGTGAGGTTCGACGCAGCAATTCCGCCTGGGGCCCCCCGCCTTCGAAGCCTCGGCTCCAGAGCCAGATCTGATCGCTGTTGATTTGCGCGATCCGGCCTTCGCCAACCCGCGCCAGAACAAGAAGTGGCAGCTCCTCCGCGCCGCTCATCACGATATCACCGGTCCGGGTCTCGGTTTCGATCAGGCGAAACCAGCGTCCCCAGGTGGGTTCCTCCTGGCCATTGGAAGAATAGGAAGCCACCAGCTCCGCGGTGACTGGATGGCGCAGACCAAGCTCGGTCACCTGTGGCTTGAACCCCTGCTCCAGAACCCTGCCGGTCGGCTGGGCAGGCAGGATGCTGCGCAAAGGCGTGCGATGGATGGACATCGGGGTCGCCGTGGCCGGGCCTGCAGCCTCCAACAGCGCGCCCCCCTCCTCCACATAGCGCACGACGTTCTCAAAGTAGGTTGTTGGCAGGATGCCGCGGCGCACATAGCGATCGAAGATGACCAGATCGAACTCGTGAAGCTTGATCTCGAAAAGTTCGCGCGTCGGGAAGGCGATCAGGGCGAGCTCGTGGATCGGCGTACCATCCTGCTTCTCGGGGGGACGAAGGATGGTGAAGTGCACGAGATCTACCGAAGGATCAGATTTCAGGATGTCGCGCCAAGCCCTTTCACCCAGGTGGGGTTCGCCCGAGACCAGAAGCACCCGTAGCCTGTCCCTCACGCCATTCACGATGGCTGCGGCGCGATTGTTGATCAGGGTGAGTTCGGCCGGCAGTTCCTCCACCTCGAGCTCGACCGCAGAAGGTCCCCGGCGCTCCAGTTTAAGGGAGACAGCTTGTTCTTGTCCCACCGAGACCAGGATGTTCTGCACTTCCCGGCCATCGAGGAGAACACGGACTCTGGCCTGGCCGCCTGCGCCGGCTGGAAGATCATCGACCCGGAAGGTTAATTGGACCTCCCGGCCGACGAGACCATAGCTGGGTACCTGGAGGAGGGTCAGACGGCGATCTGTTTCCTGACCCTTTCCACTACGCAGCAAGTGAATGGGCGCATCGATCCCCAGCCTTTCAGCGCTTTCCGGCACGTCATGCAGCTGTCCGTCGCTGAGGAAGAATACGGCGCCTACCTGTTCCCGGTTCACCTCCGCCAGAACCCGACCAAGCTCTCGGAAAAGAAAGGTCCCGCTTTCACCACTCGCGAGGCCCTTTGACTCAATGATCCGAAGATCAGTTTCTGGCAGAACCTCAAGTTTGCCCTCAAGCTCGGCCAGCGCCGCGTCTGTCTGGCTCCGCCTCTCCCCGATCTCCTGGCTCGGACTACGGTCGACCATCACGATAGCAAGATCTTTCAGGGGCTCCCGCTGTTCGCGCACCACTGCCGGATTGGCCAGGAGGGCAAGCATGACAAGGGAAAAGCAGAGCCGCAGCCAGCTCCCCCGCGCACGCCAAATGATGCCCAAGAGGCAGATCAAGGCAGCGGCGGCCGCGAGGACGAGTAGCGCCCAAAGCGGGATCAAGGGGGCCAATGCGACCTTGAGCCCGACCATGCTACTGCCCCAACCGCTCCAGGATGAAGGGAACGTGGACCTGGTCCGCCTTGTAGTTACCGGTCAGGGCATACATGACCAGATTGATGCCGAAGCGGTAGGCGATCTCTCGCTGCCTTTCGCCGCCCGGCACGACAGCTGCAAGGGGACGGCCCATCTCATCGACCGCCCAGGCCGCGGCCCAGTCGTTACCTCCAAGAATCACGGTCGCAACCCCGTCGTGCCGTCGTTCATCCGTCTCCTCGACCCAAAGCGCGCCGCCGCTGTAGCGCCCCGGAAATTCCTGCAGGAGATAGAAAGCCTTTGTCAGAACATGATCCGGTGGAACCGCTTGCAAGGGCGGCACCTCGATGCCTTCGGTCATGCGGCGCAAAAGATCGCTGCCGTCCCCGGTGAAGCCCTGCAAGGCATCAGGGCGCAAAAGATCGATCAAGAGAGTGCCCCCGTGCTCCAGATAGCTGTTCAAGGCGTCACGCGCCGCCTCATCCAAGCCAGCCTGCCCCTGAAAGACCGGCCAATAGATCAAGGGAAAGAAAGCCAGCTCATCCCGTCCCGGCCGGACCCCCACTGGCTCGGCCGGCTCGATGGTGGTTCGCCGAATGAGCATCTGGCTGAGACCCATCATCCCCGCGCGGCTCATCTCGTCCTGTTCACTGTCTCCCGTGAGCAGATAGGCCAGTCGAGTTTCCGCAAGGACCCGCAAGGCGAATTCATCTCCAGCCCCACTCAGGCCTTCCGCCCCCTGCGCCTGCAACGAAGAGGGCAGGAGAAGGAGCGCAAAGAGAAGAACCACACCCGCCGCCGGACCCTGTAGGGCACCCCGCGCACTACTGCGGTGGCGCCCGAACCCCGGCAGTAAGCCCCGCAACGCCAAGCCGAGCAGCTGATCGATCAATGCCAGGATGAAGGCGAGCGTCAGCAGCCATGGCAAGAGGGACTGTTCTCGCTCCATCCGGTAGGGCACCATGGTTACATTGGTCATCACTTCGGGCAGTGGTTCCAGACGTTCGATCGCAGATGAAAGGTTGAGAGCGCGACGCGCCAGCGGCTCGCCATAGAAGCCCGGTGGGTTCGCCGGGCCGATCGCGACCGTCTCTTCCCGCTCGGCTGGGAGCGGGCGCACGGTGGGTGGTGGCGCTATCAACCGTCCGAAGCCATCGAGCACGCTCAGGGGTGGCAAGAGGTCTTCCCTGGCGGCCGGAACGCCCTCGCTCAAGGCAACGAGGCGCTGCAGCATCTCGACGAAGAGGCCCGAAAGCGCCAGGTTCGACCACTCGGCATTGGCAGTGGTGTGCACCAGGACGATCCAGCCCGCCCCGAGACGGGCAGCCGTCACCAGCGGAGTGCCATCCGCCAACTGAGCCCAGGTCTTTTCCGCCAGATCGAGCGCGGGCTCGGCCAGCACCTGCTGGCGTACGACGACGTCATCGGGAACCTGCAGACCGCTCAGAGGACCACTTTCGGGGAAGTCACCCAGTCCCGCGGGACGATCCCAGGCCAAGGGTCCGCCCAAGGTTCGACCGCCGGAGCGCAGCTCCACCGGCAAGAGGCTGTCTAGCTCCCCCTCCAGCAGACGGGGCCCCGCAAAGCGCAGCAGCAAGCCTCCCTCTTCCAGCCACTCCCTCAGCGCTGTTTCTTCTTCTGAAGACGAGACTGCTTGATCGGCAAGCACGATGACCGCGGGTCGCCGTTCGAGAAGAAGGTCGAGGCTGCCGCGATAAATCTCCGTGAAAGGCTCGAGCGCGCGTTCGAGGTAGTAGTGCTCGTCCAGGAGTGGCTGTGCTCCGTCGGTCCCTCTCGTATCGACCAGGCCTACCGGACGCCTTCGCCAATATTCATCCAGAAGGAGGATGGCGCCTGCACCCTGCTCTCGCTCTATGCGCAAGCGTTCAATGCGATTGCGTAATTCCAGCGGCAGTTCCAGTGGCGCAGCTGCCTGCTCTTCCCCCGGCTCGAAGATGAGTTCCAAAGAACCCACCTCGTAACCATCGGCATCGACAGCACGAACTATCGCACTCTCGGCAAAGTCACTAGGCACGCGCAAGGCACGCACCACCAATTCTGTCGCCTGACTCTCGGGTGGCAGAAGCACCAGAGGAAGATCTTCGAGTGTGGCGCGCAACATGGTGATGGGGCCAAAGCGCCGCAGGCGCTCCACAAAATGTGCAGTGCCCTTGGCTTGAAGACCGTCGCTCAGCCAGAAGACACGTGCTGTACCATTCAGCGTCAGACCTTCCAGACGTTCGACCAAGGCTGCACGATCGGGTGGCCAGGGTTTGGGCTGCAAGGTAGCCAGTTGCTGCCGTACCTGGGCAGCCGGAAGCGGGCGCAATGACAGGCGCTCTGCTTCTTGTTCTGCTGTGGCTGCAGTCGTCAGCAGCAGGACAGGACGCTCTAGCCGCTCTGCCTGTTGCAGGAGGGCGGAGGCGGCCTCCATGCGCGCATCCCAGTCGCGGGCCGAGGCCCAACCATCGTCAACCACCAGAACCATCGGACCATCCCCGCCCCAGGGAGCTGCGGGATTTAGAATGGGGCGGGAGAGCGCCAGAATGACGAAACCAGCAATGACCAAGCGAAGCAGCAGAAGCCACCAAGGCGTACGAGCTGGCGTTTCTTCCTGGGGTCGCAGGCCGATCAACAGGCGAATGGCAGGAAAGACCTGCCGTCTGGGCGCGGGCGGCGTAACACGAAGAAGGTACCAAAGCAGCGGCAGCGAAAGCAGCGCCAGCAGCATCCAGGGGCTCGCGAAGCCGAGGAAGCCCAGGTTCAGCATCAGCGCCGCCCTCCCACGCCGCGCAGCTCGGCAATCAGCTGATAGAGCTGCAGAAGGGCGCCCTCCGGCGAGCGGTCGGTCCGATGCATGCTGTAGGTCCAGGAGAAGCGACGAGCCAGCTCAGCCAGCCCCAGTCGCTGGCGCTCAAGACGCTTCAGATAGGCGCCGCGCACGCTTTCGCTGCGGCTGATCAGCCAGGAACCTTCCCCCTCGAGCCCCTCGAACAGCAGGCGCCCGGCATAGGGAAAGGACAACTCTGCCGGATCGAGTATCTGGATCAGGTGACCACGAATCCCGCGTGACGCATGCTGTCTGACTAGGCCCGCAATTTCCTCCAGAGGCGCCAGGAAGTCACTGAAGAGCACGAGCCGGCCATAGCGGGGCAGAATCTCCTGAGGTGGCAGGTTTGCCGTTTTCGCCATCTCTCTTTCCAGCGAGAGGGCCATTCGCAGGAGAGCTGGCCTGCCGCCTCCTGGCACGGCTCCGGAGCCGAGGGCTGCAACCCTCTCCCCTCCCCTGAGCAGAAGCGCGGCAAGAGCGAGCAGCAGCAGTTCAGCGCGCTGTTGCTTGCTGTCGCGCGCTTCCACCGAACGCCACGACATCGAGCCTGAGCCATCCCGCCATAGCCACACGGACTGGGCGGCCTCCCATTCCAGATCACGGACAAACACGCGATCGCTCTTGGCGGTTTGCCGCCAGTCGATGAGCTGCGGACGATCGCCGGGTTCATAGGGGCGAAACTGCCAAAAGGTCTCTCCGAGCCCGACCCGCCGACGGCCGTGAACACCCTGAACGACCGTCGCGGCCACCCGTTCGGCCGCGGCGAGCAGGGGCGGCAGACTGGCGGCCAGTGTCTCTGCACGCTGCTGGACGCGGGCCGCCGCACCACTTTCCCGTCCGACAGGAACCATAGTGAATCCAGACGTTAGGTGGTCACAGGAAAGGGATCAGCGATAGGGCTCCATCAGTCTTTCAATAATATCCTCCAGCAGCACCCCGTCCGCACGTGCGGCGAAGTTCAGGGCCATTCGATGGCGAAGGATCGGGGGCGCAAGAGCGATAAGATCATCCAGAGAAGGTGCGAGCCGCCCTTCGAGCAGAGCCCTCGCCCGCACGGCCAGCATCAGGGCCTGACCGGCACGCGGGCCGGGCCCCCAGGCTACATGCCCTCGGACTTCCGGCAGTTCGCTCACTTCCGGGCGCCCCCGGCGCACCGTATCTAGAATGGCATCGAGCAGCTGGTCACCAACCGGTACCCGCCGCACCAGCTTCTGGGCTACCAGCAACTCCTCCGCGTTGAAGACTTGCTCCGCTAGCTGCTCGCTTGGGCCGGTCGTCATGAGCAGCATTTCACGCTCGGCTTCGTAGTCCGGGTAGGTCACGTCAATCTGCATGAGAAAGCGATCCAGCTGCGCCTCCGGAAGGGGATAGGTGCCTTCTTGCTCCAGAGGGTTCTGGGTCGCCAGGACGTGAAAGGGAGCGGGCAGATCATGGGCTTGCCCCGCTACCGTCACGCGTCTCTCCTGCATGGCCTGAAGCAGTGCCGACTGGGTCCGTGGGCTGGCGCGATTGATCTCGTCCGCCATGAGAACTTGGGTAAAGATCGGTCCGGGGATGAAGCGAAAGCTTCGCCTGCCGTCGAGGCCTTCCTCCAGCACCTCCGATCCCAGGATATCCGCTGGCATCAAATCAGGCGTGCATTGAATCCGGCGTTCCCTCAAGCCGAATACCTTGCCCAGCGTTTCCGCCAGACGTGTCTTTGCTAGCCCGGGCACACCCACGAGCAGGGCATGGCCACCGGCCAGCAGGGTAATCAGCGTTTGATCGATGACCTGCTCCTGCCCAAATATCATGACGCCAATGGCGGAGCGAACCTTCTGAAGGCGCTTTCCGAGGCTCTCGATTTCCTCGGCCAGGCGCTCGGCTTCGGCTTTAGCTTTGGCTGCTGTAGTGCTGCTTTCCACGGGCTGCCCCTTTGCTTGGCGCACCTGTCAATCCAACGCGGAGCGATCGATGCAGGATCCAACCTCCACTCCAGCATCCAAGACTTTGCATCCGAATTCCAGCGCTCTACCCGAAAGGACCGAGACGCTCCTCGGCGGCGAGTTGGAGATGCGCATCGCCGCCGATGGTACGTGGTTCTATCAAAACAGCCCGATCCGTCGTCAGAGTCTGGTCAAGCTCTTTGCCAGTGTATTACGGCGAGAAGACGATGGCAGCTATTGGCTCGTGACCCCGGTTGAGCGTGGTCGCGTGGAAGTGGAGGATGTTCCCTTCCTGGCGGTCGAGATGCAGCAGAGTGGCGCGGGAAGACAGCAACTGATCCGTTTTCGCACCAATCTGGATGAATGGGTCGAGCTGGATAGGGAGCATCCCCTCAGACTGGAGGAAGAGGCCGACAGTGGCTCACCTCGACCCTATATAGTTGTGAGGGACGGTCTTGAAGCACGGCTCACTCGCTCTGTCTTTTACCACCTGGTCGAGCTGGCCGTTCCGAAGGGCGAGGGAAAAGAGGAACAGATTGGAGTATGGAGCAAAGGGACATTCTTTTCGCTGAGCAACGCATAACCCCAGACCTTTTGGCAGCCGCTCTTCAGGCACGCTCGACTGCCGCCCTTCCAGTCCATCAGCCTGCTCGGCTGCGAGGGGATCACGACCTCAATCCAGATCTCCTTTGCAACGGTAGCGGCGCCCGAGAGGCAGCCGTTCTTGTTCCTCTGGTCGCGCGCCCAAGTGGCACGCAGGTGCTGCTGACCCGCCGAAGTTCGGACCTCTCCAGCCACCCCGGCCAAATTGCCTTTCCCGGTGGCTGTCGAGAGCCGGAAGACGAGGGGCCGATCGCCACGGCCCTGCGAGAAACCGAAGAGGAAATCGGACTGGAACCGCAGAAGGTCAGGCCGCTGGGCCAGCTCGACCTCTATGTGACAAGCACTGGCTTTGCGGTCACCCCGATCGTGGGGTGGGTCGAAGAAGACTTCCCCATGGAAGCCCTGGCCCTTGATCGGCGCGAGGTGGAAGAGGTCTTCGAGGTGCCGCTTCCCTTCTTTCTCAATCCCCTCAACCGCCAGCGTCACCGGCGCCATTACGGGGGAAAGGAACGGCACTTCTACGTGTACCCCTATCGTGATTACTACATTTGGGGCGCAACCGCCGGCATGATCAACAATCTGGCCGAAGTGCTGGCACAGGGATGTTGAGAAGGCTTCTTACGGTCGTACTCCCCCTTCTGGCGCCCTTTTTGGCCTGGTGGCTCTATTTGCTCTTCACAAGATGGCGCGCTCGCCACGCTGCCGGAGCTCAGCCGCCGGGCTGGACCCAAGCCCCCTGGCTCGCGCTCCTGCTAAGCGCGCTCTTGCTTCTGGCAGTATCCCTCTTCTGGTTTCGGGAGAATAGTGGCGGTCAGCCCTGGAGCGACTATAGCGCTCCCACTCTCGAAGACGGCC
>Ga0079224_100004285_pt1 | contig 18363 bp, 19 predicted proteins | sample Stecom2015_FD_80414 | JGI IMG/M metagenome (GOLD analysis project Ga0079224, IMG submission 80414) | Agricultural soil microbial communities from Utah to study Nitrogen management - Steer compost 2015 | ecosystem: Environmental > Terrestrial > Soil > Agricultural land | place: USA: Utah...
CTTCGATGTTCAGCATTTCCAGCATAGTGGCGCAGATGCGGTCTTCGGGCGCGGTATGGACATCGTTCGCCGCAAAGTGCGACAGGGCGCGGAAGGGCAAATCACCGATTCGCGCCACGGCGGCGCCATCGACGAAATTATCGACCGAGGGCAGGGTGACGGGCGCGCCCGATTGCAAGGCCTCGCGCAGGCTCGCGCCCCCTTCTGGCTCGGCGAATTCGGCGCGGGTCCGGGGGGCCAGCTCGCCAAACAGCCGGGTGACGCCTGCGGCAAGCCCGCCGCCGCCGACCGGCAGGATGATCAGATCCGGCGCCCCGCCAAGCTGGTCCAGAAGCTCCAACCCGACTGTGGCCTGGCCCTCGATGATGTCTGCATCGTCAAAGGGCGAAAGAAAGGTCGCGCGTTGGGCGCGGGCAAAGTCCTGCGCAGCGGCCAGCGTCTGGTCGAAATAGTCGCCTGCAAGCACGATCTCGATCGCATCGCCGCCAAAGATGCGGGTCTTGTCGATCTTTTGCTTCGGCGTGGTGACCGGCATGAAAATCGTGCCCTTGGTGCCGAAATGGCGGCAGGCATAGGCCATGCCCTGGGCATGGTTGCCGGCGCTGGCACAGACGAAATGCCCCTTTGCCCCGCCGCTGATCTTGTGCATGGCGTTGAAGGCGCCGCGCAGTTTGTAGCTGCGCACGGGTGTCAGGTCTTCACGCTTCAGCCAGATTTCGGCCCCGTATTTGGCCGAAAGGTGGTCGTTCTTTTGCAGGGGCGTCGGCTCGAAGAGGTCGCGCAGCGCGATCTCTGCCTGGCGGACAGAGGCGGCAAAGTTTTCCATGAATTCGCGAATGACCCGATTTTTCCCGATTGGCAAGAGAGAACAGGGGCTGATAGCCCTATCAAAACGGGTACGATGGCACGGGGAAGGGGCGTTTTGTCGTGCTCCTCTTGTGACACACCGCGAATGATCCTATTCCCTGCCGAAATTCCATTGGGGGTTATCTGCATGTCCGACGCGCCGAAGAAAGTCGTCCTTGCCTATTCGGGTGGGCTCGACACCTCGATCATCCTGAAATGGCTGCAGACCGAATACGGCTGCGAGGTCATCACTTTTACCGCCGACCTTGGCCAGGGCGAAGAGCTGGAGCCGGCGCGCCAAAAGGCCGAGTTGCTGGGCATCAAGCCGGAAAACATCCATATTGTCGATGTGCGCGAAGAATTCGTGCGCGACTTTGTTTTCCCGATGTTCCGCGCCAACGCGGTCTACGAGGGGCTGTATCTGCTGGGCACCTCGATTGCGCGCCCGCTGATTTCGAAACATCTGGTCGATATCGCGCACCGTCACGGTGCAGATGCCGTCGCCCATGGCGCGACAGGTAAAGGCAACGACCAGGTGCGGTTCGAACTGTCCGCCTATGCGCTTGACCCCTCGATCAAGGTGATCGCGCCGTGGCGGGAATGGGACCTGACCTCGCGTACCAAGCTGATCGAATTCGCCGAGGCGAACCAGATCCCGATTGCCAAGGACAAACGCGGCGAGGCCCCGTTCAGCGTCGATGCCAACCTGCTGCACACCAGCAGCGAGGGCAAAGCGCTTGAAAACCCGGCCGAGGAGGCGCCCGATTACGTCTATCAGCGCACGGTCAGCCCCGAGGACGCACCCGACCAGCCCGAATATATCGAGATCGGCTTTGAGCGTGGCGATGCCGTGTCGATCAATGGCGAGGCACTGTCGCCCGCCACCCTGCTGACCCGGCTGAACGAATACGGCCGCACGCATGGTATCGGCCGGCTCGACTTTGTCGAGAACCGCTTTGTCGGGATGAAGTCGCGTGGCATTTACGAAACCCCCGGCGGCACGATCCTGCTAGAGGCCCATCGCGGTATCGAACAGATCACGCTGGACAGCGGCGCGGGCCACCTCAAGGACTCGATCATGCCGCGCTATGCCGAGCTGATCTATAACGGTTTCTGGTTCAGCCCCGAGCGTGAGATGCTGCAGGCGCTGATCGACAAAAGTCAGGAACATGTGACCGGCACCGTGCGGCTCAAACTCTATAAGGGCAGCGTTCATACGGTTGGCCGCTGGTCGGATCACTCGCTTTATAGCGAACGTCACGTCACCTTCGAGGATGACGCCGGCGCATACGATCAGAAAGATGCGGCGGGCTTTATCCGGTTGAACGCGCTGCGGCTCAAGCTGGTCGCGAACCGGAACGCGCGGTTCAAGTAGCCGCAGCCAGATCCTTACCTCAAAGGCCGCGGACAAACCCGCGGCCTTTCATATGCTGGAACCTCGCCACTCCTGAAACGTTTGCCCCCAGCCAACGGTTCAGGGAGGAGCTTGCGATGACCGTACCCAAGAACACCGTCTGCATCTGGTATGACAAGGACGCAGAAGAGGCCGCCCGCTTTTACGCCGAAACCTTTCCCGACAGCGCTGTCACCGCAATTCGACGGGCGCCAAGTGACTACCCCTCAGGCAAGGCAGGCGATGTGCTGGTAGTGGAATTCACCGTCGCGGGCATTCCCTGTATCGGGCTGAATGGCGGTCCGGTCTTTCAGCATAGTGAGGCATTCTCGTTCCAGATCGCGACCGAGGATCAGGCGGAAACCGACCGTTACTGGGACGCGATCGTCGGCAACGGCGGCCAGGAAAGCGCCTGTGGCTGGTGCAAGGACAAATGGGGCATCTCGTGGCAGATTACTCCCCGAGTGCTGACCGAGGCACTTGCCGTCGGAGGGGATGAGGCGAAGCGCGCATTCGAGGCGATGATGCAGATGACCCGCATCGACGTCGCGGGCATCGAGGCGGCGCGGCGCAGCTGAGATCCGCTTTTCTTCGGACGCGGGCTGGGCCAAGATATCGCCATGACCCAAAGTTCCGCCATCCGCCCCGCCCATATTGCCATTGTCACCGTCTCGGACCGCGCCTCTCGCGGGGAATATGAGGACAAAGGCGGGCCTGGGGCCGAGGATTGGCTGCGCGCGACCATCACCTCGCCCATGATTGTCAGCCGCCGCATCATCCCCGACGGGCGCGAAACGGTCGCCGACTGTTTGCGTGACCTTGCCGATCATCAGGGCGCCGATCTCATTCTGATCACCGGCGGCACCGGCCCCGCCCCGCGCGACCAGACGCCCGAGGCTGTCGCAGATGTGATTGAAAAGGAGCTGCCGGGTTTTGGCGAAGAGATGCGCCGCGCCAGCCTGCGCGAGGTTCCGACCGCCATCCTGTCGCGCCAGACTGCCGGCATCCGGGGGGCTTCGTTGCTTATAACGCTACCGGGCAAACCCTCAGCCATCGCCACCTGCCTCGATGCGGTTTTCGCAGCAGTGCCCTATTGCCTTGACCTGATCGGCGCTGCCTGGATCGAAACCGACCCGGCGTACATCAAGGCGTTTCGGCCAAAGAAATAGACTCTGGCTGCACAACCAGATCGGCCGTCATAGATTCGCGCAGCACCACCTCGGCATTGCCCAGGTCGTTTTCCAGATGCGCCATCACTTCGGCCGGCGAACGACTCAGCCCCTGCCAGCGCGCGGTCAGGCGGCGGCGCAACTCGTCCTGGGGCACATCCAGCATCACCGACAGATCCCAAAGTCCGGCCAGCTGTCGCCATGGCACGCGATCAAGCAGCAGGTAATTGCCCTCGACCACGATCAGCCGGGTTTCCGCTTCGACCCGCCCGGCACCGGCAATGGCCAGATCCCGCTCGCGGTCGAAAAGCGGGTAGATCACCTCGCCCCCGGTTTTCAGGCGCTCGATCAGCTTGACGAAACCGGCGGCGTCAAATGTCTCGGGCGCGCCCTTGCAGCTGCGTAAGCCATCCCGGTCCAACAGCCGATTGTCCAGGTGAAACCCGTCCATCGGAACCAGAACCGCGCCGGATAGTCTCGCAACCAGCTGCGCGGCCAGTGTCGACTTCCCCGAACCCGGCGCGCCTGCAATCGCGACCACCCGCCGACCGGGGCCCAGCTGTGCAATCCGATCCAGTATTTCTTCCATGCAAAAATATCCCGGGGGGAGTCCAAAGGACGGGGGGCAGAGCCCCCCGCGACCACGCAACTCAGGCTGCCGTTGCCGCCTCGTCCGGTACCTTGGCGCCGGTCATAAAGGCAACCGCATCCGACATCGAATAATCCTGCGGCCGGATCACGCACAGCCGTCGGCCCAGCCGGTGAATGTGGATGCGGTCCGCGACCTCAAAGACATGCGGCATATTGTGGCTGATCAGGATGATCGGGATGCCGCGCGCGCGCACGTCGCGGATCAGCTCCAGCACGCGGCGGCTTTCCTTGACCCCCAGCGCTGCTGTCGGTTCGTCAAGGATCACCACTTTCGAACCAAACGCCGCGGCCCGGGCCACCGCGACGCCCTGACGCTGGCCCCCCGACAACGTCTCGACCGCCTGATTGATGTTCTGGATGGTCATCAACCCCAGTTCATTCAACTTTTCGCGGGCGAATTTTTCCATGGCCGGACGGTCCAGCTTGCGAAACCACTTGCCCATGATGCCGGGTTTGCGCAGTTCACGCCCCATGAACATGTTGTCTGCGATGGACAGGGCAGGGGACATGGCCAACGTCTGATAGACGCATTCGATCCCTGACGCCCGCGCATCCAGCGGGCTTGCGAACCGGACCTGCCGTCCCTCCAGCATGATCTCGCCTTCATCGGGCTGGATCGCCCCTGACAGGGCCTTGATGAGTGAGGATTTGCCCGCGCCGTTATCGCCGATGACAGCCAGAATCTCGCCCGGCATCAGGTCAAAGTCGCAGTGGTCCAGCGCAGTGACTTTGCCATAGCGCTTGACGAGGCCGCGCGCCTTCAAAAGCGGTTCCCGGGTCATGCCGATGCCTTTCTGATCCATTGATCCACCGCCACGGCGATGATGATGAGCATGCCGATAAGGAAAAAGGTCCATTGCGGGTCAGTGCCGACCATCTTCAGCCCCATCTCAAAGACGCCGACGATCAGCGCGCCAAAGAACATGCCGACGATCGAACCGCGCCCGCCAAAGAGGCTGATCCCGCCGATCACCACGGCAGTAATCGACTGGATATTGCCTAACTGCCCGGTCGAGGCCGAGGGTGAGACCGAGCCGAACCGGCCGATCATTACCCAGCCGGCGATGGCGCAGAACAGCCCGGCCAGCGCATAGACCTGAATAAGCACGCGACGGGTTCGTACGCCGGCCAGCTCGGCCGCTTCGGGATCATCTCCCACGGCATAGACATGTCGGCCCCAGGCTGTGTGGCGCAGCACATAGGCAAGTAGCGCGACCAGCGCGATCATCAGAAAGACGGCGTAGAGGATCTTCACCCCGCCGGGTTGGATCGAATAGCCCCAGAATTGCAGGGCCGGTGCCTCGGCCGCGATTTCCGATGAACGGATCGTCTCATTGGCAGAATAGATATAGTTCGCCGCCAGAATGATCTGCCAGGTGCCGAGTGTCACGATAAAGGGCGGCAGCTTGACCCGTGCGACCAGCCAGCCGTTGGCAAAGCCCATCGCCGTCCCCGCTGCAAGCCCCAGTGCGATCGAAAGTGGCGCTGGGATGCCATAGCGAAAGGTGAACTGTCCCATCAGCACCGATGAAAAGACGGCGATCGCCCCGACCGACAGGTCAATCCCGGCAGTCAGTACCACCAGTGACTGGGCGCAGCCCAGAATACCGACGATGACAAGTTGCTGCAGGATCGTGGACAGTGTGACGGCCCTGAAGAAGTTTTCCTCCTTCAGGCCAAAGATGATGATCGCCGCGATCAGCACGATCATCGGCACAGCCGAGGGTGTCATATGCAGCCAGTGCTGCAGGCGCTTCAGGGCGGATTTTGGTTCGTGAAATTCGGCAACCTTGTCCGAGGCGCCGCGCAGGCCCTCCTCGTAGCTGGCGGCCGTCTTGGTGTCGGATGACATGGACGGTCTTCTCCCTTGAAGGACGCCACCCCCCGCGGCGCCCGCTGCCTGTGATCGGGCAGGGCGCGCCTTCGCGCCCCGCCCCGCGGTTCAGCCGGGCATCAGCCCCAGCAAAGCTCGGTGCCCTTGGTGCTGTCGATGGATTCGATGCCCTCGGCCGGCTTGTCGGTGACAAGCTGCACGCCGGTATCGACGAAATCCTTGCCTTCGGTCGGTGCGGGGCGGGTGCCATCTTTCGCAAAGGCGGCAATTGCCTCGATCCCTTTCGACGCCATATCCAGCGGATATTGCTGCGACGTGGCGCCGATTACCCCGTCTTTGACGTTCTGCACGCCGGGGCAGCCGCCATCGACAGATACGATCAGCACATCCTTTTCGCGACCAATGGCCTTCAGCGCCTCATAGGCCCCGGCGGCGGCCGGTTCGTTGATGGTATAGACCAGATTGATGTCGGGATCCTTGGCCAGCAAGGTCTCCATTGCCTTCAGCCCGCCTTCTTCGTTGCCCGAAGTGACCTCATGACCGACGATGCGCGGATCGGTCTCATCGCCCCATTTGTTCGGGTCGCCCAGTTCAATGCCAAAACCTTGCAGGAAGCCCTGGTCGCGCAGCACATCGACCGAGGGCTGCGAGATGCCCAGATCCAGCATGGCGATCCTGGCCTCGGCGGCCTTGTCGCCCAGCGTTGCCTTTGCCCACTGGCCGATCAGCTCACCCGCCTTGAAGTTGTCGGTGGCAAAGGTCGCATCCGCCGCGTCGATCGGGTCGAGCGGTGTGTCCAGTGCGATGACCAACAGGCCCGCATCCCGCGCCGCCTTGACGGAATCGACGATTGCCTTGGTGTCCGAAGCGGTGATCAGGATGCCCCTGGCGCCGTCGGCGATACAGGCTTCGACCGCCGCGACCTGGCTTTCGTGGTCGCCGTCAATGCGTCCGGCATAGGATTTCAGCTCGATCCCAAGTTCGGCCGCCTTGGCTTGGGCACCCTCTTTCATTTTGACGAAGAAGGGGTTGGTGTCGGTCTTGGTGATCAGGCAGGCGCTTTCCGCCTGCGCCATACCCGCCAGCAGGGTCAGTGCCGTGCCCGCCAGCGCTGCACGCAGCAATCCAGTCTTGGTCATGTGGTTTTCCTCCTCTCGGCCAAAGGGGCCGCCATTGCCTGCGGAAGGCTGCCGAACAAAAGGTGGCTTGTCAATAAATCAATTTCGTTGATTTATAGGGTGAGAGGAGAAAAGCCATGCCCACGACCATGCCAGCCGGATCGACCCCCCAAGGGGTGCGGGGCCAGAATGAGCGCCTGATTCTGTGGTTGATCCGCCGCAATGGCCCGATGCCGCGCGCCGCGCTTGCACAGGCAATGGGCCTGTCGGCACAGGCCGTCTCAAACATCACGCGTGAGTTGATCGCTGCGGGTCTCTTGGACGCAGGGGGCGAGCGGCGGCGCGGCAAGGTCGGTCAGCCGCTGTTGCCGCTGGCACTTGCGCCCGAGGGGGCGCTGTTTCTGGGTCTCAAGGTCGGGCGCAGGCTGGCCGAGCTGGTGCTGGTCGATTTTGCAGGGCAGATCAGACAGATGCGGGTGCTGCCTCATGCCTTTCCCCATCCTGACGCGATCCGCGACTTTGCCATCGCCAGCGCGGACGAGATTCTTGCCGGGCTAACCGAGGCGCAGCGTGCGCGTCTGTCGGGCATGGGCATCGCAAGCCCCTTTTATCTGTGGGATTGGGCGAGAGAGATGGAGCCCTGGCGCGGCCGCGACCTGCGCGCCGAGCTGGCCGAAGTGCTGGACATGCCGGTCTGGCTGGAAAACGACGGCTCCTGTGCCTGCGGGGCCGAGATGATGTTCGGGACGGCCGAGCTGCCCGAAAATTTCCTGTATTTCTACATTGCCCATTTTGCCGGGGGCGGCGTCGTGCTGGACGGGCGCTTGCGGCTTGGGCCGTCGCGCAATGCAGGGGCAATGGGTTCATTTCCGGTACCGGGCGGGCGCCAGGTGCTGGATGTGGCCTCGGTTTCGGTGCTTGAGGCGGCGCTGGGCCATGACCTGCCGCTGGATGACGCGGCATGGGACCTGCCGCCTGATATCCTGTGTGAATGGCTGGACAAATCGGCACAGGTGCTGTCCCATGCAGCCTTAGGAGCGGTGGCCGCTCTGGACTTTCCGCTGGTGGTGATCGACGGTGCAATGCCGGACAAATTGCGCGCTGCGCTGGTCGAGGCGACCTCCGCCAGTCTGGCCCGGATGCGTCACCACGGCGTGACCTTGCCCGAGGTACGCGCCGGAACCCTAGGCCGCAGTGCCCGTGCATTGGGCGCTGCTGCTTTGCCGCTGGGGGCGGGGTTCATGCCGGGCGGCACCTTCTCTGCCCCCCGTCCGGGCCGGATCGGGCAGGAAACCCAGGGGGCGCCTTTGCGTTCCCCCGATGACAGGTGAAGAAAGGATGACCCGGCCATGGCCGACGATCCATACAAGGCGCTGGGGCTGAACAAGAACGCCAGTCAGGACGACATCAAGCGGGCCTATCGACGGATCGCCAAGACTGACCACCCGGACCTGAACTCTGATCCCGTCGCGCATGATCGCTTCAAGGCGGCCGCCGCCGCTTATGAACTGCTCAGGGACCCCGAACAGCGCGCGCGCTTTGACCGGGGTGAAATCGACGCCTCGGGGCAAGAACGTCAGCAGCGGCATTACTACCGCGAATATGCCGAATCGGACGACAATCCCTATCGGCAACATCAGGGCTTTGACGATCTGTCGGATGTGTTCTCGGATCTTTTTGGCCGTGGCGGCGGGGGCGGAGGGGGCAGCTGGCGCGGCGGTGCGAAAAGCTTTGATATGCGCGGTCCCGATCAGCGCTTTACGCTGGAAATCGACTTTATGACCGCCGCGCGGGGCGGATCGACCCGGATCACCATGCCTGATGGCAGCGTGCTGGATGTGAAAATCCCCGAAGGCGCGCACGACGGTCAGGTGGTGCGCCTGCGCGGCAGGGGCGGGGCGGGCATGGGCGACGGTCCCCCGGGCGACGCACTGCTGACCCTGATCGTTGCCGAGGACCCGGATTGGAGGCGCGACGGCGACGATGTCGAAACCATTTTGCCCATCACCATTGATGAGGCCGTGCTAGGTGGCAAGGTCGAGGCCGAGACCATCGACGGCCCTGTCATGCTGACCATCCCTCGCGGCGCAAGTTCCGGTCAAAAGCTGCGGCTGAAAGGCCGCGGCCTGCGGGGCGAGGGCGGCCGGCGCGGCGATCAGCATGTGATCCTGAAAATCGTCATGCCGTCGCGCATCGACGCAGAACTGGAACATTTCATGGAACAATGGCGCCGCGACCATGCCTATGATCCAAGGGGGAGAAGATGACCCAGCGGCATTACACCCTGTCCGAAACGTTGGAGGCCGTCAGCGACCTGACGGCCGAGCAGCTGGAGCGTTACGTCAGTTCCGGTGTCGTCGTGCCGGTTCAGTCCGAGCAGGGGCCGTTGTTTCGTGAAATCGACCTTGCGCGGCTGAATCTCGTGGTTGACCTGGCCGAAGGCTATCATCTGGATGATGAGGCTCTGGCGCTGGTTCTGTCGCTGATAGACCAGCTTCACGGACTGCGTGGCGACATGCGGGCGATTCTGGATGCCGTGGCGCGCGAGCCGGCTGAAACCCGGCTGCGGCTCAAGACGGCGATCCGCGAAGTGCGTGTGGTGACGCGTTAATCCGCCCTTCGCCCTGTCAGCTGGCGGTCAGGCAGCTGGGCCATGATTGCCAGCCGCTCGGCCTCGGTCATGCTGGCCCAACGTGCGATCTCATCAAGACTGCGCAGGCAGCCGCGGCAAAGGCCGCTGTCTGCATAGATCTGGCAGATCTGGATGCAGGGGCTGGACGGTTTCATCCGATAAAGCGCAGCCGGTCGAGCGTCCCTTGCAGGATATAGCCTGCCGCAACCTGATCTATCACCTCTGCCCGGCGTTTGCGCGAGGTATCGCCCTCAAGCAGCGCCCGCTCGGCCGCGACGGTGGACAGTCGCTCATCCCAAAAGGTGATCGGCAGCGGCGTCAGCCGTTCAAGATTGCGGGCAAAGGCGCGGGTCGACTGGGCGCGCGGCCCCTCGCTGCCGTCCATATTGCGAGGCAGGCCCAGCACCAGCCCGACCAGCGCACGCTCATCGACGATCTTCAACAGCGCCTGTGCATCCAGCGTGAATTTCGTCCGCCGGATCACGGTAAGCGGGGATGCGACACCGCGCAGCCCGTCGCTGACCGCAACGCCGATGGTTTTGGTGCCAAGATCCAGCCCGACGATTGCGCCGCTGCGGGGCAGAGCTTCGGCAAAAGCCTCGACGGTCTCGCAGATCATTCCAGCCCCGCCTGCTTTGCGGCCGCCTCGATCAGATCCAGCGCCGGTTGATTGCCTGAAAACCGCTGCCGCGCCTCGCCAAGCACGGCTTTCGCATGGTCCTGCTGCCCGATCACAGGCAGCGAAGAGATCAGCCGCGCCCATTCCTCGGGGGTACCGCCCTGGGTTGCCAGCCGGGATTCCAGCCCCTTGACCATCCCTTCGATCATCTTCTGGCGCTCTTCGGGTGGCAGGTCCTGCGCGGCTGCTATCGCATCCGCGTCGGGGCCGGGCAGGGTCGAGGGCTCGGGCGGGGTATAGTCCGGCTGCCCGGCAAGCCACGCCAGATCGCTGATCGCGGCGCGGATGGGGGCAATCCACGGCGCGCTTTCCGGCCCTTCGGCCAAAAGGCCCGCCCAGATGGGAAAGGCGCGGTCGGGACGGCCGTTCTGCAAGTGCAGCAGCCCGACCATGAAACGCGCCTGCGGGTTGCGCGGGTCGCGCGCCAGCGCCTCGGCAACCGCCTTTTCACCATCGCTGGTGATAAGCCCGCCTGCCGCCTCGATTGTCAGCCCGGCAAGACGCGCCAGATCCTCGGCGCTGGCCTGATCGCCGCGTAGTGCGACCAGACGGCGCTGAGCATCCTTGGCCGCGACCAGATTGCCCAGCCGCTCTTCATGCTCGGCCAGCAGTTCCAGCCCGCGCGGATCGTTGGGATTCTTTTGAACCACTTCGCGCAGCTGGTCGATCAGCGCGGTATATTCGGCATCGGGCTCGGGCCGTTCGGGTTGGGGGGCCCTGGCCTCGGCCTCGGTCTGAGTGGGGCGGCTGTCGTAAAGGGCCTGTGCATCGGCGATGCGCTGCGCGATGGGGGCATCGGGGCGATCAGGCTGACCCAGCCGCTGATAAAGAAAGAACGCCCCGACAAGCAGCAGTGCCAGTGCGACCAGCGCCACCCACCCCCCAGGCGAGCGTTGGCCGCTGACGGCACGTTGCAGCGCACGGTCGGCGGCCAGAACCTTGCGGCCGATTTCGACACGCAAACGCTCGGCATCGGTCTGATCTATCACCCCGCGTTCCAGATCCCTGCCGACCTCGCGCAGCTGGTCTCGATAGACCCGCAGGTCATAGGCGGCGGCGGGCTCGGCCTCGTCGCCCTGCCGTCGCAGAAGCGGTGCTGCGATGGCGACGGTCACCATCCCTGCCAGCGCGGCACAGATAATCCAGAACATCGGCTTCCCCTTGTGGCTGGTTCCGGTGATAGCCGTTTTCGCCGGGCGGACAAAGTCAAAGCACGGCGACAAAAATACAGCGCCCCGACGGGAGATCTGCGCCCCGCCCTGACGCACTTTGACAACCGCCGCGTCGCAACCCGGCTTGCCCGAAAACGGTTGCCGTTTCACTCTGCTGCCATTGAGTCGAAAGAGGTTCTGTCATGCCTGCTGCCCCCGCAAGTTCCAGCACCGGCCGCTATTCGGTCTTTGCCATCGCGCGAGAGGCGATGCGGCTTCACACCGGCTGGAAGCGCGCCTGGGCCAGCCCCGAGCCGCGCAAGAAATATCAGGTCATCATCGTGGGTGCTGGCGGCCACGGCCTTGCCACCGCCTATTACCTTGGCAAGAATTTTGGCATCACCGATGTTGCAGTTCTGGAAAAAGGCTGGCTGGGCGGCGGCAACACCGGTCGCAACACCACGATCATCCGGTCGAACTATCTGCAGGACCCCTCTGCGGCGATCTATGACAAGGCGCTGAAGCTTTACGAAAATCTGTCGCAGGATCTGAACTACAACATCATGTTCAGCCCGCGCGGCCTGCTGATGCTGGCGCAGACCGAACACGAGGTGCGCGGCTACAAGCGCACCGCCTATGCCAACCAGTTGCAAGGCGTGGCGACCGAGTGGATCACCCCCAAGCGCATCAAAGAGATGCTGCCGATCATCAATATCGACGGACCGCGCTATCCGGTTCTGGGTGGTCTGTATCAGGAACGCGGCGGTACCGCCCGGCACGATGCCGTCGCCTGGGGCTATGCCCGCGCCTGTTCGGCCATGGGCATGCATATCATCCAGAACTGCGAGGTGACCGGTGTTGAGACCGCCGGCGGCAAGGTTGTCGCGGTGAACACCGGCAAAGGCCGGATCGAATGCGACAAGCTGGCGCTGATTGCGGCGGGCCACAGTTCGGTTCTGGCAGAGATGGCGGGCTTCCGCCTGCCCATCGAATCGCTTGCCCTTCAGGCGCTGGTGTCCGAGCCGATCAAGCCCTGCTGTGATCTGGTCATCATGGCCAACACCGTTCACGGCTATCTGTCGCAATCCGACAAGGGTGAAATGGTGATCGGGGGCGGGACCGACGGGTTCAACAACTACACCCAGCGCGGCTCGTGGCATCATGTCGAAGAAACCGTGCGCGCGCTGATCGAGACCTTCCCCATGCTCTCGCGGCTCAAGATGCTGCGGCAATGGGGAGGGATCGTCGATATGACCGGCGATCGCTCTCCGATCCTGTCGACGACGCCGGTGGGCAATATTTTCGTCAACTGCGGTTGGGGTACGGGTGGTTTCAAGGCCATCCCCGGCTCGGGCTGGGCCATGGCCGAACTGGTCGCCAAGGGCCAGCCTGGTCCTTTGGCTGCTGATTTTGGCCTGAACCGCTTTGCCGAAGGCCGCTTCATCGACGAAAGCGTCGCCGCGGGGGTGGCGCACTAATGCTCATGCCGGGCGCGATCCTGCCGGGGTCCGCGGAATTTGGGCCAATTCTTGCCAAATTCCGCGCCGGCGCAGAAAATTTCGTCCAAGCCTTGGGAAACTCTTCGTTGTCTGGTGAATTGTCTCAGTACGTCACCATGACCAAGGAGTTTTCTTCATGGCCGAACAGAACAAGAGCAACCTCTGGCTCATCGGCGGCGTTGTCGTCGTCGTGCTGGTCGTCATTTACTGGTTCGTGTCCTCGGGAACCGAACCGGCCGCGACTGAACCGCCTGCCGCACCGGCAGCCTCGTCCGAAAGCGCGCCCGCAGATGACGGCGCTGTTTCGGTCGAACCTCCGGCTGAGCCTGCGGCTCCGGCTGAACCCGCGACGCCTTCTACGAACTAAGGCGCCTGATCCGGCGCCAGGGGGCGCCTTTTCCTGCATTGGCCGGGGGGCGGTTCGTCCCTCGGTTTCCTGCTGCGCGTTCTGGCCGGGTCCTGCTGCGACCCTTGCCGCCGGGCCGGCGCTGACCAAACCTGCTTTCCTTCTGCAAGCCCTGCCGGTGCGCCACGCGCCCGCAGTCGGCTGCGGAAGCTTCAGCAACCCCCAGCCCATTACACAGATGACCCGCGTCCGGCCCTTTGCCGGGACGCGGGCCTGTCTGCGCGACCTGCCGCCCAAGGAGTGACCCATGCTGATCCTGACCTGTCCCTATTGCGGCATTTCGGCCGAGGAAACCGAGTTGCAGCCGGGCGGCGAAGCGCATCTGAAGCGCGTCGGCCCCGGGTCCTCGGACACCGAATTTGAAAGCTATCTGTTCGCCCGCAAGAACCCCAAGGGCGTGCATTTTGAGCGTTGGCGTCACGCCTATGGCTGCGGCAAGTGGTTCCTTGCCGCCCGCGACACCGCAACGTTGCAGGTCTTTGGCACCTACAGTGCCCAGACCCCGCATCCGACGGACGAAATCGTTGCCGCCATCCGGGTGCATCGCCCTGATTGGCAACCCGACTGGGATAGCGCACCGGCTGCCGCAAGCTCTGCTTCCAACCCTGCCGCCATCTCTGGCGAAACCTCTGCCGAAAGCCCGAAAGCATGACCGAGACCGGACCCTTCCGACTGCCGCGCGGCGGCCGCCTGATTGATCGCGCATATCCGTTGCCCTTCCGCTTTGACGGGCGCCAGATGCGTGGGGTTGCGGGCGACACCATTGCCTCGGCCCTGTTGGCGAATGGCCAGCTGATGATGGGCCGCAGCTTCAAGTATCACCGCCCGCGCGGCCCGATCGCCTCGGGCGTGGAAGAGCCGAACGCGCTTTTGGGCCTTGGTCAGGCGGGCCGGTTCGAGCCGAACCAGCGTGCGACCACCACGCCGCTGATCGGCGGCATGGTCACGACCAGCCAGAACTGCTGGCCCAGCCTGAACGCTGATATCGGCGCGGTAAACAACTGGCTGTATCGCTTTTTCCCGGCGGGGGTCTATTACAAGACCTTCATCCATCCCCGCGCGTTCTGGAAACATGTGTTTGAGCCGGTGATCCGCCGGTCGGCCGGTCTGGGCAAGGCCCCGACCGAAGCCGACCCCGACAAATACGAACAGGCCTATGCCCATGTGGATGTCGTTGTTGTCGGTGGCGGCATTGCTGGTCTGGCCGCTGCCCGCGACGCGGCGCGCGAGGGCAAATCGGTCTGGCTGGTCGAGCAGACGCCCCATTTCGGCGGCCGCACCCCCACCGACCACGCTGATGGTCAGTCCCACGTCGACGCTCTGGTAGCCGAGCTGCAGGGGATGCAGAACGTAACCCTGCGCCGCTCGACCCAGGCGACCGGGCTTTACGACCATGGCTATCTGCTGGCGCGCGAATCGCTGGCCGATCACGACCCGAACGCAGGCATCCCCCGCCAGCGCCTGTGGCGCATCCGTGCAGGTCATGTGATCGTCGCGACCGGCGCGCTTGAACGGCCGCTAAGCTTTGCCGGCAACGATGTGCCGGGTGTGATGCTGGCCTCGGCCGTGCGCGATTACATCAACGATTATGGCGTCGCGCCGGGGCGCAGGATCGTTGTCGTTGCCAATAATGACGACGCTTATCGCACCGCGCTGGTGGCTCTTGAGGCCGGGCTTGAGGTGCCGGCGGTGATCGACGCGCGCAACTCGGTCGAGGGTGCTTTGCCCGCGGCGGTGCGTGCCCGGGGCGTGCGCGTCCTGACCGGCAGCGCCATCGCCGGGATCAAGGGTGGCCATTCGGTCGAGGCGGTCAAGATCTGCGCCCATTCCGGCTCGGGCGATGTGACCGAGACGGTGGACGCCGATTGCGTGGCAATGTCCGGCGGCTGGTCCCCGGTGGTTCACCTGTGGAGCCATTGCGGCGGCAAGCTGAACTGGAATGACGCGCAGGCGATGTTCGCCCCCGACCCGAACCGTCCCCCGACCGGGGCAGACGGCAAGGCAATGGCAAGCTGTGCCGGTGCCGCTGCGGGCGATCTGCTGGTCGCCGGGCTGACCGGCGCGCAGGCCGAGGCGGCGATCATGCCGGTCTGGGTCATGCCGCAGCAGGCCACGCGCAAAATGAAGTTCAAGATGTGGCTCGACTTTCAGAACGACGTGAAGGTCTCGGATGTCGAACTTGCTGCGCAAGAGGGCTATCACAGCGTCGAACATACCAAGCGGTACACCACGCTTGGCATGGCGACCGATCAGGGCAAGGTCAGCAATATCAACGGCCTTGCTGTTCTGTCGAACGCGCTGAACCAGCCGATCCCGGCGACCGGCACCACGACTTTCCGCCCGCCCTATACGCCCCTGACGCTTGGCACCATCGCTGCTGAGGCGCGGGGTGAGCTGTTCCAGCCCCTGCGCAAAACTCCGATGCATGGCTGGCACGAGGCGCGCAGCGCCTTCTTTGAGCCGGTCGGTCACTGGCGCCGCCCCTATTGCTATCCCAAGGCGGGCGAAAGCCATGCCGATGCGGTGGCGCGTGAGGTGCGGGCGGTGCGGGCCAGCGTCGGGACCCTGGACGCCTCGACGCTGGGCAAGATCATCGTCAAGGGTCCCGATGCGGGCAAGTTCCTCGACATGATCTACACCGGCATGATGTCCACACTGCCGGTCGGCAAATGCCGCTATGGCCTGATCTGTAACGAGAACGGCTTTCTGATCGACGACGGCGTCGCCGCGCGGCTTAGCGAGGACACCTGGCTGGTCCACACCACCACTGGCGGGGCCGAGCGCATCCATGGTCACATGGAGGACTGGCTGCAATGCGAATGGTGGGACTGGAAGGTCTGGACTGCCAACGTGACCGAGCAATGGGCGCAGATCGCTGTGGTCGGCCCCAAGGCGCGCGTTCTGCTTGAGCGGCTGGGCGGCATGGATCTGTCTGCCGAGGCGCTGCCCTTTATGGGCTGGGCCGAGGGCGAGATTGCTGGTATTCCGGCCCGCGTCTATCGCATCAGCTTCTCGGGTGAGCTGTCCTTTGAGGTGGCCGTTCCTGCCAACCGCGGGCTTGAGCTTTGGGAAAAGCTGCATGAGGCTGGCAAGGACCTGAGCGTTACGCCCTATGGTACCGAGGCCATGCATATCATGCGGGCCGAAAAAGGCTTTATCATGATCGGCGACGAAACCGACGGCACGGTGATCCCGCAGGATCTGGGCCTTGGCTGGGCGGTCAGCAAGAAAAAGGCCGATTTCATCGGCAAGCGTGCACAAGAGCGCAGCCACATGACCGATCCCGAACGCTGGAAGCTCGTCGGCCTGGAAAGCGTTGACGGGCGGGTGCTGCCCGATGGCGTCTATGCTGTCGATGAGGGCGTGAATGCGAATGGTCAGCGCAAGACGCAGGGCAGGGTGACCTCGACCTATATGTCTCCGACGCTGAACCGGCCGATTGCCATGGGTCTGGTCAGGCATGGACCTGACCGCATGGGTGAGGTGCTGGAATTCCCCGTTGCGGGCCAGGAAAGCTACAAGGCGCGGATCGTCGATCCGGTGTTCTACGACAAGGAAGGGAGCCGGGCGAATGGCTGAGGCATTGGCAAGGATTTCGCAGGTCCAGGACTGGGGCATGATCCAGATCCGCGCCGATCTGGAGCGCGCGGGCGATGCGATTGCCGGCGCAGCCGGGCTCGCCGTGCCCGGGCGCGGCCGCGTCACCTCGGACGGCAGCCGCAAGCTGGGCTGGATGTCCCCGGATGAGCTGCTGCTGGTCCTGCCGCTTTCAGAGGTGGCCGGGACGCTGGCCGCCCTGCGGGATGCGCTGTCGACCGAACACGCGCTGGTTCTGGACGTCAGCGATATGCGCGCGGTGTTCCGCATCCATGGCGCCAGGGCCCGTCAGGTGCTGATGAAACTGTGCCCGACGGATCTGTCCTCGATGCCCGAGGACGGGCTGCGCCGTACCCGTGCCGCGCAGGTCGCCTGCGGCATCTGGCGTGAGCCCGAGGGCTATGTGCTGATCGGCTTCCGCTCGGTTGCCGATTATCTGCGCAACCTTCTGACGACTGCGGCGGCGCCGGGCACGCAGCTGGACCCTCGCTAGGGCTTGTGGTCGCGGTGGGGCGGCGTATGGATGGTGGGCTGATGCCATCCGGTTGATTCCATGCGTTCCGTCCCGTTCCTGCCTGCCCTTGCTTTTGCCGGTCTGATGATGCCGGTCTCTGCCTCCAGCGCGCAGGACCGCGCGCAAGAGGCACCTATCGTGATGATGTGCCAGATCGTCGATCAAAGCGGCACCGGCTGGGTGCCCGAGTTCATCATGCTGACCCGCCAGACCTCTGGCCCGAAAGAGGGCCGGATCGAGGTCTTTGACCCGATCCTTAAGCGTCTTGTCGGCCGCCCGACCGAGGCGCGCATTACCGGTGACGACCGGCAGAGCCGCACCTATGGCTGGGCGCTTGCCGGGGTGCGCAACGCCTCGGGTCAGCGGACCGAGCGGCTGGACTATAGGTTGAACCTTCGCAAGGCGGATGGTACGGCTATGGTGACGGCGACGGCCCTGGGCTATGATAACGTCATGACCGGAACCGGATTTTGCGGTTTTCCCGGCGCGGAATGAGGCAGGAACTTGCCTGCCTGCCAGGCGTTAAGCTGGCAGCAGGGGCTTTTCCCCGTTTCCCATCCGTGCCAGAACATCACTCCAAACCCGTTGGAAAGGATACAGAAATGGCCTTTACGCTTCCCGACCTTCCTTATGCTCACGACGCGCTGGCCGCGGGCGGTATGTCCAAGGAAACGCTCGAGTTTCACCACGACAAGCACCACAAGGCCTATGTTGACAAGCTCAACGAGCTGATCGCGGGTACCGAGTGGGAAGGCAAAAGCCTTGAGGACATCGTCAAGGGCACCTACCAGTCGGGCGCTGTGGCGCAGAACGGCATTTTCAACAACGCCAGCCAGCACTGGAACCACAGCCAGTTCTGGGAAATGATGGGCCC
>Ga0079224_100004286_pt1 | contig 18363 bp, 11 predicted proteins | sample Stecom2015_FD_80414 | JGI IMG/M metagenome (GOLD analysis project Ga0079224, IMG submission 80414) | Agricultural soil microbial communities from Utah to study Nitrogen management - Steer compost 2015 | ecosystem: Environmental > Terrestrial > Soil > Agricultural land | place: USA: Utah...
CTCGGGATCGTCGCCGCGGGGCTGGGGTGGATCGCGCTCACGGCCGTCGACGGCCGGCCGCTCCTCGCGGGCGCGCTCCTGGCCACGCTGGTCGCGGCGCTCGTCGGCGGCGGCTGGTTCGCGCTCCAGGACGCGATCGCCGGCGTCGTGCTCCGCGCCGAGGCGGGCTACGAGCCGGGCGAATGGATCCAGGCCGGTGGCGTCGAGGGCCGGATCCAGAGGGTCGGGCTCCGGTCGCTCGAGCTCGAGACGGAGGCCGGTCAGCACGTGCGCGTGCCCTATTCCCGCATCGCCGGCGGGCTCCAGGCCCGGACCGGGTCCGACGGCGTCGGGGGCGCGCACACCTTCACCCTCGTCGTGCCGCGCGACCGCGCGACGCTCGAGGCCGCGGCCGAGATCCGGCTCGCGGCGCTGAACTGCTTCTTCGCCTCGGCGACCCGCGAGCCGCACATCCGGCTGAATGACGAGGGCGCGGCCGGCGATGCGTCCGGCGTCGCCTTCGAGGTCACGGTCTACTCGCCGGACCGGTCATTCCTGCCGGAGATCGAGCGCGTGGTCCGCCGCAGGTTCGAACGACAGGGTTAGGTTCGGACGGCGCCGCGGACCCTCCCATTTGCACGCACCGAGCCGCGGGCCTTAAACTACGTCAGCTTCCGTCGAAGTCGTTCACGCTTCGCAACCCGTCCATTACTGGAGGTCTGATGTCCGGCGCATGGAACCCTCGCGTCGCGGGTCGCGGCCGGCTCCGGTCGTCCGTCCCGTCGTGGGCCGCCCTGGCCGTCGTGCTCGCGGCCGCCACCGTCTCGCGCCTCTCCGCCCCGTCGGAAGCGCACGCCCAGGTCCGTCGGCCGGGCGGCGACCCGCTCCCGACGATCGAGGAGTGGACCGAAGGGATGCGGAAGCTGGACGGGTTCTTCCCGCTCTACTGGGAGGAATCGGCCGGTCGGCTCTGGCTCGAGATCCCGTCGGGCCGCCTCGGCGAGGAGGTCCTCTACATCACCGGTCTCGGCTCCGGCCTCGGCTCGAACGACATCGGTCTCGACCGCGGCGCGCTGCAGGGCTCGCGCATCGTGCGCTTCGAGCGGGTCGGGCCGAAGCTGCTCATGGTCCAGCCGAACTACCGGTTCCGCGCGAGCAGCGACAACCCCGCCGAGGTCCGCGCGGTCGAGGACGCGTTCGCGCGTTCGGTCCTCCACGGCTTCACCATCGCCGCCCGGACCGGTGACCGCCTCCTCGTCGACCTGACCGACTTCCTGATCCGGGACGCGACCGGGATCGCCGACCGGCTGCGGCCGGGCTCGTACCGGCTGGACACGGGCCGGAGCACGGTCTACCTGCCGATGACGATGAACTTCCCGAAGAACACCGAGCTCGAGGCCGAGCTGACCTTCGTGCGCCAGTCGGGCGCCGGGGGCGGAGGCGGCCGGTGGTTCGAAGGCGTCGGGAACGTCGCGGCGACGGCGGAAGCCGCGAGCCTGCGCGTGCACCACTCGTTCGTCGAGCTCCCGGACGACGGGTACGAGCCCAGGCTCTACGACCCGCGGTCCGGCTACTTCGCGCACACGTTCCAGGACTACGCGACGCCGTTCACCGAGCCGATGACGCAGCGGTTCATCCGCCGCCACCGGCTGAAGAAGAAGGATCCGACGGCGGCGGTCAGCGAGCCGGTCGAGCCGATCGTCTACTACCTCGACCCCGGCGTGCCCGAGCCGATCCGGACGGCGCTCCTGGACGGCGCGCGCTGGTGGAACCAGGCGTTCGAGGCCGCGGGCTACAAGGACGCGTTCCGCGTCGAGCTCCTGCCCGAGGGCGTGAGCCCGCACGACGTGCGCTACAACGTGATCAACTGGGCGCACCGCTCGACGCGGGGGTGGAGCTACGGCGCATCGGTCGTCGACCCGCGGACCGGCGAGATCATCAAGGGCGTCGTCACGCTGGGTTCGCTCCGGATCCGGCAGGACTACCTCCTCGCCGAGGGCCTGCTCGCGCCGTACGAGCAGGGCGATGAGCGCCCGCCCGAGCTCGAGGCGTGGGCGCTCGACCGGATCCGCCAGCTCTCGGCGCACGAGATCGGACACACCCTCGGCCTCGGCCACAACTACTACGACAGCGAGCGCGGCCGGATCTCGGTCATGGACTACCCTCACCCGCTCGTCACGCTGCGGCCGGATGGCAGCTTCGACTACTCCGAGGTCTACGAGCACGGGATCGGCGAGTGGGACAGCGTCGCGATCGTCTGGGGCTACCAGGACTTCCCGCCCGGCGTCGATGAGGCGGCCGCGTTGAGGAAGATCCTGGACGACGCGTGGGACCGCGACCTCCGCTACCTGACGAACCAGGACCTGGCCGTCCACCCCCGGGCCGACCAGTGGGCGAACGGCACGGACATGGCCGCCGAGCTCGACCGGATGATGGAGATCCGCCGCGTCGCGCTCTCCCGCTTCGGCGAGAACGCGATCCGGCGCGGCGCGCCCATGGCGACGCTCGAAGAGGTCCTCGTCCCGCTCTACCTGCACCACCGCTACCAGGTCGAGGCGACGGCCTCGGTCCTCGGCGGGATCGACTACATCTACGCGTTCCGCGGCGATGGACGGATCCCGATGCGGCGTGTCGGTGGCACGGAGCAGCGCAACGCGCTCCGGGCGCTCGCGGCGACGATCCGGCCGGCCGAGCTCGTCCTCCCGCGGAAGGTCCTCGAGCTGATCCCGCCCCGTCCCTCGGGGTACGGGATGCACCGCGAGCTCTTCCCGCGCTACACCGGGATGGCGTTCGACGTCATCTCGCCCGCCGTCGTCGCGGCGAGGCACACGATCTCGAATATGCTCGCCCCGGACCGCGCGGCGAGGCTCGTCCAGCAGCACGCGCTCGACCCGTCGCTCCCCGGGCTCGAGGAGGTCCTCGATACCTTGCACGCCGCGACCTTCGGCGCCGCGGCGAACGACGCGTACGCGGCCGAGGTCCGGCGCGCGACGGAACGCGTCCTCGTCGAGGAACTCATGAGGCTCGCCGAACGGGCCACGATGCCCCAGGTCCGCGCGATCGCGACGCACCGGCTCGAGCGGATCGTGAACGGCGGGCTCAAGGCCTCGGACGCGGCCGAGGCGGACGCGGCACACCACGCGCTCCTGGTCGCCGACGTGCGCCGCTTCCTCGACCGGCCCGCGAGCCCGTACACGCCGCTCGCCGTGCCCGAGATCCCGCCCGGCGCGCCGATCGGCGAGCCGGCCCTGGACTGGATCGGCGCCGACGGCCTGGACACGTGGCTCGCCACGCCGTCGTCCTCGGCCGCGCTCGACCGGTTCCTCGGGATCGGGCCGGCCTGCTCGTGGGACGAGGGCGGCCGCTGACGTCCCCGCCCGCAGACCACGACGCGCGCGTTCGTCGGTCCTGGCCCGGCCGTGATGGGGGTGCGCGAACCCCGTCACGGCCGGGTCGCGTTCGGGTGGTGGGGTCGTAAGTTGGTGTGATACAACTACGTGTGGCACTGTGCATCCGGGGCACGCCGGATGCGGCGCTCGCCCGCGGGTTCGTCCGTCCGACGCTATATTGGTCCTCGACGCCCTTCCGTTGCACACCCACCAACCCAGGAGGCTGTATGGGCAAGAGGATCCTCATGCTGGTCGGCGACTTCGTGGAGGACTACGAGGTCATGGTCCCGTTCCAGGCCCTTCAGATGGTCGGGCACACGGTGCACGCCGTATGCCCCGGCCGCAAGAAGGGCGAGAAGGTCCGGACGGCGGTCCACGATTTCGACGGCGACCAGACGTACCTCGAGCGTCGGGGCCACGATTTCATGCTGAACGCGACCTTCGACGAGGTCCAGGTCGAGGACTACGACGCGCTCGTCATCCCCGGCGGCCGTTCGCCCGAGTACATCCGTCTGAACGAGAAGGTGCTCGAGAAGGTCCGCCACTTCGACCGGACGGGGAAGCCGATCGCGGCCGTCTGTCACGGCATCCAGGTCCTGACCGCCGCGGGCACCGTCAAGGGGCGGGAGGTGACCGGTTATCCGGCGTGCGCACCGGAGGCCCGGCTCGCCGGGGCCCGGTGGATCGAGACGCCGATGGATTCGGCGCACGTCGACGGCACGCTCGTGACCGCGCCGGCGTGGACCGCGCACCCCGCGTGGCTCGCCGAGCTGCTCAAGGCGCTCGGGACCCGGATCCAGCACCGCGAAGTCGTACCGGCCTAGCTGAACCGACAGCCTTGGGGGCTGCGGCCTTCGTCGTGGGGGGCCGTGGCGCGCTTCGGAAGGCGCGAGTGGCAGCGGGCCGCTCAGGCGATCTCGATCGCCCGGGCGGCCCGCGGTCCATCGGGTCGGCGGCCCGCGGGATCGGCGGCCGCGCCGGTCAGCGAGAGACCGGCGCCTTGCACTGCCCGCCGTCGCACCGTGCCCGGACGAAGAGGTCGACGAGTTCGACGAACTCCTCGTGGGTGACTCGCCGGCCCTCGCCCGGGACGGTCTTGTGCGCGATGACGAGGTCGAGTGCGGGCATGACGAGGATGTGCTGACCGACCGCGCCGAGGCCCGTGTACGCGCCCTCGTAGGCCGGCCCGAGCTCGGGACGGTCGAAGACCCACCACAGGTAGCCGTAGCCGAACGGCCCCTCCCGTCGGCGTTCAGGGTTCATCTCGTGGACGCGCGTGATCGCGCGAGTGCTCTCCCGGACCCAGGCGGCCGGGACGATCTGGCGGCCGTTCCAGTTCCCGTTGCGGAGCATGAGATACCCGATCCTCGCCATGTCGCGGGTGGAGAGGTGCATGTGGTAGGCGAGGTGCTGCGACAGGTTGCGGTTGCCGGACTTGCGGTGGATCGACCGGTCGAAGTCCTGCATCCCGAGCGGCCAGGCGAGCTCGGTCTCGAGCGCGTCGTAGATGTCGACGCCGGTCTCCTGCTCGAAGATCGTGCCGAGCGCGTTGAAGTCCCAGTTGCTGTAGAGGTAGTACGTGCCCGGCCGCTGCGAGCCGCGTGGCGGCGCGCTGGCGAGATCGTCGCCCCCGTTCGACGCGGGGTGGTAGACGCCCGAGCGCGCGGCGAGGAGGTCGCGGACCGTCGCCTGCTTCTCCTCCGGCGTCAGCCCCTGGTGGTCGTCGATCCCGAGCTCGGCGAGCGTCGCGTCGAGCCGGATCCGGCCGCGCTCGGCGTAGATCCCGTAGAGCATGGAGAGGACGCTCTTCCGGACCGACGCGAGGTAGCTGACGACCTCGACGTCGCCGTACTCCATCAGGACTCGCCCGCCGACGACGGCCATGAACCCGGAGGACGACATCGACTCGAGACGTTCCCGGACGCGTGCGAGCCCTTCGCTCGACCAGCCGACCGCCTCCGGGCTCTCGATCCGTTCCCACGATTCGCCCGGGTAGACTGGGGTCGCAGGCGCGGCGACGACCGCGACGTCCGCCGGGCGCGTGGTTCGTTGCGCGCAGCCCGAGCCCACGAGCGCGGGCGCGAGGACGAAGAGGAAGGTGAAGCGCATCGCCGCGCTCCGGCCCCGGCCCTTTCGATCGATCCTCGTCATCGGCATGACCTCTGGTGCAGGCGATGGGTGCGGGCGGCCGTTCCCCGGCCGCGCCGTCGTGGGGGTGCGGCGCGACGCCGGCCGGCGCCCGTTGGCGAGTGTGCGAATGCACTAACGAATAGCGACGGAGCCGGATCCGCGCAATCCGGGGATCGCGCGATCAGGCCCCGGCCCCGCCGGCGAGCGCGTGGGCGAGCGCCCAGGCGGCCGCGGCGCCGCAGACCGTCGCGAGGAGGTTGACGACGTCGTTCGTGACCCAGCCCATCCCCCGCGTGTGCACCGTCTCGGCCCCACACCGGTGGATCCGCCGCTCGGTCTCGACGCCGCACGCCGGGCAGCGATGGATCGCCTGTAGCGTCGCGCCGAGCAGGCTGTCGGCCATTGCGCTCACGAACGCGGCCGCGGGCGAGATCACGAGGTAGAGGGCCGGCGAGAGCGTGCGGGCCGTCGCCGCAGCCGCGGACTCGCCCGCCGCAGCCGCCGCCGTGATGCGGCCGAAGCCGGCCGCGCCGGGCACGAGACCGGCCCGGTCGGGCCCGAGGTGGGCCCATGCGGATTCGAGGCCCAGCGCCGCGAGCCCGATGACGAGGCCGCCGGCGATGGCGGCGGCGGTCCCGAGGGCGGTCACGCCGCCGGAGGTGCCGGGCGGGACCGGCCGGCCGGTCGTGATCAGCCGGGGTCGGGCGCGGCTGAGGAGCCCGACCTCCGTCGCCCACGTGTCCGCGGTCGCAGCGGCGAGCGCGCCGACGGCGGCGGCGAGGAGCGCGGGGTCCGGGCGGAACCCGTGGACGGCGGCGAGCAGCGCCACGACGCCGCCGTTCGCCACGACCTGGCCCAGGTCGCGGCGCCCGCCCTTCGCGAACTCCGCCGCAGCGCTCGCCTTGGACGCCGCCATCCAGCCGCTCAGCGCGCTCGAACTCACGAAGAAGACGACGAGGAGTGCGCCCCAGACCGGGCCGCCCAACCCGAACACCGTGCCGCCGACCACGACCGCGCCGGCGGCGCCGCCGACCGTGAGCGCGCGGAACGCGTAGCCGCCGCCGGCGACGAGGGCGGCGATTCCGAAGGCCAGAACGAGATCGGGAGTCAGGACCATGGTGGCTGGAACCCGCGCGCCGCGCGGCGGTTCCCACGTGCTCTGCCGCCCGGGTGCGAAGTCGGGAGAGATCGTGCATCTTTCACCGTTCCGGCGGCTACGCATCCAACGGGGCGGGTCCGGGGTACCGTGGATGACGATCGAACGAAACGAGACATGATTCCGGAGCGGGGAGTGCGTGGGTAGGCTCGTCGTCCTGATGATCACGGCGTTCGTCGACATGGTCGGCGTCCTGGCCGTGATCCCGCTGCTGCCGTACTACGCGCTCCGGTTCGGCGCCGACGGGTTCGTGATCGGGCTCCTCGTCTCGAGCTTCGCCGTCGCGCAGCTCCTGACCGCGCCGCTCTGGGGCCGCGTCTCGGACCGCTACGGCCGCAAGCCCGCGCTCCTGATCGGGCTCGTCGCATCCACGATCGCCTACATCGTCTTCGCCTTCGCCAACTCGATCGGGCTCCTCTTTCTCTCGCGGCTGGTCCAGGGCGCGGGCGGCGGGACGGTCGGCGTCGTCCAGGCGTACGTCGCGGACACGACGGAGCCCTCGGACCGGGCCAAGGCGCTCGGCTGGCTCTCGGCCGCGACGAACCTGGGCGTGACGATCGGGCCCGTGATCGGATCGCTGGCCTACGGCTGGGGCGAGTCGGCGCCGGGGCTCTTCGCCGCGGGGCTCTGCGCGCTCAACATCCTCTTCGCGCTGCGGTACCTGCCGGAATCGCACGAGGAGCGGGCGACGGAGACCGGCGTTCGCGTCGGCACGCCGAGGGAAGCGGTCCGGCGGGTCGTCTTCGGTCTGACCGACCCCGCGGCCAGGCTGATCTGGATCTACGCCATCGCGATGGGCGCGTTCCAGGGGATGAACGCGATCCTCGCGCTCTTCCTCTCCGAGCGGTTCGGCGTCCTCGAGGAGCAGATCGGGTTCTACTTCATGTACATCGGCGCGATCAGCGTCGTGACCCGCGCCCTCGTCCTCGGGAGGATGGTCGACTGGCTCGGCGAGATCCGGCTCTCGCGCGTCGGGCTCGTCCTTCTCGGCGTCGGGCTGACCGCGATGCCGCTCACCCACCGCCTCTCGGGGCTCGCCGTCGTCGTCGCGCTCGTTCCGCTCGGCACGGCGTTCACCTTCCCCTGCATGACCGCGCTCCTCTCGCGCGTCATCGATCGCCACGAGCGAGGGCTGTACATGGGCGTGCAGCAGACGTTCGGCGGGATCGCGCGCGTCGTCGCGCCAATCTGGGCAGGGTTCGCCTGGGAACGACTCGGGCAGGGCGTGCCGTTCTGGACCGGAGGGCTGCTCGTCGCGAGCACGATCGCGCTCGGCGCGGGGCTCGGGCGCCACGCCGCGGTCCGAGGCGAGGCCGGGGCCGGCGAGGGCGTGGCGGCCGACGGAGAGACGACGGCAGAGGGCGGGGCCGCGCTGGACGGCGGGGCCGGTCCCGCGGCCGGAAGGGTGTAGGCGGGCCGGAGGATCCGGCCTCGCCCGGCCCGTCCGTGGGCGAAGGCCGCTCGGTGGAGGGCGAGCCGCCGACGCCCCTCAGTTCCGGACGACGACGCCGCACGCGATCCTCGACCCCGCATCGCCCGCCGGCTGGCTGCGGTAATCGTCCGGGTCCGCGTGGACCATGATCGCCGAGCCGTCTTCATCGAAGAGCGTGCCTTCCGCGTTCGGCCGCAGCGTGACGTGCGGCGCGAGCTGCTCGACGATGAGGCGGCCGTTCTCGGGGACGTGGATGTTCGCTAGGTCGCCCGCGTGCGGGCCTTCGGCGACGTAGAAGCCGTGCGCGCGGCCGCGCGGCGCGTAGTGGCCGCCTGCGGACTCGAACGTCGGCGGGTCGCAGCGCCCGACCGCGTGGATGTGGAACCCGTGCGTGCCCGGCGCGACGCCGTTCAGTTCCAGCCGGATCAGGACCCCCGAGTTCGGGGTCTCGACCAGCATCGCCTCGCCGACCCGACGGCCGGCCTGGTCGATCAGGTCGGCCCGCGCGGTGAGCGGCGCGTCCTGCGCATCGAGAGATGGTGCGGCGGCCAGGGCTGCCGCGCCGGTGAGTAGCAGAGCTGTGAGACGCATCTTGCCTCCATCGAAGAGATGACCTCGACGCCGGGGCCGGTGCGGGCGGCGGTGACCCGCCCACGGCAGGATCCGTGCGCGACGCGCGCCGGGCGGCGCCGGGCCCGGATCTCGCCGCGCTCCTTGACACGCGCCCGGCGTCGACGTTATCGGTAAGATATGGACACGATCCTGTCGTTCGCCAACTTTTTCTTTGGCTTCGCGACCCGCTCCCCGGGCCGCGAGGCGGGTGGACGACTGCGCGCCTGACGCGCGCCAGCTCCAGCGCACCGAACCGGCCCGTGGGTGATCCCGCGGGCCTTTTTCATTTTCGTCCAGGAGGCAGGGATGAGCGTTTCGACCGATCCGTTGACGACCTCGCCGCCGGCCCGTAGCACGGCGGGCGAGGCGCGCGGCACCCGTCCGCGCGTCGCGTTCCAGGGCGAGCCGGGCGCGTTCAGCGAGGAGGCGATCTTCGAATTCTTCGGCGACCGCGCCGTCCCGCTCCCGTGCCGGGAGTTCCGGCACGTCGGCGAAGCCGTGCGCTCGGGCGCGGCCGAGTACGGGCTCCTCCCGATCGAGAACACCCTCGCCGGCGCCGTCGTCGGCTCGTACGACGTTCTGGCCGACGGCGGCCTCGTCGTGATCGGCGAAGTCGTCCGGCCGATCCGTCACTTCCTGCTCGGCGTGCCGGGCGCGTCGATCGCGGGGCTCCGGCGCGTCCTCTCGCACCCCGTCGCGCTGGCGCAGTGCACCCGTTTCCTGCTCGCGCACCCCGGGATCGAGGCGGTCGCGGTCCACGACACGGCCGGCGCGGCGCGGGAGGTGGCGGAACGAGGCGACGCGTCCGTGGCCGCGATCGCGGCGAGCGGCGCGGCCGACCGCTACCGGTTGGATCGCATCGCGGCGGACCTCCATGACCGACACGACAACCAGACGCGGTTCCTCGTGTTGAGGAGGGCGGACGCGCCGGGCGGGGGAGCGCTGCCGGACCCGACGTCCCGGGGGCCGTCCGCGACGGGCCCGTGGAAGAGCATGCTGGTCGCGGAGATGGAGAACCGTCCCGGCGCGCTCGTCGCGCTCCTCGCGCCGTTCGCGGAGCGGAGCGTGAACCTCTCCGCCCTCGAGTGCCGGCCGGGCGGCGAGCCTTGGACGTACCGCTTCTTCGTCGAGCTGGAGGCGGACGTGACGATCGGCGGCGCGCGCGCCGCACTCGAGGAGGCGGGCGCGCGGGCCGTGACGCTGCACACGCTCGGCGTTTTCCGGTCGTACGACTGGCGGGGCCGATCGGCCCCGGCGTAACTTTCGGGCCGTACCCCTCGCCGTGCGGCCGGGATCGAGCGAGGACTCGCGCCGTGCCGCCGTTGCGAGCGGGAGCCGTATCGAGGTGGCGCCGGGGTCGGACCCTCTCTCCCCAGATGAGGCCGTTCGAGGCCGTCCGGCGCGAGTCGCGGGGCGTCGACGCAGAAGCGAGGTATGTACCGCAACTGCATCTTCTGTTCGGGGGATCTCGGGACGAACGACCAGATCGAGACGTTCCCGGTCGGCCGGAGCGTGGCGTTCGATGCGTGGCAGGGCCGGCTCTGGGCCGTCTGCACACGTTGCGGGCGCTGGAACCTGGCGCCGCTGGACACGAGGTGGGAGGCGGTCGAGGCGTGCGAACGGCTCTTCCGCGATACGCGGCTCCGGGTCCAGAAGGAGAACATCGGGCTCGCCAAGCTCGCCGATTCGACGCGGCTGATCCGGATCGGCGCGGCGCTGCCGGGCGAGATCGCGGTGTGGCGCTACGGCCGGACGCTGGTTCGTAGACGGCGGCGCCACATCGCTGCGGTGGGCGGGGCGGCGGCGCTGTCGCTCGCGTGGGGCGGGCTCTCGCTCGTCGGCGTGCTCGGCGGGTTGGGCGGACTCGCAGGGGTCTGGGCGCTCGCCTGGCAATTCCGGGAGAGTCAGAAGCTCATCCACCGTCTGCCTGCGGATGCGTCTCCGACCGGCGCGCCCTTCCCCCTGCGCCGCTACCAGCTGAACGGCGTACGGCTCACCACAGACGCCGAAGGCCGGCCCGCGCTGTACCTCCCCCGCGCGCTGGACCCGGTGCAGGAGCGGAACCGGGGCGGCGCGATCGTCTGGACGGAGCGGCCGGTCGTACTCGAGGGCGAAGTTGCGCGATCGGTGCTCGCCCGCGCCATGGTCGCGGTCAACGGAGCCGGGGCGACGTCGAGTCGGGTCTCGGACGCGCTCGCGCTCCTCGACGCGGCCGGAGGGACCGAGCGGTTCCTGGGCCAGGCGGCCGCGAAGTCCGCGTACCTCGGGGTGCCGACCGTCCTGGAATTCCATCGCAACTACGGACCCACCGGGAGGCGGATCTTCACCGGCAGTCTGCTCCGTGCGGAGGCTGCGCCCCACCCGTTGCCCGCCCATCCGGAGCGCGGCGACCGGCTCGGGCCGCTGGACGCACTGGCCGTCGAGATGGCGTTGCACGAGGAGGCGGAGCGGCGCGCGCTCGAAGGCGAACTCGAGGCGCTCCGCGCCGCGTGGGAGGAGGCCGAGGCGATCGCACGGATCGCGGACTCGCTCTAGGTCGCTTCAACGGTCCGGCTCCGGTTCGCCGAGCCGTTCGCAGGGCCGCGGCCCTTTGGACGCGCCGCGGCCCGGATCACCGCAGCAGCACGCTTTCTCCGTGCTCCGGCACGTGCGCGTGCCATCCCAGCTCCTGCTCGATCCGGTCCCGGAGCGCGGCGGCCGCGGCGGGCTCGCCGTGCGTCACGAAGGTCGTGAGCGGTGCCCGTTCGAAGCCGCGCAGCCAGTCCAGGATCTCGTCGGCATCGGCGTGGGCCGAGAGGCCGTCGATCGAGGCGACCTCCGCGCGCACGGGGATATCGCGGCCGTGGATCCGGATCGTCTCCGCGCCGGCCAGCATCGCTTCGCCGCGTGTGCCCGCGGCCTGGTGGCCGACGAAGAGGACCGTGTTCACGGGATCGGGCGCGAAGCGCGCGAGGTGGAAGAGGACGCGCCCGCCCGTCGCCATCCCGCTCGCCGAGATGACGATCATCGGTCCGTCGAGCCGGTTGATCGCCTTCGACGCCTCGACGCTGTTCGTGAAGCGCACGTACGCGTGGAGCGCGACGCAGTCGCGTTTCGACAGCCGGTGCGTGTCGGGGTGCGCGAGGAGGATGCGGGTCGCGTCCTGCGCCATCGGGCTGTCCACGAAGACCGGCAGGTGAGGGATCTCGCCGCGGGAGCGGAGCGCGGCTAGGTGGTAGAGGACCGTCTGCGTGCGGCCGACGGCGAACGAGGGGATGACGACCGAGCCTCCGCGGACGACGGTCCGGTTCACGACCTCCGCCAGCGCACGTTGCGGATCGGTGTCGCCGTGGCTCCGGTCGCCGTAGGTCGACTCGACGATCAGGTAGTCGGCCGCCGGGATCCGTGTCGGCGGGTCCAGGATCGGGTCGTTCGGCCGGCCCAGGTCGCCGCTGAAGATGATCGTCGCGCCGCCCGTCGAGAGGGTGGCGCTCGCGGCGCCCGGGATGTGGCCCGCGCGCCGGAACACGACCCCGACGTCGTCGGACACCCTGATGTTCCGGTCGAACGGCGCCGGGACGAGCCGGCCGAGCGCGCGCTCCGCGTCCCTCCGGGTGTAGAGCGGGAGCGCCGGCCGGTGCTTCGTGTACCCGTGCCGGTTCGCACGCTCCGCCTCCTCCTCCTGGATCTGGCCGCTGTCGGGGAGGAGGATCCCGCAAAGATCGGCGGTCGCGGCCGTACAGTGCACGGGGCCCCGGAAGCCGTCGCGGACCAGGACGGGGAGGTAGCCGCTGTGGTCCAGGTGCGCGTGCGTGAGGACGACCGCGTCCAGCTCCGACGGCGGGATCGGGAACGGCTCCCGGTTCCGCAGCCGCAGCTCCTTCAGCCCCTGGAAGAGCCCGCAGTCGACGAGCAGCCGCCGGCCGCCCGTCTCGACCAGGTATCGCGATCCGGTCACCGTGCCGGCGGCGCCGAGGAACGTGAGTTTCACGAGGGTCGCTCTCCTCGCCGAGTGTGATGGTACCCCTGCCGTCACCTGCCCGCCGGTGTGAGCACGGCCCCCTCCATCTCTCTTCTCGGCGCCCGGGCGCGCCCCAGTGCCCGGGTCTCCTGCCACCGTGTGAGCCAGAGGTAGAGCGTCGGCAGGACGAAGAGCGTGAGGAGCGTCGACGTGATGAGCCCGCCGATCACGACGCTCGCGAGGGGGCGCTGGACCTCCGCGCCGGGGCTGGTCGAGAGCGCCATCGGCACGAACCCGAGGCTCGCCACGAGCGCGGTCAGGAGGACGGGCCGGAGTCGGTCCGCAGCGCCGATCCGGATCGCGTCCTCGAGGTCCGGGACCTCGCGCCGGACGTCGTTCAGGTGTGCGACGAGGACGACGCCGTTCAGGACCGCGATCCCGAAGAGCGCGATGAAGCCGACGCTCGCCGAGAGGCTGAGGTTGAGCCCCCGGATCCAGAGCATCGAGATCCCTCCGACGAGGGCGAAGGGCACGTTCGTCAGGATCAACGCGGCCTGGGCGACCGATCCGAACGACAGGTAGAGGAGCAGACAGATCAGCGCGAGCGCCGCGGGGACGACGACCCGGAGCCGCTCCATCGCGCGCTGCTGGTTCTCGAACTGGCCGCCCCATTCGAGGAACATCCCCGGCGGCAGATCGAGCTCGCGCGCGACGCGTTCCTGGACGTCCCGGACGAAGCTGCCCAGGTCGCGGCCGCGGACGTTGCTGTAGACGATGGCGCGGCGCTGGGCGTTCTCGTGCCCGATCAGCTCGGGCGCGGTCGTCTCGACGATGTCCGCGACGGCGCCGATGGGCACGAGCGCGCCGCTCGGTGCGCGGATCAGGAGCCGGCGGAGCGCGACGGGGTCGGCGCGGGCCTCGTCGGGGTAGCGGGCGACGACGTCGATCCTGCGAGCGCCGTCGACGAGCGCGGTCGCGGCCTGCGCGCCCATCGCGAGTTCGAGTCCCTGGCGAACGTCCTCGACGGCGAGGCCGTGGCGGGCGAGGTCGTCGCGGCGGATCTCCAGCCGGAGCTGTCCGGTCCCCTCGCTGATCTCGACGCCGACGTCCGCGGCGCCGGGCGTCGAGGCGACGATGCGCCGGATCCGTTCCGCCCAGCGGTGGTTCTCCTCGAGATCGGGCCCGAAGACCTTGATCCCGAGGTCGGACTGGATCCCGCTCTCCGCCTCGTCGAGCCGCATGGCCAGGGGCTGGGTGAAGGAGATCTGGAGCCCGGGCACGTCGGCGAGGGCGGAGTCGAACGCTTCGATCAGCCCTTCCCGCGTCTTCGCCGTCGTCCACTCCTTCCTGGGCTTCAGGATCACGTACGTGTCGCCCTCGAAGAGGCCCATCGACTCGGTCGCGAGATCGGGTCGCCCTTCCTTGGTGACCGCGGTGATCACCTCGGGGAAGGAGCGGACGATCCGCTCGGTCGCGAGGGAGAGGCGGGTCGCCTCCTCGAGCGAGACGCTGGGGATCCGGATCGTCGTGATCAGGATCGCGCCCTCGTCGAGCTCGGGCATGAACTCGGTCCCGATGTAGCGGAGCGAGCCGACGGCGAGGACGATCGCGACGACGGCCGAGCCGACGACGAGGCCGGGGCGGCGGAGCGCTGCGTCGAGCGCGCGGGCGTAGCGTTCCCGGAGCTTCTGCTGGATCCGGCCCGGCCCCTTCGCTCCGTGCCGGAGCAGGAGCGCCGAGATCGCCGGGACGTACGTCAGGGCGAGGAGGAGCGAGCCCAGCACGGCGCAGACGACGGTGAAAGCCATCGGGATGAACATCCGGCCCTCCATGCTGTCCAGCGTGAAGATCGGGATGTAGACGGCGACGATGATCGCGATCCCGAAGAGGACCGGTCGTCCGACCTCGCTCGCGGCGCGTTTGAAGAGCGGGCGCCGTTCGCTGACGGGCGAGCGCTCGAGGTGGCGGATGAAGTTCTCGACCATGACGATCGAGGCGTCGACGAGGAGCCCGAAGTCGAGCGCGCCGAGGCTCATCAGGTTCGCCGAGAAGCCGAAGAGGTGCATCGCGGTGAACGCCATCAGCATCGAGAGCGGGATCACGGACGCGACGATGAGCGAGGCGCGGACGTTCCCGAGGAAGAGGAAGAGGACCGCAATGACGAGGAGCCCGCCGCCGAGGAGGTTCTTGACGATCGTGCCGGTCGTCCGGCTGACGAGCTCGGTCTGGTCGTAGAAGACGGTGATGCGGACGTGGTCCGGGATCGACGCCCGGATTTCGGCCATCTTCGCCCTCACGCCCTGGATCACGGCTTTCGAGTCCGCGCCCCTGAGCTTCATGACCATCCCGCTCACGACTTCACCCACGCCGTCCTGGGTGACCGCGCCCTCGCGGGGGTGCGCGCCCGTCGTGACCGTGGCGACGTCGGCGACGCGGACGGGGACGCCGTCGTGCGCCGCGATGACGGTCCGGGCGACGTCGTCCGGGTTCTCGAAGCGGCCGAGCCCGCGGAGGGTGAAGCGCTCGCCGCCGCGCTCGAGGTAGGCCCCGCCGAACGTCGCGTTGTTCCGGGCGAGCGCCTCGTGCACGTCGGCGATCGTGAGGCCCCGCGCCGCGAGGCGGGCGGGGTCGACCACCACGTGGAGCTGCTCCGTGAGCCCGCCCCACGAGTTGACCTCGGAGACGCCGGGCACGGTCCGGAGCCTGGGCCGGATCACGTAGTCGTGCAGCGCCTTGAGCTCGGTGAGCGACATCGAGTCGCTCGTCAGCGTGTACTGGTACAACTCGCCCATCGGCGTGGACACGGGGCCGAGCGCCGGCTCGACGCCGGGGGGGAGCGCGTCCTCGGCTTCGTTGAGCCGCTGCTGGACGAGGGTCCGGGCGAAGTGGATGTCGAAGCGATCCGGGAAGGTGACCGTGATGATCGAGAGCCCGGACTTCGAGATCGAGCGCACGTTCTCGGCGCCCGGCAGCCCCATGAGCGACGACTCGAGGGGATACGTGACGAGGCGCTCGACCTCCTCCGTTGCGTAGCCCGGCGCCGTCGTGATGACCTCGACGATGTTGCCGGTCAGATCCGGGTACGCATCGAACGGCACGTGGCGGACGGAGAAGATCCCGATCGCTGCGACCGCGAGCGCGAAGAGGATCGCGAGCCCGCGGTGCCGGAGCACGAAGTCGAAGAGCCGGTCCAGCATGCTCAGCCCTCCTGGTCGCGGCGGCGGAGGATCTCGGCCTTCGCCGTCGCGGCGCCCTGGACGATGACCGTCTGCCCCGCCTCGAGCCCGGCCACGATCTCGACCGCGCCGGCGGTGCGGCGCCCGGTCCGGACGGGCACGGCCTCGATCCGCAGCCCATCGCCGCGGCGGTTTCCGAGGATCACGACGGTCTCGCCGTCGAGGAGCTGGACCGCGTCCGCAGGGACGGCCAGGACCGGGGCGCCATCGGTCCCGAGGAGCTCGGCGTCCACGTACATCTCGGGCCGCAGCGCGCCGTCCAGGTTCTCGACGCGGGCGACGACCTCGATCGTTCGGGTCAGCGTGTCGAGCGCGGGCGCGACGCGCTGGACCGTGCCCTCGAAGCTCCGCTCCGGGTACGCCGCGGCGGTGAACCGGACCCGTGCGCCGACCTTCGCGGCGGCCAGCGCCTCCTCGGGGAGCTGCAACGTGAGCGAGAGCGTCTCGAGCCGGCTCACGGTGAAGAGCGGCGAGCCGACGAGGACGACGGCGCCCGGCTCCACGTGACGCGCGGTCACGACGCCCGCGATCGGGGCGAGGACCGGGGCCTCGTGAGGGAGCGCGGCCGCCGCGCCGATCCCGGGCGCCGGAGCCGCGACCGTCGCGACCCGCTCATCGCCGATCACGCCCGGCTCCTCGCCGGTCAGGTGCGCGACGAGCGCGGCCGCGCGCTCGGCCTCCGCGGCGGCCTCGGCACGGGCCGCTTCGGCCGCGGTCCTCGCCGCGCGCGCACGCTCCAGCTCCGCGAGCGAAAGCGCCTTCAGCTCGTAGAGCCGCTCGGCGCGCTCGGCCTCGCCCGTCGCGAGGTTGAGCTCACTCTCGGCCCGGGCGAGCGCGGCGCGGGCACGGGCCAGGTCGGCGCTCGCCGAGAGGACGCCAGGGCTGTGCAGCGTCGCCAGGAGCTGGCCCGCGCGGACCCGGTCGCCGACCTGGACGAGGACCCGGGCGATGCGGCCCTCGACGAGCGCGCCGAGCGGACGGGTCGATACGGGGTCGAGCGTCAGCCGGCCCGGCGCGCGCCAGGTGTCCTGCCACGGCGCGGGCTCGACCGTGAGCAGCTCGAAGCCGCCGATCTCGACGGCACGGGCCGAGAGGAGCACGGCCTCGTCCCGAGGCGAGGACGTGTCGGTCGACGGATCATCGGCCGTGAAGCCGCACGCGGCGAGTGCGAGGGTGAATGCGGCGGTGAGTGTGAATGCAGGCCTGGGCGCGGGCATGCCCGGACCATCGTGTGCCGTGGGCGCGGCTGTCGCATCGCGTCGAAGGGTCCACATCTATCGATCCTCCACGATCGGCGCGCCGGTGGCGCGATTCAGGTCCAGGAGCGCAAGCTGGAGCTGGGCGGCCCAGCGGAGTTCACTCGCACGGGCGTCCGCGGCGGCGTGCCTCGCCTCGAGCACCTCGACGAGCGACGCGCCGCCCTCGCGGTAGGCGGCCTCCATGATCCGGGCGACCTCCTCGCCGTCGCTGCCGAGCGCCTTCCGGTCGGCGGGGAGAGCCGTGAGCAGCTCCTCGTACGCCAGGACGGCGGCCGTGACCTCGGCCCGGACACGCGACTCGGCGTCCCGGACGAGGGCGTCGGCGATGAGGAGCTCGCCCGCCGCGCGCTCCCGGGCGCCGCCGTTCCTGTCGAAGAGCGGGACGGGGACCGAGACGCCGAAGATCGCGCCCCGCTCGCCGCCCGTCTCCTTGACACCGCCGACGAGGGCGAACTCGGGGACGAGACCCCGACGCGCCGCGCTCCGGCGATGGCGGGCCGCCTCGGCCTCGGCCCGGGCGGCCTGGAGCTCGGGCCTGTCGGTGATGGCGCGCTCGAGCATCGCCTCCAGCGATGGCGGCGCGAGCGCCGGGAACGGGACCGGCTCGAGGCGGCGCACGCTGTCGACGGGGAGCGCGAGCGCGTGGGCCAGCTCGGCCAGGGCTCGGCTCGCCTCGGCCCGGGCCTCGGCTTCGGCCAGCCTCGCCCGGTCGGCCTCGAGCCGGGTCCGCATCGCCGCGACCTCCGCGACCGCTCCCTCGGCGAGGCGGATCGCGTCGAAGGCCGCGATCCCTTCGATCGCCTCGCGCCTCGCCGCCTCGACGGCGAGGAGTTCGAGGGCGAGGGCGGCGTGGATGTAGGCCGCGGCCGCGTCGTATTCGACCTGGCGGATCAGGGCCAGGGAGTCGGCGCGCGCGCCGCGGACGGCCGCGTTGCCCGCGGCGCGGACGGCGAGGCGGCGGCCCGAGAGGTCGATCGGCAGCTCGGCCGTCAGGAAGCGGTCCTCGTCGAGTGTGTCGCCGATCCCCTCCCGCTGCCAGCCCAGGGTCGGGTTCGGGAAGGCGCCGTCCTGACGCGCCTCGCCGCGAATGGCCCGGACGTGGCCGGTCGCCGCCTGGATGAGGGGGCGGCGTTCACGGGCGATGCGGACGGCGTCGCGAAGGGTGAGGGGCGCAGCCTGTTCCGGCGCGGGCGCGGCCGGCGCGATCGACGCTCCCGGGAGCGCCACGTC
>Ga0079224_100004287_pt1 | contig 18362 bp, 15 predicted proteins | sample Stecom2015_FD_80414 | JGI IMG/M metagenome (GOLD analysis project Ga0079224, IMG submission 80414) | Agricultural soil microbial communities from Utah to study Nitrogen management - Steer compost 2015 | ecosystem: Environmental > Terrestrial > Soil > Agricultural land | place: USA: Utah...
CCGCTCGGCCTGATGATGGATATGAGTCCGGCAGCGCGGGCCGGGACCTTCCTCGGCTTCTGGACTCTGGTGGTGACATTCGCGCGCGGCTTTGGTGTCTCAGGCGGCAGCATCCTGCGCGATGCCATGCTCGCCGTCACGGGGGATTTGCAGGTGGCTTACGGATCGGTATTTGTCGTTGAAGTCACCGGTCTGCTGCTGGCGCTGTGGGCGCTGCGGCAGGTGAATGTCGCCAGCTACCGATCCGAACAGCAGGCGGCAGGCGAATCCACCGATGTGACACCGGCACTCGCCGGCGCGCTGGATTAAGTCGGGTGCTGCGCCGTCTGTCCCTGGCTGCGGCTGAAATCATCATCTTCGATACTTATGCGCTGCTGGTCGATCACGATGGCCGGCTGCGCCCGGACTTCAGCGCCGCCGGTTATGCCCTGCTCAACCGTGAACTGGCGGATATTGTGCAATCGATACGCGACCAGCCGGAAGCAGCCTGAACGTTCCTGACTTCTGAACAATGCCAGTGCGTAGCGCCGCTTCGTGTGCCGTGTTACATTAACCAGCGTGATGCACATTTTTTAGGAGTTCCCTGTGCGCAGCCGCTGCTATGAGGCACAGCACCCGGAACTCAGCACAAATGCGGAGGAAAATGACAATGGGCCTGATGGATGGCAAGGTCGCCCTGATTTTTGGGGTTGCCAACAAAAATTCGATTGCGTGGGGAATCACGCAGCGCCTGCACGAAGAGGGCGCGACCATTGCCCTCAGCTATGCCGGCGAGGCACTGGAAAAACGGGTGAGGCCGCTGGCGGAGGAAATTGGCTGCGATTTTGTGGAACAATGCGATGTGACCGACGACGCGCAGCTTGATGCGCTGTTCGAGAAATTCGCGGCACGCTATGGCCGGCTGGATACGCTGGTGCATTCGGTGGCCTTCGCCAACCGCGAAGACCTGGGCGGGCGCTTCGTCGATATTTCGCGCAGCGGCTTCAAGATGGCACTCGACATCAGCGCCTACAGCCTGATCGCCATGTCCAAACGCGCCGAGCCGCTGATGACGAACGGCGGCTGCATTCTCAGCATGACCTACTACGCCGCCGAGAAGGTGATGCCCAAATATCATGTTATGGCGGTGGCAAAATCGGCGCTGGAGACCATTACCCGCTATCTGGCGAACGATCTCGGCCCGAAGAACATCCGCGTCAACGCCATCAGCGCCGGACCGATCAAGACACTGGCGGCAGCCGGCGTGCCCGGTTTCCGCCTGATGCTCAAATACTCAGAGAAAGCCGCCCCGCTGCGCCGCCTGGTTTCGCAGGAGGACATCGGCAACACGGCACTTTGGCTGGCGTCTGATCTGGGCAGCGCCATCACCGGCGAAATCGTCCATGTCGATGCCGGCTACAACATCCTCGGCCTGACTGCGACGGAGGACGAACTGGGGAGTCTGTGACCGAGTGCGGGCCAGTCGCCACCATCGACACAGCAGTTCCCGTCTATAAGCTTGATTGACGATAGAACCCGTTTGCGGCATATACTGGAAGCGGCTCAGAATATCATTAGCTTCCAAAGAGGATCACTCATAAGGGGGAAAGCATGGTCGCGGCGTACATTCTGATCGACATCAGCACCGACGTGGATGAGCCGGAGGCGCTGGCGGCGATCCGCGCTGTGCCCGGCGTGCGGCAGGCGCATCTGGTCGTCGGCCCCAACGACTGCATCGCCTATGTCGAAGTTGAGTCGCAGCAGCAGGCAATGGACACGCTGCGTGCCATCCGGGACATCAAGGGCGTGCTGCGTACCGATATGCGCTCGGCAGCGGAGTTATAATCGGATGCGTTACGCGCTGCTGACCAGATTGCCCAGAATATGCAGCAGAACCCCCTCCTGCCCCTCCAGCACCGTGCGCGGGTCGAACAGCACACGATCAGCGGCGATGCGCGCAATAACCGGCGGATCAGCGGCGCGAAGCTGCGCCAGAAAATCATCAGGGCGCGGCACAGTCAGGGCCAGCAGCGCCGTCGGCAGAGTCGCGCCGGGCAGCGAACCGCCCCCAACTGCCGATTCGCCGTCGATGACCTCACCACCCACCTGCGCCGCCCACGCTTCCGCCGCCCTGCGGATGTCGTCCAGCGGGCGAGCGATCATACGCCACACCGGAATCTGTTCCAGCGCCTCGCCCCTGCGGTAATGATCGAGTGTGGCCGTCAGCGCCGCGAGGCACAGCTTATCGGCGCGGATGGCGCGGGCCAGCGGATGCCGCCTGAGCCGGTCGATAAGGTCTTTTTTGCCCGCCAGAATGCCCGCCTGCGGCCCGCCCAGCAGCTTATCCCCGCTGAAGGCCACCAGATCAGCACCGGCGGCCAGACTCTCCTGCACCGTCGGTTCGTGATCGAGACCAAAGGCCGCCGTATCCAGCAGCGCGCCGCTGCCGAGATCATCCATCAGATACAGGCCATGCCGCCGGGCGATGCTCGCCAGTTCGTCCAGCGAGGCGCTTTCCGTAAAGCCAATGATCCTGAAATTGGAGGCGTGCGCCCGCAGGATGAGCGCCGTTCGCTCGCTGATAGCCTGCTCGTAATCCGCTGCGCGGGTACGGTTGGTCGTGCCCACTTCCACCAGCAGCGCGCCGCTTTGCGTCATCACATCCGGCACGCGGAAACCGCCGCCAATTTCGACAAGCTGCCCCCGCGAAATAATCACTTCACGATCCTGCGCCAGTGCGGACAGCGTCAGCACCAACCCTGCCGCGTTGTTGTTCACTACCAGCGCCGCTTCCGCCCCGGTGACTTCGCACAGCAGTTCGCCAGCGTGAATCAGGCGGCTGCCGCGTTTGCCGCCCTCCAGATCAAATTCGAGGGTGTTGTACTGCGCGGCAATCTCGCGCACAGCGTTCTGGGCGGCTGTGGACAGAGGCGCGCGGCCCAGATTGGTGTGGATAATCACGCCGGTAGCATTGATGACCGGCTGAAGAGTGGGGCGAAACCGGCGGGCCAGCGCCGCCGCTGCTTCCTGCAGGATGCTGGCTGCATCGGTGCTGGCGCTGTCGCCGGCCCGGATGCGCACGCGGGTGGTATCGAGTGCGGTGCGCAGCGCATCCACCGTCGCCTGTCGCCCGTACTGCCCGGCCAGATGTGCCGCCGCATCTGTGTTGAGCAGAGCATCGACAGCGGGCAGGGCGCGTAACGCCTCAGTCGCTGTCCTGCTCACTGGCGATCTCTCTGGAACGCAGGAACACTTCGATCACGACGAACACCAGCGCCACGAAAAAAGCGATTGGTGGGTTAAGTACACGCGGGATTTGCAGCCAGGCGCAGGTGATGACGAACAGACCAACCCACACACTCTGGCGCACGATTACCCCACCCGGCGGCGCATCGCCCCGGCTGAAGCGCACGTTGAGCAGGCGCACGAACGGCAGCACTGTGCCGGTCACCGCGATGTGCAGCAGCACAAAAAACAGCCAGCGTTGGCCCACACGTGGCAGAGATGTCGTCACCAGCGTGTACAGGCCCAGCCAGCCGCCGGCCATCATCACCAGCGCGGCAATAATGACGCCAATATGGTCAGGCGGGATTCTCTGCGGTTGATTTGCCATATCGGTATTATAGCGTCGGGGGCGCGGAGTGTGCTACCATAGGTTGAACACTGGCTGTAGCAGGATGTACGCTTGTGATGATGCTCAGGCTGCTGTGGCGGCTGGCAGCCACAACCCTGATCCCCTGTGCGCTGGCGCTGTCCGGCGTGCTGTTGATTGGGCAGCGTCAGCCGCTGCCGGAAATCGAGTCCGGGCTGGCGCTGTGCCGCGATCAGGTCCCCTGCTGGGCCGGGCTGGAACCGGGGCGCACCCGGCTCGATGATGTGCCGGAGGTGGTGCAGGCCACCCTGACCGATTCGCCGGTTACTTTCCAGCCGTATCAGCGCCACACGTCCTACGTGATCGACGTGCCGGGCCGTAACGTCCTCGGCGCGATTTCGGCCCGCGATGGCCGGGTAAGCACCATCCGGCTCAATGTCGTGCAGCCGCTGTGGCCGCTGCTGCTGATCCTCGACAGACCGCGCTGCATCGAGCCAATCGATAATGGTTACGATCTGGGAGTCATGAACATCTACTGGGAAATCGACGGGGTGTGGGTCATGTCGAATCTGGCGGTGTCACGCTGGAATCCCGATCATCTGACCAGTTCGCTGCATGTGTGGGTTCCCACTTCGACCCCGCCGTGCGAAAAATTTGGTCAGGCGCTGCCCTGGCCGGGCTATGCGCGCCTGTGGCGGCAGACGTGGTAAGGAACCGATGATGACGACCCTGCTGCTGCGCGTTATGCCGTTGTGTCTGGCGATTGCGGGTGTGCTGGTCGGGCTGGTGGTCAGCGTGGCCCAGGCCGAGCCGCTGTCTGACCAGCCGCTGGAAGGGCTGACGATATGTCATGTCCCCTGCTGGATCGGCATCGAACCGGGCCGCACCGCATTTGCCGAAGTGCCGTCCATCGTGTCGCGGCAGTTTCCGACGCGGCGCTGGCAGGTGCGCGGCACACGCTCGTACCTGGTGCTGCCATCGCTGGAAAGCAACACGGTAACGGTTGACGAACATAACAGCATGGTCAATTCCATCCAGATGAAAGTCAGTCTGCCCCTGTGGCGCTTGCTGCTGCTCTTTGGCAAGCCAGTGTGCTATCAGCGGTTTGGCGACCCCGGCCTGATTAACATTCACTGGAACGTCAACGGTATCTACGTCTTGTCGCACTTTGCGGTGGCTGACTGGAACCCGGAATGGCGCAGCAACGCCCTGGTGTTGATGGCCCGCAGCAGCGACCCCTGCGAACGTCTGACGCCCTGGCGCGGGCTGGCCCTGCTGAAGCGATCCTGAAAGTGCGCCTATGCTGAATCTGGTTTTGCGGCTGACGGGGCTGCTGTGGGGTTTGCTCATGGTCGTACTGGCTGTGCTGCTCGCCGGCGGGAATGGTCGCCTGCCGGCGCAGCGGGCACAGATCGACTATCCGGGTTTTGATGGCTGCGCGCTGCCCTGCTGGGCTGGCGTCACCCCATCCCAGACTGCTACCGGACACGCACCGCAGGTGATGGCCTCACATCTGGCACAAACGCAGCTTGAATTTCGGACCGTCGTGACGCAGATCAATTTTGAAGCCACCGGCCCGGATGCACAGTTCAACGGGGTGATCTACGATGATCGCGGCGTCGTGGGCGGTCTGCGCTTTGAGGTGGATGTACCGTTGTGGAAGCTGCTGGATGCGCTGGATACACCCGCCTGTATTCGCAGCCATCCGGGGGCAGACGGGCGCGAAGTCGTAACCGTTTCGTGGGAGACACAGAACAACGTCGTCAGCGGAACCATCATCGTGCCGACATGGCGCAGTTGGCGGCCAAGCGCCCGTGTTTCGCTGCTGGGTGTCTTTACCCGCTACCCAGCCTGTGCCGCCCCGGGAGAACGCCCCTGGCACGGGTTTGCGCCGCTGTGGCGCTATCGCGGGGGTTAGCCATGCGCGCTGATAACCTCGTACAGTTCGCGGGTTTCGCGCGATGGGCCGATGCCGAGAGTCTGGCGCAGAATCGTATCCAGCGCCTGATACTGGCGGCGGGCGTCCTCGAACATCTCCTGCTTGAGATAGATCATCATCACTTCGCGGTGAATGTCCTCGCGTTCCGGGGTCTCTTTCAGCGCCCGGATAAAATAGCCCAACGCGTGATCCAGTTCGTTGCGCCGTTTGTGCAGACGCGCCATCGAAATCAGCGCCTGCGCGTACAACAGCCGCAGTTGGTCGCGCCGCTCCTCGACCCAGGGCATATCCACCGTTTGCAGGAAGGGAGCCTTGTACAATTCAATCGCCTGGGTCAGCAGGTTCTTTTCCTGATCGTCGTTGGTAGCGACCATCGCCCGTTCGATGGCATCCTGAAAATCGGCGACATCGTAATGGCGGACAATCTTCTCGCTTGGCATATAAAAGCCACCCGAATACTGGGTCAATTCGTAGCTCTTGCCGTCGCCAACTTTCAGGCTGATACGCTCGCTGATCTTGCGCTTGGTCACGTGGAAAACGTTGGTGGCTTCCTTCACCGATAGGTTCGGCCAGAAGGTCGCAAAGATTTCATCGCGCGTGACCAGCGGGTGATCCATAAAGTAGAAGAAGAGGTTGCGAGGCAAGGCCCCATCCCAGTTGGTGATCATCTGGCCGTTGACCAGCGCGTAACCCCGGCCCAGCGAGTAGACTTCCAACTGCGGGCGGGCCGGCTCTTCAACGGTGAACATCACGTCGTCTTTACGATACTCTGTGCCGAGCACACAGGCATCCCCGCGCGCCACCATTTTGTACCAGGGTTCGTAAGTCAGACGGCGCGACGAAAACGCAAGCTGCGTATTGTCCTTGAGATTCTGGACCGCCGCTTCGATGAAATCCCGGAACTTGCCATTCAGCGGCGCCCGGTCGAATTCATCAATATACAACACAACCCACTTACCCTGCGCATAAGCCGCCAGATCAGCCGCCAGTGCCTCGCCCATCTGCGCCGGCTTGCCGCTGCTGATAGCCTGCTTCAGATTGCTGCCGAAACCATCCAGCACCGAATCCAGTTCGCTGACCATTTCAGCCAGCCAGTCCTCAAGCTTCGGATTTTCGGCGGTGATCCGATAGTAGAGCAGCCCCTGTTCGACACTCTTAAGCAGGTGAGTCAGAAACAGCGTCCGGTAATTGGTCCAGGGATAGAGCAGGATAACTTTCTTGCCTTCAGCACGCCGCTGAAAGTCCTCAATGGTTAGTCTGGTTATAGCCTGAGAAATCATAATCACCCTTTCGAGGTAATCAGAAGCTGCGTTAGCGCCGGGTTCGCCCGCGCCGCACTATCAGGCAGTCTCAGCGCGGATTCGGGTCCGGTGTCGCCCCATATTATAATATATAATATATAATACAGAAAAAATTAAAGTGCAACTCTCGCGCTGACACAAATTTGGTTTAGGACAAGGGGTCGAGCATGTACCGGAATTACCCTGACCCCAATCTACAGGCTGACAAACATTTCACCCATTACGCGTTAAGTGTAGTCGAGCCAGATAAGCATGTAAAGATGGGAAAGTTAGAATAGGATAAGTCGGCTATGCGCCAGCACATTAATGAAACCGCGTATATACCCGCCTGAAAGCTTATGCAAAGATTACAGCCACAAGAAAGCCTTAAATGGCATTACCATGTTGGTAAATAAAAGATTACGCAGCCGGCGCCCCTATCGGGAACCGAGCGCCCCTGCTGCCGACATAACCAATTCTTGCCCTGCTAACATTTCAGGTAGTTTTGTGCTATAGTCTGTTTGCATCAATTGAACTCTGATCAATAAACAATGATCTATTAACCTTATCCCTATAGTAACCAGATCACCCACCATGCAGCTAACTGATGATAAATGGTGCATCCGACAAGTAACGGTCATTGTATTTCACCTCACCCACTGCCAACCTTCGGTTGTCTTTCCCCCTCTCCATCGCACTGGAGAAGGGGTGGTGAGCGCAGCGAGATGGGGGGCACACCCAGTTACCGGATACGCCGATAAACCGTAGCAAACGCCAAAAGGCCATAACCGGAGGGGTGGTGTGGCCGATCTTTTCAGCCTTCTGGTCGGGAGCGTTTGTCTGGGCCTGTTTGTCCTGGCAGCGCTGCCGAACATCCACGCAAAACGCAGCCTGTGGGCTGGCTACCGCAGTCTGGCGCTGCTGCTGTGCTGGCTGACAGCCGGTCCGCTGGTGGCTGTCGCGGTCGCGGTGATCGGATCGGCAGTGGGCGCCAGCCTGCACCCGCCGGCGGATCGACTGGCGGCGCTGCGCCGCATCACCTTGTCCGGTGTGGTGCTGCTGGTCGCGGTGGCGCTGCTGACGCTGCTCGGCGGCACGACCCCCGTGCGCGCCCTGACTCTTGACACCATGCTGCCGGTCGTGATGGCCCTGCTGGGGGGCTTCATCAGCGGGCATGTGGTGGAAGCCCTGTGGATCGGGCGGGTTGTCGTCGAACCCCGGCAGATCATCTCAGAAATCCTTCAGATTCTGCTGGCCCTGTTCCTGCCCCCGGTCGCTCAGAACAATCCCGGCCTGTTTATCCTCGTGATCGCCTTAATCGCGCTCCAGATCTGGTATCTGCTCGATGCCGAACGCGCCCGGGCCGCGCTGCATCGTCGGGCGCAGGAAATGGCCCTGCTCAATACGGTCGGTCAGTTCACCTCCGACAATCTGAACCTCGATGATGTCCTGTGGAACATTTACACCCATGTCGTTAAGTTGATCGACGTGTCGATTTTTTACATCGCCCTGTACGACGACGAACGCCAGATGCTCGATTTCCGGCTGGTCGTGGCCGATGGCAAACGGGTCGTCTGGCAGCCGCGCAAATTCGGTCAGGGCACAGCCGAACACGTCATCCGGGAGCGCAAACTGCTTCACATCCGGGCCAGAGATCGCCGGAAAGACGCCCAGTTCGAGTCTGTCAACTCAATCACTCCGTTTATGGATTATCTGGGAGTCCCCCTGCTGGTTGGGGCGCGGGTGGTAGGGGTGCTGTCCGTCCTCAGCACCGTCAGCGAAGATGCTTTTGGCGACGACGAAATCAGCGTCCTCCAGACGGTCGCCAATCAGGCGGCACTGGCGGTGCGCAACGCGACTCTGTACACACGGCAGGCCGAAATGGTGGAGAAACTGTCGCGCATCAACGAGTCCGTACAGCAGGTGCTGTTCAACAGCAACCGGGATCGCGCACTGGACGCCGCCTGCCAGACCGCCCAGGCCATTAGCGGCGCAGCAGCAGTTGCCATCTTCCTCAAGCAACAGGAAACCGTCACGCTCAAAACCGGCGCCGGCCTGACGCCCGCATACCGGGCCTGGATTGAAGCCCACCCGGTCAGTGTGCCGCCGGATATACGGCTTATCTCGAACGTAAGCAGCCAGACAGATGCCGAACTGCAGCAGTTTGCCCGGCACAGCGAGTTTCAGGCGCTGATCGAACTGCCGCTGCGTTCGGGCCAGGTCGACTGGGGGCTGCTGGCAGTTTATTACCCCACGCCGCACTATTTCCGCCAGCAGGACATCGACCTTCTGGCAACGCTGGCGAACCAGATCACGGCCATGCTGGAAAATACCCACCTGTTCGAGATCATGGAGCAGTACGCCTACGAGATGAGCCAGCTTGTCCAGCTATCGCGCATCACGACCTCCAGCCTCAATCTGCCGGTGGTCATGCGCGATGTCGCCGATATGTTCCGCCAGATGACCAGTGCCAACCGGGTGGCCGTCATCGCGCTTGAGGGCCAGCAGGCGCGTCTGCTGACCGTCAGCGGCACAGTCAACGGCACTTACAGCGAACCCCTGCCCGAACTGCTGGAACTGATGAGCGCCCAGCACCCATCGCCCCGCGCTTATCGGGCCGGTGACGCGACGCTTTCGGCAGCGATGGCGGCTCAGATGGCGGCTCATGAGGAGCAGATGATCGTGCTGGCCCCGCTGGTAGTCGAAAATGAGGTGCGCGGCGCGGTGCTGCTGGGCTGCCAGCAGGTGCGCGATTTCGCCGGGCGCGACTGGCAGCTTGTCGAGGCAGCCAGCAACCAGATCGCCGCCCAGATCAACAACATCTACCTGTACGAAAAAATCCAGCAGGATCGCAACCGGCGGCTGGCGCAGGTGGCCGTCATCGAAGATGTGGCCCGGCAGGTATCCAGTTCGCTCGATTTCAACCAGATTATCAATCATGTGCTGGAAGCCGCCCTCACCGCAACCGAGGCTGATCTGGTGCAGTTGGGTCTGGTCACGGATGCCGATCAACTCTGGGTCATCGAGCAGCGGCTGGAGGCCGATCACACCCGCCGCCGCTATTTTTCGCAGGATCGCCAGCCGGGCCTGGCCGGCGAAGTTCTGCGCAGCGGTCGCCCGGTGCTCGTGCCCGACAACCGGGCCGCGTCTTTTTATGAGTCGGATTATGGAACAGCCTATCGCTCGGCATTAGGCGTGCCGCTGGTCAAAACAGATGCGGTGATCGGCGTGCTGCTGGTCGAAAGCCGGCAGGCCAGCGCCTTCAGCCAGGAACAGGAAGCCTTTTTATCGAGCCTGGCGGGTCATGCGGTCATGAGCATTGAAAATGCGCGCTTCCTCGATGAACGGCGGCACGAGATTAACCTGCTCAAAAGCCTGCGCGATCTTTCCCTGTGGCTGGTCAGCGCCGATGACACGCGCTCGGTGGGCTACGAGATTCTGGAAACGACCCTGCAACTGCTTCAGGGCAAGCAGGCGATCCTGTTCGCGCAGGAGGGCGATCAACTGCGGCCAGTGGCGAAGTTGTGGTACAGCGAGCAGCCAGTGGTCAATGCCGAGGAAAAGCTGCCGCGCGCGCTGGCGGCGGAGGCGGCGCGCACTGCCGAACTGGTGCATCTGATCGATGTCAGCGACCACCCGCTGCACACCCCCGCCTTCGATTATGACAGCATTGTGGCGATCCCCCTCAAACATGCGCGGCATGTGCCTTACATTATCGTCGTCACCTTCGACGGCCACCGCCAGTTGATCGAGCGCGACCTCAACACCATCGACCTGCTGGCCGGGCAGGCCATCGGCCATCTGGAAAATGCCAGCCTGCACGAACGCATCCGGGCCGGGCGCGACCAGATGCGCGCCATCCTGAATTCCACCCGCGACGGCCTGATCCTGCTCGACTGCGACGCCCGCCTGATCGAAGTGAATCCGTCGGCGCAGCAGTTGCTCGCCATGGACCTGAGCCAGCAGATCGGCCAGTTTTTCCCTGACGTGCTGCTCAGGCATATTCAAACAGCCGGCGCAGACACGTACACGGCGGACGATGTGGCCGAACTGGTCAACCTGCTGCATACCCGGCCAGAGGCCGAAACCCGCCGCGAGATGCGCCGCCGCAGCGACAGCCGGACCCTGTATCTTGAGGAAGTGGGGCTGCCAGTGCGCGATCAGGACGGCGAAATCACCGGGCGGCTGCTGGTGCTGCGCGATGTGACCGAAGCCCGGCTGCTCGAAGAACAGCGCGAAGACCTGACCGACATGCTGATTCATGACCTGCGCGGCCCGCTGGGGGCCATTCAGAATGCGATGGACCTGGCCCTGCCCCGTCTGGCCGAACCGGCGGACTACGCCGATAATGCGGTCCTGATCGCGGCATCCAGAGAGAACGCAGCGCGGCTGCTGCGGCTGGTCGAAACGCTGCTGGATATTTCCCGGATGCAGCGTCCCGGTCTGGAACTCAGGCGCGAGGCCGTGTCTATCGAGACGATGGCGCAGTCAGCCATCACTGCCCTGCTGACGACGGCGCAGAAAGCGCGCATCCGCATCAGGACGGATTTCCCCAGCGACCTGCCCCCCGTCGATGTCGATCACGAAAAAATCGAGCGTGTGATTATCAATCTGCTGGATAATGCCCTGCGCTATGCCCCCTCCGGCAGCGACATCCTGCTCACGGCCCACGTGCTGGAGCCGCAGCAGTGGGTCGAAATCCGCGTGGCGGACAGCGGGCCGGGCATTCCGCCGGAACGGCACACCGATATTTTCGAGCGATTCCGCCGCATCCCCGGTCAGGAACCCCGACGCGGCCACCGGGGACATGGGCTGGGCCTCAATTTCGCCCGCATGGCAGTCGAAAAACATGGCGGCTCGATCCGCATTGCCGATGATTGCGCGCTGCCGGGGGCGTGCTTCGCCTTTACCCTGCCGGCAGCCGCCGACCCCGCCTCCGCCGCTGGCGCTCAGACTAAAACAGCCCCCGGATAATCTCCCGGCAGGCAGCGCGGAGTTTTTCCTTGCTTCCTTCGCGGCAGTCGATGAACTGAACGAGGTTCATGTAGGTCGGCAGATCGGCGCTGTAGAGATACAGCGGAATCAACACACCATCCGGCGATTCGCGGTGGCGGAACAGGGCGATATTGTACTCTTCCCGGCACACCTTCGACGACAGGTAAGGCGGTGAATACAGGACGACCACCTTGCGGCAGTCATCGAGCGCCTCGTACAATTCGTACTGCCACGAAGCGCCGGCGTTCAGTTCGCGCTGATCGAAAAACAGGCGAATATCCGGGCTGGCTTCGCGCAGCTCGTCGGCCAGAAACTGCGCCTCGGCAGCGTTGAGGTGCGAGTAGCTGAGGAACACATCGTATTTGTAGGCGCGGGCGGGCGACTGTTCGATGATCGATGGGCTGAGGTAACGTTTCTTCAGGACACCAAACGCGCCCTTCATCTCCGCTGCCCGCAGTGCTGAATGCTGCACAATCCTGAGCTGCTTGAGCGGCAGGCCAATTTCCATCCAGTGGACAGCCGCCTCCAGCAGCGGTTCCAGCATATCCACCAGCGGAACCCGTTGATTGCCCGTAGCCACCAGCGGCATCGCCACACTGGTGATTTGCAGATCACCGGTCACGAACGGCATCAGGCTCTGGAAAATATCGCCCACCACCTGCGCCGGATTTTCGCGCACGCGCGGCTCGAAGCACAGAATCCGCCGGAACTGGATGCCGGAGTCGTCAGACTGAATTTCTTCAGACATCCAGCAGGAAAAGTTTTCGCGCAGATCGAACGCTTTGTTCTGAGCCAGTTGGCCCAGGCTGATCCCCCGGTCATAAAGCGCGCCGATCAGCGAGCCGCGAGTCGGGGCGTAGTTATTGGGGAAGGCCGACACAACCAGCACATCGACCGCATCTTCGGGGCGCATGTTCGTCAGGTCGCCATGATACACTTCGATCTGTTTGTCGCCGTCAACTGTGAGTGAATCGAGCAGATGCATAGCCTGTTCCAGCGGATGCGAGACACTAATTGCTACCGGGCTATTGTACTTGCAATCCCGTACCAGGGCGATTCACCCGGTCAGAACACAGCGGCAGTACAAACAGGTGATGAATGGGCACTGGCGACGGGTAGGCTGTGAATCCCGGTCACTTGCCCCAGCCGCCGCCGCCGGGGGTTTCGATGATGATCTGATCGCCCGGTTCGACCCGCGTCGTAAACTTGCCACCGATACGGCGCGCTTCGCCGTTGCGCACCAGCCAGTTTTCGCCCTTGAGGCCATCCTCGCCGCCGCGCAGGCCATACGGCGCGTAGATGCGCCGTTCGCTGTTGATGGTGATCGTCGCCGGTGCCAGAAACTCGAAGGTGCGCCGGATGCCATCCCCGCCGCGAGACCGGCCCGGGCCGCCGGAATCCTCGCGCAGGCGGTATTCCAGCACGCGCACGGGCAGGCTGTGTTCGATGGCCTCCACCGGCGTGTTGAGGGTGTTGGTCATGTGGGTATGCCGCCCGCTGATGCCATGCCCCAGCGGGCCGCCGCCGTGCCCGCCGCCGATGGTTTCGTAATAGACGAACTGCTGCCCGTTGTGTACCCCGCCGAAGGTGAAGTTGCTCATCGTGCCGCAGCTTGCCGCCGGGATGCGATTGGGCAGCGCCTGCGCCAGCGCCCCCAGCACTACATCGGTGACACGCTGGCCGGTTTCGGTATTACCCACCGCCACCGCTGCCGGAAAATCCGGGTTGAGCAGGCTGTGCGGCGGCACAATCACCTCAACGGGCTGGAAACAGCCATGATTGACCGGCACGTCATCCTCGGCCAGCAGGCGCACACAGTACCAGGTCGCGCTGCGGGCGATGGCCGCCACCGCGTTGAGGTTGCCGGCCACCTGCGGCGCAGTCCCCGTAAAATCGACGGTCATCTGTGCGCCCCGGACCGTAATCGTCGCGCAGATGGGAATGCGGAATTCACGCTGGCCGTCGCCTTCGAGCGCGTCCTCGAACGTGTAGACGCCGTCCGGTATGGCTTCGATCACTGCTTCAGTCATGCGCCGCGAATAAGCCTGCAGAGCATCGGCGTGTTCGTGCACGGTTTCGACGCCGTATTCGACCATCAGATCGCGCAGCCGGTTTTCGCCGACCCGGTGCGCCGCTAGCTGCGCCTCAATATCGCCCAGCCGTTCCTGCGGGGCGCGGCTGTTGGCCGTAATCAGCGCCAGCGCCGCTTCGTTGATCCAGCCGCTGTAAATCAGCTTGATTGGCGGGATAATCAACCCTTCCTGATAGAGTTCGGTGCTGAGGGGCAGCGACCCCGGCGACATGCCGCCGACATCAGCATGATGGGCGCGGCTGGCGACAAAGTAAGCGATCTCGCCCCCGGCGAACACCGGCGACACCATCGTAATATCCGGCAGGTGCGTGCCGCCGCCGTAAGGGTCATTCAGCACGACGACATCGCCTTCCTGAAACGACTCGAAGGCGCGCACCGCTGTTTCTACCGAGGCCGGCATACTGCCCAGATGCACCGGGATATGCGCCGCCTGCGCTACCATGCGCGCCTGCGCGTCGAACACGGCGCAGCTAAAGTCCAGCCGTTCCTTGATGTTCGGGCTGAAGCTGGCGCGTTTGAGCGTCTCGCCCATTTCCTCCGCCACCGAGGCGAACAGGTTCTTAAAGACTTCGAGGGAGATGGGGTCTACGGGCATGGGTTTCTACAGTCGCTAACACGTGTATGGTGCTTTCGCTTATTCTACCAGAATGGCAGCCCGCCAACGGGCATTAATCTTTGGCCTTGAGCCAGTCGGCCAATGCATACCAGTGCGCTTCATTCCAGAAGCCGCGTGCCGCGCCGGAGGTGGATGGTAAAACAAACACCGCCGTTTCACCAACTGACTCTGGCTGTAGGCCATACTGAATAATCGGCTGATTAAAAAATACCTGTGCCGCTTTTTTGCCATTAAACGCCAGCACTCTGGGACTCACTCGAATAATATCCTGCCGTAAGCTGTGCGGATCAAAATCGGCTTTGGTGAGCTGGTGATCCAACCCGCAGGCATATCGCGCGATATTGGTCAGGCCGATGCCATATTCAACCACGCGCCGGAACTCATGCGGCTGCAACTGGTACGGCGTCAGGCCAATTTTGTAGAGAACAGGCCAGAAGTAATTGCCGGGGCCAGCATAATATCCTCTCACCCGCGCGGATTTGTGGCTTGCTGCCGTGCCACAAAACACCACCTTCAGATCAGGTTGCAGCACATCCGGCAAAATAGGTTGCATCATGTGATTTTTGCGGCTTTGTGTTTCGATATTCTTGTCCTATGGCGACAATTTCCGCACCAGTTAGCGGCCCTCACCAACCTGCTGCTTCTATTCTACCAGAATCGCATCGAGATCAGCGCGGCACTGGCGCAGGCCATCGCGCAGCATCGCCTGATCGTAGCCCCACCACAGCAGGCGCGCCCCCAGTGCGTACTGCCGGCGCAGTTCGGCTGTGTCCTTGCACGTGGTTCCCCATACCCGGTCGTACTGCTGGCACACCGCCGCCAGCTTTTCGAGCGTTGCTTCGTAGCTGATGCGCTCGGCTTCGGGTTCGTGCTGCATCCGCAGCGCCAGATCAGACGGGCCGACAAAAAAGCCATCCAGCCCCGGCACAGCGGCCATCGCGTCGAGATTGGCGACAGCCTGCGGCGTTTCGACCTGCACCAGCAGAAACGTCTCTTGCAGCGCATGATCGACCATCGGCTGGCGGCTGTCCCCAAGATCGAGACCGAAGTTGGCTTCGAGGCTCGACGGATTCAGGCCGCGATCCCCCACCGGCGGGAACTTGACCTTCCGCACCAGATCGCGCACTTCTTCCGGCGTCGAAACGTGCGGAATCACGAAGCCCGTCGCGCCATCTTCGAGATAGCGATACAACGGGGCCTTCTCGCGGGTAGCCGGGCGGATCAGACAGTCGATGTCGTACAGGTGGAAAAACGCCAGCAGCATCTGCACTTCGCGCTGCTCCATCGGGCGGTGTTCCAGATCAAGCCAGATGGCATCGTAGCCTTCGTGCGCGGCGAAGGCGATAAACGGCGGCAGTACGTGGCCCATCATGGCGATGCGGGCCGCCTGTCCGCTGCGAATCTTTGCCAGTAACCTGCTGTTGCGCATCATTCCCTCTCCTGTGGTGTAAGTCAAAATTCAATCCCCGCGCTCAACCACCGACCTGCGTCCACGCGTGGCTGTGATTGTGCGAGGTAGGGTTGTTGCTCAGGTTGGTGCGCCGGCCGCTCACCAGATCAAGCACGACGATTTCCGGGTTCGCGCCATTGATATTGGGAATCGAAACGTAGGCCAGCCGCGAACCATCCGGCGACCACACCGGGCTGCTGTCGGTTCCGGGGTGATTGCTCACGTTGGTCAGTATACCCGTTTCAAAGTCATAGACGTAGATTTCGAGGTTGCCGGTCCGGTTTGACCAGAAGGCCAGCCGCGTGCCATCCGGCGACCACGCCGGGCTGTTATCGTTGGCGATATGGCGGCTCAGGTTGGTTTCGCGCCCGGTTTCAAAGTCGTAGAGCATGATCTCGGTGTTACGGCTTTGCCACGACACATAGGCCAGAAAACGGCTGTCAGGCGACCACACCGGGGTATCGTCAAATGCTTCGTGGCCGCTTATCAGCCGGCGGCTGCCGGTCGCCAGTTCGTGGACAAAAATCTGCGAGGTCATGCCGCGCCGCGACACAAACGCCAGCCAGCGGCCATCGGGTGACCACGCCGGCGCACGATCCTGCCCGGAATGGCGGCTGATGTTGGTCAGCGCGCCGGTGACCAGATCCGCCACATAGATTTCCTGCTGGCCGTCCCGGATCGACACAAACGCCAGCCGCTGGCTGTCGGGCGACCATGCCGGCTGCGTATCAGGCGCAGAATGCTGGCTGATGTTCACCGGCCTGCCGCCCAGCGATACCACATACACATCGGTATTACTGACATGCCGGGTCACATAGGCCAGCCGCGTGCCATCCGGCGACCACACCGGCGACGACGAACGTTCGATGTCGCGGCTGAAGTTGACCAGCAGGCCGGACAGCATATCCACCACATAGACGTTGTAATGCCCGCCCGCCCGGTTCGATAAAAACGCCAGCAGCTCGCCCGATGTGTTCTGGCTGAAGGCGCGCGCCGTCGCTACCAGCCCCAGACCGGCCAGCAGCAGAACCAGCATAAAACGAGCGGCGATACTGGTCATGAGCGTATCGGCATCAATCCTGTCCGCATTCGAGCACCAGGTTGCGATACCCGTCCACCCGCGCGGACCAGCCGGGCGCGACATAGACGGTGCTGTCCAACTGGAATACCAGCGCCGGACCAGCGAACGCCATTCCCGGCAGCAGCGTCTCGCGGTCATACAGAGCCATGCCATTCCCGGTCTGTAAGGGCACAGCGGGCCGGGCCTCTGCCGGTTCGGCCTCAAGCACCGGCTTTTCGACCCGCCCCACCGCCTGCAAGCGCACGTTGACTATCTCGACAGGCTGGTCGCGCAGGGCATGGCCGTAACGGGCTTCGTGCGCCGCGTGGAAAGCTTCGACTACATCCTTGCCGTAAGGCACATGCAGTTCAAACGACTGGCCGACATAGCGCATGTCCAGCGATGGCACAAACGACATCGCCGGCGAGCCGATCCCTTCAGCGCGCAGATCAGCCCGCGCCTGCGCCAGCATCTGCTCCAGCAGTTCACGGACGCCGTTGATCGCTCCCTCAGACACCGTTTGCAGCACAGTCTGGCTGTAATCGCGCAGCACATCGGCCACCAGCAGGCCAAAGGCGCACAGCACGCCCGGATAACGCGGCACAAGCACGCGGGGGATTTCCAGCCGTTCAGCCACGGCGCAGGCGTGCAGCGGCCCGGCCCCGCCGAAGGCCATCAGGGTGAAACTGCGGGGATCGTAACCCCGCGCAATCGACACCCGCCGCAGCGCCCGGTCGATGTTGACATTCGCCACGTCGATCACGCCCTGCGCTGCGTCTTCGATGCTGCGCCCCATCTGCTGCGCCAGTGTCTGCATCAAGCCGCGCGCGCTGTCGAGATCGAGCGTCATCGTCCCGCCGAGGAAGTGGTCAGGGTCGAGCCGGCCCAACAGCGCATTGGCATCGCTGACGGTGATCTGATCGCCACCGCGTCCATAGACAATGGGGCCGGGGTCCGCTCCGGCGCTTTCCGGCCCGACCCGTAGTGCGCCGCCGGCATCCAACCGGGCAATCGAGCCGCCGCCCGCGCCAATCGTTTCGATGTCAATCACACGCATCCGCAGCGGCAGCCCGTCAATCTCCGCTTCTGCCCGCCGTCCCGGTGCGCCGGGGCACAACGCCACATCGGTCGATGTGCCGCCCATGTCAAACGTGATAATGTGGTCGAACCCGGCCAGTTCCGCAATATGGAACGCACCGATTACCCCTGCCGCCGGGCCGCTGAGGGCCGTCTGGATAGCCTGTTCGCGGGCCGTCGCCGCGCTGACCACCCCGCCGTCAGCTTTCATCACCAGCAGGCGCGACTGTTTGGGCAGGGCTTCGTCCAGCCGGCTCAGGTCACGGCTCATGCCCCGGGCCC
>Ga0079224_100004288_pt1 | contig 18361 bp, 19 predicted proteins | sample Stecom2015_FD_80414 | JGI IMG/M metagenome (GOLD analysis project Ga0079224, IMG submission 80414) | Agricultural soil microbial communities from Utah to study Nitrogen management - Steer compost 2015 | ecosystem: Environmental > Terrestrial > Soil > Agricultural land | place: USA: Utah...
CACGGTGAGTGAGGTACTGACTTGTACGTAATACTAAGCCAGTCCCCGCTAGCGTCTCAAGTACCACAGCTTTTTTACGGATGAAAAAGAAAACATGATAGAAAACGCCCAACAATACGTATTAAGGAAGAAGTACCGATACATTCAACGCCTGATAGAGGAGAACAAGGAGAAACTCAAGGATGCCGAGCAGCGTATCAGTGAGCAGGAAATCGACGCCCTTCTCGAGGCACAAATCAAGCTTAAAAATGCAGACCTGGAGATCGCACGGGAGCTCGGCATCGTTTCGGGCCGATATTTCTAGTCCGTGAACAGGATTGCGCTATATTTTGTTTTTAATTGCGACTAATACATCCTGCATGGACATAAAACTGGATACGATTGAGGAGGCTCTTGAAGAGATCAAGAACGGTAAGGTAATTATCGTCGTCGACGACGAGGATCGCGAAAATGAGGGAGATTTCATCTGTGCGGCCGAATGCGTGACGCCGGAGATTGTCAACTTCATGGCTACGCACGGCCGAGGGCTTATCTGTGCCCCGCTGGTCGAAGACCGATGTGAAGAACTCGGGCTGGATCTGATGGTTGGAGTGAATACGGCGACCTTTGAGACGCCTTTTACGGTTTCTGTCGATTTGATCGGGCACGGGTGCACGACCGGCATTTCGGCACACGACCGCTTTAAGACGATCCGCGCGCTGGTTGATCCGGCGACCAAGCCGGAGGAACTCGGCAAGCCGGGACATATTTTTCCTTTGAAAGCCAAGCGTGGAGGTGTACTTCGCCGCGCCGGACATACAGAAGCGGCGATCGATTTCGCACGCCTCGCCGGATTCAAACCCGCAGGCGTTCTTGTGGAAATCATGAATGAAGATGGAAGCATGGCGCGACTGCCCGATCTCGTGAAAGTAGCGCAGCGCTTTAATCTGAAGCTTGTTTCTATCCGCGACCTGATTGAATACCGCATCAAAAAGGAATCACTCATCAGCCGTCAGGTTGAAGTTGACATGCCGACGGCGCACGGCAACTTCAAGCTTGTTGCTTATGAACAGACTAATACGCAGGATTTGCACCTCGCATTGGTCAAGGGTACCTGGTCGAAAGATGAACCGGTTCTCGTGAGGGTTCACTCGTCGTGTGTTACTGGCGATATTTTCGGCTCATGCCGCTGCGATTGCGGCTCACAGCTTCACGCCGCGATGGAAATGGTTGATCGGGCAGGGCAGGGCGTCGTCCTGTACATGAAACAGGAAGGTCGGGGTATAGGACTGCTGAACAAGTTGAGAGCCTACAAGCTTCAGGAGGAGGGATGGGATACTGTGGAAGCTAATCTGAAACTAGGCTTCGACATGGATGAGCGCGACTACGGCGTGGGAGCACAGATATTGCGCGACCTCGGCATCACCAAACTCAAGCTCATTACCAACAACCCGAGGAAGAGAGTAGGGCTGATGGGATATGGCCTTGAAATTGTGGATAATGTGCCTATTGAGATTGTACCTAACGCTCACAACGAACGTTATCTTATGACCAAAAGGGATAAACTGGGTCATAACATATTGAAGAACAATAAGTAGACGAGATGCCTCTTTCCTTCGCAAAATATCTGCTGATTACAATAGCTATACTGTGGAGTGCAGATGTAACGGCTCAGCGATGGCCGTCTGAACTCTGGCACGATGGGAAGGTGGTACTCGACAACGGTGACACATTGCGCGGAATGATCAAGTATGACCTTGATCAGAATGTGGTGCAATATACGGCAGCGAGCAAGCAGGCCGAAGCCTATTCGGCGCGCAATGTTCTCTTCTTTGAGATCTTTGATGAGACCGTTCGCAAGTACAGGCAGTTTTATGTATTGCCGTATAATCATGTGCCGAACTATAAAACGCAGGTCTTCTTCGAATTGCTTGATGAAGGCAAGGTGACTCTCCTTTCGCGCGAGAAACTCGAGTACAAAACCGTTGGGAATTACGCGTACGGTGGCTATTACGGAGGCCCCTATCAGCGCGTAGTGCTGACGTACCAGTACTTTCTGATGCAGGAAGATGGTACGTTGGAGCCTTTTCGCGGAACGAAGAATGACTTTCTCTACCTGATGGATGACAGGAAAAAGGAGATCCAGAAGTTTGTCCGCGCCAACAAGCTCAATTACGACAACAAGTATGATGTCGCCCGTATTGTGAAATACTACAACTCGCTGACACAGCGCTGAGGGACGCCTTTGTCCCGGTTAAACCTTTTATCTTATTACAAATGAGCAGACCGTTAATACTGGTATCGAACGACGATGGAATAACCTCCAAGGGTATTCTAACTCTGGTTAATATTATGAAGGAGTTGGGCGACGTGATTGTCGTCGCCCCGGATAGTCCGCAGTCGGGGATGGGACACGCCATCACGGTAGGGGAGTCGTTGCGACTGGAAGAGAACTTTATTTTCGAAGGAGTTAAAGCGTACGAGTGCTCGGGTACTCCGGCTGATTGTGTGAAGATCGCCAGGCATTTTGTACTTCGCGGGCAACGCCAACCCGATGTTGTGGTAAGTGGAGTCAACCACGGAAGTAATACGTCAATCAGCGTCCTTTATTCGGGTACGATGTCGGCAGCCATCGAAGCTGCGATTGAAGGAACACCGGCGATCGGCTTCTCGTTGTGTGACTATTCGCACAAGGCGGATTTCTCCCATACCGAGGATATCATCCGGAAGATTACCGCTCAGGTTTTGGACAAAGGGCTCCCGAAAGGCGTGGCCTTGAACGTCAACTTTCCCCCTAAGCGCAATGAACCTATCAAAGGTATTCGGGTTTGTCGGCAGGCAAACGCCAAATGGGAGGAAGACTTCGATGAGCGATTCGATCCGAATGGTCGCCGCTACTTCTGGATGCTGGGCAACTTTGTTAATTTCGACAAGGGGGAAGATAACGATGAATGGGCGATTGCCAACAACTATGCTTCCGTTGTCCCTTGTCAATTCGACCTCACGGCGCATGCAGCGATTCCCATCCTGAATGAAGAGTGGGACATTCTGAGTTAGCCGACACCAAGGCATATGGGATGGACTTCGACCGGTTTTGCATACAACTTGAACAGAGGCTGAGATTTCCTCTTCCGGGCGAGGAGGCGCACAACCGCTTTCGCGCTACTCCCGTTGATGGCAGCGGGCCACTTTTCAAGCATCAGCAACCTCCCCGCCCGGCCGGCGTTGTTATTCTTTTTTTCGCCGAGAATGGGCTGGTTAAGTTTCCCCTGATAAAGCGGCCTGACTATCCCGGCGTCCATGGCGGTCAGATTAGTCTTCCCGGGGGCAAAGCTGAGCAGGGCGAAGATGCGATTCACGCCGCGTTGCGGGAGTGCCATGAGGAGGTTGGGGTGCCGGAGGCTGATATCCGGGTATTGGGAATTTTGAGTGACTACTACGTTATTCCGAGTAACGTGAAGGTTACTCCCGTCATTGCGGCGGCAGGCCATCGCCCGGTTTTTCAACCTGATCCCTTTGAAGTGGAGCGCGTGCTCGAAGCGAGTCTCGACGACATGATGCGCGACGATGCCATCCGCGAGTCGGAGATCCTGGCGGGAGGGCTATATCGTATGCGCGCACCGCACTTTGAAATCGAGAATGAAATTGTCTGGGGCGCTACCGCCATGATGCTCAATGAACTTAGAATTGTCCTCACGGACGTACTGAAATAAAAAAGGACAGGCATTGCCTGTCCTTTTTTGGTGTCAATGGAGCGGCTTAGCCCGCGATTTGTTTTGCCATCAGGTTAAGCGCAGATCCAGCTTTAAACCATTCAATCTGGCCGGCGTTGTAAGAGTGATTCACCTTGATCGTATCCTTGCTGCCGTCTTTGTGATTAAGAACGAGCGTAAGCTGGCGGTCAGGTGCGAACTCTGTCAGATCAATGATGTCGATGGTATCATCTTCCTGAATGAGATCATAGTCGGCCTCATTCGCGAACGTCAGCGCGAGCATACCTTGTTTTTTGAGGTTCGTCTCGTGAATACGAGCGAACGACTTAACCAGGATGACGCGGATGCCGAGGTGGCGCGGCTGCATAGCCGCGTGTTCGCGTGAAGAACCTTCGCCGTAGTTGTGGTCTCCCACAACAATCGTCGGAATACCCGCGGCCTTGTATGCGCGCTGGGTGGCAGGTACGGGACCATACTCACCTGTGAGTTGGTTCTTCACAGAGTCAGTGGCGTCATTGAAATAGTTAACCGCACCTGTCAATGTGTTGTTGGCAATGTTGTCGAGGTGTCCGCGGAAGCGAAGCCACGGGCCGGCCATCGAGATGTGGTCGGTCGTACACTTGCCTTTGGCTTTGATAAGCAGGCGCATGCCAAGCAGATTCTTACCGTCCCATGCGGGGAAGGGACTCAAAGCCTGAAGACGTTTGGATTCAGGATCGATTTTCACCTGAACATTGCTTCCGTCTTCTGCCGGAGCTACGTAACCCGGATCTTTCACGTCGAATCCTTTCGGCGGGAATTGGTCGCCTGTAGGTTCATCGAGTTTAACCTTCTCACCCTTGTCGTTGACCAACGTGTCAGTAACAGGGTTAAAGGTAAGATCGCCGGCGATAGCAAACGCGGTAGTAATTTCAGGCGAAGCTACGAACGCGTGCGTATTAGGGTTACCATCGTTACGCTTGGCGAAGTTTCGGTTAAACGATGTAATGATCGAATTTTTCCGGTTCGGGTCGTTGGTGTGACGTGCCCATTGTCCGATGCAAGGGCCGCAGGCGTTGGCAAGAACTACGCCGCCCATTTTTTCGAAGATATCGAGGTATCCGTCGCGTTCAACCGTGTAACGGACCTGCTCCGATCCCGGGGTGATGGTAAACTCCGCGCGCGCCTTGATGTTCTTCTCAACGGCCTGCTTGGCCAGTGACGCCGAGCGGGTGATATCTTCGTAAGAAGAGTTCGTACATGATCCGATCAGTCCCACTTCCAGTTTTTCGGGCCAACCGTTTTTGCGAACCTCTTCAGCGAATTTTGAAAGCGGAATAGCGCGGTCGGGAGTGAACGGACCGTTTATGTGGGGCTCGAGCTCCGACAGATTAATTTCGATAACCTGGTCGAAGTATTTTTCCGGATTCTCGTACACTTCCGCATCGGCGGTCAGATGCTCGCGTACTTTGTCGGCGAGGTCAGCGACTTCAGTGCGACCCGTACCACGGAGATATTCGGCCATTTTCTCATCGTAGCCGAAGGTAGAGGTGGTTGCGCCGATCTCGGCACCCATGTTACAGATCGTGGCCTTACCTGTACAGGACAAAGTAAGCGCGCCAGGACCGAAATATTCTACAATGGCACCTGTTCCTCCTTTTACGGTGAGGATACCGGCAACCTTTAGAATGACGTCTTTGGCTGAGCTCCAGCCACTCAGTTTACCGGTCAGCTTTACACCGATAAGTTTGGGCCACTTCAGTTCCCAGGGCATGCCGGCCATGACGTCTACCGCATCGGCACCACCGACCCCAATGGCGACCATCCCAAGTCCCCCTGCGTTTACCGTGTGGGAGTCGGTGCCGATCATCATTCCACCCGGGAATGCATAGTTTTCAAGGACTACCTGGTGGATGATACCCGCGCCGGGTTTCCAGAAGCCTATACCAAACTTGTTGGAGACTGATTCGAGGAAGTTGAACACTTCGCCGCTGGCCGTAAGCGAATCGGCGAGGTCTTTCTTGGCGCCGTCTTTGGCCAGGATAAGGTGGTCACAATGGACAGTAGAGGGGACGCGAACCCGGGGAATTCCGGCCGACATAAATTGAAGAAGCGCCATCTGCGCTGTCGCGTCCTGCATAGCTACACGATCAGGCGAAAAGTTTACGTACGACTTGCCGCGCTCAAAGTTCTCGAGGCTCTGCTCACCGTGCAGGTGCGAAAACAGTATCTTCTCGGAGAGCGTAAGAGGTCGGTTTACAACTTTTCTTGCCGCAGCAATGCGCTCAGGCAGTTGCTCGTAAACGGCCTTGATCATGTCTAAATCAAATACCATAGTCTTAGTTTTAGGGTCGCTAAAGTACTAAAAAAACGCGAATGAGACGCCGGGCGTTCCGTAAGCGGCAGCGATCTTCCTGACAATTTCCCGGGCGGACAAGCGGCGATCCGCCCTACTTGGAGTTGATATAGTTCAAAAACTCTCTGCGAACGTTTTCGTCGTTGAATTTTCCGCTGAAGTAAGCAGTGCCGGTTTTGCTGTTGGTGTCCCCAACACCTCTCGACGCTACACACATATGATTGGCATCGATCACGACTCCTACGTGTTCGGTATGCAGTATGCGGGCCATCTCCTGACCAATCTGGACGGTCAGCCGTTCCTGGACCTGGGGGCGTTTGGCGAAGTACTGGACGATCCGGTTAATCTTGGACAGGCCAATCACCTTACCGGTCGAGAAGTACGCTACGTGTGCTTTGCCATAAATCGGCACGAAGTGGTGCTCGCAGTGGGAATAAAAGGTAATATCTTTTTCGACCAGCATCTGGTCGTAGTTGTATTTGTTGTCGAAGAGTCGGGCGTGCGGTCTGTTCTTCGGGTTAAGCCCGCTGAACACTTCCTTGACGTACATCTTCGCGACGCGTTTGGGGGTCCCGTTCAGACTGTCGTCGGTCAGGTCAAGTCCGAGAATATGCATGATTTCCCTGAAGTGCTTCTCGATGCGGTTGATTTTTTCATCGTCATCGAGTTCGAACGCGTCAGGGCGGAGCGGTGTGTCGGCCGAGAACGAGACATGGTCGTCAGAGTCTTCTTCATCCAGCGGATTAAGAGGCCGGATATTCAACGAAATTTCTTTCTGTCTCATACAACGTGATTTTGAGTTCCAGTTGAGGGTCAACCTTCTCCCTGAGGATCTTCCAGATGACCATGGCGATATTCTCAGCAGTGGGATTGAGTGTCTTAAAGTATTCGGTGTCGAGGTTAAGATTGCGGTGATCGAACTTGCGCAACACATTGTCCCGGATCAGGTCACTGAGGACCTTCATATCAAATACATAACCGGTAGTGGGGTCGGGTTCGCCGATCAGGCTGACTATCACTTCATAATTATGGCCGTGGTAGTTGGGATTACTGCATTTTCCGAAAACCCGCTCGTTCTCCGCATCGCTCCATTCGGGGTTGTATAGCCGATGGGCAGCATTGAAATGCTCTTTCCGGGAAACTTTCACCTTCATGCCCTAAAAGTAACATGATATCCCGTAAAAGGTTCACGAACGCGGAAATTGTTGCTGGTTCCGGCTTCCTAGAAGTTGGTAATGCTGTGGCTGTGGAAGTTCAGCAGCGCCATGTTAATGCCAAACATGATTTCATGGGTCGTAAACTGCGGCCCTACTGAGTTGCCCGAAGGAAGTTCAAAGGCATACCCCAGACGGTAGTTTTCTGTCAGCTTCATTTGTGCCAACAGCCCGTAGGCGTTGAAGTTGCGAGTGTAGAGACCGGCCGCGTACTTTTCCTCGAAATTCAACATGAAATTCAGATCGGTTGAAACGGGAGCACCCTTGACTGACTTGAGCAACACCGAGGGCTTGAGCCGGATATGCTCGTTGAGGAAGATTACATAGGCACCCATGAGGTAGAAGTGCTGTTGATAAAGCTCGGTTTCCAGGTCGGAAAACGTCGCTCGGGCCTTGAGCATGCGCGGAACCGATAATCCCAGGAAATAGCGTTCGCTGTGGAGCACCACACCGGCGCCGAAGCTGGGTTTGCTGATAGGATCGACTTCAGCAAAGGCCGGGTCGCCTTTGTCGTAGGGATTCAATCCGCTGTTGTTATGGCGATAGCTGATGAAGCCCGCCTGGAGCCCGAACGAAAAATATTTCTGATCGAGATCGAGACGATACGCATACGTCCCATGAACTTCAGTGTTGCTGTTCACACCAATCTTGTCGCGCAGCACGATAAGTCCCAGCCCCATGCGGTTGTCAAACAACGATGTATGACCGTTGACGTTGTAGGTCGTTGGACCTCCATCCAGCCCGGCCCATTGTTTCCGGTAGGAGACGGAGGCATTGAAGTTGTTGTTCAGCCCCGTATACGCCGGGTTAATCAGCAGCGGGTTGTTCAGATATTGGGCGTACAACGGATCAATCTGCGCCTGGGCCGACCAGCCCATCAAAACAGTGACGGCGATGAGTACAATTCTTTTCATAGGCTTTGAGGCTTAGTCGCGACGACCGGGACAGTCGCGGCAATTAACGGTGACGTACCCCCGGAGTGCCAGCGAACCACATCAAATACGCGAATGAGCGTACCGATCAAAAAGGATCCGTTGCCCGGTAGCGGGCCGAATCCGAGAAAGCTGAATTTCCTGAAATTCATCATAACATTTTATCGCTGGTCGGACAGACAGGTGACCTGCTATCCTATCTTCGTAAGACTAGTTCTTTAGTACCAGAAATCCGCTCAATTCCTTGCGCCCCGACGATCCATAAGCTTCTATGCGATAGAAGTAAGTTCCGGAAGTCAAAGGCTTACCATTGTTGTTGCGTCCATCAAAGCGCTTGTCCGGAACGTTGTCATTGTAGTCCTCCGTCTCCCAAACCAGATCACCCCACCGGCTAAAAATCGACACTTTGTTCTTCGCCGGCAGGTTTTCAATGCGAAGGAATTTGTTATCCCCAGCGCTGTTGGGTGCGACGGCATTGTATACAATCATTTCCGGATCCGATATAGCCGGGACCTCCGGCAATGCCGTTCTTTCTTCAACGATAAGGGTGATGTAGCCCTGCACACATTCGCCCAGTTCGTTGCAAGCTTCGACTACGAGTTGCTCTTCTCCTACGAAGGTAATCCCTGAGTAGTCAACGACCAGTTGGCCATTCTGACTGATGCTTGCGGATGCGCCGCTCGCAGGAGGCTCAACAACGGTGAACGAGGTCGGGAGAAACTCGCCGTCGGGCGAGTCAATGAGTTCGTAGAGCTGGACTGTGACAGATTCACCCTCCTTCAGGGTTTCGGTATGCGCCTTCAATTCAGCCTGAGCAGCGCCAATGACGTAAAGGTAACGCAGACCTGGTTGACCGGTCGTCATATCGCTGTCAAAGACGCGGATTTCGATCACCTTCGACACCATAGCTTTTTCGCCGTCGCGTAAACGAGCCGAAGCTGATCCGGCGCGTTTGTACTCTATCCCCCTAAGTAATTCCTGGTAGTCTTCAACGGTACCGATTCCCTCAAACACAAGTACGCCCTGTTCCCTTTCATAATCCCCTTTGATAAAGCGTGTACTTCCATATTCGAGCTCGTCACCAAAGTCGAAGTTTACAATGGTAATTTCTGCACGGACTATGATGTCGTCATCGGCGTCGAAAAGCTGAAGTCCACCGTCTATCAGAACACCCTCATCCACACCGATGTGATACTCAAGGGGTGTAGATGACGTTAGTACAACAGGGGCGGGATTCTCGTTCTTGAAAACCTCTACCGTACCGTTCGAAAGGCCTACGAACAGGTCGAGGTCTCCATCACCGTCGTAGTCGCCCAGTTCAGGATACAAATCCCTTTCATAATATTCCCACCGGGTCAGGAAGAGTTGAACTTCCGATCGTTGAAACTGAGGAACACCGCTGCTTCCGACATTTTCGTAATAGACGAGCTGATAACTTTCGGCGGTGTTAGAATATTCGTAGATCACCAGGTCCAGGTCACCGTCGTGGTCGACGTCGGCGAGGTCAAAGGAGTGGTCGCCGGCCTCAAAATCTGCAAATGGATTGATCTGAGCTGGAAGATATTCCGGATTCTGCGCGGTGCCAACGTTCTCGTAATACCGGATATCGCCATAGCCGGCCGAAGTTATTACATCAAGAAGGTTGTCACCATCGAGGTCAGCCAGCACAACTACGGGCCGTTGTGTGTATATGTCTCCGAAAGGATTGTTGTTGGCCGAGTTTACGTAGACGCCATTTTCGTTGACGAAGTAGTACAATCCACTGTTACTCCTGGCTACAACGAGGTCAAGGTCTCCATCGCCGTCAACATCGCCTAACGCCGGGGCTAAACCTCCTGCCATTTCTGTTACGGCAAAAGGGGAGTCTTCCGATACGTACACAAACTTGCCTCCCTCGCGGCGATAGTATTCTATTGTGTTGGTGCCGAAATACGAATCGTACTTGTTTCCCAGGAGAAGGTCAAGGTCGCCGTCATTGTCGACATCGGCCAATGTTGGAGCCGCTAACTCGCCCACGTGAACCCCTCCGAGTGGATTGTCCAGTTTTTGCTGGCGTTGGTATACACCGTTTCCTTCATTGCGCAGATAGACAATACCGTTTCGGGGGCGGTAATAATACCAATATCCGTCGCCTCCTCCGAGAAGAAGATCGAGATCGCCGTCGTTGTCAATGTCGACAAACGCAGGCTGCGAGAACGATTCTCCTATTTTTCCCAGGTGGGCGTTATGAAAAGGGTTTCCGGTTTTCGTATTGGGGTTCCACTCGCCTTGTTGCTGGACAAACTGTCCGGGATTCGTCTGCTGATAATATAATACTCCGTCGTAGTTTGTGCCCAGCAGGAGATCAACATCGCCGTCACCGTCAACATCGGCAAATGCCGGAGCAAAGGGCATGTTCGGAATCTGACTGGAAGTTGTAGGGGCCGGGCTGAGGAACACCGCCTGGGGCGACTCGGTGAAATGGCCCTGGCCGTCATTCACCAGGAACTTGTATCGGCTCATGACGCTGCCGTCGATGTCGTACACCGTTCCTGTCACCAATACATCGAGGTCGCCATCGCTGTCGAGGTCGGCGAACGCCGGAATACGTACCCCCGACATATCGAGGTCGAAAAAGGGGTTACCCGTCTTTGTAGCCGGGTTCCAGGAACCTTCCTGATGGTTGAAAACACCGTTGTCGTTGCGGTAGTAATAGACGCCCGACTCGGTGCCCACAAACATATCCATGTCGCCATCGCCGTCGAAATCCACGAACACCGGAGCCCGGTGTATCGCGTCAATCTCCAGTTGGAGAAAGGGGTTTGCGGAGTCTTCGGCTTCCGAATACCTCGGATTTTCCCGCGTGCCCGTATTTATAAGATATTTGAGGGGGTGCTGTCCAAAGCCGTATTGGTTCTCGAACCTTCCCGTGTGCCCCACTACCAGGTCGTAGTCACCATCGCCATCGAGGTCGACGGGAGCCGGGTAGGCATTACCCTGAAAAAGGAACGGAGGTGGTAAGGGATTGGAATCCCTGTTCAAATGAACAAAGGGACCGGGGTTCGATTGCCCATGGGCGTCTCCGGCCGACATGGCGAAGAATACAACTCCGGCCGCGACCGCTACTTTTAGCTGTCCGTGCAGTTCCGAGAGCTTCCGGCGAATCTTCCGAAGGTGGTGCAACAGGGTACGGTAGCTGAAGCTGGCAGGGTCATTTTGCCTGCCGAGACGGGAGATCAGCTTCCGGTATCTGCGGACCGTTCGGTTATAAAGCCGTACAAGTTGCAAATCGGCGTGCATAGGGTGGGGTCTAATCCGTTACAATGATAAGTAAATTCGCCTGACAAGTTTTCGGTAACCGGCTAATTTCTTCTATCGGTCGAATTTCTTGCCCGTCGAAGGGTTTCCCCCCCTAGGGGTGGGCGATAATACGACCGGGTCTGTATCTTTGATAACATGGAGAACGATAAGTCCTACCCAGTTTCTTTTGACGAACGGTGGCAACGGGATGTCACCGATATCAGTAACGACATTCTGAAACTGTGGCATCGATATGGCGGCCCCGCGGGCCCGGAGGCCGATGAGCGCCTTCGACAGATTGTGTACGCTGTGCGCAACGCGGAAGGCCAGGTGGTAGGCGTTTCAACGGCCTACAAGGCCTTCGTCAAACAGCTGGGACATCATTTCTTCGCTATTCGATTGTTGCTCGCCGACGCCTATCGGGTTCCGGGACTCACCTCCAAACTGCTCGTCATGACCCGCGACTTCCTCGAGTCGATTCATTCCCAGGATACCGCAGATCCTGCTATCGGCATCATCACGCTCGTGGAAAATCCGCGCCTCAAACAATACCGCAACGAAGCCGTATGGCCCGCCTCAGGAATGGTCTATATCGGTAAAAGCCCTAAAGGCCACCATCTGAGAGTCTACTACTTCAGGGGAGCTCGTGTGTAAGGTCGGATTACGAATGACGAATTACGAATTACGCGTGCCCGCCGTGGCGGGAATGACGCGTGCACGCTGTGGCGGGAAGTAGGAGGGCAGCTAGGCTTGCGAAGCAAGCACACGGCTCACGATTAGCGATTTTCTTCTCCTGATGGCCAGGTTTTCGTACCAATCGGGTGCGGGGTCGTTGAGCTTGAGATTGGGCCAGTGGGAGAGTATAGCGTTCAGGGCCAGTTGGGATTGGCGCCGACCCAGCCAATCGCCAAGGCAGTAGTGGGAGCCACTGCCGAAGGCAAGGTGACGATTGGGTGTGCGGTCGATGATAAATTCATCGGGTTCGGGGAAAACCAAAGGATCACGGTTGGCTGCCGCCAGGGCCAGCGTCACAGTAGCTCCCGCCGGAATCACTTTGTCGCCCAACGGAGTTTGTTCACTGCAGATGCGTCCGACGAGATGCACAACGGCATCGTAACGCAAGACCTCTTCAATGACCGCGGGGATTTTCTCCGGCCGTCGTCGCACATTCTCCATCTCGACAGGGCGAATCAGAAGATTCATCAGGGCGTTGGTAATCAGGCTTGCCGTCGTATCCTCTCCGGCGGTGAAAAGGAAAATGGCGATCGAGACCAACTCCTCGTCGGTAAGTCCGGCGTTTTCCGAGCGATTGGTCAGGATAAGCTGGCTAAGGAGTCCGTCGTCCGGCTTGTCGTACTTCTGCCTTATCTGGTCGGAGAAGAAGGCGATAAACTCCCGCGCAGCGTTGTCGATCCGAACCATGTCCTTCAGCGTGATATACAGATCAAGCGCCTTTGTCATCGACATCCCCAACTCTATGAGATTCCGGCAGTCGGACACAGGAATACCGAGAATTCGTGAGATGGTGTAAACGGGGAGGGGCTGAGCGAACTCGGAGACGACGTCAATTGTCTTTTTCCCGCTGAGGGATTTCAATAGATTGAAAATGTTTTCCTGAATGATCGTGTCTACCTCGCGGTTGTGCCATGCTTTGGAGATAAAGGTTCTGATTCTCCGGTGTTGCTCGCCGTTAAGCATGAGTACGAATGAATTCATGGCATCGCGGATAGCGCGCAAGTCTTCCTCTTTGTTTTCGAGATAGGCAACACCGCGCCGCAGCCAGTCAAGACGATTACCGCTGCGAAACGAGGGGTTCTTCAGAATGTAACGGATATCGTCGTAGCGCGTGAGGATGTACTCCCCTGTTTGCGACAGGTGAACCGGGTCTTGCTCTCGCAGGGCCCGGTACATATGGTAAGGGTTGCGGACGTTCTCCGCCGTCAGCGGTCGCCAGAGATTGTGTGGTCCTGTGGGTGTATTGGCCTTCACGGATACCTGTTTAGAGCGCTTTCTTGTCACCGTCTCCGTTGTCGGCGGCTTGCTGGCTGAGCAAATAGTCGGCGAGCAAGTGAGGAGTGGGATAGTCCCAGAAACTGATGGGATTGATCGCCAACCCCAGCTTTCGCTCTACGTAGTCCAGCACCACAATAGCGCTGATCGAGTCAAGACCCAGAGCGTGAAAGGTGGCGTGCTCGTCCACCTGATCAGGAGTTGATGCGATCTCCTCAGCAATTACCTCCTTCAGAATATCAAGAATATCGGTCAGCGTTGTCATGGTCGGAATTGATTACAGCCCAGTAGTCGGCGTCCGGGGTGGTTACTGCTATGCGGTGATCGTCGTTCAGATGGTTGAGAATTGTAGGGCGACGCATCGCCGGCATCACCCGCACATCGTAAATTTCTTCAACACTATCGGTGTACTGAAGATGCCCGATTACCTTCGTTGTCGGAAGGTGTACAACGACTACACCTGAAAACAACGATTTTGACGAGACGGGTAAATCCTTGAATGAATCCGAATTCCTGCGAATCTTCGACAGGCCGATGAAAACGAAATCGCCGAAGCGATCCATGCCCCGGACAAATCCGTTGAGCGAAAGCACGACGTCTTTCTTCCCATTCCGGGGATCAATACAGAGAAGTCGCCCCGTTGCTGACTCCAGTACCCAGAGCTTTCCGTCGTAGAGGCGCGGGGAATGAGGCATCGCCAGTTCAGTGGCAACAAGACTGTTGGTCGACGTTTCCACTACGACGCCCCCTTTCAGACGATTGGAACGCCAGCCTTCCGGCGTGTCAGTGCTCCCCAGGGCGGTCACAAAACGCGGCTCGTCGTTCTCGAAAGCCACGCCGTTGAGGTGACATCGATCCCCGGGAGCAAGTTCCGATATGAAATACGGCTTCCAGAAAGGCGTGAAGCTGTATTGATGATCAATCCAGGCCAGGCAGCTGAAGCGTGTATTAACGGCCAGTAAACGATCTCCGCACCAGTGGAGATCGTGGATATCGATCTCACCCGTATAGTACGTAGCGCGCGGAAGAAAAAGGGCGTCGTAAGTCCCAGGACGTTTTGGATAGTTCGGAGCCATTCGGCTCGCATTGTTAAAGACGACTACTTCCGATAACGTAGCTACAGCAAGGCGGGAGTCGCCCGTTGCTATACCCATCGGTTTGGGAAAAGTGCGCGGCAACTGAACGAGCCGATCGTTCGATGTAGCGCTGATGAAGACGATTTTTCCTGCCTGATAGGTACTTATGGCCAGGGAGCAATTCAGTCGGGTTAACAGCTCCGGCATATTGGGGCTGTAGGTGCAGGTAAAGGCTGCCGTTTGGGGGTTCATGCTCTAAAGAAATTCAAAACGCCGACAATCTGCAAAACAGTACCCTTTTTCCGGCGAAACAAACGTTTGAGTAAAAAAATGCAAAACACCCAGGGTTCGATCAACCGATTTTTTGAGGATTCGCTATTTTTGAAGGTTCGTGCCCTGTGGAAGACTACAGGTGGTTGAGATAAACAACACAACAGGACGCGGAAACACCTAAAGATTGCGTCGATGACATTTGAGCAGATAAAGGATAAGCTACAGGAATACCGCACGCAGGAAAAGTCGTTGTTTACTACTTCCTCTTTTCAGTCGCACAGCCTCGTATTGCTGCACATCCTCAGCCGGATTGACAAGTCAATTCCCGTTCATTTCATCAACACCGGATACCACTTCCCTGAAACCGTTCAGTTTCGCGATCAGGTTACGGAAATGTTCGGTATCAAGACCGTTGATTTAAAGTCGGACGTCCCGAAGTTCATGCAGCGTGACGTCGATGGACGGTTGCTTTTTGCTTCCGATCCTGACCACTGTTGCTACCTGAACAAGACTCAGCCTATGGATGCGATCCTCATGGCGCATGACGTCTGGATCAATGGTGTCCGCGCGGATCAGAGTGCTGTACGCGCAGCGATGAAGATTGAACAACCCGCTAAACACGGTTGTATGCGTTTCCATCCGATGCTTGACTGGAATGCCAAGATGATCTGGCAGTACCAAAAGGAATACAATCTTCCCCGGCATCCGCTCGAGGAGAAAGGCTATGTGAGCATTGGTTGTGAGCCTTGTACGCGCAAACTCGATCCTGAGATGCAGGAGCGCGAAGCGCGCTGGTTTGGAATGAACAAGGTTGAGTGCGGACTCCACACCGACCTGGTTGGAAAATAATATTAAGGATAACTTAGCACGAACACTGTAATACTTTAGGATTTTAATGAAAGTACTCGTTACCGGCGGAGCCGGCTATATCGGAACCGAGCTCGTCACGCTGCTGGTCAACAATCCTCTGGTGAAAGAGGTTGTTATCTTTGATAATCTAAGCCGACTGAATTATAATCTGTTTCTCGGACTTCGTCTGAAGAATCATCAGAAGATCAAGTTCATCAAAGGCGAATTGCTTGATTCGCGTGCCCTGAAGAAAACGTTGAAAGGGGTAGATGTTGTCTATCACCTGGCGGCAAAGGTGACCACTCCTTTTGCCAATGCCGACGCCCACGCTTATGAACAGGTAAATCACTGGGGCACGGCCGAGCTCGTCTATGCGGTGGAGGCCAGTGACGTGAAGCGCTTCATCTATACGAGCAGTACGGGGGTATACGGCTCCTCCAACATGCCTGCCCATGAAGATAAGCCACCCGAGCCTCAGACGTTCTACGCGGTCTCGAAACTCCGCGGTGAGGAGCATGTACGCCGTCTGATAGGCAAGATCGATACGTACATCATGCGATGTGGTAACGTATACGGCTACAGCAAGAGCATGCGCTTCGACGCCGTTATCAACAAGTTTATTTTTGAAGCGAATTTCAATCGCCTGATCACAATCCAGGGCGACGGAAAACAATCGCGCACATTTATTCATATCGACATGGTGGCTAGGGCGCTCGACAACCTGCTGACTGCCGACCTGCCCAGTGATGTGTACAACATCGTTGATAAGAACCTGAAGGTAATCGACATTCTCGACGTGCTGAAGGAGTTGATTCCCGACCTGGAGTTTATCTTCATCAATCAGCATCTGCGGCTACACGAGCTCAATGTGAAGGTTAATCCGCTTATTACCGATACCCTCGGCATTCGCAATAACCGAAGCCTGAAAGAAGAACTGACGGAGTTCTTGCAGAAGTTTACGTTCTGATACATGCATGGAGCAAAAAAAAGAGACCCATCGGGGTCTCTTTTTTTTTTTGCTTTTCGCGGCGACCTCAGCAGTATTCTTCGAATACCGCCAAAAGGTGTTCGCCTATCATCTGCGCGTTCCGTCCTTCGATGTGATGACGCTCGACAAAGTGTACGAGTTCGCCATCTTTAAACAAAGCGATTGAAGGCGAGGAGGGAGGATAAGGCAGGGTGTACTCACGGGCACGGGCAACCGCTTCCTTGTCAACCCCGGCGAAAACCGTAGTCAACGCATCGGGTTTTCGGCTTGCTTGCTGCAGCGCCCACTTGATTCCGGGACGTGCCGCGCCGGCTGCGCAACCACAAACGGAGTTGATCACCAGCAGTGTGGTGCCTTTCTGGTTCTTCAGTTCGTTGTCCACTTCCTCGGTTGTCCGCAATTCGCGGAATCCTGCAGATGTAAGATCCGTGCGCATTGGCGCCACGAGTTGTTCAGGATACATAGTCTTGGTATTTTATATAGTAAAACGCATTACATAAATCCGAGTTCCAGCTTGGCTGCCTCACTCATCATCTCCTGTGAGTACGGCGGATCGAAAGTGACTTCCACCTTTACCTCATTAATGCCGGGAATTTCACGAAGTCGCTGTTCCACTTCGCCCGGAATAACTTCGGCCGAAGGACACGACGGCGATGTGAGTGTCATCAGCACGTAGACATTGTTCACCGGGTAGATGTTGACTTCGTAAATCAATCCCAGCTCGTATATGTCAACAGGTATTTCCGGATCGTACACCCTCTTTATCGCCTGCAATACCTTGTCCTGGAGATCGGGAATGCTGGCTTGCGAGGCGGTTTGCTCGTTTGAAGAATTGTTCTCACTCATGACTTCACTTCCATTTTGGTTTTAAACGCCAGAGCATAAAGTTTCATTTGCTTGATCATCGCAGCAAAGCCGTTTGATCGTTGCGTACCGATAAAGCGTTCCATACCGATGCGGTGCATGAAATACAAATCCGCTTTCAGAATATCGTCGGGAGTTTGGCCGTTGAAAACCCGTGTCAGCAGACTCACCAGGCCTTTTGTAATAGCAGTATTGCTATCAGCCTGGAAGAATACCTTGTTGTCGGTCAGGGAAGCGGTGAGCCATACTTTCGATTGGCATCCCTTGACGATATTGTCGTCGGTTTTTGCTTCTTCAGGCATATCGGGCAGCTTCTGGCCAAGCTCCATGATATAAAAGACGGTCATCTCCATATCCCCGTCGAGCAGGGAAAAGTCGCTGATAATCTCGTCCTGGATCTGGTCTATTGTTATCGCGAACAGCGCTTTCAGGTTTGTCGCCCATTTCGGGGCGGTCTTCATTGTTTACTTCTGCATAAAGGCGATCACCCGCTCCAGGCCCTCTGCCAGCTTATCGATTTCCGCTTTTGTATTATAAACGGCGAACGACGCCCGCACAGTTCCTTCGATGCCGTAACACTCCATCAGGGGCTGTGTACAATGGTGCCCTGTGCGTACGGCAATTCCGCGTGTGTCAAGCATTTGCCCCACGTCGAAGTGGTGGATGTCTTTTACCGTGAAGGCTACAACGCCGACTTTGTGGGCGGCTGTCCCTACCAGAGTAATTCCCTTTATCTTCTGCAGGCGTTCCGTTGCGTAATGCAGCAGATCCTGTTCATGGGCTGCAATGTTCTCGCGACCAATATTCTGGATAAACTCGATGGCGGCCTTGAACGCGACCACATCGCAA
>Ga0079224_100004289_pt1 | contig 18361 bp, 13 predicted proteins | sample Stecom2015_FD_80414 | JGI IMG/M metagenome (GOLD analysis project Ga0079224, IMG submission 80414) | Agricultural soil microbial communities from Utah to study Nitrogen management - Steer compost 2015 | ecosystem: Environmental > Terrestrial > Soil > Agricultural land | place: USA: Utah...
GTATTTCAAGGCAAGCTTATCGAAAAGGAGTTTTCCGGCGGTTTTAGAAAAACGACCAATAATCGTATGGAACTTTTAGCGGTGATAGTGGGTCTGGAGGCACTCAAAAATACCAATCAAAAAGTTACTATATATTCCGACTCCAAATATGTTATTGATGCTATTGAGAAAAAGTGGGTATATGGCTGGATACAAAAAGGGTTTCAAGGTAAAAAAAATAAGGATCTTTGGATGAGGCTGATGAATCTATACAAACTACATCAAATTAAATTAGTTTGGGTGAAAGGCCATGCCGGTCATCCGTTGAATGAACGTTGTGATCAACTAGCAGTAAAAGCTTCAAAAGACAAAGCCAATTGGCAAATCGACACGGTGTTTGAAGCAACAATATAAAGATATTATTTCGCCGTGTAACTTGCCTTTACGGTAATATTCGCTGTCTTATTTCGGGCAGTAGTATTAAATGCGCCCCCATACGAATATTCCTCATTGTCATTCTGTCCCGTTATCTGGAAAATCCCCAAATCGGCTTTAATCAAATCGCCTAACGAGGAACCTGCTTCGGTAGCGATGTTTGAAGCGCGTTGTTTTGCATTTTCGGAAGCTTGGGAAATCAATTCCAATTTTAGATCTTCCAATTTCGAATAGTAGTAGTTAGGAGAATTTGAGCTCAACTCAATGCCTTGCGAGATCAACGTAGAGATTTCCCGCGAAGCGTTATCTACCTTATCTAAATCTTTTGATTCGATGCTCACGTTCTGCGACAGATTATAACCTGTAAATGTATTATAGCTGTTTCCTTGTCCGTCTGAATGGTAGGAAAATTCCCGATTGATATTTACCGCATTAAATACAATCTCTTTTGGGTTAATACCCTGTTGCTCCAGAAACTGGCGTACCAAATCCCTGTCTTTTTTCAACTGTTCTGATGCAGCACTTAAATCCATGGATTTACGGTTGAAGTAAGCCGACCATTTCACAATATCCGATTCAAAATCTTTTTTGGCGTTTCCTGTAACATTTATCGTATTACTGATTTTGTACTTATATTTATAAGCATTCGCCAACACCGCAGCAAAAATCACTATGGCTAAGCCACCTATGACCGCTGCAATTATACTATTTGATTTCATATTTGCCTTTTTAATAAATGATATGAGTGTTATCTACCAATTTCCATGCCTAATTTAAGTTGACTTTTTACTTTTTAATCCTTACTTTTCAGCACAAATTAGTTAGTTTACTCCTATGAACATGCGTATATTCCCTACATTAATTACTTTACTACTCCTATCCACCGGATTATTTGCACAAAAACGTCCATTAGATCATAGCGTTTATGATAGCTGGAAAAGCATCGGCAATGCGGACGTTAGCAAAACAGGGCAATACATCCAATACCAAATTACGCCACAAGAAGGTGATGCACTTTTTGAGCTCAAAAATAAAGACAACGAACTCCTTTTAAGCTTACCCCGTGGTACTGAGGCAAAACTTACAGAGGATGAATCTTTTCTTATCGCTAAGATAAAACCTACTTTCGAAGAAACAAGGCAAGCGAAAATCAAAAAGAAGAAAAGTGCGGATATGCCGAAGGACTCCTTAATTATCGTTGACATCCAGCATCAAGATCAATGGAAAATTCCAGCGGTAAGCAGTTATAAACTGGCACAGAACAAAAATGAATATGTCGCCTTTCTTGGGGCTGATTCGATTCCCATCCTCCACTTAAGAAACCTTGTCACCGGAGACACATTGAATTTCTGGAAAGTAGACCAATTTGCGTGGAGTCCAAATGAAGATTTCCTGTTATTTTCTAAGAAAAATAAAGCAAAGGATTCTCTCTCAACTGACGCTGGCCTCTATATTTTTGATATCGCCGACAAAAAATTAAAAAAAATCAGCAACGGTCAAGGCGATTATAAAGAATTGCTTTTTGATGATAGCGGTACACAACTTGCCTTTCTGGCAGACAAAACACCCGAGAAATCACTTCTCAAAGACTTCAAGCTTTACTATTATACCCCTCAACTCGACACTGCGCATATCATAGCTAGCCAACAAAGTATCGGCATGCCATCCCAGTGGTATGTAAGCGGAGATGGAGAGCTTAAATTCAGTGCTGATGGCCAAAAGCTATTTCTCGGACTAGCGCCGATTCCGAGCGTAAAAGATACGACGTTAGTCGATTTTGAACATGCACAGGTAGACATCTGGCATTGGAAAGATGATTACATCCAGCCACAACAACTTGCTAATCTCAAACGAGATAAAAGCAGAAATTTCCTGGCTGTCATTTATCCCAAAAATGGCAATCGCATTGTACCACTTATTGACAACACTTTTAATCGCACAAATATTACGGACGATGCCGACAATGAGTGGATACTGGCAACATCTGATTTTGGTAAACGCATAACGGCACAATGGGAAGGTTTTGCTCTATCCGATGTATATGTTGTGTCCAGCCTATCCGGCCAAAAAAGAATGGTAAAGGAAAACTTAAATGGTTATGCCTATTTATCGCCGAAAGGAAATTTTGTACTCTATTTTGATCGAGAAACCGGTAATTGGCACAGCTATCAGATTTCCTCGGGAAGAACGGTTTTGCTAAACGATGGTTTACCCGTAAATTTTGTTGATGAAGAGAACGATTCTCCTACGTTGCCCGGTGCTTATGGTATGGCTGGCTGGTCTACAGATGGCAAGGATGTTTACATTTATGACCGATATGATATATGGAAATTCGATTTAACAGGAAAAGGAAAAGATCTGCTCACCAATGGTGAAGGGCGCGCAACGCAAACTATTTTCCGCTATATCGATTTAAATCGAAACGATAATCCACGGTACAAAACAACGCTTATTCCCGAAAAAGAGAATATTTTCATCACCGGATTTAACGAAAGAACCAAATACAACGGAGTATATACAGTAAACACCTCTAAAAGCAGAAAACCAAATGAGATATTTTATGACGAATATACATTTCGGAACTTTAAGCGTGCATTGGATGGCGAAACGATTATATATACCAAAGAGAATTACACGCATGCACCCGATTTATATGTAAGCAAACAGTTCAAAAACGAGTCTCGTCTTACCGATATCAACCCACAGCAAGCGAACTATAATTGGGGAACGGCAGAGCTGGTACAATGGACGACACCGTCTGGTTTCTCCGGTGAGGGTATTTTATATAAACCCGAGAACTTTGATCCGAATAAGAAATACCCCATTATCGCTTATTTCTATGAAAAGCTAAGCAACGGATTATATACTTATCAAGCTCCTGCTCCGACTCCCTCCCGATTGAATATCCCTTATTATGTAAGTAACGAATATTTGGTATTTGCACCGGATATACGTTATGAAATCGGATATCCAGGAAAGTCCGCAGAAGAATATGTAAATTCCGGCATGCGTCATTTGGCGCAGAATCCTTGGGTAGACTCTACCAAAATGGCTATTCAAGGACAAAGCTGGGGTGGCTACCAGGTAGCGCATTTAATTACCCGGACAAATATGTATGCAGCAGCTTGGAGTGGCGCACCGGTCGTCAATATGACATCAGCATATGGCGGTATCCGTTGGCAGAGCGGCATGTCCAGACAATTCCAGTACGAACGAACACAATCGCGTATCGGAAAAACACTTTGGGAGGATCGTGATCTCTATATAGAAAATTCACCGCTATTCTTTTTAGACCGTGTAACAACCCCTGTTGCTATTATGCACAATGATAATGACGGTGCAGTACCCTGGTATCAAGGTATCGAGATGTTCACGGCCCTACGGCGTCTGCAGAAACCGGTATGGCTCTTAAACTATAACGGTGACGAACACAACCTCATGAAAAGACAGAACCGAAAAGACATTCAAATTCGGCAAGCTCAGTTCTTTGATCACTTTCTAAAAGGGAAACCTGCGGCCAGGTGGATAGAACATGGCGTCCCCGCAAAAGACAAAGGAATAGACTGGGGATTTGAATGAAAACACATAAAAAACAAAAACAAAAATGCGACTTCCATAAAAAAGTCGCATTTTTTCTGTTTTTAAGAATAAAAAACACAACAAAACACCTTATTTTTTCATTTTTTTGTTTTATTTCCAAAAATAAATGTACTTTTACACCGAAAAAACAACCGAAACTATAAAAATATCATAAAAAAAATGTCAAGCCCTAGATTTAAAGCAGCAGAGTTAGCCATATCTCGCCCGGTGGAAGATATGGAAAAAGTAGAATCGTTAAAGGCAACTAGTATCTATGGAAAGAACGTATTTACTATTGCGAAGATGAAAGATTACCTCTCGAAAAGTACGTACAAAGAGCTCCTTCAGGTTATTGAAGAAGGCACAAAATTTTCGAGAGAGCTCGCCGACCAAATTGCACAAGCGATGAAAACATGGGCTATTAGTAATGGAACGACACATTACACCCATTGGTTTCAACCGTTGACGGGAACTACGGCTGAGAAGCATGATGCTTTCTTTGAACCTGATGATAATGGCGAAGCCATCGAAAAATTCACAGGTGATGCGCTCGCACAACAAGAGCCAGACGCCTCTTCGTTTCCAAGTGGGGGTATCCGAAATACATTTGAAGCTCGCGGTTACACCGCTTGGGATCCTTCTTCCCCTGCTTTTATTTTCGAAACAGCAGCAGGCAAAACACTATGCATTCCAACTGTCTTTGTTTCCTATACCGGTGAATCACTAGATTACAAAGCTCCGTTGCTTAAAGCAGTGGCAGCAGTTGATAAAGCGGCTACAGATGTAGTACAATATTTTGACAAATCTGTAACGAAAGTTAATCCCTCCTTGGGTATCGAGCAGGAATATTTTCTAGTAGACCTTTCATTATTCCACGCACGTCCAGACCTGCAACTTACTGGCCGCACCCTTTTTGGACACATGTCTGCCAAAGGACAGCAATTGGAAGATCATTACTTTGGTGCTATCCCCGAGCGTGTATTGGCGTATATGGTCGATTTAGAAAATGAAGCGTTGAAGCTTGGTATTCCATTGAAAACCCGTCATAATGAGGTTGCTCCTTCTCAATTCGAATGTGCACCTATGTTCGAGGAAATCAACTTGGCCATCGATCACAACCAATTGTTGATGAACCTCATGGAACAAGTAGCCGTCCGCCATCACTTTAAAGTATTATTACACGAAAAACCATATAGCGGAATCAATGGATCGGGTAAGCATAACAACTGGTCATTGATTACCAATACAGGCATCAATCTACTCTCACCAGGTAAGACACCGAAAAACAATTTGATGTTTCTAACCTTTTTCGTGAATACGATTAAAGCCGTATATGAGCATGCCGATTTGCTTCGCGCATCTATTGCCAGCCATAGTAATGATCATCGTTTAGGAGCAAACGAGGCTCCTCCCGCGATTATCTCCATCTTCTTAGGCTCTCAACTAGATGAAATCCTGGAAGAAGTAGAATCTGCCCGTGTAGCGAAAAAAGTGAAAAACGATGCAAGCTTATGGCATGGTATTCCAAAAATCCCAGATTTGAAACTGGATAATACAGACCGTAACCGAACTTCGCCTTTTGCTTTCACCGGAAATAAATTTGAATTCCGCGCTGTGGGATCTTCTGCAAACTCCGCGTTGCCTATGATTGTACTCAATGCTATCGTGGCCAATCAACTTATCGAGTTTAAAACAGAAGTAGACAAACAAATTAAAAAAGGCACGAAAAAAGACCTTGCATTGCTTAATGTTATCCGGAAATATATTAAAGAATCGAAAGCGATTCGTTTTGAAGGTAACGGATATAGTGAAGAATGGGCTATCGAAGCTGAAGCTCGTGGACTTTCGAATATCAAATCGACTCCTAAAGCACTAGATGTATATGTTAAAGAAGAAAACCTAATCTTATTTGAAAAGTTAGGCATATATACGAAACGCGAATCAGAGGCACGTCATGAGATTTTATTGGAGAATTTCTTTAAAAAACTTCAAATCGAAGCCCGTGTAATTGGCGAAGTGGTAACCAGCCAAATCGCACCGGTATGTTTCATTTATCAAAACGAGCTTATTGAGAACGTGAAGGGTCTGAAAGACTTGGGCTTACCAAAAGAAGCATATAGTTCTCAAATCAATTTGGTAGAGCGTATTTCTAAACATACCAATCTGATTTTGGAAAAAGCCGAAGAAATGCGTCAAGCACGTAAACGCGCCAATGCCAATGAAGATACCCGTGAACTTGCGATTGCGTATGACGAAATTGTCAAACCTTATTTTGATGAGATTCGCTATCACGTAAACAAATTGGAAAAAATTATCGACGATAATAAATGGCCTCTTCCAAAGTTAAGAGAGCTGTTATTCTTGAGATAGTAAAACAAGCTCTACTAACCCTCCATTAATAAATTCAGCACCCAACTGTTCGTTGGGTGCTTTTTTTTATTTTGCAAAATACTGCCATTCTTTTTCGATATGTGCCGCATCTTGTTGGCCATCAAACACAACCAGTCTATAGTTAAGCATATAGGTACGGCCGGGTTCCAAAAGCCAGTCCCGATCTTTTGTCGGAGAAAAATTGATGAATACGTTTTCTTTTCCACCATTGGCATTGCTATCCCAGATACGTAAAGGTTCGGGGTGATTAAAATTACCTGGATGAGATAATATAGCCATACCACCATATCCAGTTGGTAAGAACTCTCCCTGTACCATACACCAACGTGCCCTGGTACCATCCGTCTCCTCCCGCGTCTTACCTTCGGAAGTCAACACACTACTGTTACTAGCATCCCAGGACGCTACTGCTCGCCATCCAAGACCACCATATCGGTAAGTAAGCAGTCGTAAAGGACTTGAAGTAGCACAGCGCATTTTAATGCTGATGTCAATCCAATAATAGTCACGCTGTCCTTCTGGCAAGTGGACCTTAACTGTCTGCCACTCATGAAGTGCTACCTCTTCACTCCCATCCGTCTTAAAGACCACATGGTCATGTAACACCGTATAGGCTGCATCTCGCGCGTTAACTTCATGATCTAGCAACCGCACGAACCGAACCGTTCCGGACTTTTTATAAAGGTTCCAAAAATCAACAGTATCTCCCTTGAATAGCGTGTGCGTCCAGGGATTCCAAATACCGTAGTGATGATAATGATCATCCGGTTGTATCCGTGTGAGCAGATGTCCTTTTAAGGTATAGACCGGGTGGATAAAGCCGCTGCGTTGATAGCTGCTATCTTGCCCTTCCGGTGGGTAAACCGTATTGAAATGGTAAGTAAGTAAAGGCTGCTCGTTCTTAAAAATGGTCAGTACACTATCAATAACCAGTTGAAGACTATCCATCCGTTTACCATCTTGGGCATAGCTAATATGCGCTGGTCCTTCGAATACGAGCATCATCAACGTGCTCGTTAGGTATATCCATAGACGTATTCCATTTATTGTTAGCTTCTGTCTCATAAGCAAAATTTGAACAAACATAGTTTTTTAAATTGAAAAGAACCTTTAAGTCCGATTCGATGGGTTTCCGAAAGTTATAAAAAATAATCCTTAAATTTATGCAACAAAACTCCCTACTTCGATGAACATTTTAGCATTCGCCGCGAGCAACAGCGCTCAATCTATTAATAAGGAATTAGTAACTAGTGTTAGTAAATACTACAAAGAGTCTGACGACGTTATAGAGATATTGGATTTAAACGATTTTGATATGGTACTTTTCTCGAAGGAACGAGAAAAAGAATTGGGAATTCCGTCGTTGGCTTATGCGTTTGCTGAAAAGATTGATCAGGCAGATTTCATCCTCATATCTTTTGCCGAGAACAATGGCAACTATAATGTAGCGTATAAAAACATAGTAGATTGGGTATCCAGAATACCAAAAAGAAAAATTTTCAATGGCAAACCAGTTTTCGTAATGGCAACCTCAAATGGAAAAAGAGGAGGACAATCTGTATTGGAAATTGCGGTCAATAGACTACCTTTTGACGGTGCAGAAGTATTGGAAGATTTTAGTCTACCGGAATTTTCTCAAAATTTCGAAGAAGGCAAAGGCGTTACTAACATCCTATGCAGAAGTCAGCTAGAAGCTAAAGTTCGGAAAACGAAACGGATACTAAAGCAAAAACTTGAACAAAATAAGTAGATAACAAAACACAACATTATGGCAAAGAAAGTATTATTATTAGTAGGCGACTATGTCGAAGATTATGAAGCCATGGTTCCTTTCCAGGCGATGGAATCAGTGGGAATAAAAGTCGATACTATCGCGCCCGACCGTAAAAGTGGCGATACCGTTCCAACCGCCATCCATGACTTTACTGGCGACCAGACTTATAAGGAATTGCGCGGACACAATTTTGCTATCAACAAAGATTTTGATAGTGTCCATGTGGAGGACTACGATGGATTATATATTGCAGGTGGACGCTCAGCAGAGTATATCCGGTTAAACAACCGCGTCATTGAAATCACCAAACATTTCTTCGAACAAAATAAACCAGTAGCAGCGATCTGCCATGGTATTCAAGTATTGACGACCGCTCGCGTATTGGAAGGTAGAACGCTCACAGCTTATGTGGCGGTGGGCCCTGATATCGAATTGGCAGGCGGAACGTGGAAAAATATTCCCGCAGACCAAGCTATTGTGGATGGTAACCTGGTTACTTCTCCAGCATGGCCCGGACATCAAGCTCTCCTGAAAGAGTTTTATACATTATTGGGTATTACCATAAGTTTATAACGAACCCAGCAATACAGATGAAAGGAAAGAGAAAATTCTGGATAATTGCAGTCGGTTTAATTCTTCTTTTGGGATACGGAATCTGGGAAGCTTATAACCAACCGTCTATCAAAGATCTACCCGGTGATTTTGAAGAGGTGGCGTTCGTTCGAAACGAACAGAACAAAGGTGGTATTATGCGTGTTTACGCAGTGAGTGTAGGCGATATGGCAAACGCAAAATATGACGCGTGTGCCGATATGTTTCCCACGAATGATTACGGCAGTATAACGAAAATCTATTTTTTCGACAAGTCAAAACCATTTCCCACCAGTTTGACAATCGAACCACCGCATTATGACACCAATCAATATGAGGCGGTTATGATTCTTAAACGGACAGGGTCTGATAAAGAATAAGATACGATAAACCTTTGCTTTCAAGCTTTTCCAAAGTTCGAAAGCAAAGGTTTGTTATTATTGCTTCGCTCCCTCAAAATAATAATAAATGTCCGTTTCACTTTGTTTATTGGTGGTAACGTCCAGTGTTTTTGTTTCCGCATGATACCAAAACACTCCTTCCAAGCTGCCGATAACACTATTGACATCTCCATTATAGTCTTGAGATTCGACCTTTATCGTTTTCTCTGTAATGTTTGAATAAGGTTCACCCGATTTTGCCGTAATTTTTATGTATTGATTGTCTACTTTGGTTACGATAAGCACCGCATCGAAAAACTCACCATGACTTGGGCGTATCGACAATTTCCCTTTATAGGTTCCTACGGCTACATCGATACCTCCACCCACCTTATCGTCATCATCTTTACTACAACTACTTAATGTCACCGTTCCGACCAGCAACAAAAGGAACAAATGCTGCATTGTCTGTTTTACATTCATTTTTCTCATCGTTTTCATATTCAAAAATTTAATACCAAACAAAATTGAAAAAGAATGACATACAACACAATCGATGTAAACCATGATTTTTATTCTAGCGGTTTACCATGATATTTCATTTGGCCAAATTATCTTTCATAAATATTTACATATTTGTATGTTCAAATAATTAGGTAATGCGTAAACCCTGTTATGTAACCCTTATTTTCCTCGTGCTTTTGTTCATAGGAACAATTAGTGCCCAACAGCTTCTCCCTTTGGATGAAGATGCTTATTATGAAAAGATACAAAAAGAATTAGATCAAAACCATGGTAGCGCAAGAATCGACAACTATTTATTGTTATCCGAATACTGGTTACAGAAAGATAGCATAAAATCAAAAGAGGCACTGCTCAGCGCACAGCGGCTAGGAAAAAAAGACACTGTTTTTTGGGGCAGGACGCTCTTCTACGAAGCACAATATTATAATCAACAAAATCAAAAAGACAGAGCTAAACAAACTTATGAAGCGGCAATATCCGCATTGGAAAAAAGTCAGTTTCCAGCAGATAAAAAGACCTTAGCTGCTACCTGGTACAATTTGGCGTTAAATCAATTTGGAAAAAAGGGTTACGATTATGTCGTTGATATCCTGACCAACAAAGTAATACCTTTGGCATCTGAGTTAAAGGATACATTGATTACAGCACATTACTATTCGCAGTTGGGTCTTGTGTTTATGTCCGTAGGTCAATTTGATAAAGCCGACGAACAGCACTTCAAAGCTTTGGAGCTTTTAAAGAACATCGAAGATGAAGGGGTTATACATCTCCACGCCTATTTTAATTTAGTTAGCAATTATTGTTATAAACCCGACAGCAAAAGTGCTAAAATATATCTGGACAAATCAGCCCGCATTCTGAAGCCTTATCCCAATTCTCCACATTATCCAAATTATTATTATCAGGAGGGCATGTATTATACCACCACAACCAATACTACAAAAGCGTTGGAAAGCTTGGATAAAGGGGTAGAACTGGCCAAAAAATACGGACAGATGCAGATTTTGCAAATGCTTGAATTTCGTATTTACAATAACTATCTGATGCAACGGAACTATACAAAGGCTAAAGAAGTATTGGAAAACATCGTGAAAGATGGTCTGTTAATACGGGAGGCTAACAATAAAAAAGTTGTGTTTCAGCAGCTTGCTATTGTAAACGAAGCATTAGGCGATTACAAAACAGCTTTCCAATGGCAAAAACAAGCTTCTACACTCAGTGATAGCTTACAACAAGCAAATCTGCTGGAAAAGATGAACGAGTTGGAAATCGTACATACCACAGCAGAAAAACAACGTACCATTGATAAGCTAAATCTGGAGAAAATAGAAGCGGCTTTAGAAAACAGAGATAAAAATTTTAAAATAACCGTTCTGGCTGTTACCTTGGTGCTGCTTCTTATCATTTCCCTTTTGATTTACCGAAATTATAGCAAACAGCGAAAGTTAAATCAACAGATACAAATTAACCACGAACAACAGCTCTTACAGATTCAAAACGAACGCCGATTGGAAGCAAGCCAATCTATTCTGCAAGGAGAAGAGCAGGAACGACATCGCATTGCACAGGACTTGCACGATAGCATGGGCGGTATGTTGGCAAGTATCCGGATGCAATTATCAAAAGATTTGTTACCCTCAACTGAAAAACAGCATACCATTGTTCAGCAGTTGGATCAGGCAATCGTCGAAATGCGCAGAATATCACGTAATTTAATGCCGGAAACACTCAAAAATTTAGGCTTGGAAACTGCCCTACGTGAACTATGCGAAAGCATGGCAAATAAAAATCTAAAAGTGCAGTTTGAAGCATACAACCTAAGTCGCAGTATTCCGTTCGAAACAGAATTGGCTCTCTACCGTATTACCCAGGAATGCATCAGCAATACACTAAAGCATGCACATGCCACCTTGGTTATTGTACAGATCAGCCAGTACGGTAACAGACTTAATCTTACCATAGAAGACGATGGAAGAGGTTTCGAAAAAAGCAAGACGACGTATGGTCTCGGTATCAAAAACATCAAAAATCGGGTAAGTCTCATTAACGGTACACTGGAAATGGCGACATCGCAAGGAGAAGGCACGACCATAAATATAGAATGTTATGTTTAACAATAAGATAAAGCTGGCCATTGTAGACGATCATCCAATGATATTGGAGGGGTTGAAATCATTGTTACAGAACGAAGCTACGTTAGAGATTTTTACCTTTACGAAAGGTGAAGCTTTTTTGGATTTTATACGTGGAAATACCGTAGACTTGGTGCTATTGGATATTGTATTAAACGACGGGAGTGGTCTGAATTTTTGTAAAACGATTAAAAAAAATTGGCCCAAAACGGTCGTAATCGGCATCAGCAACCAAGCAGAAAGGAGTATTATCTTTCAATTTCTTCAAAACGGGGCTAACGGCTACATTCTTAAGAATGCCGACGCACAAGAAATTATCGATTGTATCCAAGATGCTTTAAACGGAAAAATTGCATTCAGTAAAGAGGCCCAGCAAATTATTCTAAGCCAACCTCATGATGCATTGGAAATACCCAAATTGACCAAAAGGGAAAAGCAGATATTAACAGCAATTTCATCTGGATACACCACCCCACAAATAGCGGAAATGCTTTTTGTAAGTCCGATGACAATCGAAACACATCGACGAAATCTTCTCCAAAAGTTCAAAGCAAAAAATATGATTGAATTGGTTCGTATCGCGATAGAATACAAACTACTTTAGGTATATTATCCTTTTCGGGTGTGCGTCGCAATAAACTCCTTAGGAGAAACTTTCATGACATGCAGAAACACCCTATTGAAATGAACGGCCGTATTAAATCCACATTGATATGCCGTTTCAGCGATACTCTCCACTTTATTATTGACGAGTAGCTGGCAGGCACTTTCAATACGTATTTCGTTGAGGAAAGAAACAAATGTTTTTTGGGTATGCTTCTTAAAAAATTTACAAAAAGCAGTTGGTGTTAGGTGGATGAGCGCCGAAACTTCTTCAATAGAAATATTTTTTTTGTAGTTTTCGAGCGCATATTTAATTACCGTGTTAATGCGCAGACCATCGGCATCGTGAAAATTCACTTTGCTCAAACCAGAATACATTGATATGAAATGATCTTGATGAGCCACCAAAGCTTTAAATATCTGAATAACCTTAATCAACTTCGATGGACCACCGTCTGTACCTAGAGGCAAAAACAATTCTTTTAGCGGTGTGGCAAACTGTTCCGGTAAGAGTTTACTGGCATCCAGGTTATAAAGAAGTGATTTGATTCCCTGCATCTCAGTCATGTCAAAAAACGGATGCAGTTTTTCCAACGAGAAAAAAAGATGAATGACGTGTATTTGGGAGGGTGTCGTAATACGTTCATCTTTAAAAAACATATGGGGGTCATTCGGTTTAATAAGAAATATCTGGTTTTCCAGACAAGGACGTATCAAGTTCCCCAACATAAAAGCACCTCCGCCCTCTGCTATATAGGTGATTTGGAATTCCCGATGCCGGTGGTAATACTCATAAAAATTGGTATCGGTGTTGTCCATGACGTAAAAAGCTTCGTCACCCCGTACAGGTACCGTAAATTCAATTGGTTTTCTATGCTCGGAAGTCTTCATAATGAGACAGCCCACGATTTAAATCGTGGGCTAAAAATAATTAACCTAAGAACGGATAACGGTAATCCGTTTCCGGATGGAATGTTTCCTTGATGGTACGTGGAGAAACCCAACGTAATAAGTTGATCATCGAACCCGCTTTGTCGTTTGTACCGGATCCTCTTGCACCGCCAAACGGTTGTTGACCAACTACTGCTCCAGTACATTTATCATTGATATAGAAATTACCCGCCGCATTCCGTAGCGCGTAAGTAGCTTCGTCAATCGCATAACGGCACTGTGAAATAATGGAGCCTGTCAACGCATAAATAGATGTCTTATCGACCAATTCCAACGTTTCTTCCCATTTTTCGTCTTCATAAACGTAAACCGTCAATACTGGGCCGAACAATTCCTCACTCATCGTCTCGTAATCTGCTTTTTTAGCCAAAATTACGGTAGGATGAATAAAATAACCTTTCGATTTGTCGTATTCACCACCGATGATAACTTCCGCATCAGCTGAGTTTTTTGCACGGTCTATATAAGATGTAATCTTATCAAATGCCTTTTCGTCAATAACAGCATTAATAAAATTGCTAAAATCTTCGGTTCCTCCGATTTTAAACGAATGTATATCTTTCTCCATACGTGTGCGAAGGTCATTCCACAACGATTGTGGAACGTAAGCGCGTGAAGCCGCAGAACATTTTTGTCCCTGAAATTCAAACGCACCGCGAACCAATGCCGTATTTAATACTTCAACATCGGCCGATGGGTGTGCTAAGATAAAATCTTTACCGCCTGTTTCCCCTACGATACGCGGATAGGTCTTATAACGGTGGATATTTTCCCCTATCGTTTTCCAGATATTCTGGAAGACACCCGTAGAACCAGTAAAGTGGATACCCGCAAAATCGGGATGTTTAAAGATAACATCACCGGCATCCGGACCAGAAACATATACTAAGTTGATCACGCCCTTCGGAAGTCCCGCTTCGATGAACACCTCCATAATTACGTTTGCAGAATAAATCTGGGTATTGGATGGTTTCCATACCACTACATTTCCCATCATTGCCACACAAGAAGGTAGGTTCCCGGCAATTGCCGTAAAGTTGAATGGTGTCAGCGCAAAAACAAATCCTTCCAACGGGCGTTGTTCCACCCTATTCCAAACGCCTTTTGCATTCGCAGGAGGTTGTTGGCTGTAGATTTCGGTCATATAGGCCACATTGAAACGCAAGAAATCCGCAAGCTCACAAGCAGAATCAATTTCAGCTTGGTAGGCATTTTTAGATTGCCCTAGCATCGTTGCTGCATTAATTTTGTAACGATATTTAGTAGAAATCAATTCTGCTGCTTTTAAAAAGATAGCGGCACGTTGTTCCCAAGGCAGGTTTTCCCATTTTTCTTTTGCAGCCAACGCAGCATCGATAGCTTCTTCCACATGGCTTTTTGTACCCTCATGGTAGTATCCCAAAACATGTTGATGGTCGTGTGGAGGTGTCAACTTTGCTTTATTTCCAGTGCGCACTTCTTTTCCTCCGATATACATCGGAACATCCACCTCCTGCGATCTCGCTTCTTTTATAGCTTCTTCTAATAAGGCTCTTTCCTTTGTACCAGGAGCATACGAATTAACGGGCTCATTAACTGGTGTAGGAACATTAAAAAATCCTTTTAACATAACTGTGCTCTTTTAAATTTGAGATAAAGTTACCCATTCTATATGACCACAAATTTACGGATTATGTTTTTATATAAACACATATTGCCTTATTAAAGATAAAAATAAAAAAATAAGGGAAAAATATGTTGTTAATATTTTATTTTAAGCACATTAAAAATTTTAGACCAAAGCCAAATCGGACCTATTGTGAGCAAGCGCCAAATAGCTGCCGGAGGAATCTCTGTAGGTTCTTTTTTTGCTTGAAAGACAGCCCCGATGATGCCGACAAGGGTAAGCACTGTACACACCAGCCATACCGCAGGCCCCCCATCGCGTTCCACATATTCCAACTGAACAATACAGAAACTCATCACCCCAATGGTAAAAAGCATAGCATACGATAGTGTGGGAGCCAGCCGCAAATACAGATAGATAATAATCGCGATATAAAAAGAGCCCCAATTCAAGAAAGTATCCATATTCATACGAACCAAGAAGCCAAGTTTAGGAAACGGAATCATCCAGATCAACCCCATCACACCAAAGAATGCTAAAGCAATAAATACAGCGTATGCGATTTTATTCCCCGTTGCAAATTTTTGATCCATTTCGTAGAAAATACGGTCTACCGGTCTCTCAAATGTTGGTATTCCAGGCGTCTTTTTCTGTTTCTTGTTCATGACCTCAAAGATACGGAATTTCTATTCCTTTCTTTTCCCATAAAAAGAAACATATAAAGCGAAGGTCACTTCCTATTCATCCAATAAAAAACCACAGGCAGCACCGTAAAACTTAAAAGCAGACAGATGAGCAGTCCTCCTACAATCATAATAGCAAGTGGTTTTTGAACCTCCGAGCCCATACCCGTCGACATGGCAGCCGGTAACAATCCCATCGAACCCATTAGTGCAATCATAACGACCGGACGTATCCGACTTTTGACGCCGGCATAAATGGCAGGTAACAGCTCCATTCGCTGACGGAGGTTATCTCGTATTACCCCAAGTAACACAATACCATCAATCGTAGCGACGCCAAATAAGATAATAAAACCGATACCTGCCGAGATACCAAAAATAGTACCCGTAGTCCATAATGAAACGAATCCGCCAATAAATGCAAACGCCAACGTCAACGAAGACACCAATGTGTCTTTAACATTTCCAAAGTTGAAATAGAGCAACAATAGTATCAATGCTAGGCTTACCGGAACAACCAGCGATAACTGTTTGGCTGCTCGCTCTTTGCTCTCAAACTCCCCTGCCCATTCCATATAATTTTCTTTAGGTAAAGACACTTCCCGCTCCACCACTTCTTTCGCTTCCGCAATCGTACTGCCCAAATCACGTCCGTCAATACTAAATCCAACGCCGATATAGCGACTATTCCCTTCACGGTAAATAAATGCAGCACCCGTTTCATAGCCGATTGTGGCGATTTCCTGTAATGGAATACCCCGTCCATTACTACTCGGAATTAGAATATTTTTGATCTTTTCGGGCGTATCGCGATAATGCTCGTCGAAGCGTAGCACAATATCAAATTGCCTATCTCCTTCATAAAATTTCGTGGCGGCCTGTCCACCAATCGTCATCGCCACTACCGCCTGTACATCGGCAGTAAACAATCCGTATTTTGCCATTTCCGAATCGTGGAGCTGAATGCGTAATTCCGGCAATCCGATATTTTTATAGACGTTAATATCCGTAATACCCTGTACTTTTCCTATAGCAGAAGCAACTTGATCAGCATAATCTTCCAAATCATACAAATCATCACCAAATATTTTGATGACCAACGAGCTTTTCACACCTGCGACAAATTCTTCTACATTATCTTGTATCGGCTGACTAAAACCAAAGTTAATACCGGGATAATGTGCGAGCTTCTCCCGCAACTCCTGTATAATATCATCCTTTTTCACATTCCGTCCCCACTGTTTCTCATCTTTCAATTGTACATTAAACTCAATGTTAAAGAAACCCGTAGGATCCGTTCCGTCGTTTGGCCGTCCGGTTTGGGTCAATATAAAATCAATCTCTTCACACCCCTCTTCCATGATCGCTTTCATTTCTTTCGCGAGTCTAGTAGATTCGCGGAGGTTGACGCTATTGGGCAATGTCGCTCGGATATAGATCGCACCCTCGTTTAGCTTAGGTAGAAATTCCGATCCGTAATGCAAAAATTTGAATAAACAAATTATTAAAATCCCCAGAAAAATACCAACGGTAGTCTTTTTATATCGAAAACTCGTTTTAAACAACCCGAAAATAGCTCGCTGAAAAAATCGGGTCACTACATTTTCACGCTCTTCTATATGTTTCGTGAACAACAGTTTACACATCGCCGGGACATAGGTCAAACTCAAAATCAATGACCCCAATAGGGCATACGCCAGCGTAAAAGCCAACGGTGTAAACATTTTCCCTTCTACCTTTTGAAAAGAAAAAATCGGAAGTAATGCGACAATCAGAATAACGAGGGCAAAAAAGATATAGGACGCCACACTTCCAGCGCTTTTTTTGATGACGCCCAGTTTACTCATCTTTGCGAAGCGCTCCGGACCAACACGGTGGGATAACCCCGCTAGTGCTACCAATACCGTCTCTACAATAACCAACGTCCCTTCTAACAGCAAGCCAAAATCCAATGACCCCATCGAAATCAAGTTTGCCGGTAATCCTTGAATTTTCAACATAATGATGGCAAACAGGAAAGACAAAGGGATAACGGAAGCTACGATAAAGGTTGACTTCCAGTTATACAGAAAAATAAAAACAATTAAAGAAACCAATAGAATACCTTCTATCAGGTTATGGGAGACGGTACGGACGGTATTATCGACCAAATGTGTACGATCGATTACCGGTTCGATCTGTACGCCTTCCGGTAATGTCCGCTGATTCAGCTCTTCGATTTTGGTTTTCAGATGCGTAATGACCTCCGATGGGTTCTCTCCTCGTAACATCACAACAATACCCTGTACCAGATCATCCTCATCCCCAAGTCCTACCCTTCCTAAACGTGGCTTATGGGAAATATCAACATCGGCTACATGTTTTATCAAAATCGGTGTCGAACCATTGAGTTTAATCGTAATATTACCAATATCTTCCAGCTTGTCCAGTAAACCTACGCCACGCACGACATAAGCTTGATCGCCCTGCTCTATAACGTCCCCTCCTACGTTGATATTCGATTTTGATACCGCTTCATACACATCCAAAGGCGATAAATCGTAATTTTTCAGTTCCGCAGGATGAATCTTGATCTCATAAATTTTCTCCTCTCCTCCAAAACTGACGATATCAGCAACCCCGGGGACACTGAGTAACTCCCGCTCGATAACCCAATCCTGTAAAGCCGTTATTTCTTTAATGGGCAGATCCCCTTTTATAACGTATCGAAAGATTTCTCCCGTCGCCCCAGA
>Ga0079224_100004291_pt1 | contig 18356 bp, 16 predicted proteins | sample Stecom2015_FD_80414 | JGI IMG/M metagenome (GOLD analysis project Ga0079224, IMG submission 80414) | Agricultural soil microbial communities from Utah to study Nitrogen management - Steer compost 2015 | ecosystem: Environmental > Terrestrial > Soil > Agricultural land | place: USA: Utah...
ACCGGCTGGAAAGTGGGCTATTGCTTAGCACCGAAGACGTTAACCGCTGAATTTCGGAAAGTCCACCAATTCGTCACCTTCAGTGTCATCACGCCCGTCCAATATGCTTTGGCAGATTTCTTGGCAAGACCAGATGCCTACCAGAGCCTTTCTGGCTTCTACCAAAAAAAGCGGGACACCTTTCTGGAATCCATTCGAGGCTCGAAGTTCAGCTATGAACCGGCGGAAGGGAGCTTTTTTCAGATTCTTTCCTATAAGAGCATCTCGGATGAAAACGACTTCGACTTGGCCGTCCGCCTGACGAAAGAAATAGGTGTGGCTTCCATTCCGGTGTCTGTTTTCTATCACCAAAAAAATGACCACAAGCTCCTAAGGTTCTGCTTTGCCAAGACGGATGAGGAGTTGCAGCGGGCTGGCGAAAGGCTCAGCAAGCTGTAAAAGGCTTATATCGAATCGAGCCCACGAATTGGAGGGCGTAATAAAAAATGAAACCTTCTGACATATAATAAGAAGGGCCATGTAGATATCCTGTATATTGCTTACTGAAGATCAATAAAAAAATTACCGCTTTAGGCAAACCGAATCATGACATTAACCTACTAAGGCCGTCCCTCGGCCTGAATCAATAAAACAAAAACAATGACAAACTCCAAGAAAAACACCCATAGCTTTAACTTTTCCCGACGTGATTTTATAAAAGGATCCAGTATCGTCTTAGGGGGAACCTTGGCTGGCGCGTCGCTGCCCTTGGCTTCGAAAGGAGCCCCTCCCGTGGACGATCGGCCGTTGAAAATTGCTCTAATTGGCTGCGGCGCCAGGGGAGCCGGAGCGGCTGTCAATGCCTTGCGGGCCGACAAAAACCTGAAACTCGTCGCTATGGCCGACGCCTTTCGCGACAAGCTGGACGACACCTATAATAACCTGACGAAAATAGCGGATATCAAAGAGGCTGTAGATGTTCCCGAGGAACACAAGTTCGTGGGCTTTGATGGTTATAAAGATGCCATCGCGTTGGCTGACGTCGTGTTGCTGGTAACCCCGCCTGCGTTCCGTCCATTGCATTTTGAAGCCGCCATTCAAGCCGACAAGCATGTTTTTATGGAGAAGCCCCTTGCCTCAGACGCACCCGGAGTTAGGCAGATCTTGAAAACGGGAGAATTGGCCCAGCAGAAAAACCTCAAAGTGCAAGTAGGACTGCAAAATCGCTACGATCCGGGTTTTATTGGAATGGTGGAGCGAATTAAAGACGGAGCCATTGGGAATATAGTGTCCGCCACGGATTACTACATGGTGGGTCCGGTCAAATTGGTAAAACGGGAGGAAGGCCAAACCGAAATGGAATACCAAATGCGGAATTGGAGGCATTTTAACTGGCTTTGGGCGGGCTCTCCAGCCGGCTTACAAATCCATAATACAGATATCGTCAATTGGGTAAAAGGTTCCTATCCTGTGAGGGCCCATGCCTTAGGAGGACGATCTGCGTTTAGCGGGCCAGATCATGGGGATATTTTTGATCACTTCTTTATCGAGTACGAATACGCGGATGGCACCAAGCTGAACAGTCAGATCAGGACGGTGTTGGGAACCTTTAACAAGGGAGGTGCTTATTTTCAGGGCACCAACGGCACCGCCAACGTCCGTGACGGCATTAAAGACCAGACAGGCAAAACGATATGGAGGCATCGGGGTGGAGACAGCGAAAATCCTTATCAGCTGGAGCATGACCAATTCTTCGCCGCCATCCGTCAAAATACCCCGATGAATGACACTGAATGGGGCGCTATGAGCACCATGACCACCATCCTCGGCAGGATGGCTGCCCATTCCGGACAATTGGTAGAATGGGACGATGCGCTGAACTCGGAACTAAGTATCTTACCTGCCTCTTTTTCATGGGATAGTCACCCGCCGGTAATGCCAGATAAGGACGGCAACTACCCGGTACCTGTCCCCGGAAAGTCTCCCGTATTATAAAAAGCACATGATGAAGTCAATTGTCGATCATTGCCTTGTTTTCATTGGGGCAGCCATAATTTGCACCGGATGTACCGTCAACGGCTCCCAAGACAAACATTTCAATAAAGATCAGCTTACTAACTCCTTTTCTGCTTATACCCAGGCAATTCCCGGATCAGACGTAAGCTTTGACATGGTTCCAATACCAGGTGGCCGTTTTCTAATGGGCAGTCCCCAGGACGATCCAGACCGAAAAGCGGATGAGGGGCCCATACATTCCGTGGAACTTAGTCCTTTTTGGATGGGAAAACACGAGATCACATGGGATGAATTTGAATTGTTTGTTTATCCCGAAATGTCTAAGGAAACCACATCACGGTTAGCCTCGGCGCAAATCGATGGAGTGACACAACCGACGCCACCCTTTGTGGACATGAGTTTTGGCATGGGCAAAAAAGGCTACCCTGCGGTGAACATGACGCACTACGCCGCCCTAAGCTATTGCAAGTGGCTTACTGCATTGACCGGCGACTTTTACCGACTTCCGACAGAAGCGGAGTGGGAATACGCCAGCCGGGCAGGAACAAACACCCCCTATTCTTTTGGGGATGACCCGGAGCTGCTGGATGAATATGCGTGGTATTTTGAAAACAGCGATGGTGCCTACCAAAAAGTCGGGACAAAAAAAGCGAACCCTTGGGGTCTACATGACATGCATGGCAATGTAGCCGAATGGACACTGGACGAATACCTGCCCGCCTATCAGGGGGAAGAAGGAGAAGTCCAAAAAGATCCTTGGATGAAACCCCGCAAACTTTACTCCCACGTGGTAAGGGGCGGGTCCTGGGATGATGATCCGGAAGACCTTCGGTCGGCGGCCAGGAGAGCATCACATCCCAATTGGAAGCAGCGGGATCCGCAAATTCCCAAGAGCAACTGGTGGATGACCGATGCTTCTTTTTTAGGATTCAGAGTCGTAAGGCCCCTTAACCGACCTTCAGCAGAAGAGATGGCTGCATATTTCAGCGAGCCTATACCTGATCTTTAACGCTTTAAAGGTTCGTTTATAGTGCCCATCGCGCCTAAAAAGCGAGGCACGTGCATGAAAAACAATATGAGCAGTAAGTTGAAAAAGAAAAGCCCCTACAAACGTAGGGGCTGATGGATGGGTTTATTGCTATTTGAATATGTACAGTATATGATTGTGTTTCAAGAGCTACAGGCTACTATTTTACCCGTTTCGGGAGCTAACTTTCCGTAATGGTGTTCAATTTAGCCAAGAAGCTGTTGTAATATTGTCGCCCAACTTGGACTGTATGCCCAGTTTTGAGTGTAATCTCTTTGGTGTTGAAATTCTCAATCTGCGCCAGCTGCACAATATAGGACTTTTGTACGCGTAAAAACAAATTGGAAGGAAGTTTTTCCTCCATATCCTTCATGGATTTTCTGATGGTATAATTCCGATGTCTGGTATAAATGGTCACCATATTGCCGTTGGCCTCCACATAATAGATATCCGTGTAATCTACTCGCTCGAAAGCATTGTCTGCTTTGATATAAACTGCATCGGTCACCAAATAGGGGCTTTCTGCGATGGGCCCAACAGCATCAGCAGCGATGGGTCTTGATCTTTGATTATAAAGCACAATCTCTACCATGGCATGGATGTCATTGGTATTGAAAGGTTTTACTATGAAGCCGGCGGGATGGGTTCTTTTTGCCCTTTCAATGATCTCGGGATCACTATAAGAAGTCACATACACTATGGGAGCATCAACCATTTGCTTGATAATCTCGCCCAGCTCAATGCCATCTTTGTCCCCTTTCAGCTTTATGTCCATAAAGACCATATCAGGTCGGCGCTTCTTAATCTCTTTGACAGCCTGGTTGGCGGAGTTGGCTATATCGATATTGACATAGCCCAAAAGCTCTAAAATCTCTTCTATATTTTCAGAAATACTTACATCGTCTTCCACAATTAGTATTCTCTCTTCTTTCATATCTATGTGAATTAAAATAAAACCCTTCCTGTCGTTAGGAGAAACTTCCCCATAGTTTCCCTTTCATGGGCGTTAAAACACGCTGAAACCCATTTAGTACCTAGATAATATCGTTGGGGGAAACATTTGACTCTAGTTACAAACATATTCTTTGAAAATCAATACATACTCCTAAAAAATTATATACTGAAACCGCAGGAAAAACTTTAATACAGATTTATACAGCAAAAATCACCTTACAAAACCAAGCATTTGAGGTCTTTGGGAATAGTGAAGCCCCATTTCTGATAGAGCTTCACTATAAAAACAGATTAAATAAGCTGGGTGCAACAACTAATCTATAGGCTCATCATGTCCTTGAACCTGGCAGCCTGACGCCTGCTGACTTCGATCCTCTCTCCTCCTTTAAGCGTTACGACCAGTCCACCGTTAAACCACGGCTCAATACCTTCTACCCAACTTAAATTTATAATATGCTTTCTGCTAGCCCTAAAAAAGGACTTTTCATCTAAGCGCTCATCCAATGCGTTCAATGACTTATGGATCATGGGCTTGAAATTGTCGAAATATACCTTGATATAGTTCCCGTCAGACTCGAAAAGCTTGACATTCGCCAATTTAACAAACCAGCATCGGTCACCGTCTTTCACAAACACCTGGTCATCTAGGGTCAGCTTTTTATTGGAAAACGAAGAGGTTCCTTCCTCTTCTTTGGGATCATCGCTCAACTTCTTCTGTAGCCGATTAAGCGCCTCGGTCAGTCGCTCAGGTTCTATGGGTTTAAGCAGATAATCCAACGCGTTAACCTGAAAAGCTTTAAGCGCATACTCGTCGTAAGCCGTGGTAAAGATCACATTAGGCACATGATCAAGTTCCTCAAGCAAATCAAACCCGGTCTTCTCCGGCATCTGTATATCCAAAAAAACCACGTTGGGATTCAAGCTACCTATTTTTTCTTTAGCATCTTCCACATTAATGGCTTCCCCCACAATCTCAACATTTTCATGTTGGGACAGTAGGTTGATTAATTCTTTTCTTGCAAGTCTTTCGTCATCTACTATTAATGCACGCATTACTCGGAGGTTTAATTAGTTTGATACTCTAAGGTAGCGGTTTGTTTTGGGATTTTAATTTCCGTTATCACAAATTCACTGTCGTAATTGAATATTTTGAAGGATGCCTTGTTGCCATAGATCAGTTTCAGCCGCTGTATGGTATTAGGAATTCCGTGTCCGCCCTCTTTATCTTCGGGGTCTTTGGGGTTCAGCTGGCCGCTGTTTTTGACCCTGATATGTAAGTCATCTGTTAATCCAACAGAACAACGGATCTCGATGGTTCCGCCTTTCATCAAGTTAGAAATACCGTGCTTGATTGCATTTTCAACAATGGTCTGCAACATCATGGGCGGAATCTTATATTCGTAAGCTTCTTCCTCTATGTCATAGACCACCCTGAGCCGCTCTTCAAACCTGATCGTCTCGAGATTCAGGTAGTTGAACACCGTATTGATTTCATCCGCAAAATCAATGGTCCTGTACTTGTCAATTACCAGGGAATAGCGAAGAATATTGGAGAGCTGGGTAATGGCTGACTTAGCCTTTTGAGGATCCTCATCCACCAGCGCCCTGACACTGTTCAGCGCATTAAAAATAAAGTGGGGATTCAGCTGGTTTCTCAAATGGTTTAGTTTGATCTCATTGATGGTGGCCTGATACCGGAGCGACGTGTTGTAGTTGTCCAAAAAGTAATACAGGAAATACATCATGGACCACAATGCATAGTAGAGAAAGCTGGTGAACAGGTTGATTAGTATGACCAAGGGCTGAAAGTCCTCGTACGTGTTTAGGGTATTGAAAACCCAATTGATCAATATCTGGGCGACGGTATTGAGAAAACTCAAGATCACAATACCGGCCAGGACATGGGCTACCAATTTGCTTAAGGGGAACGTCAGCCAACCCTGCCCTTTGATCACAAATCTGAAGCCATGGGTAGACAACAGGTAAAAGGCCGCCAATCCGAGATGGGCGCCTACCTGGAAAGAAGTGATCCCTCGGGCCAGGGAGACAAAAAATAGGTTCGTCAGCGCAAAGGCTGACCAGCCAATGATCTGCAATAGCCAATATAAACGCGCCTTATCCATTGTTCCACTTACATGCCATTCATCAAGCCAGCTCCATTTTAAGAAATCTTCCGGTATGGCTGTCAGGGTGCTTGGCCACTTTCTCGGGAGTACCTTGTACGATTATCTGTCCCCCTTTTTCTCCTCCTTCCGGTCCCATGTCCACAATGTAATCGGCTACCTTGATTACATCCAGGTTATGTTCGATAATCAATACAGAGTTGCCCTTCTCCACCAAGCGGTTGATCACTTCCAATAGATGTTCTATATCCTTAAAGTGCAAGCCAGTGGTGGGCTCGTCCAAGATGTAAAACGTCTTACCGGTATCCTTCTTGGATAATTCGGTAGCCAATTTAACTCTTTGTGCCTCTCCTCCGGAAAGCGTCGTGGCATGTTGCCCCAACGTGATATAACCTAGTCCCACATCATTGAGGGTCTGTATTTTTCGAAGGATTTTGGGCTGGTTTTCGAAATACTCCACCGCTTGCTCAACGGTCATATCGAGGACATCAGCGATGGATTTCCCTTTAAACCTCACCTCCAATGTCTCCCGATTGTACCGCTTCCCTTTACAGGTTTCGCAAGGGACATACACATCAGGTAAAAAGTCCATTTCCACCAGTTTCATTCCCGCGCCTTCGCAATCCTCACACCGGCCGCCTTTCACATTAAACGAAAAACGACCGGGTTTATAACCCCGTATTTTGGATTCCGGAAGCTCCGTGAAAAGCGCCCGGATGTCCGTAAAAACACCGGTATAGGTAGCTGGATTGGATCTTGGGGTTCGTCCGATAGGAGACTGGTCTACTTCAATTACTTTGTCCAGATGATTTAAACCTTCAATCTTGCCAAACGGCAGCGGCTCCCGCTTGGAGTTATAAAAATGCCTGTTGAGCAAGGGATACAATGTCTCGTGGATTAGCGAACTCTTGCCGCTGCCTGAAACCCCCGTAACGCAGACCATGCACCCCAAAGGGATCTCCAGATTCACGTCCTTAAGGTTATTTCCTTTGGCATGGGTTAATTTGAGTGAATGGCCATTGCCCTTATTTCGCTTTTTCGGCACTTCAATGGCCAATTCCCCGTTTAGATATTTTGCCGTCAGGCAGTTTTGTTTCAAAAACTCCGAAGGCGGGCCGCTAGCTACCACCTGGCCGCCGTGTCTTTCGGCACCTGGCCCCATATCGATGATGAAATCCGCCTCCAGCATCATGTCTTTATCATGCTCCACCACAATCACCGAATTGCCCAGGTCTCTCAAATCCTGCAGGGCCTTGATCAGCTTTACATTGTCCCGTTGATGCAAACCGATACTCGGCTCATCCAAGATGTACAATACACCTACGAGCTGGGTACCAATCTGGGTCGCCAGCCTGATCCTTTGGGCTTCTCCACCGGAAAGTGTCTTCAAGGGCCTGTTGAGCGACAAATAATCCAAACCTATATCCAGAAGAAAGCCAATCCGCTTTTTAATTTCCTTGATTACCTCCGATCCGATCTTCCTTTGCTTTTCTGTCAACTTGGATTCCACCTCACCGAACCACTCTCCCAGCCGGGTAATGTCCAACTGGGCCAACTCACCAATATGTCTCCCAGCTATCTTGAAGTGCAAGGCTTCTTTCTTTAATCTGTATCCCTCGCATTCAGAACAGACGCTAGAGGTAGTGTAGTCACTCACCCAACTTTGGATTTTCTCAGACCCTTCCTCCTGCTGTTTCTGGAGAAAGTTGACTATCCCTTCGAAGGTCGTGCTCCATTTTTTCCCAGGATACTTAACCGAATCCACCTCCACCTCCATCTTGTCGCCATAAAGCAGAACATCCAATACTGCTTTGTCAATGTTTTTGATTGGCGTCGCTAAGCTGATCTTGTAATGCTTAAGAATAGCTTCTATCTTCTTGAAAATCCAGATGTCCCGGTATTCTCCCAAGGGAGCGATTCCCCCACGGCTAATGCTGAGACTCGGGTCGGGAATGATGCTTTCTTGGGTGATCTCCTCGATGACACCTAAACCGTTACAAGTAGGACAAGCTCCATAGGGACTATTAAATGAAAACGAGTTGGGCGCAGGCTCATCATAGGACAGCCCGGTGATGGGGTCCATCAAGTATTTTGAAAAGTGGTGAAGGTTACCCTTTTCATCACTGAGCATAATGACGCCTTTGCCGTGTTGCAGGGCTGTTTTTAAGGATTGGGTAATCCGGTAGCGGTCTTCTTCCTCGGCTACAATCCGATCGATTACAATTTCAATATCATGGATTTTATAACGGTCTACCTGCATTTTTGGAACGACATCCAATATCTGCCCATCTACCCGCACTTTAGCAAAACCCATCTTTCGGATCTGCTCGAATAACTCCCGGTAATGTCCCTTCCGTCCTTTGACTACAGGCGCTAGTATCGACAACTTTTGTCCGAGGAAATTCTCAAAAAGCTGGTCAATGATCTGGTCTTCGGTCTGCCTGACCATCCTCTCGCCAGAGAGGTAAGAATAGGCCTCTCCGGCACGGGCAAACAACAGCCTCATAAAGTCATAAATCTCGGTCACTGTACCAACAGTAGACCTGGGATTTTTAGAAGTCGTTTTCTGCTCGATAGAGATGACCGGAGACAAGCCATTGATTTTGTCTACATCTGGTCGCTGCATCCCGCCTAGAAAGGAACGGGCATATGCAGAAAAGCTCTCCATGTACCGCCGTTGGCCCTCCGCATAAATGGTGTCAAAAGCCAAGGAGCTTTTGCCACTTCCGCTCAAGCCGGTAATGACCACAAGCTGGTTTCGGGGGATAAGAAGATCAATATTTTTAAGATTGTGTTCCCTGGCACCATAGATTTCGACATGGCTATTTAGGGGATGTGTATTTTCTGACATGAAAGGATGATTCCTTTTTTGGTTTAAATCAATTTACAAAAATACGGAATATTAATGGAAAACAGAACCGGTACCCAACGTAACTCCATGAGCTTGAAGCTTAAGTTTTATCTGCTTTACGCCTCAAATCCTCCTCATCGTCACCGGTGATGGTAGACTTCAGCCCACTCAAGACCAATTCCCACCAATATTTAAAAATAAACTTATGCTGATCTCTGGGATAGTAGACCACCCCCTTTTTCAGTTCTCCCTTCCTGTCTGGGTTTTGGGATTTTAAAATTAGCTTATTAGCGAGAAATGAACCTATGCGTTGAAATATATTTTGATCATGTCCGAAGTTTTTGTCCAAAATCTCTATTTCTACATTTTCATATCGGACAATCACTTCACCCGTACCTTCGATATCATCCGCTACGATATTGAAAAACAAGCTGTTCATCCGCCCATTCTTCAACGACACTTTTGTAGAAGGTTCGATGATCTTGTTTAGGCCTAACAAATCCATGGCGCCTACACTTCCTTTCATCAAAAATTTCCCGGTGGTATCATTTAGGAAGTAGCTTACTTCCAGGTTAATCTGGCCCTCTCCGATTAATTTACCTTTAGCCTTCAGTACCATTTTATCATCCTCAGCCAGCCGCTCTTGATCATTACTCATCCCGGTAATGGTGGCGTTGATGTCATCAAAAAATATCATACCTGAACGGGGCGCCCCTGACTCCGGCCGTTCTTCGTAAGACACATAGCCATTAACCACCTCCACCTCCTGGATATCCAATGGAATAGGTAACTGACGGAATACTTCATGAATCATCAGAGGACGCCTCTCCATGTCATCAGGCTTTCGTTTGTCCCTAAAAATGGTAAGCTTCATGTCGCCGATTTTAAGCTTTTCCGCATGCACCGCGCCGTTTCTGAAATACGAAAGAAAATCCAGCCCCTCTACCTGTAGGCTGCCCTCCTCAAGCTCAATCCAGTCGGTTTCATACTTGAACTCTCTCGCGTAAGAATAAGGTTCAAGCTTGTTCCGGATACGTATCTGGTTGATTTCGGCTTTTTTTTCGTTGGTATTAAAGGAAAAATCTCGCGCATAGACCGCATTTCGGAATTCATTGAGGTGGATAGCGGCCTCAGCTAAATAGCCTTCTACATTGGTTACTTGAAATAGTGCATCGGGATCGGCCAAGTCTTCCTTGGTCAATAAAAAATCATCACCAAAAACGAAAAGGTCTACAATGGAGAGCCGGGTAGAGTCCGTGTAGGTATCCCTGTTTTCGAAAGACAATTTGTTCACGCGGATCCTGTTCACCGCGATTTCCTCATAATCTTCCCCTCCTCTGTCTGTACGGGATTCCTTATTCAGTGTCAACGAGTCAATCGGCGGGGTGACGCTCTCTATGATTAGGTTTTCAATATAGGCGGAATCCAAACGGATAGAATTTTGGAAAAGAAAGCCCCTCCAGCTAAACCCGGTCAACCGCGCCTCATCAAAAGTCAAGTCGAATTTTATTTTGTCCTTTTGGTTAATTTCTTCGCCCGGAAAGATCCTTACCTCGGACAAATGCAAATAGGTGCCCCTATAGTCATAGTCAAAGCGGATATTGCCAAAGCTCACCTCATGCCCTCCAAAATCGTTGGTCCGCGTGATCATGTCGCTCACGATCTCCTCCGCATTGGCGTTGAGATAGACATTGACCAGCAACGGGACTCCTCTCATGACCAAAGGAACCAGCAGAACTACAAAAATGGCTGTCTTGATCCAAAAATTTCTCCTCATCAAATTCCTTCAATTATATTCACACTGGGGTAGATGATGAATAACAATCAAAGAATGACCCAAAAACTATACAGGCAGAATTATTTTGTAGGAGCCGCCCTTCCTAACACTCAGCTTGTTCGACCGCAACCAAGGATTATACACCTTCAACTCCTTATAATTGCTATTGTGCCTGATAGCCCAATCGGTGAGATTTTCTATGCTCTCCGTCACCACGAGGTCGCGCGTAATGGGCATGGTATAGAGATCATCCTTTTGAAGCTCAAAGCCATACTTTATCGGATCTTCAAAGATTTCCTTCATGGCTAGAATTCGAAAAATGTACCGGGAAGTCTCCTCATTCAATAAAAGACTATAAAAGTCCGTCATCTTCTGCTCGCTCTTACGGCGGCTAAGGCCTGCCATCCCCATGTTATAGCTTGCAGCTACATTCGTCCAGTTGCCGAATCTGGCATAGGCCTCCCTGAGGTATTTGCATGCTGCCTCGGTGGATTTCTCAAAGTGATACCGCTCGTCCACGTCCTTACTTACCTCCAATCCTTTTTCTTTAGCGGTGCTCTCCATAAACTGCCAGAAACCCCGTGCACCTGCGGGCGACACCACATTCATCAAGCCTGATTCTATCAAAGCGACATACTTAAAGTCGTCTGGAATGCCATATTGGGAAAGAATTTTCTCCATAGTGGGAAGAAATTTCCCCGCCCGCTTCATCAAAAGCACCGTGTTGGAGTGCCAATAGGCGTTGACATAAATCTCGCGCTCGAACCGCTCTAGGATGTCCGGTTGATCTAAAGGAACTGCCTCTCCTGCGAAAGTCAAAATCTCCGGAAGCTCAAAGATCTTCACCCCATGGGATAAAGCGGGAGCCTGCAGATAAGTCTGTTTGGAAGAAATGTAGCTGTCCTCCTGATCACCCGCATAGGGTTGGTCGTAAATGGAATAGAGGTAAAACAACCCTCCGAAAAGCAAAATGATGCTGCTGTAAATGGTGTATAGATGGGACTTCTGCAAGACTTAAAAGTTGGGCGACAACAAATATTTATTATAAAATTCGTCAATGACTTTAACAGCATCCTCTGCCGTGTCCACCACGGCCATGAGATCCATGTCTTCGAGGTGGATGTTTTTATGATCGTCAACCATGGTGGTTCTAATCCAGTCAAGTAAGCCTTTCCAGTAGGATTTGCCTACCAAAACAATGGGAAATCTACCGATTTTCTTAGTCTGGATCAAGGTTAATGCTTCGAAAAGCTCATCCATGGTCCCGAATCCCCCAGGAAGGACGACAAACCCCTGGGCATATTTAATAAACATGACCTTCCTGACGAAGAAATAATCAAAAGTAATCAGTTTGTCCTGATCAATATAGGTGTTGTTAAACTGCTCAAAAGGAAGGTGGATATTCAAACCTACCGATTTGCCATTTTCGGAATGGGCGCCCTTGTTGCCTGCCTCCATGATCCCAGGCCCCCCTCCAGTAATGACACCATAGCCATGTCTTACCAGCTTTGCGGCAATTTCCTCCGCCATTTTATAATAATGGTGATCCCTAGGGGTCCGCGCAGATCCAAATATCGATACACAAGGTCCGATTTTTGCCAACTTCTCAAACCCATCAACAAATTCTGACATGATTTTGAATATCGCCCAAGAATCGGCGCTCTTTATCTCGCTCCAGTCCTTTTCCTTAAATGCTTTTCTGATTCTCTCGTCTTCATTCTCTTGTATATGATTTGTGTTTTCCTTCATGCTACAACCGTTTATTTATAGTGCAATGACCATCCTTTGGCAGATCCCCCAGGATTAACTGCACCCACTTGGGTAAATTAATTTTTTTCCGAAACAGTTCATAAAAATTTTGCAGGATAAAAAAAATAAAATTCTATGCCGTAAATTTGCAACCATTATATCCCTATGAATTTACTAGAAAAGTCACTGAAAGTCAGAGAAGTATTTGACGAGCTTCAAGTCGAAACGGATCGCTTTATTTCCCAAAGTAAGGTTCGGTGCATCTCAGGATGTGGCCTCTGTTGTACCAATCCCCAAGTTTCAGCTTCTGTTACGGAGTTTTTGCCCTTAGCCTTTGACCTTTACTACAAGGGGAAGGTGGAAGAGTTCTTAACCCTCCTGGACACAGCGGGCGAAAACGGCTACTGCGTAATTTTAAAAAAGATGAGCGTTGATGCTGATGCGGGCCAATGTTCCGATTATCACAATAGAGGTCTCATTTGTAGGTTGTTTGCCAGTTCGGCCCGGAAGAACAAAACCGGAGATAAAGAACTGCTTATATGCAGGAAAATTAAAGAACACCAAAAAGACGCCTATGAAGCTGCAGCTGTATCCATCAACCAAGGAATGGATGTGCCTTTAAGTGCTGATTTCTACACCCGGCTATACAACATCGACTTCAATCTCACCCAAGAACAGCTTCCTATTAATTTGGCCATCCGTAAAGCCATTGAAGAGGTGCTGCGGCATTTTTGGTACATGGACGAGGGCACGGCGGTTTAGTGCCTAGGAAAGTTTTTTCAGCAAGGTTTTTGATGTAAATTGATCCATCTTTTCAGGTGAGTCATTTAAACGTTTGTCTATGTCTAACATTTCCGAAATAGTCAATACCATCAAAAAGCTCATAGACGTGAGGCTGGAGATGATCAAGGAAGAAATCCGGGTCCGGATTTCTTCTTTTATTGCAAGGATCGCTATCCTAGTGTTGATGGGGATTTTTGCGCTGTTCCTTCTGCTATTCATTAGTCTATCCCTTGCTTTTTACCTCAGTGAAGTTACCCGATCGCCTTTTTTAGGTTTTTTATATGTTGCCGGCATATACCTGGTTATATTGGTCATCTTGTATTTTGTCCGGAATTCATTGCAGCTGCAGGCAAGCCTCCGCAGCTCATTGAGTAGGTTTGTTTTTTTTGGAGAACAAAAGAAAAAAGAAGAACATGAATGAAGTCGATCTAAAAAGACGCGCGGAGGAATTGGAGCAGACCTTACAACTTCAATTGGCTCAGCTTAAGAAGGATTCTGAGACCTGGTTGAAAGTGGGCGGTGCGGCGTTGGCAGTAGCGGTTCTGACGATAACGATAACTAACAGAAGGCGAAACAAGAAACGCAAGATGAGTCGGCACCTGAAGCAGGCAGTACAGGAACCTGTTCACCAAATCGCAAAGAAAACCAGGAACTCCTCCTTCTTCCCGCCTATCAAGAAGCGCCTGTTTATGGCCTTGCTGTCTTTAGGGCAGGCTAAATTGATGGCGGAGTTAAAAAAGAGGCAACAAAAATGGAATGAAGGATAAACATCTGTCCACAAAGCTCCACAATCTTCGCGGGCGGGGTAAAAAAGCCTTGGCGTTGTTGATTGATCCTGATTCTGTAGCCGACGGATCCTATTTCACGGACTTGTTATACACCGTCCATTCCGCAGCAGTGGATTTCTTCTTTGTGGGAGGAAGTTTGGCGGGCCATGAGCAGTGCAGGCAATGTGTGGAAAGCATTAAATCCGAAATCCCACATATTCCGGTCATTCTATTTCCGGGAAATGCCATTCAAGTAGTAGACAATGCGGATGGTATCCTGTTTCTTTCTCTTATATCAGGGCGAAATCCGGAACTTTTGATCGGTCAACAGGTCGCTGCCGCCCCTTTTTTAGCCCAATCGTCGCTGGAAATACTTCCCACCGGTTATATGCTGGTTGACAGCGGTGAGCTGACAAGTGTGAACTATATGAGCCAAACGATCCCCCTGCCTCAGGACAAGCCTGGTCTAGCGGTCGCTACCGCCTTGGCAGGTAGTATGCTGGGCCTGAGCCATCTATTCCTTGATGCTGGTAGCGGGGCAAAGAGGCCAGTATCCCCCGAGATCATCTCAGCTGTAAAAAGTCACACCAGCTGCCCGCTCATCGTAGGAGGGGGCATCAATACTGCCGCTAAGGCAAAAACAGCATGGCAGGCCGGTGCCGATGTGGTGGTAATTGGGAACGGTGCCGAAAAAAACCCCAATTTGCTTATTGAGGTTTTAGCTGTCGCCCAAATGTATAATTTATCCCTGAACGTTAATTAGGGACTCCCTTCTTCTCATCTTGCCTGCAGGCAGGCCGTACATCATCTTGAACCTCCGACAGAAATAAGCAGTGTCTTTGTAACCCACCTCTTTTCCGATGTCACGGATGCTCTTTTTTGTTGTTCTCAACAGGTCCACGGCTGCTTCCATGCGCTGGTACTCAATATAATCTTGCGGGTTGATACCCGTGAGCATTTTGAAATACTGACCGACATAGTCCTCCGACACATTCGCTACTTTGGCCAGCACCTTATTAGATAGGTCACCGCCTATGCTCTTCTTAATGTAATTGAACATATCGATCAACCTTGGATCTTTGAAGTAAGTGCTATTGGTAGAAAGTTCCTCGACAAACAACCTGTTTTTCAAGATATGTCGGACGATTTCAACGACGAGCAGCTCAGTATGTATCTTGATCACCCTCTCCCGGCCGGGTACGTTTTGCTCTGCCTCCTTCACCGCGTCTTCAATGATGGAAGCAATACGGTCGTTGAAGCGGACAATAAAGGGCGGAAGACCCAACGAGTGGAAAAAATTCACTACATCAAACACTTTCGCTTCGAAGGTCAAAATTGTCACGCAGTCCTCTTCGGTATTTTTAATGTCCTTAAAGCTTACCGTTTGAAGGTATTTCTTTTTGTTCTCAATAAAGTTTTCATTGTTGGTTTCGTTTCTCTTGGAAACGGTTCCAAAACTAATTCGGCAAGGCCGGCCTGCGGGAATAAAAAGAATTTCGCCTTCGTTGACTGCTTCCTGGCCTTCATCAAAGCTGAGAGAACCATGATGCAAAAGTATAACCGTGTTTTCTACCTCCGTATAATCACTGATGGATACGGGACGCTCTACCTTGTAGTTGTTTCCTTTGTTAAACCGAACCCCTACCGATTCGATGACCTTATTGTAATATTCCATGATATCGGCTTAGTAAATTGTTTCTGTAAAAGTATAGTTTTTTTTCAAGCATATATAACAATAATAGACAATTCCACTCAAAAATCGAAATTAATGCGAAAAACTTGTACAGAACTGTAAAATCCCGATCTATTATTTTTTATCTTAAAAGAGTTCGGGATATAACTATTTTCTGAATTTCACTCGTCCCCTCGTAAATCTGGGTGATTTTAGCATCTCGCATCATCCTTTCCACATGATATTCCCGCACATAACCATAGCCTCCATGGATCTGAACAGCCTCAGTAGTAACATCCATGGCTACCTGCGAGGCATATAGCTTGGCCATGGCGCTGGCAGCTGTATAGGGTACACCCTGATCTTTAAGCCAGGCTGCTTTTAAGCACAACAAGCGGGCGGCTTCGATTTGCGTGGCCATATCCGCCAGTTTAAACTGTATGGCTTGGTGTTGGCTGATAGGCTTTCCAAATGTCTTCCGCTCCATAGCGTAAGCCAAAGAAAGATCATAAGCTCCAGATGCGATGCCTAAGGCTTGGGCAGCGATGCCGAGTCTTCCGCCATCCAGTATCTTCATGGCTAACGTAAAACCAAAGCCCTCTTCTCCTATGCGATTTTCTGCCGGAACTTCGACATCCGTAAACATAATTGAATGGGTATCAGAGCCCCTAATCCCAAGCTTATCCTCCTTTTTCCCAATAGTAAAGCCTTTCCAGCCTTTCTCTACAATAAAAGCAGAAATCCCTTTGTGACCTTTGGATACGTCGGTTTGTGCAAAAACCAAATAGTAACTGGCAGACTGCCCATTGGTTATCCAGTTTTTCGTACCATTGATAAAATAGCGGTCTCCCTTACGTATCGCTAGGGTTTTCTGTGAAGTGGCGTCGGACCCCGCTTCCGGTTCGGAGAGGCAAAACGCTCCGATCTTCTCCCCCCTAGCAAGCTCCTTCAGGTACTTTTCTTTTTGTCCTTCTGTGCCGAACTTCTCCAAGCCCCAGCACACCAAAGAATTGTTGACCGACATGCAAACTGCAGCGGAAGCATCTACCTTGGCAATCTCTTCCATTGCCGACACATAACAGATGCTGTCCATGCCTCCTCCGTCGTACTGGGGGTCGACCATCATGCCCATAAAACCCAAATGCCCCATCTGCTCTATCTCTTCCTGGGGAAATCGGGCATGAATGTCCCGCTCGATCACACCAGGAAGCAGGTAGATGCGTGCAAACTCTCTTGCTGCATCCTTTACCGCTTTTTGTTCATCAGTAAGATCAAAATTCATAACAGAAATGATCAGGTTAAAAATACTTTCTACTTACATATAAGAGCGTTTCCTACCGTCTACTGGTGCTGTAGCGAGCGGAAAGTGGATGCGTTCCAAGAACTTAGATGCTTATTGCCGGGGAAAGATAAAAAAAAAGGGACAATATATGTCCCTTTAAAAAGATTTTTTTTGTATTCAAACCCTTTTTTTCTGTATTCGAAAGATTAGTCTCGGTTGCCGAAGAATATAAATGCGTAATATGCTAAGGTTGCCAAGGAAGCCAAAGCGGCAACTACATAGGTCATAGCAGCCCATTTCAAAGCGTCTTTAGACATTCCATACTCGCTTGGTGTAACGATGTTTCTCTGCTGAACCCAGGCTAAAGCCCTTCTACTCGCATCGAATTCAACGGGTAGCGTTACGAAGGAGAACAAAGTCAGGATCGCATAAGATCCCACGATAATCGCACCAACGGCTTCATAAGGGAGGCCAAACAAGGCAATCCCGCCAAATAATGCAGCGATCAATACAATATTTAGAATTTTACCGCTGGCATTCTGAATCGGAACGAGAGCAGAGCGTAGGGAAAGCCAGGCATAAGAGGTAGCATGCTGAATGGCGTGTCCACATTCGTGGGCAGCTACCGCAGTAGCAGCCGCATTCCTGCCATAATACACCTCCGGACTCAGATTCACTGTTTTGTCCATTGGGTTATAGTGGTCACTCAACTGCCCTTCCACACAATTCACCCTCACATTGCTAATGTTATGGTCCGCAAGCATCAACTCCGCCACTTCCTTTCCGGATAGATTCGCCTGAAGTGATATTTGGGAATAAGCCTTGAATTTACTCTTCAGCTTACTGCTAACAATGTATCCTAGAATACCAAAACCAACTACAATTAAGATTAAGATCATGTTTTTATTTTACTGTTTATTTAACCATTGAATTTAACGAACAGATTTTGTGTAAGGTTCTTCTTTCGTTTGAATTTTCAAAAATACGATTATGCTCAAAATACCCAAGACGATAACTGTTAACATTTGCGTACCATGGATGATTACGGCAAAAATCTTCCCTTCCTCTTCTTCCAATCCATAAAATAAAAGAATATAAGCCACCAAAGCATGAAATGTGCCGATGCCTCCCTGTACCGGAGCGATCATACCAATACTCCCCATCACCATCACCATCAATACCGAGGAAGCAGTGAGGCTGTCTGTACTGGGCAGCGCCTTGGTAACCCAGTACATCATTATAAAGTAGATCATCCAAATCATAGCCGAGGAACACCAAAAACCCCACTGGTTTTTTAGATATCCCACACTTCGGAGACCTTTTAAAAAATCGCGTATAAAATGGCGGACCTTTTTGACGGGTCCCCTATCCCTATA
>Ga0079224_100004292_pt1 | contig 18354 bp, 14 predicted proteins | sample Stecom2015_FD_80414 | JGI IMG/M metagenome (GOLD analysis project Ga0079224, IMG submission 80414) | Agricultural soil microbial communities from Utah to study Nitrogen management - Steer compost 2015 | ecosystem: Environmental > Terrestrial > Soil > Agricultural land | place: USA: Utah...
CGCCGCGATCCGCGAGCGCCACGCTGCGCAGGCCCTGGTCCCGCGTTGCCCGCATCGCGGCGGCCGGCTGGATCGTCGCGCCCAGGCCGGCGGCGACCGCCTCCATGAGCAGCGCGAGCCCATCCACCTCGATGGCGATGCGGGGCTCGATCCGGGCGCGCGCGAAGGCGGCGTCGAGCACCCGGCGCAGCCCGTGCGGCCCGCTCGGCAGCACCAGGGGCAGATCGCGCAGTGAGGCCAGCCGCACGCGCGCCCCGCCGGGCATGCCGGGCAGGTCGGCGCGGCCGATCAGCTCGAGCCGCTCGTCCACCAGCGGCATCAGGCTCAGGCGCTGCGGATTGCCGGTCTCGAAGAGGATCGCGAGGTCGAGCTGGCGGGCATTGAGCATGGTGGCGAGGTGGCCCGAGAGGCTCTCCACGAGGTGCAGCCGCACCTCCGGATAGCGCCTGCGCATCTCGTCCACCAGCGGCAGGCCGATGACCGATGCGGTGGACGGGGCGAGTCCCACGCTGACGCGCCCCGACAGCCGGCGCTGGCGCGCCGCGCGGGCGGCATCCTCGGCATGGCGCAGCGCGAGCTGCGCGTGCTGCAGGAAGGCGAGTCCGGCATCGGTCGGCGTCACGCCGCGCGGGCTGCGCTGCAGCAGGCGGGTGGCGAGCTCTCCCTCGAGCCGGCTGATGCCCTGGGACAGCGCGGACGGCACGACGCCGAGCTCGACCGCCGCCCGGTTCATGCTGCCGAATTCCACGACGGTCACGAAGAAACGCAGCTGGCGCAGTTCCATGGGCGAAGTATGGCCGAGCCTGCGAACGCCTGCGCCGGCCGGGGCCGGGCAGTCCCGCGGGGCGGCTCGCCCGGATCAGGCGGCCAGCGGGCTGGCGGGCGGGTCGGGGTCGTTGGCCGACTCGGCGATCTGCCAGTCGGCGAGCGGCGGCAGGCCATGGCGGACGCGGGCGCGCACGCACTGGTCGTCGCCCGGCGCGACCGCCCGGCAGCAGCTCGGATGGCGGCCATGGATGGAGCAGCGCGCGTCCACGCCGGGCGTGCCGGCGAGTGCGATGCAGCGCGGGGACCTCGAGGACGTTCCCCGCATCGCGACCTCGTGACGGCGCAGCGGCTCGGTCAGCTCGTGCGGAACCCAGCCGTGCTCGTGCAGGGTCGTCTCGGACCAGTGGAAGGACACCCGGTAGCTGGCGCAGCACACGCCACAGCCGATGCAGGCATTCGCCATGATGGGTTCGGTTCTGGACGGGGGTCGTTGCGACGGGCCCGTGCGGGCCGGACGAACCGCGCCGCGAACGCGGCGCGGCCGCCAATATACCGCCATGGGTGGCCGCCGAAAACGGTCGATGCAGCGCCGCGACGGTTTACATACAATCGACCGGAGAGCCGGCGCGATCACCGCGGTGGCCGGCGGACTGTCGCGACGGGCGCGGGCCGCAACCCAGATCAACCAGGAGACGTCATGAAGAATCTGTTCGACCTCGGCGGCAAGGTGGCCATCGTCACCGGATCGAGCCGCGGCATCGGCCGGGCGATCGCCGAGCACCTCGCGGCCCACGGCGCGCGCGTGGTCATCTCCAGCCGCAAGATCGAACCCTGCGAGGAGGTCGCGAAGGGGATCCGCGATCGTGGCGGCCAGGCGATCGCCATCGCCGCGAACATCTCGCGAAAGGAGGACCTGCAGGCGATGGTCGACCGGACCCGCAAGGAGTTCGGCCCCATCGACATCCTCGTGTGCAATGCCGCCTCGAATCCCTACTTCGGACCGAGCGAGGGCATGAGCGACGAGGTCTTCGACAAGGTCATGCGCAACAACGTGCTCAGCAACCACTGGCTGTGCCAGATGGTTCGCCCCGACATGAAGGCGGCCGGAGGCGGCTCCATCATCATCGTCTCGTCGATCGGCGGCCTGAAGGGCTCGACCGAGATCGGACTGTACTGCATCTCCAAGGCGGCCGACATGCAGCTCGCCCGCAACCTGTGCGCCGAATGGGGCCCCGAGAACATCCGTGTGAACTGCATCGCGCCCGGCCTCATCAAGACCGACTTCGCCCGGGCGCTGTACGAGGACCCCAAGCGGCGCGCCGCCGCCGAGGCCGCGTATCCGCTGCGCCGGCTCGGCGAGCCCGAGGACATCGCCGGCATCGCGGTGATGCTGGCGGGGCCCGCGGGCGCGTTCATCTCGGGCCAGACCATCGTGGTCGACGGCGGGGTCACCGCCGCCGGACGCTGATCCGCCCGTCGATCCTCACGAGGAGACCATCATGGCTGAAGCATTCATCGTTGCCGCCGCGCGCACCGCCGGGGGCCGCAGGGGCGGGCGGCTCGCGGGCTGGCATCCGGCCGATCTCGCAGCCCAGGTCCTCGATGCGCTCGTCGATCGCAGTGGCGCCGACCCCGCGCTGATCGACGACGTGATCATGGGCTGCGTGGGACAGGCGGGCGAGCAGTCCACCAACATCGCACGCAATGCCGTGCTCGCGTCGAAGCTGCCGGAATCCGTGCCGGCGACCTCGGTCGATCGCCAGTGCGGCTCCTCGCAGCAGGCGCTGCACTTCGCCGCGCAGGCGGTCATGTCCGGTACCCAGGACATCGTCATCGCGGCGGGCGTCGAGAGCATGACGCGCGTGCCCATGGGCCTGCCGGGCAGCCTGCCGGCGCAGAACGGCTACGGCACCTACATGAGCCCGGAGATCCAGTCGCGCTATCCCGGCCCGCCGTTCAGCCAGTTCACCGGCGCCGAGATGATGGCGAAGAAGTACGGGATCGAGAAGGACGAGCTCGACCGGTACGCTCTGCGCAGCCACCAGCTCGCGCGCCAGGCGACCGAGTCGGGCGCCTTCCGGGACGAGATCGTCCCGGTGCCCGTCCGGCTGGCCGACGGCACGCCCACCGACGAGATGCATGTCGTCGACGAGGGAATCCGGTTCGATGCCTCGCTGGAGGGCATCGCCGGCGTCAAGCTGCTCGCCGAAGGGGGGCGGATCACGGCGGCCACCGCGAGCCAGATCTGCGACGGCGCCGCGGGCGTGCTGGTCGTGAACGAGCGCGGCCTCAGGCAGCTCGGTCTCGAGCCGATGGCCCGCATCCACCACATGAGCGTGCTCGGGCACGATCCGGTGATCATGCTCGAGGCGCCCATCCCGGCAACCGAGCGCGCGCTCGCCAGGGCCGGCATGAAGCTCGAGGACATCGACCTCTACGAGGTCAACGAGGCCTTCGCGTCCGTGCCGCTCGCCTGGGTGAAGAGCCTCGGCGCCGACATGGACCGGCTCAACGTCAACGGCGGGGCGATCGCGCTCGGCCACCCGCTCGGCGGCTCCGGCGCCAAGCTCATGACCACGCTCGTCCATGCGCTGCGCAACCGTGGCAAGCGCTACGGCCTGCAGACCATGTGCGAGGGCGGGGGCATGGCCAACGTCACGATCGTCGAACGCCTCGCCTGAAGGAGGCCAGGATGGCCAATGTCGTCCCGCTGCCCGAACCGCCGCTGGCGGAGGTGCACGGAACCCGGGATCGCTTCCCGGTGCGGCGCGTGTATTGCGTGGGCCGCAACTATGCGGCCCACGCCCGCGAGATGGGATTCGATCCGGATCGCGACCCGCCGTTCTTCTTCTGCAAGCCGGCCGACGCGGTGGTTTCCGTTCCCGAGGGCACCATCGCGCCGATCCCGTACCCGCAGAAGACGAGCAACTACCACCACGAGGTCGAGCTGGTCGTGGCGATCGGGCGCGAGGGCGCCAACATCCCGGTGGAGAAGGCCCTCGACCATGTCTGGGGCTACGCCGTGGGGCTCGACATGACGCGCCGCGACCTGCAGTTCGCCATGCGCGACAAGGGGCGGCCATGGGAGCTCGGCAAGGCCTTCGACGCCTCCGCGCCGATGGGAGCGCTCGTCGCGGCGGGCGAGGTGCCCGACATCGCGCGCGCCGCGATATGGCTCGACGTCGACGGCGAGCGCCGGCAGTCTAGCTCCATCGACCATCTCATCTGGTCGATCCCGGAGACGATCGCCTACCTGTCGGAGTATTTCCACCTGGTGCCCGGCGACCTGATCTTCACCGGAACGCCGGAGGGAGTCGGGCCGGTCGAGCGGGGGGCGATACTGCATGCCCATGTCGACGGCCTGCCGGACCTGAAGATCCGCATCGTCTGAGGGGAAGAGGGGGAGAGGATGGAGGAGATCATGCAGGCGCCGCCGGACCGGCCGCATTTCAGGTCCTGGCCCTCGCGCGTGCCGCACGGCATACCGCCGGCGCAGACCACCCTCTGGGACAACCTGGCCATCACGGCGAAGCGCTATCCGGATCGCGACGCCTACATCTTCCTCGGTGGCCGCATCACGTGGTCCGGGGTCCGCGATGCGGCCGAGACGCTGGCGGGCTGGCTGGTCGAGGCGGCCGGCGTATCGCCGGGCGACCGGGTGCTGCTCTGCATGCAGAACTCGCCCCAGTACGTCATCGCGTTCTACGCGATCCTGCGGGCGCGGGGGGTGGTCGTGCCGGTCAATCCCATGACGCGTGCCGACGAGCTGCCGCACTACATCGAGGATCCCGAGGCGCGCGTGGCCATCGTCGCCGCCGACCTGTTGCCCGAGTTCGAAAAGGCGCAGGCGGGCCTGCCGGCCGGGTCCCGGCTCTCGAGGGCGCTGGTCGTGCGCTACCTCGACCATGCCGACCTCGGTGCGCTGGCGCCGGAAGAGCGACCCCCGGAGGCCTGGCGTCCCTGGCTGGAGGCCGACCCGGTCCTGCCGGACTGGGCGAGCCCCTGGGGTGATGCGATGCGCGCCGGCCACCGGCCGCCGCCCTATGCGGGCGAGCCGGACGACCTGGTGGCGCTGTGCTACACGTCGGGCACGACCGGCAAGCCGAAGGGCTGCATGCATTCGCACCGGACGATCGGGCACAACGTCGTCGCGAGCCCCCTGTGGGCGAACACCAGCGCGGCCGACGTGACGCTCGGCGTGGTGCCGATGTTCCACATCACGGGGATGGTGTTCTACGCGCACGTGCCGGCCTACCTCGGCTGCACGGTGGTGCTGATGCCGCGCTGGGACCGCGAGCTCGCCGGACTGCTGATCTCGCGCCATCGCGTGACGGCATGGACGAACATCCCGACGATGATCATCGACCTGCTGGCGAGCCCGAACTTCGCGAAGTTCGACCTGTCGAGCCTGCGCTCGATCAGCGGTGGCGGGGCGGCGATGCCGGCGGCCATCGCCGAGCGCCTCAAGGCGCAGTACGGGCTCGACTATGCGGAAGGCTACGGCCTCACCGAGACGGCCGCTCCCTCGCACTCCAATCCCCCGGACGCGCCCAAGCTGCAGTGCCTCGGCATCCCGTACATCGGGGTGGACGCGAGGGTCATCGACCCGGAGACGCTCGCCGAGGTGCCCACGGGCGAGCAGGGCGAGATCATCGTGCGGGGACCCCAGGTCTTCCTCGGCTACTGGCGGCGGCCGGCCGAAACCGAGGCGGCGTTCGTCCAGTTCGAGGGCAGGCGGTACTTCCGTACCGGCGACCTCGGGCGCATGGACGAGGACGGCTACTTCTTCATCACCGACCGCCTGAAGCGCATGATCAACGCCTCCGGCTTCAAGGTGTGGCCCGCCGAGGTCGAGGCGATGTTCTACAAGCATCCCGACGTCCAGGAAGCCTGCATCATTGCCACCCGGGACGCCTACCGCGGCGAGTCGGTGAAGCTGGTAGTGGTGCTGCGTCCGCAGGCCGTCGGGCGCGTCCGGGCGGAGGACCTGATCGCCTGGGCGCGCGAGCACATGGCGGCATACAAGGTGCCGCGCGAGGTCGCCTTCGTCGATACGCTGCCCAAGTCGGGCTCGGGGAAGGTCCTGTGGCGCGTCCTGCAGGCCCGGGAGGACGAGGCGCGCGGCGCGGCGACCTGAGCCGCGCCGGGGCGGGCGCCGCGGACGGCCTCAGGCCGCCGGCGGCGCTTCCCCGGCGAGCGGCTCGAGGCATGCCCACTTGGCCAGCATCGCATCCACTTCGGCGAGCGCCGGCGACGCGAGCCTGCGCTCGCGCAGGCGTGCAAGCGAGCGGGCATGGTACTTCTGCGGCGCCTGGGTCCACGGCCCGTCCGCGAGCCGGACCGTGAACTCCTCCCGGCCGGCCGCGATCGCCGCCGCGTTGGCGAGCGACCAGGGCAGGAACCGGGCGGCGACCTCGTCGCGCAACAGCGGCCCGAGCGTCGGCTCCAGGCTCGCCCAGGCCTCGAACGGGCCTTCGGCGCGGGGCCATTCCATGCGCGCGATCCAGCCCAGGACCCCGGGCGTGCGGTTCGCGATGATGCCGTACCCGGTCGGGTCGGTGAAGGCGGTGCGCACCTGGGCCCAGAGGCCGAAGTCGGCGAACGCGGGCCGGCCGCCGAAGAGGTAGGGACGCGCGGCGAGGTGTCGCTCCAGCAGGCGCAGGGCATCGACGAACGACGCCTCGATGATCGGGGCGGTGCCGGCATTGGATCCCACGAATCCCACGCGCCCGACCATGCGTTCACGCACCTGCGTCGTGATGGCGCGGTGCCGCTCCTCGCCGGAATCCGGCTCGAGGGTGCGCGCGATCCGGGTGGCACCGGCAAGCTGGTCCACCTCGCGCGCCCAGCGCAGGTGGAACATCCACTTGTTGCCCCATTCGTCACCGTATTCCTCGAGGAGCGCAGACGCGAAGGCGGCGACGGGATCCGCGGGATGGATCGACGGCTCCGGGTGGCGCGCCTCGACCGCCTCGATGATCGGCGTGCTGTCCTGCGCCGGCACGCCGTCGGGATCGACGACGAGCGGGATCAGCGGCAGCTTGGCGAGCGAACTGAACTCCGCCATGCGCTCGCCGGTGCGCACGATCCATTCGTGCGGCAGGCCCTTGTACCGGAAGTAGGCCCGGACCTTCACCGAGTACGGGGACATCTCCGCCCCGTAGATGCGCCAGGCGCCGCTCATGACGCCCTCGGCGCGAGCCGCTGCATGTCCGTCACGGTGAGCCACAGGCCACCCTCGGCGACGACCGCCGCGCCGAGCCGCTCCGCGCAGCGCATCGGCCCGCCGGTGCAGGCCTCGAGGTCGTCGCGCCAGCGCAGCAGGTCGAGCGTGTGATGGTGCAGGCCGTATTCGATCGTGAACCCGATCGCGCCGTGCACCTGGTGGCAGTTCTCGTGCACCGAGCGGATCGCGTCGCACACGACCACGGTCGCGGCATCGATCGCGGCGCTGCTCCGGTCGCTGTCGATGCCCTCCTCGATCACGCAGGCGATCGCAAAGTTCGTCGCGCTTTCGGCGGCCGCGACCAGCTCGGCCGTGACCGCGAGCGAGTGCTGGATCGCCTGGAACCGGGCGAGCGCCTGGCCGAACTGCTTGCGATCGCCCACGTAGCGGATGCTCATCTCGAGCGCCGCCTGCATCGCGCCGCCCGCCTGGATGCAGCGCGCCAGCGCCATGGCGCGCCGCCGGCGGCCCTCGGTGGCGCCGGCCGAGGCCGCGTCGTCGGGCTCGCCGCCCAGGGCATTGGCCAGCAGCTCGTCGGCCATGTCGATCGGCGCGCCATGGCGTGCCTGCGCCCGCAGGATCGCGGCGGCGGCCGGCCAGTCGCCGCCGGCATCGAGTCCACCCAGGGCCTCGCAGAACCCGGCCTCGGCGACGGCGGTGCGCAGCGCCTCCGCGGGCTCGCCCCGGTCGGCGGCCAGGCGCGCCTCGGGGCCGAGCTTGCCGAAGAGGCGCTCGGCGGCCTCGGCGACCATGGGGTCGTACAGGGTGAGCGGGATCGCGGGATTGTTCGTGCTCATCGTGTCGTCTCCATCAACGCAGGCCGAGCCCGCGCGCCACTATGCCGCGAAGGATCTCCCGCGTGCCGCCGCGCAGCATCCAGGACGGCGAATAGATCGTGCATTCGGCGAGCGCCTCGTCGAACTCGGTGTCGATCGCCGGAAGCGCCGGCTGCAGGTTGCGGGCGACCTCGATCAGCTCGCGCTCGTAGGCATTGCCGAGGTCCTTGATCAGCGCCGCTTCGAGGTTCGGCATCTCGCCGTTGTGAAGCATCGCCGCCACCGCCAGCGACATCCCGCGCAGCGCGCACAGGCGGGCGGCAAGCCTGCCGATGGCTTCGAGCACTCGCGGCTCGGGGCTCTTGCCGGCCGCGCCCACCAGCGCCTCCGCGAGGCGAATGCTGCTCAGGTAGCGCTCCGGGCCGCTGCGCTCGTAGGCGAGCTCGCTGGTCACCTGCGTCCAGCCGTTGCCCGGCTGTCCCACGAGGGCGTCGTCGGGGACGAAGGCCTCGTCGAAGGTGAGCTCGTTGAGCTCGTGCGTGCCGGCCATGTTGACGATCGGGCGTATGGTCAGTCCCTTCGTGTTCTTCAGGTCCACGATGAACTGGCTCAGGCCCGCATGGCGCGACTCCTCGCGCTCGCCGGTGCGCACGAGGGTGATGGCGTAGTGGTTCTCGTGGGCGAAGGTCGTCCAGACCTTGCGACCGGTGATGAGCCAGCCGCCGTCCACCTTGACCGCCCGCGTTCGCACCGACGCGAGGTCGGACCCCGAGTCCGGCTCGCTCATGCCGATCGAGAAGAAGCACCGGCCGGCCGCGATCTCGGGCAGGTACTTGCGGCGCTGCTCCTCCGAGCCGAAGCGCAGGATGAGGGGACCGCTCTGGCGGTCGGCGATCCAGTGCGCCGCCACGGGCGCGTTCGCCGCGAGCAGTTCCTCGGTGACGACGAGCCGCTCGAGCATGCTGCGCTCACCGCCGCCATAGGCCCTGGGCCACGTCATGCCGATCCAGCCGCGCTCGCCGAGCCTTCGCGAGAAATCGGGATCGTAGTGGGTCGCGAAGTCGCCCCGGCGCTGCCAGCGGCCTTCGGCGCGCTCCTTCGCAATGAACTCGCGGACCTCGGCGCGCAGGTCCTCGGCGCCGTCGGGCGGCCGGAAGTAGGGAAAGTCGAACTGCATGTGCGGCTGTCTCCTGCCTGTCATCGGGTCCCGGGTCCGGCGGCGGCCCGGGCGTACCGCGCATTCTAAGCGCTCGCGCGGCCGCCCCGCGCGGTGGCGCGGGCGCGCCGCTCCCGGCACGCGACCCGGAGGCGCGGGCGCTGGAATTGCTGACAATGGTCAACACGCGCGCGCCCTTGCTGGGGATAATGGAACGAGCCGGCCGGCGAGGGCAGGAACAGCGGGCAGGGCTGTACCCACAAGCGACCAGGAGGAAGTGCCATGTTCAAGAAGATTCTCGTACCGACCGACGGTTCGGAGCTCTCCGGCAAGGCGGTCGACGGCGCGATCGACCTCGCGAAGATCCACGGCGCCAGCATCGTGGCGATGAACGTGCAGCCGCCGTTTCGCGTGCCGCCCATCGCCGAGATGCCGTCGGCCCAGTTCTTCTCCGAGGACAAGTACGAGGAAACGATCCGCGCCTATGCGGCGGAGATCCTGTCGGACGTGGAGAACCGCGCCAAGGCCGCGGGCGTGCCGTGCGAGGTGGCCACCGCGGTCTACGACCAGCCTTGGCAGGCGATCATCGACATGGCCGAACGCAAGGAGTGCGACCTGATCTTCATGGCCTCGCATGGACGCCGCGGAGTGGCCGGCCTGCTGCTCGGCAGCGAGACGCAGAAGGTGCTCACCCACTGCAAGATCCCGGTCCTCGTCTATCGTTGACAGCCCTTCGACGCGCCACGCGCCGCTAGGGGGCCAGGCGGTCGCGGATCCAGCGGCCGGATTCGTCGAGGCGATAGCGGATCCGGTCGTGCAGGCGCGAGGCGCGTCCCTGCCAGAACTCGAAACGGTCGGGCTTCAGGCGGTAGCCGCCCCAGTGGGGCGGCCGCGGCGGATTGAGGCCGAACTTCATGCCGAACTCGGCGGCGCGCGCCACCAGCACGGCGCGCGAGGCGATCGGTTCGCTCTGTTCCGAGGCCCACGCGCCGATGCGCGCCGCGAGCGGACGGCTTGCGAAGTACGCGTCCGCGGCCTCGGGCTCCGACTTCTCGACGAGGCCCTCGATGCGCAGGACCCGCTCCAGGGCGACCCAGTGGAACTGGATCGCCGCGTGCGGATTCGCCGCGAGTTCGCGGCCCTTGCGGCTGTTGTAGTTGGTGTACCAGACGAGGCCCCGCTCGTCGGCGTCCTTCAGCAGGACGACGCGGGTCGAGGGCCGGCCGTCGGGGCTCACGGTCGCCAGCGTCATCGCCGTGGGTTCCGGCACGCGATCGCGCTGCGCGATGGCCTCCTCCAGCCAGGCGCGAAAGAGCGGCCAGGGCGAGTCCGCGAGATCGGACTCGTCGAGTGCCCCGGCCTCGTATTCCTTGCGGATCTTCGACAGTTCCTCGCTCATGGGCGCTTCCCGCGATAGGGCTTGTGGACCTCGCATGCCGGGCTGCGGGCACAGGCCTGCATCATTCGATCCACCGCGGCCCGCACGGCCTGGTCGAGCGCCCGGCGCTCGTCGGCCTCGGTGATGCCGGCGCGCTCCAGCGGGACGCTCGCGGACCAGCGCATCAGTGGCAGCAGCGTGAGGTCGGCGCCCTCGTGTTCCACCCGTTCCGCGACGCCCGCCACCGCATAGGCCGCCCCGCGATCGGAGGACCAGCGATGCACGCTGCCGAAGACGACGAGCCGATGACGGGCCGGCTCGACGGCGCGGGCGAACGCCGGGCTGATCGCGTCGCCGATCGCGCGGCGGCAATCGGTCGGGGCGAAGCAGTCGATGATCATGGGCTGGGCGAGCGCGGCGGGCGCGGCGAGGATGCCGGCCAGCCAGGCGACGAGGATCGCAACCGGGCGCATCGGTCGGCTCCCGCGGGGTCGAGTTCTCCTGGGCGCCTAGTCTAGCGCGATCGCCGCGCCCTCAGGCGAGCTTCGAATAGGTGCCGCTCGCCGGAGCCTGCTGCAGGTAGCGGTCGAACTTCGCGGCGACGGCGCGCACCAGCAGCCGGCCGCGCGGCAACACCTGCACCACGTCGCCGGGTTCGATCCGGATCGCACCCGCGCGATCCATCGGGACGAGCCGCTCGAGCGCATCGTCCAGGTAGCCCTCGGCAACGCCGTGGCGCCGCTCGAGCGCGCGGACGTCGAGCCGGAAGTCGCACATGATGGCCTGGATGGCGTCCCGGCGGATGCGGTCGTCCGCGTCGAGGCGGATGCCGCGCGCCGTCGGCAGCTCGCCTTGCTCGAGGCGCGCGTAGTAGGCGGGCAGCCCCTTCTCGTTCTGGGCGTAGACGTCGCCCACCGACGCGATGGCCGAGACACCGAAGGCGAGCAGGTCGCCGGCGTCGTGCGCGGCATAGCCCTGGAAGTTCCGGTGCAGGCGACCCTCGCGCTGCGCGACGGCGAGCTCGTCGTCGTGGCGGGCGAAATGGTCGAGCCCGAGATAGACATAGCCCGCCTCGCGGAACCGCGCCACGGCCCGGGCGAACAGCGCCGCGCGCGTGTCGGCGTCGGGCAGGTCTTCCTCGTGGATGCGGCGCTGCGGCTTGAAGAGTTGCGGCAGGTGCGCGTACTGGTAGAGCGCCACGCGGTCCGGCGCCGCGGCGACGACCCGCTCGATGGTCCGCTCGAAGCCCTCGATGCGCTGCTTCGGCAGGCCGTAGATGAGGTCGACGTTCATCGAGCGGAAGCCGTGCTCGCGGACCGCTTCCATCAGCGCACGCGTCTGCTCGTAGGGCTGGATCCGGTTGACCGCCCGCTGGACTTCCTCGTCGAAGTCCTGGACACCGAGGCTCACGCGGTTGAAGCCGATGTCGCGCAACACCCGCAGGCGCTCGCGATCGACCGTACGCGGATCGACCTCGATCGAGTACTCGCCGTCGGCCGCCCGGTCGAAGTGGCGGTCGATCATGCCGAAGAGGCGGGCGAGTTCGTCGTCCAGCATGAAGGTCGGCGTGCCCCCGCCGAAATGAAGGTGCGAGATGGACTGGCGCGAGCCGAGCAGGTCGCCGACCAGTCGCAGCTCGACCTCGAGCGCATCGAGGTACTGGGCCGACGCCTCCTGGTGGCGCGAGCCGATCTTGTTGCAGCCGCAGTAGTAGCAGATGCGGCGGCAGAAGGGGATGTGGAAGTAGAGCCCGAGGGGTTCGCCGCGCCGGTCGGCGCGCTCGACGATCGCCCGCCGGTAGTCGGCCGGGCCGAAGCCGTCGTGGAAGCGGTCGGCGGTCGGATACGACGTGTAGCGCGGCGCGCGGCCGCCGAAGCGCTGGATCAGTCCCCGGTCGATCTCGATCTCTCCCGCGCCGATCACCGTCGGCGGCGCGACGTGGCCGGCCGCCCCGCCGATGTCGCCGGCCGGCGCGGCAGGGGCGCCGGCCGTCGCAAGGCGCGGCTGGGCGGGAATGGCTGCATGGGATACTTCGCTGCGCATGGCGTCGGGTTCCGGAGTGAGGAAGCGGCAGGCGCGCGGGCGGGCGAACCCGCCCGGATACCTGGAACCAGTGTAGCGAGGGATGGATCCACGGATGTTGAGCGGTATCAAGGCCGCGCGTCGGCTGCGCGACTTCGTCGCGGTCGTCGTGCTCGCGCTCGTGGCGGGCCTGTTCCCGCCGCCCGGCGCGGCCGGCGAGTCCCTGGCGCCCGGATCGCCGGCCAAGCGTCCGGCCGTGGACGAACAGGCGGCCGGGGCGCCCTCGTCCGTGATCGCCATGTTGCGCCAGGCCGGCGTCGGCCTCGACGACTTCGGCCTGCTGGCGGTGCCGCTCGATGGCGGGCCCCCGCTCGCGCGCTGGAACGAGGACCGGGCGTTCAACCCGGCCTCGACCATGAAGCTGCTCACCACCTATGCGGCGCTCGGCATACTCGGGCAGGACTACCGCTGGCGCACCGGCGTGTACCTGACCGGGCTGCTCGACGGCGACCGGCTCGACGGGGACCTCGTGCTGCGCGGCGGCGGCGATCCCAAGCTCGTCATCGAGGACATGCTCGCGCTGGTCGCGAAGATGCGCGCCGCCGGCCTTCGCCGCATCGACGGCAACCTCGTCATCGACGATTCGCTCTACGACCTCGATCCCGACCGGCTGGCACCGATCGACGGCGAGCTCACCCGGCCCTACAACGTCACGCCGTATCCGGCGCTGATGAACTTCAAGTCCACGCGCTTCGTCTTCACGCCGGGCCGCAAGGGACTGGCGATCGAGCTCGATCCGCCGCTCGCCGACGTGAAGATCGTCAACAAGGTGAAGCTCGTGCCGGGCCGGTGCCGCCACGGGCCCGACAGCGTGCTGATCCTCGACCGCAGCGACGAACGGCGCGCGCTGGTCGAGCTGACGGGCCGGTACTCGGCCGGTTGCGGCCGGCGGGGCACGTTCGCGGCGGTGCTGAGCCACCGCCAGTATATCCACGGCTTCTTCAAGGCGGCCTGGCTGGAGTCGGGCGGCGAGTGGGACGGAATGACGCGCGTCGAGACCGGCGCGGCCAGGGGCAAGCCCTGGCTGGTGTGGGAATCGCCGCGCACGCTCGCCGAGGTGGCGGTGGACGTCAACAAGACGAGCAACAACGTGATGACCCGCCAGCTCCTGCTGCAGGTGGCGGCGGACGTCATGAAGCTGCCGGCGACCATCGATCGCGCGCGGCTGGCCGTGCTCGGCTGGCTCGAGCAGCGCGGACTCGACTTCCCCGAACTGGTGCTCGACAACGGCTCCGGCCTGTCGCGGCGCGAGCGCATGAGCGCGGCGGCCCAGGTGCGGCTGCTGCGCGATGCCGCGAACAGCCCGTATGCCGACCTCTTCCGGGCCTCGCTGCCGATCGTCGGGGTGGACGGGACGATGCGCCACCGGCTGCGCGACCACCCGGTGAGGGGCAACGGCTGGATCAAGACCGGCAGCCTCGAGAACGTCCGCGCCATCGCCGGCTACGTCGATGCGGCGTCCGGCAGTCGCTACGCGGTGTCGATGCTGGTCAACAGCCCGCATGCCGGCGCCTCGCGCGACGCGCAGGACGAGTTCCTTCGCTACGTCTACATCAAGGGCTAGCCGCCGGCAGCTCCCTGCGCCCGGCGAGCGCGGCGAACCGGCGTCGCAGCCACTGCTCGAGGTCGTCCACGTAGGTGAAGACGGCCGGCACGACCAGCAGGCTCAGCACGGTGGACGTGATCAGACCGCCGATAACCGCGACCGCCATGGGCGAGCGGAAGCTCATGTCGGCGTCACCGAGCGCCAGCGCGATGGGCGTCATGCCGGCGCCCATCGCCAGAGTCGTCATGATGATGGGCCGCGCACGCTTGTGGCAGGCGTCGAGCAGGGCATCCATGCGGCTCATCCCCGGCACGGCGGGCCGGCCGTCGCTGCCGTCGTGTCCCCGCCGGGCGACGATCGCGTACTCCACGAGCAGGATCGAGTTCTTCGACGCGATGCCCATGAGCATGATGAGCCCGATGAGCGACGGCATCGAGAAGCTCTGCCCGGCGAGGAGCAGGGCAACGAAGGCGCCGCCCAGCGACAGGGGGAGGGCGGCCAGGATGGTCACGGGTTGCAGGAAGTCCTTGAACAGCAGCACCAGCACCACGTAGATGCACACCACGCCCGTGAGCATGGCCAGGCCGAAGCTCTCGAACAGCTCGCCCATGACCTCGGCGTCCCCCACGTCGATCAGGCGCACGCTGGCGGGCAGGTTGCGAACCGCGGGCAGCTCGCGCACCGCCGCGGTGAGCTCGCCCAGGCCCCGTGAGCCCAGCTCGATCTCGAAGTTCACGTTGCGCGAGCGGTCGTAGCGACTGATGACCGCGGGACCGCCCGCCAGCTCGAGGCGGGCTACCTCGCCCAGGCGGACCGGCCCGTCCTTCCCGGGGACTGCCAGGCGCTCGAGCACGGACAGGTCCTCGCGTGCCGCGTCGTCCAGCCGCACGACGATCGGCACCTGGCGCTGCGGCAGGTTGAGCTTGGGCAGGTACTGCTCGTAGTCGCCGACGGTAGCCACGCGCAGGGTCTCGGCGATCGCCTGGCTGGTCACTCCGAGGTCGGCGGCGCGCGCGAAGTCGGGCCGCACGGCGATCTCGGGCCGCACGAGGCTGGCGGTCGAGCTGATGCCGCCGATGCCGGGGATTGTGCGCAGGTCGCGTTCGACCTCCCGCGCCGCATCGGCGAGCGCCTGCGGGTTGTCGCTCGACAGCGCGAGGATGTACTTGTCGTTCGAGCCGCCGAGACCGACCTTGACCCGCACCCCGGGAATTTCCTGCATCGTCGCGCGCAGTCGCTCCTCGATCACCTGCTTGCGGGGTCGTTCCTTGCGCGGCGCCATGCGCAAGGTGAGGGTGGCCCGGCGCGGATCCTCCTCCTGGCCGGCGCCGGCGAAGGGATCCGCGCCGGCCGAGCCGCCGCCGATGGTGGCGTAGATGCTCTCGACGTGGCCGACGTCCATCGCCCGCTGCATCGCCGCCTGGACGACGGCGCGCGTGTCCTCGAGCTTGCTGCCCGGCGGCAGTTCGAGGACCACCTGCGTCTGCGCATTGTTGTCCGCGGGAATGAAGCCCGAGGGCAGCAGCGGGATCATCGCGAGCGAGCCCGCGAAGAAGAGGAAGGCACCCGCGAGCGTGAGCACCCGGTGCGACAGGCACCAGCGCGAGAGCACCATGTAGCCGGCGAGCCAGCGTGGCTCGGCCTTCGCGGTCACGATCGGCCTGAGCATGTAGGCCGCCATCATCGGCGTGAGCAGCCGCGCGACCACGAGCGAGGCGAACACCGCGAGCGAGGCGGTCCAGCCGAACTGCTTGAAGAACCGCCCGGCGATGCCGCTCATGAATGCGGTCGGCAGGAACACCGCGATCAGGGAGAAGGTGGTGGCGATGACCGCCAGCCCGATCTCCTCGGCCGCCTCCATGGCCGCCTGGTAGGGCGTCTTCCCCATGCGCAGGTGGCGCACGATGTTCTCGACCTCGACGATGGCATCGTCCACCAGGATCCCCACCACCAGCGAGAGCGCCAGCAGGGTGATGATGTTGATGGAGAACCCGAGGACGTACATGCCGATGAAGGCGGGAATCACCGACAGCGGCAGCGCCACCGCGGAGATGATGGTCGCGCGCCAGTCGCGCAGGAAGAACCAGACGACCACGACGGCGAGGAAGGCGCCTTCGTAGAGCAGGCGCATGGAGCCGTCGTACTCGTCCTGCGCGATGTCCACGAAGTCCACCGTCTTCCTGAACTCGATGTCCGGGAAGTCCGCCTGCAGCTGCTCGAGCGCCGCCTGCACGCCGGCGCCCACCTCCACTTCGCTCGCCCCGCGGCTTCGCGACACCTCGAACCCGATGACGGGCTTGCCGTCGAGGAGGGCGGCGGCGCGCGGCTCCGCGACCGTGTCGGTGACGGTCGCGACCTGGTCGAGGCGGACATGGCGACCGCCCGAGATGGGAATCTCCAGGGCGGCGATTTCCTGCGCGGTCCTCAGCGTCGCCAGCGTCCGCAGCGGCTGCTCGGCCCCGCCCAGCTCGGCGCGCCCGCCGGCGCTCTCCAGCTGCACCTCCCGGAGGCGGCGCGAGACTTCGGCGGCGGTGGCGCCCAGCGCCTGCAGGCGCGCCGGGTCGAGCGCCACCCGGACTTCGCGCGCGACCCCGCCCACGCGCGTGACCGCGCCGACCCCGGGCACGGTGAGCAGGCGACGCGTCAGCGTGTCGTCCACGAACCAGGAGAGCTCCTGGTCGTCCAGCTTGCTGGAGGCGATCGCGTAGGCGAGGATGGGCTGGCTCGAGAGCTCCAGCTTGGTGACCACGGGATCGCGCAGGTCGGCCGGCAGGTCCGCGCGCACGCGTGAGACGGCCGAGCGCACGTCGTCCACCGCCTCCTGGACCGGTTTCTCGAGCCGGAACTCGGCGCCGATCGTCACGGTGCCGTCCGTCAGGGTCGAGGTGATGTGGCGCAGCCCCTGCAGCGTGGCGATGGAGTCCTCGATCTTGCGCGCGACGTCCGACTCGAGCTGTGCCGGCGACGCGCCCGGGAGGGCGGCGGTGACGATGACGATGGGCAGGTCCATGTCGGGAAAGTTCTGCACCTTCATGGCGCGGAACGAGAGCAGGCCGCCCAGCGTCAGCAGCACGAACAGCATCGCCGCCGGGATGGGGTTCCTGATCGACCAGGACGAGAGGTTCATGGGCGCAGCCCCGCCGCGGTCCGCGCCGGCTCCCCGGGGCCGGCCGCCGGCTGCGCGCCGTTCACCACGCGGACGAGGTCTCCGTCGTTCAGGAAGGCGCCGCCCTGCCTGACGATCCGCGCCCCGGGCGAGAGCCCTTCGACGATCTCCACGTCGTTGCCGGCCCGCTGGCCGGTGCGCACGCGGCGCATGGCCACGCGCGAGTCCTCGACCAGCTCGAAGACATAGCTGAAGCCGTCGCGCACCACGACCGACGAGAGCGGGACCATGAGCGCCTCGTGCTCGCCCAGCAGGAAGTCGCCGCGGGCGAACATGCCGGCCCGGATGTCCGGGTGCGCGGGCAGGTCCACGTAGACCAGCGCATTGCGCGTCACGGGATCCACCGTGGGCGCGAGCACGCGGACCTTGCCTTCCACCCGGGCCCCGCTCGCGGCGGTCACGATCGCCGTCGCGCCGGGCCGCAGCCGCGGAAGGTCGCTGGAGGTGACCTCGGCGCGCCACTCGAGCCGACCCTTGCGGACCATGCGGAAGAGTTCGGTGCCGGAGCTCACCACCGCGCCCACGGTCGCGCTGCGCGCCGAGATGACCCCGGCGTCCGGCGCCACCACACGGGTGCGGGCGAGCCGCAGCTGCTGCGCATCGAGCAGGGCCTGGGCCGCTTGCACGCGCGCCTGCGCGGTCTGGGCGGCCGTAAGGTACTGCTGGATCTGCTGCCGGCTCATGGCGCCCGAGCCGCTCAGCGCCTGCGCGCGCTCGGCATTGGCCCTGGCCTCCGCGAGCGCGGCGCGCGCCTCCGCCAGGCTCGCGCGCGCCTGCGCCACGTCCGCCTCCACGGTCTCGGGCGCGAACACCGCGAGCACCTCGCCCGCACGGACCTCGTCGCCCACGTCCACCCGGACTTCGGCAAGGCGCAGGCCCCCCACTTCGGCGCCGATGCTGGCTTCCTGCCAGGCGGCGATGTTGCCGTTGGCCGGAAGGTGCTCGGCGAGCGGGCCGCGCACGGGCTGCGCCAGGGTGACGGTGAGCGCCGGGCGGGGCCCGGGGTCGGGCGACTGCTGCGTAGCGTCCGTCGAGGCGGTCGCCACGAGCGCACCGCCGACGGCGAGCGCGGCGAGGAGCGCGAGGATGGCGAGCGACGCGAAGGGAGGCGGGCGTTTCATGGAGGAGGGCATCCGTGGTGTGCGGGCCGCCAGTCCGGTCGGGGAATCGGGCCCGGCGTCAGCCGGCGCGGGCCGCCGTTCGCCGGCTTCCGGACGCCCGGTGGCATCGGGACGGGGAGCGAGGGAGCGCGTGGA
>Ga0079224_100004295_pt1 | contig 18350 bp, 10 predicted proteins | sample Stecom2015_FD_80414 | JGI IMG/M metagenome (GOLD analysis project Ga0079224, IMG submission 80414) | Agricultural soil microbial communities from Utah to study Nitrogen management - Steer compost 2015 | ecosystem: Environmental > Terrestrial > Soil > Agricultural land | place: USA: Utah...
GGTCGATCCATATGGATGTAAACCTTTTCTTGTGGAAAACGGTCCGCCCACTGCTCGAGGGGATTAATAATCTGCTCCAACATATTCTGTGAAAAACCTTGAAAAGGTATCATAAACAGAAACAAAAAATACAAGAGAGCAGATCTTTTCATAATTACGGACTATACATACGACATATTTATTTATTGATCTGGCTGCTAAGGTTTACTCAGTAATCTCAACTCCGCAATCTGAATTAACCCGGCTCCCTGATTTGCTTTAAAATTCATCCGATAGTAGCGATATGGGGTAATATTTTCGAAGATGTATATTTTTTCCAAAAACCGGGTTTCAAATATCTGATCCACTTGCGAATCTAACACAATCCATGTGACACCGTCATCCGAAGCCTCCAAAACCCAATCTTTAGGGTCTCGTTCCGGGGCATCATTAGCCGACGTCACCATATAAGCGCTAATCACTACTGGTTTATTGTCATAATCGAACTGGGTCCACAAATCTCCTGTATAGTTAAATTGAAGAAATTTCGATTGGCGGTTATTATCGATTAGTTTTAACGAGCCCTCTCCTGCGGTCTTACCCTGGTCATTATCTCGCGAGACGGAAAAATACGCTTGTTCCGTAACATCATTTACGACTCCTTGAGTACTAACCAAAGCGTCCACTTCAATTTTAGATCCTTTTGGCGTGACAACTCTTACTGAATATTGCTCAAAGACACCTGGATCAACCGATATTTTTGCTGTTTCACCTTCTCCAACTTGTTCGGCAAGTGTACCTTGTCCTTTGAACCATCCAATGGACTGACTATTAAATGGCCTGTTTAATGAAAGTGTTAATAGTCCGTCTCCACCCAAATCTGCTTTAAAACCTAATAAACTATCGGGAAACAATTCGATTACCGTTTCTTTCTGTGCCCAATAGCCCTGTTCATTCGTAACAATCATCCGTACCTTGTATTCACCAGTATTAATATAAGTATGAGTCGGATTCTCATCATACGTAGTGCTATCGTCACCAAATTCCCACCGCACTTCATCAAAATTAGACGACGCATTATCGAAAACAATTGTAAACGGATCGTTTTCATCCACTAACTTATAGCTAAAATCAGCTGTGGGTTTTGGCTGATCTACTTCGACAGGAGGAAGAGCTTCTTCTTTGCTGCATGACGAGACGATCACCATCGTCATAAAAATGAGATAAGCAATGTAAAATATATTTTGTCTCTTTACCATCTTTAGATTCATTTAATAATAAATATTTATTCCTCAGTTTGACCAGCCGGATATAAAAGCGATCGAGGTATAATCTGTCTAGCAATGCCCTCGGAAGCAACTTCAAATTCTAATTTCGCTTGTTGTCCTCCAACATTTTCTCGATGATGCGCCTCAATAGTATAACGTTGACCTCTTTCGAGGAATATCCTGCCAAACCGAGTCGGTTTATCCCATTCTGTAGTGAAATCGTCAACCAAAACTTTTCCGTCAACAATTAGCCGGGCTCCATCGTCCCATTGTGTTTGATAGAAGATATATTCGCCACGAACCGGTGCAAAGAATTCCCCTGTCCACCTAACTGACCAATTATCGCCCGCACCCGGAAAAGGTTCCCATCCAACGAAGTCAATACGCTCATCTATCCTAACCAAGTCAGGTTGCCTGCCATCTTCATCAAGGAGTTGAGTGCCTTTGAAATACTCGGCAAGCAACCCACTTCCCGATCCAGGAAGGTAGGAGTTGTTGTCAAGGCTGACAGAGGGATCGACAATAACGACAACAGTTTTTTCTACCGGATGCAGAACATGTCGTGAAGGATCCCGTAAACTAATAACTACAGCCACAGGATTTTCCAAGTTATTATCCATTGTATTCCACGGAATACTAAATTCAAACGGCGCGTCGCTAATGTTGCTCCCAACATTAATGAGGGTATCCAAATTAAATTCGTTCTCCTGAAGTGCTTTAACATTAACGGGAAGTATACCACTGGCAATCAGAGAAGCAATGGTATCTATATTGTATTCAGCTTTGACAGTATAGGACCGCCCCGGAACGCCGGCGAGACTAATTCCCAAGGGAATAGTAAGCCCAGCTGATGAAACACGGTAATTAACGCCTCGCTCGACATTTAGTATCCCATTTTCCTGATTAGTAACAGACAGATAATGAATTTCACTCTCTTCAAGAAGTTCTCTTGAATCAAGCATCAATATAGCTGTTTGACTATCGCCATCTGTCTTGTTTCCTTTTGTAGGATCTATCAGGTTAATCGCCAGTGCTAACTTTTTACCATAGTTACGTTCGAACGCCGAAATACTGACTTGAATTTTAAATTTTGCATAATCTACCCCGAATGGAACAACCGCTACATTAGGAATTGTGAATGAACCCAAAGGAACCGGTACTGTATTCTCTAACGTTCCACTTTCGATAAGGGCATTGATGGTGTCATTGTTTAATTCTAGTCCGACTTGGAAAGCTTTATCTGCAGGGGCTGACAAAGAGATACCAACTTCGAACGCGACATTTTCATTATTTTTTTCCACCTCTCCGATAATAGTTCCCGCTGAAACTGTGAGGCCAGTAGCTTTAGCCAGAGAGAAATCTTCTAATTCACGCTTCTGGCATGAATAAAGATGTACTAAACAAAAGATGAGTATAGCCCCGGATATATAATAAGTAAGTCTTTTCATACTTGTTTATTTTTCTTATTAATTACTAAAAACCACTTTCAGCAAAACTTTATTGATCTAGCCAAACCCGACCATCTAATTGCCAACTTTCCTGTCGGGGTATTTTATACCAACTTATGATTTGCGCCGGGATATCCATATTTCGTGGCACCAATGAACCTAAATCCTCGATAGAGGGTGCGCAGATATACTCCGCCAAACGATCCCAAGTTGGATCGCCATTGTAGGTCATATGGCTACTAAATGGGCCTTCGTCTTTAATTATGTTCCCTTCTCCCTCTACTACTGGCCAGTAGCCTATTAAGTAGTCATAATACGGGTGACCTGGATCAACATACGTGTCGCAAGAGAATCGATTGATGACAGAGTCTGGTAATGCGGCTTTCCAGATGCGGATATCACTTAAATAAGCATCAGGTTCTCGATGACCGTTTCCATTTATATATCCTAGCGTCAAATCGGCTGCATTGTCTAAATTGCCCCAATCGGTAATATCCCTCTCATTATTAAAGTTACCATTCGTAAAAGTTCGTACATATCGTCTATTGTCCCTCTTGACACCCACAACGGCTAAGCTATTCCAAGTGGCATCTGACAAGGTACCACCCCTCACCTGCTCACCGCCACTAGTACCGCGCGCATTAAACATCCAAAAATTATCTTCCAAGAAGATTACCCATCCATTTGATGGCCAACCTGGTGACCACTCAGGTCGCTTACCTAGGATTGACGGATAATAAAATTTATAATTATTGTTTGGACCCAGGTTTTTCTTGACTTTGATTTCAATCGTAAATTCGTCATTACCTAGGTTATAAATCGAATTATCGCCCTCAGTGACCTGCGCGTTCACTTGGTTATTAAATTTTAAGAAACTGCCCTGGTAGCGGTTACCCAAGTACGGCTTTCCAATAAATCTTGTCGAATAACGGCTTGAATGAAAGATAGTAAATGTATTAGCATCTGTATTGCTAAAAATGGTGTTATCATTTTCAGTATCCGGCAAAACATAGTGCCCTCCCCTGCTAGACGCTACAATCACTAGCCAATTCTCTGTGTCATAATTTGGTCGTGCTCTCAACCCTTCAATAATCTCACCTAAATAATCATCAAAATCTACAATAGCATTTTTATATTCAGGTACACTTATATCATAGCCATATTGTGCACCTGCTTGATCAACAGACGTGAAATGCCCCATAATAAAAGATGCTGACTCATCTCCTAAACTTGTTATTACGGCTTCTTTAACCTGAGTATCCGTCGTGAAGAACTCGCTAACGTCTGCTGAAGATGTCAAGTTATTTTTAAATATCTGTGAACTTGTATAAACATTGATTTCAGTGTTTGCATCGTACGCTTTCAATCGATCAAACACAAGCGGATAACTCTCTAAATTATTGTTAGAAAAATCGTTACCCAAGACCCCATGTTTGTCTTTATTTACGCCGGTCAACATATCGGCCCAATTGGTACCTTTGTCACTAGCGGTTTCGTCACTCAAAGAAACCCATGTATAGATAGATTTTGAGAGCAAAGCGGTTATGTTTTTTGTACGCGCATCGCGAACTGACTGCCCTCTCGCCCCGTCAACGACTAAATAGAGTACTTTCGGATTACCATAAGTCACCGAAACTGAATCATTATATTCCTCATCCGGAATGAGCCTTGAAAATTCCTGCTGACATGAAGAGACGATAAGCCCTCCTACGCAAAAGGCAAGCAAAGCCGTAAATGAGTTCCCCCTGAATCTAGAAAATATTTTCATAATTTATTTATTTACAATGCTATTGTTCATTAATCACCAAACGCAGTATATTATTTACTGGTTCACCATCAAAGCGGTTAAACCCACCGATTAGCAAAAGAGCTTTACGCCTGTCTTCTGTTTCCATTTCGATAATATCTGCTAGCCATCCATTAAATTCACCAGTAGAATTATATCCGGGAGCCAATTTTCCTGTACTATCCAAAATCATAAAACCATTTCTGGCGACCCCCTCATAGGTTTTGAAATTACCTGACGCGACTATGAGTCCGGTACTTAGTTGTTTCGCCTCATTAATTCCTCCACCTTCAACTTGCCCCGCTTTAAAGGTTTCATCTAATGTCCCATCGTCATTCAGTAACGCAAGCCATGCGACTGCTTTCCCGTTGTAGGATTTAAAATTTCCGACTATTAAATATTTATTGGTTAATGGATTATACGTGACATTATTAATTCGGTAATCTGCACCAGTTCCACCTACATTAAATGTCGGATCGATACTCCCGTCGGCCGTCAACCTGGTAATTCGCCCTGCAGTGGTATTGTCAAATGTGGTGAATTCGCCATAAACCAGTAGTTTATCCTTATGAACACCCTCAGTATGAAGTAAAGTATTGATCCGACCATTTCCCCCCGGCAAACCCGTATTGGTAGATGCATCAAACCGATAGGTCTTATCTAAAGTAGCGTCTTGGTTCAGGCGTGCGATTTGTCTAATCTCTGTACTATCTAAAATCACGGAGTCTCTCGTCTCATATTTATTAGGCTTATCATATTGGCGGCTTATATAATATCTAAAGTCACCCGCAATCAAGATTTTACCTTGATGTTCATAAAGTTGCCCAATACCTCCATTTACACCGCCATTAAATCTTGGGAAATATTTAATGGTATCGGTCTGGTCAGGCCTTCTGAATGTATTAATACCCATTGTATCAATACTTCCGTTACTATTCAGCATAGTTAAACTACTAATATTCTCAGTACGTTGATCATAACCATTAAAGAACCCCGCAATCAAGTATTTTCCCTGAAAGGGTAAAATCCGATTAAGATGGCCATTCGCCCCTCTGCCAGCCCTCAAACTGGCGTCGTAGGTACCATCTTTGAAAGTTCGCACAATCCGGTTTATAGGACGAATGATTGCTTTATTATCATAATCAGTGAAACCTCCAACAAAAAAGACTTTCCCATCCTCCGTTTCATATCTATAATGGATCGCACCATTTGAACCATTAACAGCTCGAAATGTTGGATCTACCGATAGCAAGCCATCTACCTTAAAAATGGGTCCAAATATAACTTGGTCACCAACCGATATTGAAGTTACCCCAGAACTGGCATAGTCTGGCACAATTGCCGTAATTTCATCATCTGTAACATTTTTTACGATAGCCTCTTCTCCATTGAACCGAAATATCAATTCATCTTTGTATTCAAGCAATCCCGTAGCCTTAATCGTAACTTCAATTCCTGGCAGTCCTCTCTCTGGAACTGGAACTTGCGTCGTATTAATTTTTATACCCAACGGACTTTTGCCTTCACCATACGGTTCATCAAAGTGTTGAACTTCTTTTGTGCATGCTGGAAAAAGCATGGCAGTCAATGCCAATATTGCAACTATCCTTATAATACTGATTCTCATAATTTAGATTCGCTTATTATTAAAAAACTAAAGAAGGTTGACTTGATACAATCATCGTTTACTTTCCGCAATTTCATTCTCGATTTCCCCTCGATCAAAACCAAGCTCACCACCATTGACATCCAGTACATGCACAATTCCATTATCAGCCTCAATATCGGATGAGGCTACTCTTACCGTCCGCCAACCAGCCGTTGGCCGGGATATATCTGGAATGTATGAGATATGCAGCTGTCTATAACCCATATACTTAACACCTCCGGCATCGTTGTACACCACACCAATATTACTCACAGAATTATTATAGGAATAGTAGGTTTGTCCAGGATATATCGTTTGTTGTCCGAAATCAATTTGCGGATAATCCATCAATTTGTTCTTTCCCCTGAACATGTGGCGTTGTAGATACTTTCTCCATATTAACGAATCGACGTCACTTAATACTTTAACCGTATCTTTACCCTCGTTATATAATCGTCTATTTAAACCACCCCGATCGAGCGCACCAATCAACTCTTTGATATTTTCATCTCTTGGAGCAAAAAAAGTCAATTCATCAGTTGTCAGATAATCATCCAGGCCGGCTAATTTGACAATCTGAACAACAGAATCAAACTCGACAGGCTTTGACTCCAGATACTGCAAAACTGACCCATCAAACCTACCATTTGCTACACCGCCCTCTACATAATAATCATCTTTTGTGCAAGCAGACAATACCATAAGCATCAATACTAGCTTCCACACGTGATTTCTAAATTTATGTATCATTAATGTTTTCATAATATTCCTAATGAAGCCTCTTTTAATTTCCAATTGTTTCCCAGTACTCATTCAATGTCATCTTTGGGTTGTTGTTTAGAGCTGAACGATCAATCGGCCAAGTCCATGCACGCCTATTGTACTGGTCTCTATTTAATGTTCTTCTTGCCCATTGACTGTTCATGATTCGCCCCGTTCTAATCAAATCAAAATAACGATGGCCTTCTCCGATAAGCTCTCGACAACGTTCCAAATAGATGTAATCTTTCAGATGATCTCCTCCCGGTCCACTATAAGGTGTTGCTTTTGCACGATTTCGAACCATGTTAACCATCTCACTAGCTTCCTGATCTCGTCCTAGCTCTGCTAATGCTTCCGCACGTAAAAGAATTGCATCAGAATATCTAAATATTAGAAATGTATTATCAGGATTGATATTTTCATTACCTGCGTCGGGAATATTGTGTGCAAATTTTGCTAGTAAAAACTCCCCATCTCCTGAATAAACACCGCCTCCATAGACATCGCCAAACCAACCATTGTTATCGATTGTTTCTTTACGCTGGTCTGCATCGTTCTCCGGAAATATCTTGGTCATATACTCAGTCGTATAATATGTTAAGCTTACTTGATGATCATATCTCGGGTTCTTATATGGCCACCGCAGAAAATTGTTGGCAATTGGAGCAATGAGATTAACATTGTCACCGTAATTAATGCTCCTAAAAAATTCAAATAAGCTTTCGTCTGATTTTCCTTTTACTACCAATTCCCATTGCTCCAAGGGTAAAAGACGATATGCCTGACTATTGATTAATGCCTGCCCCAATTCTGCAGTTTCAGTATAATGTTGCGTACGATTACCTCCATCGAATCCCGCATTCCACATGTTCATATGCATCAGCAGCGCAACTGCACTTCCCCGACTCCCTCTTGCGCCCTTTAAAGAAGGGTCTGTATAAGTCCACGGCAGATCGTTCATCCGGCTTTTCATATCTTCAATACACTTGTTAATGACCTCAACCATCGGTTCTCGTCCAAGTGGATCAGATTGATATGCATTCGTATAATAAGGTACATCACCATATAGCCTCACCATCCAGAAATAAGTAAAACAGCGAATAAAGGTAGCTTCGGCAATATAGCGTCGTGTTTCAGCATCAGTAAGATTGGGGATACCTTCTTCCAGCTTTTCAATCAGAATATTCGTACCCTGAATAACTTGGAAGTATCCAGTCCAGTTTGTAATATCCCACAGATGGTAATGATCACGCCAAGCGCCGTTGTTAATGGCGTCCAACAGATCATTCCTTCCTAACGCCTCCACCATCCGGCCTTCCTGATTATAGCGGAAGTGTTGTTCTGATGCCATGACTTCTCCCGAGCGATACTCTCCAATTGATCCTATAACATGCGTTTGATTTATTTTCTCAAAAAACTTACTATAAATGCTTACCAAATTAGCTTCGACGTCATTTTTATCTTTATAAAAATTATTTCCGGTGAGCCTGTCCTTAGGTACTACATTCAGAAAATCACTACATGCCGACAAGCCCACGCCTATCATTGTCATGAGGAAAATAACTGTTATTAATCTCTTCTTTTTCATCGATCGACCTATTAAAATTCAATATTTAAACCAATATTATATTTACGTGGCACGGGGTAGCCACCGGAAGCATCTCTTCCCATACTCGTTACGTTTTCAGGATTTGGCCCGGTGTACCTCGAAAAGGTATGAAGGTTCTCCGCTGACAGGTGTACCCGAATACTATTCAGTCCCACCAGGCGCGCCAACCTCTTATCAAACATGTAACTTAACGTAACACTATTCAGCTTTAAGTAACTGCCATCCTCTTGCCATAAAGTTTGATCCGCCCTAAAAGGTTGAATATTATCGAATCGTGTAAAATCATAGGCATAAGGATATTTGGCAACGTCTCCGGGTGCCATCCACATGTCCAAGTCATCCAATGGCACGACAGCACGATCACCAAAAGGGTCACGCATTAACTTCAACCGATCCGCTAAAGCATTATTTAAAATGGTACGTTTTGCAGTATAGGACATGTATACATCCAACCTAAAATTTTTGTATCCTACATTCGTCGCGATACCTCCGACAAATTTAGGCTGGGAATTACCTGTTATTTGATAATCTCTGCTATCTAAAACGTAATCACCATTTAAGTCTTTAAAAATGGGATCTCCGGCTTCAAAAAATCTGCCTCCCGTTAAATAGGGTAAACCTGTCACAGGGTCAACCGGCACATCTGCGTCAGTAGAATAAACCCCTTCGTTAATCCGTAAAAAATTGGAAAGCGTGTTGGTTCCAACCCTAAAGACAGTATGTTGTAAATAATTTTGGTCACCGTCCCACCGGATCATCTGTCCATTATATTCATCGGGCAGTTTGGTCAAAACGTCGTTATTAATGGCTCCATTAAAAGACAATTGCCAAGTGAAATCACCTTGTCGGATAGGATTGAATGTCAACGCCAATTCATGTCCGTAGTTTACAATACTCGCATCGTTACTCTTCAGCACATTGAACCCTGAAACATTCGACAAGTAGCGATCGATTATCATATTTTCGACACTTTTGTAATAGGTATCATAGTTCAGATTAGCCAATCCATTAAAGAGTCCGATATCAAAACCAAAATTATACTGGGTAGTGGTTGTTGGCTTCAGGGTCGGGTTAGGAATTAAGTTAAAATCAATCCCGATACCTTGTCCACCATTATATCTCCCGTTTATATTATACTGTCCATAAATATCCACCAATGATGAATTGGGATTAATATTCATTCCCCAACTTAAACGAAAAGCTCCATAATCCAACCAATCGAACTTCTCTAGAAATTTTTCATGGTGAAAATTCCACCTCAATCCAACCGCTGGGTTTTTTGAATAAGGATTATCAATACCGCTACCCGAGGTTCCGTCTAGGCGATAGGACAAGTCGACCACGTATTTCTTTTTGTAATCGTAAGAAGCTGCAGCAGCATAAGACGCAGAACGAAAATCCCTAAAGTTTTGATGAATACCCCCGCCACGCGAATAATAGGCGTCAAAACCCAAAGGACCCTGAAATTGATCGTTAGGCGTTCTTTCTTGCCGCGTCATCGAATGTTGCCTGCTTTCGATATACACCTCATTAAAAGTGTTGATGAACAAATTATGATCTTCATTAAAGGTTTTCGCATAGGTGATTGCACTCCGATTGTATAGACGGTCATTCCGTCCATTGAACGAATACACCTTGGCGAATTGACCATTTGCCGCAGCCGGAGTAAAGGTGTCTTCCGTATCTGAATTAAAGTCATAACTTAGGTTTGTTGAAGCTCGCAACCCTGGAATAAACATATAACTTGCCTCCACATTGGTTCGAATGTCCCTTGCACTGTTCTGATTATCTGTTTCCAAAGCCGCAACCACCCCACCTGACGACTGAAAGAAGGAAGGACCGGGTAACAAAGTGGAAGCCATACCATTATTAGCAACACCGGTTTGAAACAGACCTACCCCTTCACCTTTATTCTGCTTACCTATTCCTCCGAAGACTGATCCTACAATTTTAAATTTTTCGTTCGGTTGATATTCCATCCGCATCGTCAGATTATACCTATCGAAACCGGTATTCCGGATCACGCCTTTCTCAGAATAGTAATTCAGGTTGGCTTTGTAATTAAACTTCGGATCCCCACCATCAATAGCTAGGTTATGTGTTTGATTATAAGTGGTGCGGTAAAAAACATCCTGCCAATTCGTTGAATTATTAAAAAAGGCATTTAAACTGTCTGAAAGGAACGGAGTACTCGATATTCTACGGATTTCCTCATCTGTTAGTGCATTTTCCAGAATTTGCTTGATTTTCAAGCGTCTCTCTAAATTCCCACCTAGTGTTTCACGCAGCTTAGGAGGTCTTTGCATAAATGTGTTCTGTGTGTAGCGAATTCTTGGCACTTCTGAATTTCCACGTTTGGTAGTAATAATGATTACTCCATAAGCTGCTCTAGATCCATATAACGACGTAGCTTGTGCATCCTTTAAAATCTCAATGCTTTCAATATCCTCCTGAGGGATCATCGAAACCGGACTAACACCTGGTCCCTGTTGTTGGAACCCAAATTCAGAGGCTTGATCTGCGTCCATAGGCACTCCGTCAATCACATATAAAGGTGATGTTGGTTGTAAAAAAGAAGAACTCCCTTGCCCTGTAATCGACAATGAAGATAAGCCCCGTATTGATGTCGATCCTCTAAAACCCGGTGCTCCCGTATTAACCTGAATATTCAGCCCCGGTACTTTACCTTGCAATAATTGCTCGATATTCGCAACAGGGACGTCCTGCACTCTATCTCCACTAATACTATAAGAAGATCCGGTGCTTAATTCTTTAGAACGTGTAACATACCCTCTAACAACCACCGCTTCCATTTCGTTAACATCTTCGGCCATACGAACGGTCAATGTTGTCTGTCCACGTTTAAGGGTCACTCTTTTTTCAATAAAACCAATAAAGCGAAACACCAAGGTTGCATTATCTTCTACAGATACCCTAAACTCTCCATTATTATTTGTACTTGATATACTCTTTAGTGGGTTACCTGACAATATTGTCGCGCCGGGAATACTTAAGTTAGATTCATCTGTAACCACCCCTGACACCGTGACTCTTTCTTGCGCAAGGATCCCTATCGGGTCGATGGCTAGCAATAACATTATGATAACTAGGTATCTTTTCATCATAGAAAACTTTAAATGATAATTATTCATCCTCAAACTTTGGGTTATCGTTCTTAAAATGGAACACAATTTCCCAGTCGCCCGGACGGTAAATCCGAAAATCCACACCAAAAGCGCCCGTTGTCAAATCGCCTCCAAACCCTCTCCGTGAATAGCGAATATTAGCATGAGCATTTCCACCGCTAGCGTATTTTGTATTCAATGCAGACACCAAAGGAATTGGATAAGCCACATCATACTGGACATATTCGTCCGTAATCTCCATATTAAACCCATGAACCATTTCCTCCCACTTAGTTTCATTGAATAATGCTGGGTTCATTGGTACACTATCTGTATCCAATACCTTAAAGCGAAGGTTATGTCCGTTCCCCCCTTCAAAACGACGTATGTAAACAACGGCATCTTTTTTATCATCGTTGCTAACTAGTGACTTTAGTGTGTTTGCACCTATGACATTATCCAACCATGGTCTGATATAATCACGCCTATTCGGATTAAAAGGGTCTCTCGGATCGCGTCGAACTTCACCTGTATAGTGATTTATATCATTATCAGGATAGTATTCTCGCTCTCGCCAAGGTCTCAACTGAAAGTCTTTCAAAATGATCTCGCCACCTGTATTACTTATTTTCAAGTCAAAAAAACGAGTGTCTTGTGCCAGGTTACTGCTATCTGAAGGACGCGGCTCAAGCAGTTCATTGGTAGCCGATGGCCACAAGATGAATTCTCCAGATTCTCTAACTTCGAAAATGGGATGATCTTCTATTTTTCGCTTAGCCTCAATCTCTTCGAGGCTCGTTTCAAGTCCATCATATGCGGCTATCCATACATAAGTAGGCCTTACTTGGAAAATATCTGTTACGGGTCGCCCATCGCCATAACGAGCGTTGACTATCTCAAATTTTAATGGCAAACTTGAATTATCGATGTTGATCCCACCATGCAAGTTCCATCTACCTATTACTGGCTCTATAATTTTATTACTATAGTCGATTTTTCCGCTCAAGTATTCCTTCTCATCCGGGAGGTTATAAAGTTTTTTGCATCCAGAGAAAAGCAATAAGCACATAGCAATCAAAAAAGTGAGTTTAAAAAGCGAACTCAACTTTTGTTTTATATTTCTATTTAATCTATACATAACATTAAACATTCAGCTATTTTCTAAAATTCACAGTCCAGTCAGCAAACTGCATCCCATCACTTCCATTATTTCTCGTAATGTTCAGTCTGTAGAACTTATAAGCAATCGTATTAGGGAAGAAGAAAACCTTTTGCTGGAAACGTTCTTCAAATGCCTGATTACTCTTGCTATCCAAAGCAATCCACGTTTCGCCATCTACAGAGCCCTGTAAATTCCAGTCTGCGGGGTCTCTATCTGGAGCGTCATTTGCAGAAGTAATGGTATAAGCACCAGCAATAACTGCTTCCGACAACTCAAAGGTTAACGTGACATTACTTGGATTCCATCCCACCAAGAATTTAGTCTCCGGGTTCCCGTCAATCGAATTCATAGATCCCTCTACGCCATTGGGGCCGCCCCCACTTTCCCGTGACACCGTATAGGTGCCTCCATAGAGTTTAAATAGGTTAGGCGGTGGCGGATTGAATGTCAGACGCGTAATGAAGTCTTCGAAACCAAAAACGTGATCTGGACTAATCACATGGACAACTCCATTTCCAGTTTGAATATTAATAGACGCAGTTGAGGTACCAATCCAGTCGCGTGTAAACTGACTTCTTTTCGTATCACTCAATTGGATCAACTCTGGCCCACCTTCAATATAACCGGAAGAAGTAGATTTGATAACCTTCGCATGCATCGGATATTTATATTTCACCCCTTGAAGAGCCAAACCATCTTGATGGCGAAGGCTGTCTGCCGGATAACTTCCCTTAATGATATATTGAGTCACCATCGTATCCAACTGATCGTAATCCACCGTCCTGATATACTCTAATGGTTTTTCAGAAAGAGCATAAAGGTTATTTAAATTGGTAATCGCCAATTGAAAACTCGGATTTGTAAGTGCAAATAATGTTACATTGCTATCTCTTAACGTAGACTCCAAACCCAATCTATCTACCGCTATCAACAATGAATCATAGACACCGGGTTTGCTCTTCAAATAATCATAAATACTCCCTTGAAAATCTTTATTCAGTATCGGCGGGTTATAATACCCCTTGTCCTTTGAACAGGAAGAGATACCGATCAAAATGCTGACGATTAAAAAATATAGATTCGTTCTTTTCATCTTATTACAATTAGTTCCAATATGGATTTTGCTCGATTAGCGAATTTTGTTGAATAATCGACTCCGATATCGGCCAGTAAATACCACCTTCTTCAATTAGTTTTGTAAAATTGGGATCTGTCTTCCTGATTTTATTATATCGAATCAAATCATACCATCGATGCCCCTCACCCATAAGTTCCCTCTGCCTTTCATTAAAAATCTCATCGATTAAATCGCCATTAACAATCTCATCATAGGGTTTCAGGTTTCGTAGTTCACGGATGACGTTCAAATTTTCTATTGCCCCCTGCGTTTCACCAAGTACTGCTAAAGCTTCAGCACGCAACAGTGTAATATCCTCCAAGCGAGTAAAGACAATGGCACTTGAGAAAATCCGAAAGTTCGGATCGGAGCTCCCTCCCATAATCACCTTTATCTTGCTAAAAATTGGATACTTACCGTTAAAGTTGGTAAAGTACCTTTCGGTACCCGGCCTACCTAAGGTATCTAGGTTGAAGCGTTCATCGAACGATTCATTAAATATGGATAGAATAGAGTCTTTCGATAAATAAATATCGGGAAGAGTCTTGTTGACAACCGGTTGTGCTAAGGTTAACTCTTCTATATGACCGGTAAAAGAGCCATCCAAATGCCCCCAGTCGAAATTGAAGCCCAACAAATGATTGTGTCGCTTTAGATGGAAAAAGCCGTTCGCTGCGGTTAAGTGTTCGGTCGTAATGTATCCATTCGATCCTTTTCCATAGTTATCCAAGACAAACTTAGTATAGGTTGCAACGTCTGTATAATTCCCCTGCCATGCCGCAATATGCGAAAGTACTGCGTACGCGCTCAGTTTTCGCGCAAGAGCCCCCATCCATCTAGTCTCATTCTCATTATAATAGTTACCCGGTTGCTGAATATCACCTGCACTGTACTTATACGGGAGATCCTGTGCTGCATCAAACATCTCCTGTTCAGCCCAAGCTAATATCTTACGTTGGTCTTCACGAGGTTTATCTTCAAAGCTGCCATCATGAGATGTGATAACAAAAGGTACATCACCCCAAATACGCACCAGGCAGAAATAGGCAAATGCCCGCATGAAACGTGCTTGTGCAACATCCACAGTCATGTTGTTCTCCGTATATCGCGGATCCCTGTCTTTCACATCTTGGACACGCTCAAGGAAAAGGTTCGCTGAATTTACAACGGCAAACCATCTTCTCCAATTAGAGAGCGCTTCAATTGACGGATAAGAAGCATTCAGTTCGTTATTAATAATAGCACGCAGGTCTTGTCGCACCGGACTAGTAAACTCACCAGCTCGAACGTCCCCATAAAGCCAATGGGCATTATGATCGGCCATTGCCGATCGGGCATGCCCGTAAATGGCCATTAAACCTGCACGTGTATCCTCCATCTGATTCCACATGTTTTTCTCCGCCACCGTTCTAGTCGAGTCGACATCCAACACTTTTTTACAGCCTACACTAATAGCGATGCAGAATAATAAAATGGCAATTATGTGTTTCTCTTTCATATCTATGAACTCTTTCGATTAAACTAAAGATTAACCTTTACCCCCAAAGTATAGGTTCTGGGAATTGGCATCCCATATCCAGAATCATAACCTGTGTAATCCACTAACTCAGGATCCTGACCAGAATAAGAAGTAAGGGTAAAAAGGTTGTGTGCCGAAGCATAAAGGTATACGCGGTCAAACTTCATCCGCTTCGCAAATATTTCCGTTACATCATAGCTGACAGATACTGTCCTTAATTTTAGGAACGAAGCATCTTCCAGAAATAGATCTTGGTCTGAACGATAGGCGATAACCGGGCTCCAAGGATTGTAAATCGGATACTTTGTATAATCTCCCCGTTTTTCCCAGAACGTAATTTCCTTAACAGATGAAATTTCAGTTGTACCCTCGCGATTGATGAAGTTAAACCGGTTCGCAACGTCTTCATTAATTAGATAACGACCTAAATTATAGTAGAAATTTAATCCTAATGAAATCTTTTTATAAGAAAATTCATTTAGAAAACCACCTGCTATTCTCGGCATAATATTGCCTTGAAGAGTCTTATCTTTATAGTTGATAGCATGATTACCATCAACATCCCTCCATCGTGGATCCCCGCCACGTAGCTGAATACCGTTAAAAGCGAGCGCCTGTCCCTCGATAACAGGAACTTCGGCGTCTGACATATAGATACCTTCATTTTCTAATAACCAAAATTTATCTATAGGTTCCCCTACTCGCAAAAGCCGATCGCCAATGATGATTTGATCAGCACCACCAGGTAGCGCTGTCAGCCGATTCTCATTAAAACCAAAATTTAGAGTAGATGTCCAGCCCAGTGACTTACCGTCTGACTTCAACACATCGGCGCTGAACAACAATTCAGCACCAACATTCCTAACATTCATTCCTACCTCATACGCTTGGCTGTAGCCATATTCAGCGTAAGATGGCATGCCCAACAATTGATTTTTATCATGCTTAGTATACACATCCAAACTACCACGGAACCGATCATTGCGAAAACCAAAATCAACACCCAAATTAAGCTGTTCTGTATATGCCCAAGGAATTCCATATCCCACCCAACCGAAGGTGTAAGGACGAGACAGGATGGCGAAACCGTTGTACCCCGCCATCGTCAAGTTCCCCGTGAATCCAATATCAGCAGTATACTGCGGCCCCTGAGAGAAATTATCATAAGCATTTAATCGGCCAAGACGACCAACACTGGCACGTAAATGAAGACGTGACACCTGTTGATGGTCGGACAATAGATCGCTTTTGATATTCCACCCAAGAGAAAGCACTGGCGAGATAAACCATCTGCTCGTGGGTTGGGCATTCGATGAGCCGTCAGCTCTCAAGAGTAAAGAAAGAGAGTAATTATCTTCAAAAGCATAATCAGCTCGGCCATGAAAGGAAAATATATTCTGTCTGGTTCTATCCAGGAATTTATAAACCAATTCCCGAGGGAAAGCTAAAGGATTTAAATAGTTTTCATTATTAGGGTCTGATTCAATTAAGTTTATTTTAATAAAATCATTGACCCCTTTATAGGCATATGCATTATTATATTTGAAAAAATCCCACTGAATTGATTGTCCCAGTTCAAGATTGACGTGGTGTTTCTCTTTTAAATTAATGTTATAGGAGGCAACGTTATCAAAAATCAACCGCTGATTAAACCCATAATAATTTGACGCATAACTATTATCCTCTAACAAAGTCCGTGCATAAAACAAATCCCGGTAACCTTCATTATAATCAACTGCAAGCCGCGACTTTAGACTAAAAGAACCTAGCGTGAAGGTCAGTATCCCATGTCCTTGAATCGTATTATTGAAATTATCGTCAAAGCCATCGCCAAATTTAGACAGATAACCTTTATAGACTTCGTCATTCGGAGCCAATGGTGAGCTTAGATCTGGAATATAATTCATTTGAGAAAATCGATCTCTCATACTTCTGTTCCGGTCTCGTTCAAGCCTATTACCGTTAACCATTGCAGAAAACAACAACCATTTGAGTGGTTTAATATTAATATTAAACATGACACTATAGCGGTTTAATGCAGTTTCATCAGCTACCCCCTGACTCTTCATATTACCTGCCGAAAACCGGAAGTTTGCCCGATCTGACCCGCCTGAAATATCTGCACTGATATTATGTACCAATGCATTTCTATAATAGCTATCAGTCCAGTTTGAGGGGCCGTAATATGAGCTATTCAGTGAGTCGCTCAGGTATAAAGGATACACGTCATTGTCTGTGTAGCGACCATTGCTCGTATACCGATCATAAAACTGCTTACGAAAATCATTTTCATATTCTCCGTTGATTGTTGTCACAGATGGTCTTTGAGCAAACCCTACATACGAATTAAAGCTAATCCGCTTTTTGTTACCCGCATTCTTTGATGTTAATACAATAACCCCATTAGCACCCATCGGCCCGTACATCGCAGCGCCCGATAGATCCTTAAGCACTTCAACACGAGCTATATTGTTCATATCAATATGAGATAACAAGTTCGTGGCTGTACCTACCCTGTTAAAGGTGTAATTTTGGATATCAAAAGCAAAAGGATGCTCGTCACTAATAAGTGGGATCCCATCTAGAACAACCAATGGCTGAGTCTGATATATATCCCTTTTCGTCAACAGTGGCATTGCTGTTCCACGGATATACATTTGCTGTAACGCGCCCGGTTCGCCTGTTGATTCCTGTATATACACACCTGGTGCATTCGCTTTTAGAAACTGTTGCAAACCTACACCCGGGAACTCTGCAAGTTTAGAAGGATTTTGAGTAATCGATTGCGTTAGAGCTAAAACGAAAACGGAATCTAGTTGTGAATTTTTCTTATCCAATACAAGCAAGGTATCATTATTCAATGTATCCTGAAGCGTGGTATCCTGCCTGATCACCGTGGTAGGCACCATTGCAAAACCATTGCTACA
>Ga0079224_100004296_pt1 | contig 18350 bp, 15 predicted proteins | sample Stecom2015_FD_80414 | JGI IMG/M metagenome (GOLD analysis project Ga0079224, IMG submission 80414) | Agricultural soil microbial communities from Utah to study Nitrogen management - Steer compost 2015 | ecosystem: Environmental > Terrestrial > Soil > Agricultural land | place: USA: Utah...
CGCCATGGATTGCGAGAAGGCGGGCGATCTCGGCAGTCGCGACCTGTTCCACGCCCTGATCCACGACGAGGAGGGGCACATCGACTGGATCGAGACCCAGCTCGGCCTTCTCGATCGGCTCGGCGAACAGGGCTACTACCAGCTCCACACCGCGGCGGCCGGCGGCGACATCTGACGCCTGCCGACCGGCCACCGCACGCCGCTTCCGGGCCGCAGGCGCGAGGCCTGCGACAAAGAGCGTTTGACCGCGGCATTCGACTTTCGTCTAATCCCGGGGCTGTAGGCGATTGACCTGATCGGCCCTGTCCTGCGATATGCGCCGACCGGGCAACTTCGGAATGCATCCGCAGGATGGCGAGCGACGGCGTGATCTTGGAGGCCATCGGCCTGACGAAGGAGTTCAAGGGCTTCGTCGCCGTCGACGGGGTCGACCTGTCGATCCGCCGCGGCTCCATTCATGCGCTGATCGGCCCCAACGGCGCCGGCAAGACCACCTGCTTCAACCTTCTCACCAAGTTCCTCAATCCCACCCGCGGCCGCATCGCCTACGACGGCCGCGAGATCACCGCCATGCGGCCGGCCGACATCGCCCGGCTCGGGCTGGTCCGTTCGTTCCAGATCTCGGCGGTGTTTCCGCACCTGACGGTGCTGGAGAATGTCCGCATCGCGCTGCAGCGCAAGCGCGGTGACTCGTTCGATTTCTGGCGCTCGGCCAAGCTGCTTTCGGCGCACGACGAACGCGCGCTCGAACTTCTCGACGAGGTGGGCCTGACCGACCACGCGGCGCTGCCGGCGGTCGAACTGCCTTACGGTCGCAAGCGGGCGCTGGAGATCGCCACCACGCTCGCCCTCGACCCCGAGATGATGCTGCTCGACGAGCCGACCTCGGGAATGGGTGCCGAGGACATCGACCGGATCACCGGGCTGATCCGCCGCGTCTCCCGCAACCGCACGATCCTGATGGTCGAGCACAACCTGTCGGTCGTCTCCACCCTGTCCGACCGGATTACCGTGCTGGCCGGCGGCCAGGTGCTGGCCGAGGGCGGCTACGAGGAGATCGCGAAGGACCCGCGGGTGATCGAAGCCTACATCGGGACCGGCGATGGCTGAGGCGGCAATCGAGACCCCGCCGCCGCCCGCGGCTGCGGATACGGCGCTCCTCGAGGTGCGCGACCTGCAGGCGTGGTACGGAGAGTCCCACGTGCTGCACGGCGTCTCGTTCGCGGTGAATGCGGGCGAGGTCGTGACGCTGCTGGGGCGCAACGGCGCCGGCAAGACGACCACCCTCAAGGCAATCATGGGGCTCATTCCCCGCCGCGAGGGCTCGGTCCGCTTCAAGGGCACCGAGACCATCGGCCTGCCGGCCCGCCAGATAGCCCGCCTCGGCATCGCCTACTGCCCGGAGGAGCGCGGCATCTTCGCCAGCCTCGACGTCGAGGAGAACCTCTTGCTGCCGCCGGTGATCGGGCCGGGCGGCCTCGGGCTCGACGAGATCTACGACCTGTTTCCCAACCTGCGCCGGCGGCTGCGCAGCCAGGGCACCAAGCTGTCCGGCGGCGAGCAGCAGATGCTCGCCATCGCGCGCATCCTGCGCACCGGCGCGCGGCTTCTGCTGCTCGACGAGCCGACCGAGGGGCTGGCGCCAGTCATCGTCCAGCAGATCGGCCACACCATACGGCGCCTCAAGGGCCTCGGGTTCACGATCGTGCTGGTCGAGCAGAACTTCCGCTTCGCAGCCACTGTCGCCGAGCGGCATTTCGTGGTTGAACAGGGGCGGGTGATCGACATGATACCCAACCAGGAGTTGGCTACGCATACCGAAAAGCTTCACGCCTACCTCGGTGTGTAGACACCGGCAACGACAGGACGGTTCATTGGAAAGGGAGAGAAAAATGATGCGTCGAGGGAGTGTACTGATCGCTGCAGCCGCAGCCATGATCTTGGCGGGGCCGGCCCTGTCGCAGGAGATTTCCATCAAGATCGGCGTGATGAACGACCGGTCGGGCACCTACGCCGACCTGTCTGGCGAAGGCTCCGTCGTTGCCGCGCGGATGGCGGCCGAGGACTTCGGCGCCGAAGAGAAGGGGATCAAGGTGGAGTTCGTTTCCGCCGATCACCAGAACAAGCCTGACATCGGCTCCAACATCGCCCGCCAGTGGTACGACGAGGACGGCGTCGACGTGATCGTCGACGTGCCGACGTCGTCGGTGGCACTCGCCGTCAACGAGGTGACGCGGGAGAAGGACAAGGTGTTCCTCGTCTCCGGCGCGGCGGCGTCCGACCTCACCGGGGCGCAGTGCTCGCCCAACACCATCCACTGGACCTACGATACCTGGGCGCTCGCCCACGGCACCGGCCGGGCGATGGTGGAGCAGGGCGGTGACACCTGGTTCTTCCTGACCGCCGACTATGCGTTCGGCCATGCGCTGGAGCGTGACACGGCGGCCGTGGTCGAGGAGGCCGGCGGCAAGGTCCTCGGCGCCGTCAGGCATCCGTTCCCGGGCCAGGACTTCTCGTCATTCCTGCTGCAGGCGCAGGGCTCCGGCGCCAAGGTGATCGGGCTGGCCAACGCCGGCGCCGACACCACCAACTCGATCAAGCAGGCGCGCGAGTTCGGCATCACCCAGGCCGGCCAGTCTCTTGCCGGCCTGCTCATCTTCATCACCGACGTGCACGCGCTCGGACTGGAGACCGCGCAGGGCCTGGTGCTGACCGAATCCTTCTACTGGGATCTCAGCGACGACACCCGCGAGTGGTCGAAGCGGTTCGCCGAAGCCCACAACGGCAACATGCCGACGATGGTGCATGCGGGCGTCTACTCAGCCGTTCTCCACTATCTGAAGGCGGTCGAGGCACTCGGAAGCAAGGAATCCGATGCGGTGGTCTCGAAGATGAAGGAGATGCCGACCGAGGACCCGCTGTTCGGCAAGGGTGAGGTGCGCCAGGACGGCCGCAAGATCCACGACCTGTACCTGTTCCGGGTCAAGAGCCCCGATCAGTCGACCGGCCCCTGGGACTACTACGAGACCCTCGCCACGATCCCGGCCGACCAGGCCTTCCGTCCGATGGAGGAGGGCGGCTGCCCGCTGGTGCAGTAGGCCCGAGGTAACCTCGCGGCGGCGCGCCATCGCCGCGTGCCGCCGCAACGACGCACAGGATCCATGTTCGAGCTACTCGGAATACCGCCACAGGCCCTGTTCGGGCAGTTGCTGCTCGGGCTCATCAACGGCTCGTTCTACGCCCTGCTCAGCCTCGGGCTGGCGGTCATATTCGGCATGCTCAACATCATCAACTTCACCCACGGGGCGCAGTACATGATGGGCGCCTTCGTGGCGTGGATGCTGCTCAACTATCTCGGCATCGGCTACTGGTGGGCGCTGATCCTGTCGCCCATCGTGGTCGCCATCACCGGGATCATCCTCGAGCGGTTGCTCATCTCGAAGCTCTATCATCTCGATCACCTGTACGGGCTGCTGCTGACCTTCGGCCTGGCGCTGATCATTCAGGGGCTGTTCCGGATCGAGTACGGCGTGTCGGGCTTGCCGTATTCAATTCCCGACATCCTTTCGGGCGGTTACAACCTCGGCTTCATGTTCCTTCCCACCTACCGCGGGTGGGTCGTGATCGCCTCGATCGTGGTCTGCTTCGGCACCTGGTTCCTGATCGAGAAGACCCGGCTCGGCGCCTACCTGCGGGCCGCGGTCGAAAACCCGGCGCTGGTCGGCGCGTTCGGCGTCAACGTGCCGCGGATGATCACGCTCACCTACGGTTTCGGTGTCGGTCTCGCCGCCCTCGCCGGCGTGCTCGCCGCGCCCATCTACACCGTCAACCCGAACATGGGCGCCGAGCTGATCATCGTCGTGTTCGCCGTCGTGGTGATCGGCGGCATGGGCTCCATCCTCGGCGCCATCGTCACCGGCTTCGGCCTCGGGCTGATCGAGGGGCTGACCAAGGTGTTCTACCCGGAGGCCTCCGCCACCGTGATCTTCATCATCATGGCCATCGTACTTCTGCTGAAGCCGGCCGGCCTGTTCGGCAGGAGGACCGCGTGATGGCGACCATGGCGGAACAGCCCGACACCGGGCGCGCGGTGGGCGTCGGCGCCGCCGCCGCGGCGATGCCGCAGCACCACATGGTGCTGTTCGCCCTGCTCGCGGTGGGCCTGGTGGCGGCACCGCTGGTGCTCTATCCCGTGTTCGTGATGAAGGTGCTGTGCTTCGCCCTGTTCGCCTGCGCCTTCAATCTCCTGCTCGGCTACGGCGGGCTGCTGTCGTTCGGGCACGCCGCCTACTTCGGCTCGGCGAGCTACATTTCCGCCCATGCCGCCAAGGTCTGGGGCCTGACGCCGGAACTGGCGATCCTCGCCGGCACCGGCGCGGCGGCGCTCCTCGGGCTGGTCTTCGGCAGCCTCTCCATCCGCCGCTCCGGCATCTACTTCGCGATGGTCACGCTGGCATTCGCGCAGATGATCTACTTCTTCTCGCTGCAGGCCGAGTTCACCGGCGGCGAGGACGGCATCCAGGCGGTGCCGCGCGGCAAGCTGTTCGGCGTCATCGGGCTGGGCGACGACCTCACCCTCTACTACGTGGTGCTGGCCATCTTCCTGTTCGGCGTCCTGTCGATCTACCGCATCATCCACTCGCCGTTCGGACAGGTGCTCAAGGCGATCCGCGAGAACGAACCGCGGGCGGTGTCGCTCGGCTACCGGGTCTACCAGTACAAGCTGATGGTGTTCGTCCTGTCGGCCACCTTCGCCGGGCTGGCAGGCGCCACCAAGGCCATCGTGTTCCGGCTCGCCTCGCTCACCGACGTGCATTGGACCATGTCCGGCGAGGTGGTGCTGATGACGCTCCTCGGCGGCATGGGAACGGTGTTCGGGCCGATGGTCGGCGGCGCGCTCGTGGTCTCGATGCAGAACTACCTGGCCGAGATCGGCGCCTGGGTGCAGGTGGTGCAGGGCGTCACCTTCGTCATCTGCGTGATGCTGTTCCGCGAAGGCATCGTCGGCGTGCTCTCCCGCTGGCTCAGGAAGCCGCTGTAGGGCGCGCCGCACCCCTCCGCGCCGTCCCGTGCGCGGAGCAGCGCGAAGCGGTGCGCCGCAGACACGGGACCGCACAGTACCTCCGGCGGTGTCATTCCTTGCGTTGGCGGCCGCTCGCTCCGTCCGTTCCGTGGCGCCCGGGTCGCCGCATCCCGCCATCGCGGGCAACTGCCCGAGGATTTCGCGGCCGCGGGAAGGCATCCGGCAGGGGTATAGCGCCGCGCCGGATCAGCAGCGCATCACCTGGCTGTCGCCCGCCGCTGCACTGCATCCGGGGTGACACATGTTTGTTGGTGTCTTCCCGCGGTGCAGCGTGACAACGGTGCACCGCAGACAGGGACCGCGTGGCCTGCACCTGCCCCGCGGCGGTTACTGGATCACCCGGACGAGCCGGGTGATGACGGGACAATGTTTCAGAGAGCGCGTTTGGCACCGGCCGCTAGACCCCGCCGGCGGCGGCGGCCGGCTGGTCGAGGCCGATCAGGCGCGCCAGCGCATCGCCGTCGGCGGCGAGCTCCGCGCTCGGCCCGTCGTGGACGATGCGGCCGCGGTTCATCACCAGCGTCCGTGGCGCCAGCGCCAGTGCGAAGCGGGTGTTCTGCTCGACCAGCACCACCGTCAGGTTGGTGGTGCGCGCCAGTTCCGCGATCGCCTGGCGCAGGCTCTCGACGATGACCGGCGCCAGCCCCTCGCTCGGCTCGTCCATCAGCAGCACCCGCGGGTTGCCCATCAAGGCCCGGCCGACCGCCAGCATCTGCTGCTCGCCGCCCGACAGCTGGCTGCCGCGGTTGCTGCGGCGGGCGGCAAGATTGGGAAACAGCGCGTAGACCCGTTCCGCCGTCCATTCGCCCGGCCGCGCCGCCACCGCGAGGTTCTCCTCCACCGTGAGCGAGGCGAATACCTCGCGTTCCTGCGGCACGTAGCCGAGGCCGGCCTCAACCCGGCGCTCGATCGGCAGCCGGTGGATCTCGGTCCCGGCGAGCCTGATGGCGCCCCCGTGCAGGGTGGTGTGGCCCATGATGGTGGTGAGCAGCGTCGACTTGCCGACGCCGTTGCGGCCCACCACCGCGAGGCACTCGCCGGGCCGGGCCGCGAACGACACGTCCTCGAGCACGACCATCTTGCCGTAGCCGGCGCGCAGCCGCTCGACCGCCAGCGCCTCAGCCATGGCCGACTTCCCCGAGGTACACCTCGCGGACCCCGTGATGGGCGGCGATCTCGTCCGGCGATCCCTCGACCAGGATCGATCCCTGCACCAGCACCGACACCCGGTCGGCGAACCGGAACACGACGTCCATGTCGTGCTCGATGATGAGGATGGCGATCGACGGATCGAGGCCGGCGAGCGCGTCGAGGATGATGTGGCTTTCCGCTGACGGCACGCCGGCGGCCGGTTCATCGAGCAGCAGCACCCGCGGCTCGAGCGCCAGCGCGATGGCGATCTCGACCAGCCGCTGCCTGCCGTACGGCAGCTCGTTGACCGGCTTCAGCGCGTCCGCCGTGAGCCGCAGCCGGTCCATGAGCGCGAGCGCCTCGTCCACCGTCTCGCGACCGCGCCGCGGCGCGGCGAGCAGCCGCCGCGACTCGCCGCGGCGCTCGGCCACCGCCAGCGCCACGTTGTCGAGCACCGGCAGCCGCGGGAACAGCTGGTTGATCTGGAAGGTGCGCACGAGCCCGCGCTTGACCCGCGCCGCCTGGTCGAGGCCGGTGACGTCGTCGCCGTCGAGGACGATGCGGCCGGCATCCGGCGCCAGCGCCCCGGAGATCAGGTTGACGAGCGTCGTCTTGCCGGCCCCGTTCGGACCGATCAGTGCGTGGCGGGCGCCCTCGTCGAGGTCGAGGCTCACGTTGTGGGTCACGTAGAGCCCGTCGAAATGCCGGGACAGCCCGGTGACCTGAAGCCTCGGCCTCATGCCGGCCGCGTCCCGATCCGCGCCGTCGCCGCCTCCAGCGCGCCGAGCAGCCCGCGGCGGAAGAACAGCACTGCCAGCACCAGGGCGACGCCGACCCCGAACTCCCACAGCACCGGGTTGGCCTTGGCCAGCTGGTCCTCGAGGATCATGTACGCGGTGGCGCCGATGAAGGCGCCGTAGAGCCGCCCCGGGCCGCCCAGGATCAGCATGATGAGGACGGTGCCCGAGCGCGCGAAGCTGAGCACGTCGAGGGTGACGAAGGCGTTCGACTGCGTGAACAGGGCGCCGGCGACGCCCGCCATGCCGGCGGAGATGGTGAAGACGACGAGGAGATTGCGCCGCACCGGCGTGCCGATGGCATGCATGCGGGTGGTGTTCTCGCGGATGCCGACCAGCGACTGGCCGAACGGCGAGTACACGAGGCGGCGGGCGAACAGGAAGCAGGCGAACAGGACCGCCAGCGCATACCAGTAGTAGGTTGTCCCCCACAGGTCGTTCTCGAACACGCCGAAGATCGGCGCGATGGAGATGCCGAGCAGGCCGTCGAAACCGCCGGTCCACACCTCCTGAACGTTCGCCCATTCCTGCAGCAGGATGGCCACCACCAGCGTCAGCATGATCAGGGTAAGGCCGTGGTAGCGCAGCAGCACGAGGCCCGAGACGAAGCCGAGCGCGGCACCGGCGGCGGCACCGATCAGAAGCCCCGAGATCGGCTCGCCCCAGCCGAAATGCGCCGACGCGATGCCGGTGGCGTAGGCGCCGGCGCCGAAGTAGGCGGCATGGCCCAGGGTGACGATGCCGGCGTAGCCGAGGATCAGGTCGAGCGACAGCGTGAAGATGATCATGACGATCACCTGGGTGCCGAACGCCATGTAGCCCGGGAACAGGAAGAAGCAGGCAATGGCGGCAAGCCACGGCAGCGATTCCGCCCAGTGCCACCGGCCGCGTCCCAGCCACGCCTGGCGCGCCGCCGCGGCGCCGTCGATCGGCCCCGCCGTCATGCCCGCCCGAACAGGCCCTGCGGCCTGACCAGCAGGATGGCCACCGTCAGCGCGTAGATGAAGAACGCGCCCCCTTCCGGCCACAGGTACTTGGCTCCGGTATCGACGATGCCGAGCACCAGCGCGGCGGCGAACGCGCCGCGGACGCTGCCGAGCCCGCCGACGGCGACGACGATCAGGAAGAACACCAGGTAGGTGAAGGCGAAGCGCGGCGAGACGCCGATGATGTTGACCGCGAGCCCGCCGCCCACGGCGGCCAGCCCCGAGCCCAGCGCGAAGGTGAGCATGAACAGGCGGTCCACATTGATCCCGACCGACCGCGCCATCGTGCGGTTGTCGACCGCGGCGCGGATCCGTGCCCCGATGATGGTGCGGTCGATCCCGTACCACAGCGCCAGCGCCGTGGCGAAGCCTGCCGCGATGACGAACGCCCGGTAGGCGGGGACGTGGCGGATGCCGATGTCGATCTGGCCGTCGAGGATGCCGGGGACCCGGATGCTCTGCGGCGACGGGCCGAAGACGAAGGTGACGGCGCCGATGGCGGCGAACACCAGCCCGATCGACATCAGGACCTGGTCGAGTTCGCTGGCCCGGTAGAGCGGCGCGTAGAGCAGCCGCTCGAACGGAATGCTGAGCACGGCGACGATGGCAAACACCATGAGGAGGGCGGTGAAGAAGCCGACACCGGCGCCATCCAGCAACACCACCAGCACGTACCCGCCGACCATGGCGAACGCCCCGTGGGCGAGGTTCACGAACCCCATCAGGCCCATTGTCACCGACAGGCCGACCGAGATCATGAACAGCAGCATCGCGTACGCGATGCCGTCGAACAGGATGCTGATACCGGCAGTGATCGCCTGATCCATGGCCATAGACGGGTAGGCTGCGGCGCGGGCGCAGTGACCCGCGCCGCGACGGCCCGTGTCAGGGCAGGGCCGTCATTCGCCGCATCGGCCGACCTTGAGTTCCTTGCAGGGATCCTTCACCTGCGGAATCGTGTCCAGTACCTGCGTCTTCAGCCGGTCGCCGTCCTTGACGATCTCGACGACATGCATGTTCATGACGATGTCGCGGGTGTCGGGATCGATCGTGATCGGCCCGCGCGGGCTGGCGAACGTCCACCCCTTCAGCGCGTTCATGGTGCCTTCGGGCGTGAGTTCGCCGTCCTGCGTCTTGATCGCATGCGCGATGGCCGCCATCCCGTCCCAGCCCGAGATCGCCATGAAGTCGGGTGTCGACTCCTCGCCGTAGGCCTCCTTCCACGCCGCCACGAACGCCTGGTTCTCCGCATTTGGATAATCGGCCTGGTAATGGCCCATGGTGATCATGCCGACCGCGTCGTCCCCCATGTCCTGAAGCTTGGTGTCCTGCGTGATGTCGCCGGGGCCGATCAGCCGGATGCCGGCGTCCTTCATGCCGAGGTCGTTGAACGTCTTGGCCACCGCCGCCGCATGGTTGCCGGCGGGGACGAACACGTAGAAGCAGTCCGGGTCGGCATCCTTGACGCGCTGGAAGAACGGCGTGAAGTCCGGCACCTCGGCCGGGCTGCCCATCGGCAGCGCCTCGACGACCTTTCCGCCCGCCTTCTCGAAGCCCATCTGGAACGCCTGCAGGCTGTCCTTGCCTGGCGGGTAGTCGCTGTAGCCGATCGCCGCCGTCTTGCACTCGAGCTTCTCGAACGCATACGCCCCCATCGGGTAGGCGGCGTGCCACATCGAGAACGACACCCGCGCGATGTACGGCGACAGGGTGGGGATCCATGCGGTGCCGGCGTTCATGATCACCATCGGCACCTTGCCCTGGGTGACCAGCGGGGCGCTCGCCATGGCGTTCGGCGAGAAGACGAAGCCGGCGACGATGGCGACGCCGTTGCGGGTGATGAGTTCCTGCACCATGGTCTTGGCGACGTCGCCGCCGGGATGCTTGGAATCGCGCTTGATGAGTTCGACCTCGTGGCCGCCGAACGCCTCGGGATGCTGCTTGATGTAGAGTTCCATCCCGCGGGTGATCTGCTCGCCGAACTGGGCGCCGTTGCCGGAGTAGGTGGCCACCACGCCGACCTTCACGGTCGCCGCGGCGACGCCGCCGGGCACGGCCATTGCGGCGGCAACGGCGAGGCCCGCGCAGAACTTCGCAAGTTTCATGAGATTTCCCTCCCAATCGATTCGTTGTGTTTGGCTTTTCCCCCTGCAGCTGCGTCAAAGGGTCCGGCGAACCGAGTATCCCGCCGGCATTGTGGGCAGTCGCCCCGGCGTATACAAGTCTCTTTTGCGCCATTCGAGATCGGGTGGAGGTACCGTTTCATGTTCAGACTGACCCTTGCGGTGCTGGCATTTGCGTTGTTCTCGCTGCCGGTGGCGGCGGTCGCGCACGACTACGAGCACGCAGGGATCCGGATCGAGCATCCGTGGACCAAGCCGTCGATCGGCCGCAACGGCGCGGCCTACCTGACCATCGAGAACCGGGGCGAGGCGGCGGACCGGCTGGTCGCGGCCTCGTCGCCGAACGCCGACCGGGTCGAGATCCACACCCACATCGTCGAGGGGGACATCGTGCGGATGCGCCGGGTCGAGGGCGTCGACCTTGCTCCGGGCGCGCCGGTCGACTTCGCGCCGGGCGGCCTGCACCTGATGCTGATCGGGCTTTCCGAGCCCCTGGAGGAGGGCGACGTCCTGCCGCTGACGCTGGTGTTCGAGCAGGCCGGCGAGATCGACGTCGAGGTCGTGGTCCAGCTGCCGGAGGACCTGCCGGGCGGCGGCCACGATCACGACCATCACCACGACCACGATCATCACGACGATCACGACGATCAAGACGATCACGGCGGCCATCACCATTCCCGTGGCCAGTCCTGACCGCAACCCTGGGGGGAGGGGAGGCCCGCGCCTCCGCCGCTACCACCGGCATGGACGGCAACCGGGGCCGCCGGCCATCCGGTCAGCGAGCAGCGGCGGTGCCGGCAGTCACGAGAACAGGACGTCGGAGCGGTCGAAGTCGGCCAGCTGGAAGCCGGCGAGCGTGATGTCGTCGTTGCCCGGCAGGTCGATGAACAGGCTGTCGCCCTGGTTGCTCGCCAGCGCCCTGACGTCGGCGAACCGCTTCAGCGTCGGGTAGCCCTCGAACAGGAGCCGGTCGGCGCCGGAGCCGAAACCGAGGACCGTGTCCGATCCGCATCCGGGGCTGAAGATGAAGGTGTCGCCGCCGCCGCCGCCGCTCATCCGGTCGTTGCCGACGCTGCCTTCGAGGGTGTCCGCGCCGGGGCCGCCGCGTAGTGTGTCGTTGCCGCCGTTGCCGAGCACCCGGTCGTTGCCGGCTCCGCCCTCGACGACGTCGTGGCCGGCGCCGCCGGAGACCGTATCGTTTCCCGGACCGCCCGACACCCGGTCGTTGCCGCCGTGGGCGGCCAGCCGGTCGTCGCCGGGGCCGCCGTCGAGGGTATCGGACGCGCCCTCGCGGGCGTTCTGCGAGTCGTCGCCGAGCAGGGTGTCGTTGCCGAAGTTTCCGATCAGCCAGTCGGAACCGGCGCCGCCGACCAGGTAGTCGTCGTCGTTGGTGTCGAAGGTGTCCGTGGCTCCCCACAGGGTATCGTTGCCGCCGAGCCCGTACAGCGTGTCGTTGCCGCCGCTGCCGATGAGCTCGTTCTTGCGGTCGTCACCCTCGATCCAGTCGGCGACGGCGCTGCCGAAGACGTTCTCGATGTTGACCAGCTTATCCGTGCCAAGGATGGTGGGTTCCGGGTCGAGGTCGGTGGCAAGTTCTTCCCGCAGGCTCACCTTGACGCCGACCGGCGGCACTTCGCTGGCGTAGTACGCGGTATCGATGCCCTTGCCGCCGATCAGCCGGTCGTTGCCGCGGCCGCCTTCCAGCGAGTCGTTGCCGTCGAGGCCGCGGAGGACGTCGTCGAGGGCGGTGCCGAAGAGATTGTCGTTGCCGTTGGTGCCCGTGATCACGGCCATGGTTCACACCCCGTCACGATGGCGGATCGCGACGAATTTTCATCGATTTGAGCGCCAAGGCAAGAGCAATCGTCGAACCGGCGGCCGGCGCCTCCTCGGGGGACACCTGCCCGGCCGGCAGGCGGGTCCGCCGGCTGGCGTGGCGGCCGCGGCGCTGCTCGGGCAGGTGGCGGGAATCAGAAGGGCCGCGCACCGGCGCGGCCCCCATGGGTTCGGTCGTTCACAGGACCCCGAACCGGGGTCCGGTCCGGAGGTGTCGCGGTTTACGACAGAGGCTGCTCCGTCGCTCGCGCTGAACATCCAAAGCCCCGTGACCGCACCGATTGCTCACTAGACATTGGATCACCTCCTTTCGTTCTGTTGACACTGCGGCTGAATATGGTCGCATTCGCCGTGCGGGGCAATGGCCAGTTCCGCGAACAGTGATCGTTTGCCGCTCGGGCGTCCTAGCGTTCCCTTGCCACCGTGATCGCGTCGGGGCGCGGCTCGGGGCGGTGGCCGGAGACCTCGGTGCCGGCGTCGGCGGCGAGGCGGCGGAACACGACGATCGACAGCGCCGAGATCGCCCCGACCACCAGGAAGGCAGGCGCGAAGTCGCTGACGGTGAAGGCGTCGGCCGGCTTCCCCGCGGTCGACAGTGCCAGCGAGATGGCGCCGATCGAGATGCCGAGGCTGAGCGAGATCTGCTGCACGACGCTCGTCAGGCTGGTCGCCCGGCTCATCCGCTCGTCGTCGATGTCCGAGTACGCCATCGCGTTGATCGACGTGAACTGGAGCGACCGGAACAGGCCGCCGATCAAGAGGATCGTCATGATCACGACGATCGGCGTGTTCTCGGTGTAGAGGGCCGGCACCGCCGAGAATGCCGCGCAGATGCCCGCGTTGACCACCAGGATGGTGCGGAAGCCGAACCGGCGCAGGATCGGCTGGGCGGCGAACTTCATGGTGATCGCGCCGATCGCGCCGACGAAGGTGGTCATGCCCGATTCGAACGGCGTCATGTCATAGCCGAGCTGCAGCATCAGCGGCAGCAGGAACGGCATCGCGCCGATGCCGATGCGGAACAGCGAGCCGCCGAGGAGGCTGCCGCGGAAGGTGGCGACGCCCAGCAGGGTGAGGTCGAGGATCGGATGCTCGGCGCGGCGGCTGTGGATGACGTAGCCGGTGAGCAGCGTCGCCCCGATGGCGAGCATGGCCGCGACCCACGCCGGCGGCAGCACGTCGAGCCCCATCGTGGTCGAACCGGTGACGAGGGCGGCGAGCCCCACCGCCGAGAGGAAGAAGCCCCTGGTATCGAAGCGTTGCTGCTGGTCGCCGCGGACGTCGGGGATGAACAGGGTCGCGAGCACCACCCCGAGCACCCCGATCGGCACGTTGATCCAGAAGATCCACCGCCACGAGAAGTAGGTGGTGATGAAGCCTCCCACCGGCGGCCCGAGCACCGGGCCGACCAGCGCCGGCACGGTGAGCCAGGCGAGCGAGCTTACCAGTTCCGCCTTCGGGATGGTGCGCAGGACGACCAGGCGGCCGACCGGCACCATCATCGCCCCGCCGAGGCCCTGCAGCACCCGTGCCGCCACCAGGCTGCCGATGGACCACGACAGGGCGCAGAACACCGAGCCGGCGGTGAACACGATGATCGCGGCGCGGAACACGACCCTGGCCCCGAACCGGTCTGCCAGCCAGCCGCTCGCCGGAATGAACACGGCGAGGCTGAGCAGGTAGGTGGTCAGCGCCAGCTTGAGCGTGATCGGATCTTCGCCGAGGTCTTCCGCAATCGCCGGCAGCGACGTGGAGAGAACCGTCGAATCGAGGTTCTCCATGAACAGCGCACAGGCGACGATCAGCGGAACGAGGATGCGGGTCTGCATGAAGGACGCATCAATACCCGAGACCGGCGGTTTGCGCGACAGCAGTTTGTCACAAGGCGTGACCGCGCCGCACTTCCCACGCCTTGTCGGCAATGCTAAGAACCGCTGCCAACTCGTGCCGCGGTGTCCGGCGCGGTCCGCCCGGGAGAGGGCACTGCATTCCGTCAGCGCTCGTCCGCTTCAGGAGGTTGGCAGACATGGCCAGCGAGCCACGCAATTCACCCACGTCGGTCTATCTCACCTTCGACGACGTGCTGCTGCGCCCCGGCGCATCCAGCGTGCTGCCGGCCGACGTCGACGTCCGCACCAGGCTTACCGGCGACGTCGAGCTCAACATCCCGATCATCTCCTCGGCGATGGACACGGTCACCGAAGCGCCGCTCGCCATCGCCATGGCCCAGGCCGGCGGCATCGGCGTCATCCACCGCAACATGGCGCCCGAGGAGCAGTCGGAGCAGGTCCGCCAGGTCAAGAAGTTCGAGTCGGGCATGGTGGTGAATCCGGTTACCATCACCCCGGACGCGACGCTTGCCGATGCGCTCGAGCTGATGGAGCGCCACAACATCTCCGGCATCCCGGTCACCGAGCGGGAGGGCAGCGGTCCCGCCGGCGGCCGCCTCGTCGGCGTGCTGACCCACCGCGACGTCCGCTTCGCCGACAACCCGGCGCAGCCGGTGCGCGAGCTGATGACCCGCGACAACCTCGTCACCGTGCGCGAGAACGTCGGCATGGACGAGGCCAAGCGCCTGCTGCACCAGCACCGGATCGAGAAGCTGCTGGTGGTCGACGAGAACTATCACTGTGTCGGCCTGATCACGGTCAAGGACATCGAGAAGGCGCGCCTGCATCCCAACGCCTGCAAGGACGAGCAGGGCCGCCTGAGGGTTGCCGCCGCGACCGGGGTCGGCGACCGCGGGCTGGAGCGGACCGAGCACCTGCTCGATGCCGGCGTCGACATCGTCGTCGTCGACACCGCCCACGGCCATTCCTCGCTGGTCATCGACGCGGTGGGCCGCATCAAGCGCCTCAGCAACAAGGCGCGGGTGATCGCCGGCAACATCGCCACCGCCGAAGCGGTCAAGGCGCTGGTCGACGTCGGAGCCGACGCGGTCAAGGTGGGCATCGGCCCCGGCTCGATCTGCACCACGCGGGTCGTCGCCGGCGTCGGCGTGCCGCAGCTGTCGGCGATCATGGAATGCGCGGAGGAGGCGGAGAAGCTGGGCGTGCCGGTGATCTCCGACGGCGGCATCAAGTATTCCGGCGATCTCGCCAAGGCGCTTGCCGCCGGCGCCCACTGCGCCATGATCGGCTCGCTGCTGGCCGGCACCGAGGAGAGCCCGGGCGAGGTGTTCCTGTACCAGGGGCGCAGCTACAAGGCCTACCGCGGCATGGGCTCGGTCGGCGCCATGGCGCGCGGCTCGGCCGACCGCTACTTCCAGCAGGACATCAAGGAATCGCTCAAGCTGGTGCCCGAGGGCATCGAGGGCCAGGTGCCCTACAAGGGGCCGATCGCCAGCGTGCTGCACCAGCTCGTCGGCTGCCTGCGCGCCGCCATGGGCTACACCGGCGCCGCCAACCTCGAGGAGTTCCGGGCGCGGTTCGAGTTCATCCGCATCACGTCCGCGTCGCTGCGCGAGAGCCACGTTCACGACGTCATCATCACCCGCGAGGCACCCAACTACCCGGGTGTGACGTAACCGGCCGGCAGCCGCCGCCCCGCCGAGGAGCCAGATGACCCCCGGTGCCCGCATCCAGGCCGCCATCGAGATCCTGGCCGACATCGCCGACCATCACCGGCCGGCGCACGAGGCGCTCGCCGACTGGGGCCGCAGCCACCGCTTCGCCGGCTCGGCCGACCGCGCCGCGATCGGCAACCTGGTGTTCGACGCGCTGCGCCGGCGCGCCTCGATCGCCTGGCGGATGGGCTCCGAGGAACCCCGGGCGCTGGCGCTCGGCGTCGTCTGCTTCGTGTGGGGCGACCGGCCCGACGCGCTGTTCTCGCGGTTCGCCAACGACCGCCATGCCCCAGCGGTCCCCGATGCGGCCGAGCTGCAGGCGCTGTCGACGGCAAGCCTCGACGGCGCCCCCGACTGGGTCCGGGCCGACGTGCCGGAGTGGATCATGCCGTCGTTTGCCGCCACCTTCGGCGACGCCGCGGTGGCCGAGGCGGCCGCGCTCGGTGACCGGCCGCCGCTCGACATGCGGGTGAACACGCTGAAGACGACCCGCGAGCGGCTGCTGCAGACGTTCGCCCGCCACCGCGCGGTCGCCACGCCCCTGTCGCCGGCAGGCGTGCGCATCGCGCCGCTGCCGGGGCCGACGCGGCTGCCCAACGTGCAGGCGGAGCCGGCGCACGCCAAGGGCTGGTTCGAGATCCAGGACGAGGGCAGCCAGCTCGCCGCCTTCCTCGTCGACGCCCGCCCCGGCCACCAGGTGCTCGACTTCTGCGCCGGCGGCGGCGGCAAGAGCCTTGCGTTCGCAGCCGCCATGGACAACCGCGGCCAGATCTACGCCCACGATGCCGACCGGCGGCGGCTGTCGGCGCTGGTCGGGCGCATGCGCCGCGCCGGCACCCGCAACATCCAGCTGCGCGAGCCCGGCAACGGGGCGCTCGACGACCTGCGCGGCAACATGGACCGGGTGGTCGTCGATGCGCCGTGCACCGGTACCGGCACCTGGCGCCGCCGCCCCGACGCCCGCTGGCGGGTCAGCCCGCAGGCGCTCGCCCGCCGCGTCGACGAGCAGCGGGCGATCCTCGCCGCCGCCGCCGAGTTCACGAAGCCCGGCGGCCGGCTGGTCTACATCACCTGCTCGGTGCTGGCCGAGGAGAACACCAGGCAGGTGGCGGCGTTCCTAGACCGCCACCGCGAGTTCCGGATGGTGCCCGGCGGCGAGGTGTGGGCGGCGCTGGTCGGCGACGACAGGCCGGTGCCGTGGATCGACGACAACGGCGGGCTGACGCTGACGCCGGCGAGGACCGGAACCGACGGCTTCCACGTCGCCATCATGGAACGGCGCCCTGGCTGACGCGGGGCAGGCGGCGGCCACCGGGCGCGGCCGGACGATGCCCCTTGCCGGGCGCGCGAATCCGCGTAAAAGGCGCTGATCAGGCCAGCCCATGCACGAAGCCATCCTCATCATCGATTTCGGCTCGCAGGTGACTCAGCTCATCGCGAGGCGCGTGCGCGAGGCCGGCGTCTACTGCGAGATCGTGCCCTATACCCGCGCCGCGGAGGCGATGGCGCGGCTTTCCCCGCGCGGCATCATCCTCTCCGGCGGTCCGGGATCGGTGCACGACGAGGGCGCGCCGCTGCCGCCGATGGCGGTCTACGAGGCGGGGGTGCCGGTGCTCGGCATCTGCTACGGCCAGCAGGCGATGGCGCACCAGCTCGGCGGCGCCGTCGAGGGCGGCCATCACCGCGAGTTCGGCCGCGCCATGCTCGAGGTCGTCGCCCCGTCGGCCCTGCACGACGGGGTGTGGGCCGTGGGCGAGCGCCACCAGGTGTGGATGAGCCACGGCGACCGGGTGACGGCGCTGCCGCCGGGGTTCGCGGTGACCGGGGTCTCCGACAATGCCCCGTTCGCCATGATCGCCGACGAGCGCCGCCGCTTCTACGGCACCCAGTTCCACGTCGAGGTGGTGCACACCCCGGACGGGGCGCGGCTGATCGAGAACTTCGTGCTCAGGGTGGCCGGCTGCTCCGGCGACTGGACGATGGCGGCGTTCCGCGACGAGGCGGTGGCGCGCATCCGCGAGCGGGTCGGCGGCGGCCGGGTGATCTGCGGCCTGTCGGGCGGCGTCGATTCCGCCGTCACCGCGGTGCTGGTCCACGAGGCTATCGGCGACCGGCTCACCTGCATCCTGGTCGACCACGGGCTGATGCGGCTCAACGAGGCGCAGGAGGTGGTCGAGCTGTTCCGCGGCCACTACAACATCCCGCTGGTCCATGTCGACGCCTCCGACGCCTTCCTCGCCGCCCTCGACGGCGTCACCGACCCGGAGCACAAGCGCAAGACCATCGGCCGGCTGTTCATCGACGTGTTCGAGCAGGAGGCGGCGAAGATCGGCGGCGCCGAATTCCTCGCCCAGGGCACCCTCTACCCGGACGTGATCGAGAGCGTGTCGTTCACCGGCGGGCCGTCGGTGACCATCAAGTCGCACCACAACGTCGGCGGCCTGCCGGAGCGGATGGGGATGCAGCTCGTCGAGCCGCTGCGCGAGCTGTTCAAGGACGAGGTGCGCGCGCTCGGCCGCGAGCTCGGCCTGCCGGAGAGCTTCGTCGGCCGCCATCCGTTCCCGGGGCCGGGGCTTGCCATCCGCATCCCGGGCGCGGTGACCCGCGAGGCGCTCGACATCCTGCGCCGGGCCGATGCGGTGTGGCTGGAGGAGATCCGCAACGCCGGTCTCTACGACGCCATCTGGCAGGCGTTCGCGGTGCTCCTGCCGGTGAGGACGGTGGGCGTGATGGGCGACGCGCGCACCTACGAGCACGTGCTGGCGCTGCGCGCGGTCACCTCGCTCGACGGCATGACGGCGGAGTCGTACCCGTTCCAGCACGCCTTCC
>Ga0079224_100004297_pt1 | contig 18347 bp, 15 predicted proteins | sample Stecom2015_FD_80414 | JGI IMG/M metagenome (GOLD analysis project Ga0079224, IMG submission 80414) | Agricultural soil microbial communities from Utah to study Nitrogen management - Steer compost 2015 | ecosystem: Environmental > Terrestrial > Soil > Agricultural land | place: USA: Utah...
CCGATCACCACCTGCGGCCCGGAAGCCGGTGGCGCCGTCCTGGGAGCGCTCGGCTGCGCCGCCTCAGGCGATTCAGCGCCGGGAAAGCCGAGCTCGGTGTACACCTGCCGCAACGTCACGGCCTGTCGTTCCCACGAGAACTGCGCCCGCAACTGCGGGTCGGCCACTGCGTCGCGGTAGGGCTTCGGGTCGGCGAGCACCCTGCGCAGCGTCGCCGCCAGGTCCGAGGCGTCACCGGAGGTGAAGGACTCGCCGATGCCGTGCTCGCGCACGAACGAGCCCAGTTGGCGCAGGTTCGTCACCACCAACGGCAGGCCGGCGTGGATGTACTCGAACAACTTGTTGGGCAGCGCCATCTCGTGGTTGGCGAAACCGCCGACCATCGGGTGGACGCCCACGTCGGCGGAGCGCAGGAACGCGACCACGCGGTCGGGGCCCACGGGATCGACGAAGTGCACGCGGCCGGACACCTCGAGTTCGACGGCGCGGCTGCGCAGTTGGCGCGCGAACCACGTGTCGCGGTGCGGCACACACACGACGGCCAGATGAACACCGGGGAGTTCGCGTAACGCCTCGATCGCCAGGTGCACCCCGCGCACCTGGGTGAGCCCGCCAGAGTACACCGCCAGTGGCACGTCCGGGGCCAGCCCGGCTGCGCTGCGCACCGACTCGCCTCCGGCATCGGCATCGTGCCGCGCCGGGGCGTTGAGCACGACGCTCGGCTGGGCAGGCAGCGCGTAGCGCTCGGCGATGGCCTCGGCCAGCGCGGGCCCGACGGTGATGACGCGGTCGGCGTCGCGAATGTACTCCGCCTCCAGATCCGCCCATCCGGCCAGGTAGCGCGGGGTCCGACTGCCGTAGGCGGCCAGTCCCGCGACGTACTCGTGCGCGTCGTAGACCACGCGCACGTCGCGCCCGTCGTTGCGGGCCCGGCGGGCCGCCCGGACGGCAACGCCCAGCACATGCATGTCGTGCGCGTGGATCACGTCGGGCTGCAGGGCGTCGAGAACCGGCGCGAAGGCGATGTTGTAGTCGTCGATGTCCGGGTGGATGCGGCGCCAGCTGGCCAGCCAGGTCACCCGGCCGATACGGCGGTCGAAGGCGTTCCACAGCCGGTCGCGTAGCCGGTAGGCCCGGCGCCCGAGCGCGTAGCGCAGCCTGATCCCGGCGCCGATGGCCCGCCAGCGCAGCCACCGCACCCGGCGCCAAGCCGCCCCCGCGGCGCCGCCCCGCCCGGCGTCGTCGGCGATCTCGGCCCGCCGTTCCCGGACCCGGGCCTGCCGCGCGAGGCGAACCCGGTCGTCGGGATAGCCCAGCCACGGCAGCGTGAAACGCCGCCGCGCCTGCCGGCGCCGGGCGTGCTCGTCGCGCAGCCGGAACGCGACCGGCACCCGCACCACGAACGCTGCGCCCAGCACGCCCGAGCGTGGCGCCCGGTCCGAACGCACACCGAGCACCACCACGTCCAGCCCGGCGTCGGCCAACGCGAGCGCTTCCTTGGTGACCCTGGAATCGGCGACGACGTCGTTGGCGACCATCATCACCACGCGGCGACGCGGGCCGGCGCCCGGCGATCCGGTCACGACGACGCCGTCGGCCGGCCGATCACCACGCGGGTCACGTCGGCCCACCGGCCGGGGTCGGTGACGTCCCGCCCGTCGACGAGCACTTTCGCGCCGGGCAGGTCTCCTGCCGAGATCTCGGCGTATTCGGGGTGGTCGGCCTGCACGACGGCCACGTCGGCGGGTTCGCCGAGGTGATAGGGCTCGAAGCCGAATTCGCGCAGTTCGTCGTCGGAGTACAGCGGGTCGTGCACGAGCACCTCGGCACCGGCTGCTCGCAGCGCGGCCACGGTCGGGAAGACACCGGAGAACGCGGTCTCTTTGACCTTGCCGCGATACGCCGCGCCCAGCACGACGACGCGGGCCCCGGCCAGAGACCCGTACGCCGCCTCGACCAGCCCGACGGTGTAGGCCGGCATGGCGGCGTTCGCCTCGCGAGCGGCCCGAACCACGCTGGCGTCGGGGTCGGTCCACAGATACAGCCGCGGATACACCGGGATGCAGTGCCCGCCGACGGCGATCCCCGGCCGGTGGATGTGACTGTACGGCTGCGAGTTCGACGCCTCGATGACCTGGTGGACGTCGATGCCGTGGGCGGCGGCGAACCGGGCGAACTGGTTGGCCAGCCCGATGTTGACGTCGCGGTAGGTGGTCTCGGCCAGCTTCGCCATCTCGGCGGCCTCGGCGCTGCCCAGATCCCAGACGCCGTTGCCGCGCTCGAGGTCCGGACGCTGGTCGAATTCGAGCACCGCCTCGTAGAACTCGCGGGCTCGGGCGGCACCTGCGGGCGACAGCGCTCCGATCAGCTTGGGATAGCGCCGCAGGTCGGCGAAGACCCGCCCGGTGAGCACACGTTCGGGCGAGAAGGCGAGGTGGAAGTCTTCACCCTCGGTGAGCCCGGAGATCTCCTCGATCAGCGGCTTCCACCGAGTGCGAGTGGTGCCGACCGGCAGTGTCGTCTCATAGGAGATCAACGTCCCCGGGGTGAGATGTTCGGCCAGCGAGCGGGTGGCGGTGTCCATCCAGGTGAAGTCCGGCTGCCAGGTGTCGTCGTCGACGAACAGCGGCACCACGATCACGACGCCGTCCGCACCCGGGATGGCCTCGGCGTAGTCGGTGGTCGCCCGCAGCCGCCCGGCCCGCACGGCCGCGCCGAGCTTCGTCGCCAGGTCCGCCTCGCCGGGAAACGGCTCGGCACCGGCATTGACCAGGTCGACGACGCGGCGGTCGATGTCGACGCCCACGACGTCGTGACCACGATCAGCGAACTGCACGGCCAGGGGCAGCCCGATCTTGCCGAGGGCGACGACGGCTACTCTCACGGTGACCTCAAACTCAACAGACGTCGGGGGCGCAAACCGACGTATAGGCTACCGGCGGCGGTCCGCGCCACTGACCCCGCCGGACATCCGATCCCCGCACGTCAAGGACGGCTCATTCATGAAGGTGCTCAGCATCGTCGGTGCACGGCCGCAGTTCGTCAAGCTCGCTCCGATCGCCGAGGCGTTCACGGCCACGTCGCACAGTCACGTCATCGTCCACACCGGCCAGCACTATGACGCGAAGATGTCCGACGTGTTCTTCGCCGACCTGCGGATCCCGGCGCCTGACGTGCACCTCGGCATCGGCTCGGGCAGCCACGGCGTCCAGGCCGGCTCCATGCTCGCCGCGTTGGACGGCGTGCTCGACGAGCACCGCCCGGATTGGGTGCTCGTCTACGGCGACACCAACTCCACCCTGGCCGGCGCGCTGGCCGCGGTGAAGCTGCACCTGCCGCTGGCCCACCTGGAAGCGGGCCTTCGCTCGTTCAACCGCGCCATGCCCGAGGAGCACAACCGGGTGCTGACCGATCACGCCGCCGATCTGCTGCTCACGCCGACCCAGCTCGGCATGGACAACCTGGCTCGCGAAGGCCTCGCCGAGCGCGCCGTGCGCGTCGGCGACGTCATGACCGACGTGTGCTTCCGGGTCCGCGACGCCGTCCGGAACGAACCGCCCGCGCTGCCTGACGGCGTGCGCGCCGGCGACTACATCGTCTCGACGGTCCACCGGGCGGAGAACACGGACGACCCGGACCGGCTGCGGGCGATCATCGAGGCTCTCGCCGGCCTCGACCGTCCGGTCGTGCTGCTCGCGCATCCGCGGCTGGTCGCTCGCTGCCACGAGTTCGGTATCAAGCTCGAGCGCCCGGACAGCTCCCTGCACACCGCCGAGCCGTTGCCGTATCCAGGCATGGTCGCGGCGGTACTGCACTCGGCCGGGGTCGTGACGGACTCCGGCGGGCTGCAGAAGGAGGCGTACCTGCTCGGCCGGCCGTGTACGACGGTGCGCACCGAGACCGAGTGGGTCGAGACGCTCGAGGGCGGCTGGAACGTGCTCGCCGAACCGGACGGGCTCGCCGCCGCCGTGCGCCGCCCGGCCCCCACGCACCCACAAGGCGCGCCATACGGCGACGGTCAGGCCGCTACGCACGTGGTCGACGTCCTGACCCGCTGACGGGCGGACACGCCGGCACTCCAAGCCGGCTGAGCCGGCCCGGCCCGGCCGGCTCAGTCGGCGGCGATGTCGACCGTGCGGCCTTCGGCCGCCGAACGCAGGACGGCATCGGCCACGACGACGGTGGCGAAGCCTTGCTGCATGGTCACTATCTCGCTGCTCTTGCCGAGTACCGCGTCACGCAGCGCTTCGTGCTCGGTGCGCAGCGGCTCCGGCTTGGTGATGGCGTAGGTGATGACGTCGCCCTCGCTCACACCGCGGAACTGGGCGACATCGTCCCAGACGGTGGGCACCGAACCGTTGGCGTAGAAGGTCAGGTCGGCGTGCAACGTGTCGGCGACGAACGTGCCCCGCTCACCGGTCACGATCGTCACCCGCTCTTTCATCGGTGACAGCCAGTTGACCAGGTGGCTGGTCACCACGCCGTTGGCCAGCTGGCCGGTGACGGCGACCAGGTCCTCGTGCTCGCGCCCGCTCTTGTGGACCGTGCGCGCCGACACGCTGGCATACGACGAGTCGAGCACCCAGGCGGTGAGGTCGATGTCGTGCGTGGCGAGGTCCTTGACGACCCCGACGTCGGCGATGCGCGCCGGGAACGGGCCCTGGCGTCGCGTGATGATCTGATAGACGTCGCCGAGCTCGCCGTTGGCCAGGCGCGCCCGCAGATTCTGCAGCGCCGGGTTGTACCGCTCGATGTGGCCGACAGCACCCACCAGTTGCGCGGAGGCGAAGGCCTCGGCCAGCTTGCTGGCGCCGTAGGTGTCCTGGGCCAGAGGCTTCTCCACCAACGTGTGGATGCCGGCGGCCGCCAGCGCCAGCCCCTGGTCCTCGTGGAAGGCCGTGGGGGTGGCGATCACGCAGTAGTCCAACCCGGCCGCGATCAACGCGTCGATGTCGGGCAGCACCTCGAGGTCGCCCGCCGCCCCGTGCACGTCACCGTACGGATCGGCGACGGCGACGAGGTCGACGCCGTCAAGGGCGCGCAACACCCGGGCGTGATGCCGGCCCATCATGCCCAGCCCGATGAGACCGGCTCGCAGGTTCGCCATCACGCACCGGCCTTGGCGACGGTGTTGACCGCGGTGACCACGCGTTCGAGGTCGGCCGAGCTCAGCGACGGATGTACCGGCAGCGAGACGACCTCGGCCGCTGCCCGCTCGGTCTGCGGCAGGTCGACGGTCCGCGCGTACGAGGGCAGCCGGTGTACCGGCGTCGGGTAGTAGACCCCGCAGCCGACGCCGTGCTCGTCGCGCAAGGCAGCGACGAAGGCGTCGCGCTCGGCCGGAACACGGATCGTGTACTGGTGGTACACGTGGGTGGCGTCGGCCGCCACGGGCGGTATGCCCACGCCGGCCAGCTCGGCGTCGTAATAGGCGGCATTGGCCTGCCGCTGCTTGGTCCAGCCGGCCAGCTTCGTCAGCTGTACCCGGCCGATGGCCGCGTGCAGGTCGGTCATCCGGTTGTTCACCCCGACCAGCTCGTTCTGGTATTGGGTGGCCATCCCCTGGTTCCGCAGCAGCCGCAGCCGGCGTTCGATGCCGTCGTCGCCGGTGCTCACCATTCCGCCCTCGCCGGCGGTCATGTTCTTCGTCGGATAGAGGCTGAACATCGCGATGTCGCCGAACGTGCCCACCGGCGCGCCGTGCCAGGTGGCACCGTGAGCTTGCGCGGCGTCCTCGAAGATCCGCAGGCTGTGGCGTTCCGCCAGGGCAGCGAGGGCATCCATGTCGGCCGGGTGACCGTAGAGATGGACCGGGACGATGCCGGTGGTCGCCGCGGTGACGGCGGCCTCGACGGCCTCGGGGTCCAGACAGAAGTGGTCGGGCTCGATGTCGGCGAACACCGGGGTGGCGCCAGTCAGCGCGACCGCGTTCGCCGTGGCCGCGAACGTGAACGACGGCACGATCACCTCGTCGCCAGGGCCGACGCCGGCCGCGAGCAACCCCAGGTGCAGGCCCGACGTGCCGGAGTTCACCGCCACGCAGCGACGTCCGCCGACCACCGCGTCGGCGAACTCCTGCTCGAACGCCGCCACTTCGGGACCCTGAGCAAGCATGCCGCTGCGCAGGACCCGGTCGACGGCGGCGCGCTCCTCGTCACCGATGATCGGCCGGGCGGCCGGGATCGGAGGCCGTCTCATGTGTCCTCCCCGGGTTGCGGCACCCGGCGTAGTCGTCCGGCGTCGTCTTCGACGTAATGCTCGTCCGTCCGCGGGCAGCGCCACCGGCCGGCGCCGGCCTCCTGCAACGGCACGCCGGCCCGGCCGACCCACTTCACCCGGCGGGCGGGGTTGCCCACCACGAGGGCATAGTCGTCGACGTCACGCACCACCACCGCCCCCGCGGCCACCATCGCCCACCGGCCCACCGTCACCGGCGCCACGCACACCGCACGCGCGCCGATCGAACACCCTTCGCGCAACGTGACTCCCACGGCATCCCAGTCCGCCGCACTCTTCACGCTGCCGTCAGGGTTGACCGCCCGCGGGAACGTGTCGTTGGTGAGCACCGCCCCCGGACCCACGAACACGCCGTCCTCCAGCTTGGCCGGTTCGTAGACCAGCGCGTAGTTCTGGATCTTGCAGTTGTCGCCCAGCACCACCCCGGTGCCGATGTAGGCGCCCCGCCCGATCACGCAGTCGCGGCCCAGCATCGCGTCGCCTCGCACCTGGGCCAGGTGCCAGACCGTCGAACCCGGGCCGATCTTCGCGCCCGGATCAACGTCGGCACTGGCCATGACGCGGACATTCACGTGCAACGCCTCCCCGACTACGTGGTCAGACCGCGAGCGGCGCGGTCGGCAACCGGCACAGCCTAGCGGTCATCGTCACGCGGGCGCCGCTGCGACGCAGACCCGTTAGGTGATCGTTGTCCGAACCGCGGGCCGTCGCCCGGCCGGTCAGGTCTTCGTCGACTCGTTCTTCCAGTGCCGCGACGACGAATGCCGGGTACCGAACACCTGCTCCACACGGTCGGCGTCGTAGGGCTCGCCCAGCCACTCGAACAGCCCCTGCACCACGGAGCGGTCCTTGACGTAGTCGTCGTAGTGGACGTGGTAGCCGCGATCGCCCCGGCGCCCGACGGTGTCCTTGAGCCGCTCTTCGATCTTCACCAGGTCTTCGCCGGCCTTCGGATTCTTCCGGTACCAGCTGCTCTGGGTCACGTCCTCGTGGTTCCGGGTGTTCAGGATGTACCGGCAGCCGGGGAAGACCTGGTCGATGAAGTCGAGGTACTCCACCGGCTGGGCCATCCACCAGCGGATCTCCTTGAACCCGGACACCCGGGTGTCCGGTTCGGGACGCAGGAGACTGTCGATGACCAGCTGGCGCATCCTGGCCAGGGCGACGTCCTGGGGGTATTCGTCGATGCCGAACCACGGGTGAGTACCGGCCATCGGCTCGGGCGTCGCGTTCGCCGCGGCGGACGTGGTGACCTTGGTCTGGTACTGGAACAGGTCGTACAGAACCCCGGCGTTCTCACCGCGCAGGCAGTACCCGGGAATCGAGTTCAGCAGCCCCATCAGCAACGTCGAACCGGACCGGCCATAGGTCACGACGAAGATGAAGCCCAGATCCTCGCGGAGCGGTCCCGGCTCGTGCGCGGCCAACCGCAGCGCATCACGCTCGTGCGTGGCCCGGTCGAGCTGCCCGCGCAGCTGCTCGTTGTCCTGTTGCAGCTCGTCGACGCGGCTACGCAGGCTGGCGTTCTCGTCAAGGAGCTGTCGACGTCGCTGTCCGAACATAGCGAGGCAGTATAGGCACGCACGTCAGCGCCCACGTCAGCGCCGGGACCGCGGCGCCGGTGCGCCAGGTGATGCGGCCGTGGACAAGAACCCGTTCAACGCTGCCGCGGACGCCCGTCCGTCGTGCACCGCGCGCACGAAGGCCGGTCCGGCCGCCGCGTGGGCACGGGCCCGGTCGCGGTCGTCGAGGAGGCTCTCGACCACGCGAGCGAACGTGGCGGTGTCGGCTTCCACGATCGGCACCTCGACGCCGGTGCTGCGGCGCACATGGGTACGCACGTGCACACCGACATAGGACACGACCGTCCGGCCGGCCGCCATCGCCTCACAGGCCGCGACGCCGTACAACCCCATCCGCAACTGGTCGACCACGATGTCGGCCTCGGCGAGCACCGCCGGCATCTCGGCGGATGCGATGCCGGAGACCCGGCGGTAGTCCACGACGCCACGTTCGGCCAGCCGCGTGAGCTCGGCGTCGACGACGTCGCTGCCCTTGAGCCACGGATTCGACGGGACGTGCACGACCACCGGCCGGGCACGAGTCAGCACCGGGTTTTCACTTCGCCACCGCTGCGGGTCCACGACAACCGGCAACCACACCGCCCGCGGCGCGTCGAGCAGCAGGTCGGGCGTGGAGACGAACACGGTGCCGTCGAACTGGTCGATGATCGTCGCGAACCGCTCAGCCTGGCGTTGGAGTTTCGCGGTGAGCTCGCCGCCGGCCCGGAACGGCGAGTCGGGCTCTCGCTCGGCGTGCCGGCTGGGCACCCGCACGTCGGAGCCGTGCGCCACGAGTGCGGCGGCCAGGCCGTTGCGGCGTAACACCGCCAGGTCACCGCGGCAGTCGTCGCCGTGGCGTGGGCCGAACACCGGCCGCGAGGCCTCCACCAGGACGTGGGTGAACGAACCGAGCACGTACCGTTCCTGGCTGCGTTGCCAGTACGGGTGCCGGTACATCCGCTTCGGCACGTGATAATCGGCCGGAAAGCCGAATCCGCCACCCTCGACGGCCATGGCCACGGCAGCGAGATCACCGAGCTGAGCCTCGCCGGCCCGGGCCCACGCCCAGCCTTGGCCGGCGAAATTCGCCGGAGCGATCAGCAGGCGCCGCGACGCCGCAGGCACCGGCGGGAACACCGGCTCAGGACGCAGCCGGCGCACCGGCGCCGACACCCGGATCGCGGCCCGCCGCAGCGCCCGCAACGAGGGTTTCGCCGACTCCGGAATCGCCTTCGACACGCCTTGGCGCCACCCCACGGCCGCGGCCCTCCCCTCCATCGGTCGTCGACGTCGATGCCCGACGGCACGGCGCCGCAACGATGGCCTAGCCTACGAACACCGATGAACCAGCACACCGAACGCCTCGCCGGGGGCGCCACACCCGGGGCAGGGCACACCGGCCGTCCGCACCTGCTCTACGTGGCCTGGGGGTTCCCGCCATGCCGCAGCGGCGGGGTCTATCGGGCGCTGGCCACCGCCAACCGCTTCGCCGCGCGCGGCTGGCGCGTCACGGTCATCACCGCGCAACGTGAGACGTTCATCCGCTACACCGGCGCCGACACCTCGCTGGAGCAACGCATCGACCCCTCCATCCGGGTCGTCCGGTTGCCGTTCTCGTGGCCGGTGCTGGAGCCGGACCTGCGCCGCTGGTCCCGGTTGCGGATCCAGCGACCGGGGTTGTGGGCCAAGGCGCGTGCCCGGCGCGATCAGGTCCCGTTCCCGGAGATCGGCTACGGCCCATGGCGCCGTCCGCTCGAGGCCGCGGCCGAGCGCATCCACCGGGACGATCCGGTCGACCTGGTCCTGAGCACGGCGAACCCGCACGTGGCGTTCACCGCCGGCTACCGGCTGCATCGACGCCACGGCGTGCCGTACGTCATGGACTACCGCGACGCCTGGCTGCTCGACGTGTTCAGCGGCGAGCGCCTGCACAGGCCCAACAGCCGAGCGGCACGGTGGGAACGCCGGCTGATCGAGTCCGCGCACGAGGTGTGGTTCGTCAACGACCCCATCCGGGACTGGCATCGCCGGCTCTATGCGCGCCACGCCGACCGGATGCACACCGTCGCCAACGGCTTCGACCCCGAGTTCACCGACGCCTACCTGCCGCGTGAGCGTCCCAGCGCCGAGCCGTTGACGTTCGGCTACATCGGCACGGTGACGACCAAGGTGCCGCTGGCGCCGTTCGTGGCGGGCTGGCGCACGGCGCACGAGCGTGACCCTCGGGTGCGTACCGCAACAGCTGCCATCCACGGCTATCTGGGCTTCTATGCCACGCCCCGCCCGGACCTGCTGAAGCTGGTCGAAGAAGCAGCGGACACCGGTGTGTCCTACGAGGGCCCGGCCGGTAAGTCCGACATCGGCGCCGTCTACGACTCGTTCGACGTCTTGCTGCTGATCTTGGGCGCCGGGGCGTACGTCACCAGCGGCAAGGTCTTCGAGTACATCGCCACCGGGTTGCCCATCGTGTCGGTGCACGATCCCGGCAACGCCACGTCGCAGGTTCTGCAGGGCTATCCGCTGTGGTTCCCGGCAGCGAGCCTGGAACCCGGCGACATCGCCGACGCGCTCAGTCGTGCCGCGGCCGCAGCGGTCAGTGCCGGCGGCGAGGTGCGTGACCAAGCGCGCCGGTTCGCCGCGACGTACAGCCGGCCCGGCCAGCTCGACCCGCGGATCGACGCGCTCGCTGCCGCGGTCGACCGGCTCGGGGTCGCGTCGTGAACGTGTTGCTGCTCGTCACCGGACGAGCGCTACCGGTCTCCGTCGTCGACGACGCCCGGCGCGAACTGGCCGATGATTCCCTGGTCGTCGATGTCGTCACCTGGCTGCCGCCGGTGGAGGCGCTCGACGAGGCTGTCGGCACGTGCGTGGTCATCGGTCCGGTCCGCGCCGTGCCCACCAGCGGTGGCACGTCGCCGCCCGTCAGTCGGACCGCGCCCGGCCCGAGCACGCCGACGGCGCAAGCCGCCCCCGCCCGATCACCGTGGGTGCGCACGTTGCGCCGGCCGTTCGGCCGGGCTCGCCGACGCATCGGCCGGACCGTCCGGCGGCTGGTCGTCGGTGGGGTGTCCCGGCAGTTCTGGACGCGGATCCGGCGCGACGGCGAGGCTTCGACCGTGGCGGCACGGGCCGACGTGATCGTGGCCATGGACACCGGTGCGATACGCGCCGGGTGGCACTTGGCCCGGCGGCATCCGGCCGCAGTCGTCACACTCGGACTCGCCGCGGCCGCGCGCGAGGTGGAACAGCGCGGCTGAGGTGTCAGTTCGTCCGATCGCTGTCCCCGTGGACCAAGGCCACGATCTCAGCTGCGAGCTCGTCATAGGGGCTCGGCCCGTTGTGCTGGTTCCGGGCCCACTCCAAGGCCGCGCCGCGCAGGGGGTCGAGGCCACTCGGGTCGGCCGACCAGCGGCGCAACAGCGCGGCCACGTCGTCCACCGAGTCGACGACGACTCCAGCGCCGGACTCCTCGATCAGCTTGGCCTGTTTGGGCAGTCGCGTCGACACCGCGGGCATCCCGCTGGCGATGTACTCGGACAGCTTCGTCGGCATCGCTTCGAGGAAAGCCGGCGTGATGTGCAGGAGGACGAAACCCACCCAGGAGCCGGCCGCCAGCTGCCAAGCCCGCTCCGGCGGCTGGCGCCCGTGCAGCCGGACCCGGCCGTCGACGTCCGGGCGACTCAATCGCGCCCGCAGGGCCGCCACGTCGGGACCGGCCACCGGGCCGATGAGGTCGAGCGACCAGTCCGGCGCCGCGGCGATCGCCTCGACCATGTCGAACAGGCCGCGACTGGTGCGCAGGTCGCCGACGTACACCGCCCGCGGCTCCCGGTCGCGCGGCACTCCGACCGTCAACAGGTCGACATCCGGCTTGTTCTCCACGACCACCCGTCGCCGTGCCGTGGTCGGCGGGATGTGCTGGTCGGCCACCGACGTCAGGTCGGCACCCGCGGCGAGCCTGGTGCTCAACTGGGCGACGAGGTTGGCACCGGCACCGAGCGGTCCTTTCGCCCATTCGCGGTCGTCGAGCAGGCGGGTGTAGTCCTCGTGTACGTCCACCACGACCTTGCGCCGGCGCAGCACGCAGGCGAGGCGGGCCATCGGGACGAGGTCGGGGTCGACGGTCATGACGACCCGCGCACGGCTGCGCCAGGGCAGCGTCAGCGCGCGGGCCAGTCGAGCGAACAGACCGCGGCGAGGCACCGTGAACGCTCGCGCTCTGGCCGGTGCACCGGCGGGATCCCCGAGGCCGAACAGCTCGACTGCGAGCCCGGAGCGCGCCAACGCCGCGACGATCTTGTGCAGACGGGCATCGGCGACGTCATGGGCAGTCGAGATGATCGCGACATCGGCCCTCGGGCTGTGCACGGCGCTACAGGTCCTCCAGACTGAAGGCGTCCTCGCCGACCTTGAGGAACTTGTTGTAGGCGACCACGACCTCGCGTGGCTCACCCTTCATCATCAGACGTCCCTTGTGCAGCCACACCACGGTGTCGCAGAGGTCCTGGACACTCTTGAGCGCATGGCTGACGAGGAACATCGTGCGTGCGGTGGTGACCAGTTCCTTCATCTTGGCCGCCGCCTTCTGCTTGAACGTCGCGTCGCCGGCTGAGAGCGCTTCGTCGATCAGCAGGATGTCCGGATCCATGTGCACGGCCACCGAGAACGCCAGCCGCCCGTGCATACCCGAGGAGTACGTGCGCATCGGCAGGTCGATGAACTCACCCAGGTCGGCGAAGCCGGCGATCTCTTCGTAGCGGTGTTCGATCTCCTTGCGGCTCAGCCCGGCGGCCAGGCCGCCCAGGACGATGTTCTCGCGGCCGGACAGTTGCGGGTTGAAGCCCACGCCGAGAGCCAGCAGGGTGCTGACGCGCCCGTTGACCTGGATCCGGCCCTCGGTGGGCGGCAGGATGCCCGCGATCATCCGCATCAGCGTGGACTTGCCCGCCCCGTTCGCGCCGATGACACCGACCGCGGACCCGTGCGGAACCTCGAACGACACGTTCTGGATCGCCTCGACCTGTTTGACCGCACGCTCGCCACGGCCCAGCCGCACGAGAGCCGACTTGAACGTCGGCACGCGCTCGAAGGTCGTGCGGTAAGTCAACGAGACATTCTCGACCTGAACTGCCATTTCCGCAGGGTCGGTGGTGGTCACGCTGCTCACCTCAGAGACGGACGACAAACTCGCGCTCCCTCGACATGAAGAAAATAGCTCCGATCACGAGAACGGGTATGGCCCACGCCGCAGCACCGATCCACATGCCCAGCGGCGGAACCTCGCCGCGGACAAGCGTCTCTCCCCATCCTCCCAGGATGGAGAACAGCGGGTTGGCATACATGATTTCGCCGACATCGCCGAACTTGCTCTCCAGCCGGCCGATCCCCACCTCCGGGAACCAGAGCACCGGCGACATGTACAGCCAGATCCGCACCATGTACGGCAGGAAGCTGGCCGCGTCGCGGAAGTACACCTGGATCGTGGCGAAGATCATCCCCATGCCCGCGCCGAACAAGGTCAGCATGAGCAGGAAGTACGGCGCCAGCAGCATCGCCCAGTGCAGCCGCTGCCCGAAGGTGAAGTGGAGCACGAAGTACACCAGGAGCGTCGGCAGGAAGCGGAAGAACGCCGTGCGCAGCGCCGCCAGCGGCAACAGCAGCCGCGGGAAGGACATGTTCAGCAGCAGCTTGCCGCCACCGACGACGCTGGAGGCTCCGGTCTGCAGCGCACCGGAGAAGTAGAAGAACGCGAACAGCCCGCCGACCAGGTGGACGAAGAAGTCCGGACCCGCATTGCCGCCGCGCAGGATGAACACCAGCGTGAAGTACACACACGCCAGCAGCAGCGGGTTCAGCACCAGCCAGATCTGGCCGAACACCGTGTTGGTGTTGGCCGCGCGCATCGACGCCCGCGACATCTCCGCGGCGAACTGGCGACGCTCCCACAAGGCCCGGAAGTACGGGCGGAGCCGGGGTAGGCCCTTCCGGTGCGGCTCGTAGACGTGCACCGACGAGGTGAAGTCCTCGTCGAGGCGAGTGGCGTTCATGGACGGAATGCCTTTCTGGCGCTGCTGTGTTCGACGCACGGCAGGTGCGCTGGTCGCCTGGTGAGTCTGGTCAAGGGTAGACGACCCGCCGACGACGTCTCGCACCAGCGCGGCGCTGCTTGCTTGTGCCCCCTCACCGTGACTCCAGGCCGGCGTAGACCTCGGTGAGGACCTGCGCGTCGCGCTCCCAGGACAGCGCGGGACGCGCCTTGTGGACGGCGGAGACGTGCTCGCCGTACTCCCGAACAACTGAGCGTACCGCGTCGGCCAGGGAGTTCGGATCTCCCGGCCGGTACAGCCGGCCGAGCCCGTGTCGGAGCACGACCCGGTGCAGCTCCGGGAGGTTGGCCGCCACCACGGGTACCCCGGCCCGCACGGCGTGGAAGAGCTTGTTGGGCAAGGCCAGCCGGTGGTTGTCGCAGGTGTCGGTCAACGTGACGATGGCGATGCCCAGTTCCTGGTACAACTCGTCGACGCTGTTCAGCGACATCGGCGGGACGATCTCCACCCCGGTGTGGTCGAAGCGGTACGCGGGATCGCCAGGTCCGGCCAGCACGGTCCGCAGCGGTCGTAGGCTCGCCGCGGCGCCGACGACGGCTTCGAGATCGCGGCCCGGGCCGATCCGCCCGGCGTAGGCCACCCCGGCCGGGCTGGGCGACAACGGCGGCGGTACGCGGCCGGCGAGCGGGAAAGTGTTACGCACCACGGTGACCTCGGACACGCCCCGGCGGCGCAACCGGTCGGCGATACCGTCGCTCACCGTGAGCACGGCCTGCGCCCGGGCGGCCAGTTGTGCTTCCTTCCGGCGCCCGCGCCACGACCGCAGCGGGGTGGGCCGTCCGGGCAGGCCGCGATCGAACCACAGTTCATGGCTGTCGTACACCAGCTGCGCCGACCATCGCTCGGCCAGCTCGGCGCTGAGGGCCAAGGTGTTGTAGTCGTGGGCGTGCACGACGTCGAACGGGCCGCTGCCGGCCAGCGCTTGGCCGGCTTCGGTACGCCAGGTGCGTTCGGTCCGCTCACGATGCTCCGGCAGCAGGAACCACCGGGCGCCGCGCAGCGCGCGTCCCTTCAACCCGCCTGCGGCGAAGGACGGGACGGATGGGGGCGCGGCCGGACCTGAGTTCGCCGCCCGCGGTGCATCGGTGCGCGGCGAGGCTGCCGTCGCCGACGCCGCAACGGCGCTTCGCGGCTTCATGCCGCGCGAGCGGGCCACCGAGCCCACGGTCACCCCGCCTCCAGGGTCGAAGTCGTCGGGCACGTCACGCCCGAACACGTGGACGTCGTGCCCGGCTTTTCGCAGTGCGGCAGCCTCGCGCAGGACGCGCGAGTCGCCGGCCACGGGCGACTGCACCAGCATGAGAACTTTCACCGCGGCGCATGCTCCAGCGCTTCGGGAGATCGGGCGCCCTGCCGCGGACGCACACCGATGATGAACCCCGTGCCCCACGTCAGGTGCATGGTCGCCAGCACCCCCGGGAGCCAGGCTCGGGCTCGCGGCGGCAGTCCGCGCCCGCCGCTCAACCCGGCAACCAGCACGCCTGCGGCATAGCCGGCCGGGGCCAGCCATCCGATCGCCAGCCAGCCTGGGGCCCCTACGGCGGCGGCCAATCCCGCTAGTGTCCCCCCGGCGACACCTGCGGTGACCACCGGTGCGGCCAGGTAGCGCGGGCTCGCGGTCTCCGGGTAACGCCGAACCACCTCGCGACGCCATTGCCCGGTCTTGAGGAACTGGCGGGCCAGGGACCGTAGGTCCGGACGCGGCCGGTAGCGCACCGACAACTCCGGTGTGAACCACACGGTCTCGCCCGCAGCCCGGATGCGGTGATTGAGCTCCCAGTCCTGGGCGCGCTGAAAGTGCTCGTCGAAGCCCCCGAGCTTGTCCAGCACCTCGCGCCGGAAGACGCCGAGGTAGACGGTATCGGCGGGCCCGGCCTCCCCACCGATGTGAAAGCGCCCGCCGCCCAGGCCGAATCGGGAGGTGTAGGCGCGCGCGACGGCCTGTTCGAAGTCGGTCTGCCCTTCGGCGTGCATGATGCCGCCGACGTTGGCCGCGCCAGTCTGTTCCAGGACCTGTACGGCGGTTCGGATGTAGCCCTCGCACAGCACGCCGTGGCCGTCGACGCGGACGATGATGTTGTGCCGCGCCGCCGCGAGTGCGGCGTTGAGGCCGGCCGGGGTGCGCCCGGCGGGGTTGTCGACCAGCCGGACCCGGGGATCTTCGGCCGCCAGGCCGCGCGCGATCTCGTTGGTGCGGTCTCTGGACGGGCCGAGTGCGAGGACGAGCTCGGTCTCGCCGGGATAGTCCTGAGCCATGACTCCGGCGACGGCTTCGGCCAGGTGTCGCTCTTCGTCGAGCACCGGCATGATGATCGAGACCGCCGGCCAAACGCGTCCCCCGGGGACGTCGGCGCAGTGGGTCTCAGGTTGATCGGCGGCGGCGTTCATGTCGGCGAGCACCTTACCCGGTACCCCGGACCTGCGTCCGCTTCACCCACACACTCCCCTCCCGCGTGCGTTCGAATGATCATGTTCACTTGGTAATTCCCTGCCACACCACCCATGCACGCCTCGTGATGCAACAGAAAACCTCGTGGCGCACCCCCACCGCGACACGTACCCAGACACCGGCCGCCCGGACGGCCCCGACGAACCCCTACTCGTAGGAGCACGCGGAGGACACTTCCACCGGCTCCGAGGCGTTCGGCGCATCGCCGTCCTCGCCCGCCTCGTCGTACGCCGGAGCCTCGCCGACACTGTCGTCGTCGCCATCGTCCGCAGCCGGATCGCCCTCGCCGCTGGCATCGTCCTCGGCGTCGCCGCCCGAACCATCGCCGCCCGAACCATCGCCGCCCGAACCATCTGCGGCGCCCGAGTCGTCCGCCGGCTGCGCGGCGGAAGCCACGTCGATGTCGCCGTTGAGCAGATCCGACGTCCGCTCCGCGATGAGGTCGAAGTCGGGATCAGCCGGCGCGATGAGCGGCGGCACGAACTGCAGCGCCGTGATCTCCGCGTCCTTCGCCTTCAGCGCCAGGTCGACCAGGTTCGACAGGTCCTCGCGCGGAATGTCGGTGGTGATCATCGATTTCGACGCTTCGGCCAAGTCGAGGAAATTGGCCAGGAGTGTCGGCGGGTCGGCCTCGCGCATCAACGCACCGATGACGCAGCGCTGCCGGGCCATCCGGTCGTAGTCCGACGACCCCTCACGAGACCGCGCGTACCAGAGTGCGTGATAGCCGTCGAGCTCTTGCAGGCCCGGCTCGAGCACGCGGCCCTTGTCACCGATCGGCAACTCCTCGTTGACGCGGAGCGTCACGCCGCCGATGGCGTCGATGATGTCGCGGAATCCGTCGAGGTCGACGGCGACGTAGTAGTGGACGGGGATGCCGAGGGTGCCTTCGACGGCTTGCTTGACGGCGGTGGGGCCGGGCCCGGACGCCCCATCGAACAGCTCCGGGTGCTCCTCCCCGTAGGTCCACGTGGCGTTGAGCAGGTAGTCCGAGCGGTCGCCGTCACCGTCGAACCCGCGCGGAAACTCGTCGTCAGCCGGCGAGCCGGGTGGGAAACGTGCCTTCTCGAGATTGCGGGGCAAGCTGATCATCGACGGCTCGCCGGTGCGAACGTCCACCGACACGAGGTTGATGCTGTCCGGACGCACCCCCACGCGTCCGTCGCCGGCATCGACACCGAGCAGCAGGATGTTCAGTCGTCCGTCGCTGGCGGCGGCGACCTCGCCGGACGGGAACATCTCGACCACCGCGTCGTGTGCGGCCGTCGCATACCGAGCAGCCACGACGAACGGCGTGGACACCAGGCCCGCGAGTGCGATCGTGGCGCCCACCATGATCAGGCGATGCTTCTGGTTGAGGCCGGGTGGGTGCCCGAGGCGCCAGGCGTCGACGATGAGCGCGGCCCAGGCGATGGCCATCCCGAAGGCGATGATCTTGAACCCGGTCAGCAGCCAGGGCTTGACCGCCAGCCCGGCGAGGTCCTGCATCGGCACCAGCCATGCGATGAGCGCGGCCAGCGTCACCAGTCCACCGGCCACGGCCAACGCGATCTTGCCGGTCTTGCGGTGCCCGGCGATGAACTGCGCACTTCCGGGCGCGACGACTGACAACCCGACGAGCGTCAACGAACGCCGGAACCGCCGCGCCTCGGCGCGCTCGGCCCGCAACGCCGCCGTCGTTCGACGCTGGGTCGCAGCGCGCCGGGGACCGGACGGCCGTGCCGGAGTTCCCATTCATATCCCCCAGGACATGTCGAACACGAACGCCCCCGTAGCGCTCGCCACGTCAGTATCACCGCCACGCCACTCGATCACTGTGGAGGCACGCCGACAACGCCCGCCTCGTCCGTCACTTCTGTCACACCGATCCCCGTAAGAATGCGCGAATCGGTACATATCGGGACGACTGCGCGCCGCGCGAAGCTAGCTTTCGCCCCCTGCGGCCGCCGAATCCTGGCGTCGCGAAGCCAGGATCGCCTCGCGGCGGGCCAG
>Ga0079224_100004298_pt1 | contig 18346 bp, 20 predicted proteins | sample Stecom2015_FD_80414 | JGI IMG/M metagenome (GOLD analysis project Ga0079224, IMG submission 80414) | Agricultural soil microbial communities from Utah to study Nitrogen management - Steer compost 2015 | ecosystem: Environmental > Terrestrial > Soil > Agricultural land | place: USA: Utah...
AACTCGTTCTCCCGCTTTTGTGGTATAAGACTCGTCTGTAGCCAGAGGGAATCTCCCGACACAATTTCCTCCTTCAAAATAGTGCAATTTTACGTCATCTCCCGTATGCCCTATCAGCATTACTTTATTTAATGTGCCGTTCATTTATTTCGTTATTAGGTTTTTGCAAATGTACTGGTAAGAAATTAAAGATACAATTTTTCAGTTTTACGCACTACTTTAATTCTTTTCCTGATCCTGATAAAATAAGGATTGCAAAAATCGTGCAATTAGTATGGGAACGGGGAGTGTCAATAAATCTTCTTTTCCAAAGAAATTTGAAGTCTCATGAATAGTAGTAGCTCTCCACCACGAGGTGTGGATATGTTGATGCGAAAGCTTGTGCACCTTCTTTTCCCGTGCCACGAGTGTCAGTTCTTGCAGCTGTAATTTATCTTTCAATGCTTCAAATTTGTCATTGCTTGCGGTTTCGGTTATTACTTCCGGTGTTTCTACAAGTGGCAACTGAAATAAGTTTTTCCATATATCTTTCCCATTCCTTTTTTCCATAGCTATTTTTCCTGATGGTCCTTCGATTAGGAAATAATTGAAATATCGGTTTTTAGCGGGTTTAGATTTTAGTTTTACCGGCAAGTCATTTATTTGATTCTTGGCAAAAGCGTGACACTTTGTTTGCAGCATACAAGATTCACAATTTGGCAGTTTTGGTGTACAGTGCGTTGCACCAAACTCCATAATTGCTTGATTATAGATGCCGGGTTGCCCGGGGTCGATGAGGAGCGCAGCAAGTTGCTTAAATTCTTTTTTTCCTTTTCCGGTGTTTATGGGAGTATCAATACCGAAGACTCGAGACAGCACCCTATAAACATTTCCGTCCACAACTGCCACCTTTTCATTATAGCAGATGCTTGCTATTGCTGCTGCGGTATAGTCTCCCACTCCTTTCAGCTTCAGCAATCCTTCATAAGTTTGTGGGAAAACGCCATTCATGTCCGCTATCATTTTTGCCGACGATAGAAGGTTTCTAGCCCTCGAATAATAGCCTAGCCCTTGCCATAGCTTCAGCACTTCCTGTTCTTGTGCCTCGGCAAGTTGTAAAACACTTGGGAAGTGTTGCACAAACCTTAGATAATATGGAATTCCTTGTGACACCCGCGTTTGCTGTAGAATAATTTCAGACAACCAAATGAAATACGGGTTTCTTTGGTTTCTCCAAGGCAGCTCTCGTTTATTTTCTAAATACCACGTTATCAGCTTACTTGAAAATTCGGGGAAATGGGGATTCATTATAATAAAAGGTTATATTCCTTTAAATTTTAAAGGTTTATGCTTTGATATTATGTTTATAAAATATGTATATTTGCCGTCGCTTAAAAAAGCCAAAGTAAACGATATTAATTTAATAAATCTATAATAATGACGAAAGCAGATCTTGTTGCGAGAATCTCGGAAAAGCTTGGATTGGAGAAGAGTGAAGTACAGGCTACAGTAGAATCCTTTATGGAAGAGGTAAAAAATTCTTTAGAGAGTGGTGATAATGTTTATCTCAGAGGTTTTGGAAGTTTCATCATTAAAACTAGAGCCGAAAAAACCGGAAGAAACATTTCTAAGAACACAACCATTAAAATTCCGGCTCACAATATTCCTGCTTTTAAACCGGCCAAAGTTTTCCTTGAAGGTGTAAAAGCCAACGTAGAAGTAAAATAATTCAATAACTTGTCCCTTTCGGGACGTAATTCTCACGCATATGCCAAGCGGTAAAAAAAGAAAAAGACATAAGGTAGCGACCCACAAACGCAAAAAAAGACGTCGTGCGAATCGCCACAAAAAGAAAAAGTAGTTTTCTAACTACTTTTTCGCTTTAAATATCTCTGCATATATCTCACTAGGCTTGAGGTATTGCAAAAGCTCTTTGAAACAGGAATAAAGTTTTAGAATATTCAGACTTCATTCCAACGGGTTTATTTAAAAACTCGTCGAATTCCATTTGTTTAATCAAAATTAATAAACGTGAACTACGAATTATTCATTAGATCCGGTTCACAAGAGGTTGATTTTGCTCTATTAAAAGATGGGAAGCTAATAGAATTGCATAAAGAAGAAGAGGCAAATAATTTTACGGTAGGAGATATATTTCTTGCCAAAATCCGTAAAACAGTTCCCGGTCTAAATGCTGCATTTGTTAATGTAGGTTATGAAAAAGACGGGTTTTTGCATTATCATGATTTGGGACCTAAGGTTCCTTCTCTTCTTAAATTTATAAAAGGAGTCACTTCCGGAAAAATTAAAGATTTTTCTTTAAAAGACTTTCCTTTTGAAAAAGAGATTGATAAGAACGGAAATATTTCCGATGCATTAAAAAACAATCAATCTATTCTTGTGCAAATTGTAAAGGAACCTATTTCCACCAAGGGGCCTCGATTAAGCTCTGAGCTGTCACTGGCCGGGCGTTATATCGTTTTGGTTCCCTTTTCGGATCGTGTTTCAGTTTCCCAAAAAATAGAATCTTCAGAAGAAAAAAACAGGTTAAAAAGATTAATTACCAGCATCAAGCCCAAAGGGTTTGGGGTCATTATCAGAACCGTTGCTGAAGGCAAAAAAGTAGCCGAACTGGATAAAGATTTAGCCACTCTCATGGACCGCTGGACGGCCATGTGCAAGAAGCTACACAGGGCGCACCACCCTTCAAAGGTGCTTAGCGAGTTGAACAGAGGTGCCTCCATTGTTCGTGATATGCTTAACGACTCATTTTCTGCCATACATATCGACGACGAATCTCTGTACTTACAAATAAAAGATTATGTGCAGGAAGTTGCACCACATAAAGAGCAGATTGTGAAGTATTATGACTCGAATGTGCCTTTATTCGAAAAATTCGGTATTGAGCGACAGATAAAGACTTCCTTTGGAAAAACAGTATCGGGAAGCCGCGGTTCTTACTTGGTTATAGAACATACAGAAGCCATGCACGTTATCGATGTAAACAGCGGTAACCGAAGCAACAAACAGAAAACTCAGGAAGGAACGGCTCTTGAAGTAAATTTATTGGCAGCTACAGAAGTGGCCCGTCAATTAAGATTAAGAGATATGGGCGGAATCATTGTGGTTGATTTTATAGATATGTCAGACGCCGCGCATCGGAAGCAACTTTATCAGCATTTACGTGAGGAGATGAAAGACGACCGGGCTAAACATAAGATTCTTCCGCCAAGTAAATTCGGTTTGATACAAATCACTCGGCAACGTGTGAGACCTGAAATGTTTATCAAAACCAGAGAAGAAAACCCCAGTGTTAATGGCGGAGACGAAGTAGAGGCTCCCATCGTTCTTGTAAACAAAATCAATGAAGAAGTGAAGCGTCTTTTCAAGAAAGAATATAAAAAAATTACGCTCAACACTCATCCTTTCATTGCGGCATTTCTTACTAAAGGATTTCCCTCCATTCGGACAAAATGGTTTCTTGAACACAAGAAATGGGTAAAGATCCAGCCACGTGATGCCTATACCTATCTTGAATATCACTTCCATGATAAAGATGGAAAGTTGATTAAATAATATTCCCAACCCCTTTTTGAACTTCAGAAAGGGGTTTTTTATTTTCGCATCTTTGGTATATTTTACACCCGGATGGTTATATCAACTTTCTATGAACCAGAAGAAGACATACACTGTGGAAGAAGCAATAGGTCGAATGGAGCGTTACTGTGCCTACCAGGAGCGCTGTCATAAAGAGGTGGAGCAAAAACTTTGGGAGATGCAAATGATTCCTGAAGCGCGTGACCACATCATTCTTCATTTAATTCAACATGATTTTCTGAATGAATCTCGGTTTGCTCAGGCCTTTGCACGAGGAAAGTTTCGGACAAAAAAGTGGGGAAAGATCCGCATTGTACAGGAGTTAAAGCTTCGAAATATTTCAGCTTACAATATCAAGCTGGCATTGAAGGAAATTCCGGATTCCGATTACTATGCCACTTTTGAACAACTCTTTCAGAAGCGCATGGCTCAGTTATCGCAAGAACGTGATGGTGCAAAGAAGCGCAAGAAGTTGGTCGACTATTTATTTTACCGCGGATGGGAGAGCGAGATGGTATATGATGCTATAAACAGGAATTAGATCAAATTCCAAACGCGACTCCGATATTAAAAGTGGTCTGGTTGTGCAGTTTTTCTGCCGGAGTCAGCGTTTGGGTATTGTATTTAGCGATTGGGAAATCGACTTCTGAGAAGAATCCAAAACCATAAGACAAGAAGTATCTCACCCCCACATGTCCTCCAAAATTTTTCATACTGACATACAATCCCGGATAGATATCCAGCCGATCATCTATATTCAAGAGGTTTCCTATGTTGGCATTTAGTCTTCCTCGCAGGTCAAAACGATCTTCAAATGCCGGTAGTGTTTTGGTTTCTCCCTCATCTTTTATAGGCTCTACTCCTATTAAATATCCTGATCCTATTCCTATTGAGATGTTATCTGCCAGCCCGAAATCTAAGGTTCCCATGATTCCGGTGCCGTTATTTTGGAAATTGGCACCAATTTGCAAAATGACATCTCCTTTGCCATAAAACGCTTGCGATTGTATTGTTTTTAAACCGAGGATCAAAAAATTGACAAGAAAGAAGATGAGACCTAGTTTTTTCATTTTATGGTTCTGTAAATTAAGGAAGTTGTAATTTTTTATTTGTTCGGATAATGGCTTGTGCGTTTTTCCAGTCTATCCATTTTTGTCCGCGCCATTTTCGCATAAAGTTATCCAAGTGCCTCATTATAACAATATTGTACAAGGCTTGCATGAAGTTTTTCGGATTTCGAGGTATGGCTCTAAGGCTCATGGAAAAACCGGGTGTAATATATCTCATATAGTGCCAATATCCTTCCGGCATATACAGCACATGTCCGTGCTCAAGGTGTGTTTTATATCCTTTTGCCTCAGCTAATGCCGGCCATTTCTCCAGATCCGGATTGGAGAAATCAATGTCTTCTCGAGTCAGAAGCGAATGTGGAACCTTGTAGAGGTAATCGTTTTGTTTTTGATCAAAGAGAATCACTTCTTTTCGCCCATTAAAATGGAAGTGAAAAATATTGGCCAGATCTATATCATAGTGCATAAAAGTGTAGGAGTTTTCACCTCCAAAAAAGAGCATTGGAAGACCTTTCAAAAGTTTCAGTCCAAAATCGGGATAGGTAAAGTCCTTTTGCAATGCAGGAACTTCTTTTAGTATGTTCCAAAGAAAGATGCGGTATCTAGTGGGTTTTGATTTCAATAAATCAATATAATCACGCATTTTCATTTCTGCATGAGGCTGGTTGAACTGTGTTTTAGAGCTCACCGGTCTATCATCATAAAGCGGCACCACTTTATCTCCGGCCATTTCCGAAATATAGTCTAGATTCCATTTGGAATATGCGGGCCAGTGATCAATAAAATTTTCAATTACCACCGGCTTTTGAGGCTTGAAATAATTCTTCAGAAAATCTTCTTTGGTAATATTCTTTACCCTTTCTATCTCCTGTAACTGCATATCTCAAATTCGTTGGATCTGATTATGTGTTTTTGTTTTCGAGTAACTTTAGGGCTGCTCGAACTTATTCTTAAACCGTAAAAATAATAAATAAACTAGCTCCCCGAGGCAAAACTTTATTCCATTTTCAGGATTGACCAGGGAATCGGCGGTTATTTCAAAATAACAATCCCGACCATTGACGATCGGGATTGGTAGAGTTTTAGGTCTGTGGCACTTACTTTTGAGATTTCTCACTTGGAAGTTCCGTATATCCCATATTATATAAGATAAAGGCGAATACATCAGCACTTTGCTCTATGGTTTTGCTTACGGGTGTACCTGCTCCGTGCCCGGCATCCGTTTCAATTCTTATAAGCACCGGATTGGATCCCTGTTGTTTTGCCTGCAGTTCGGCTGCAAATTTGAAACTGTGGGCCGGTACCACACGATCATCATGATCTGCTGTGGTAATCATGGTAGCAGGATATTCGGTACCTTCTTTTACATTGTGAAGAGGAGAATATCCTTTCAAATATTCAAACATTTCCTTACTATCTTCGGCTGTTCCGTAATCGTAGGCCCATCCGGCTCCGGCTGTAAAAGTGTGGTATCTCAACATATCCAGAACTCCAACTGCCGGGATGGCAACTTTTACCAGATCAGGGCGCTGTGTCATTGTTGCTCCTACCAACAACCCGCCATTTGACCCACCTCTTATTGCAAGGTAATCACTTGAGGTATATTTGTTATCAATAAGATATTCCGCAGCCGCAATAAAATCATCAAATACATTTTGCTTTTTCATTTGCGTTCCTGCATTATGCCATTTTTTTCCATATTCTCCGCCTCCTCGCAAATTGGCTACGGCATAAATACCTCCTTCATTTAGCCACACGGCGTTTGCAATACTAAAGCCCGGAGTAAGGCTGATATTGAATCCTCCGTATCCATAAAGGATGGTTGGATTTTCTCCGTTTAGCGCTATTCCTTTTTTGTAAGTAATGATCATCGGAATTTTTGTTCCGTCTTTCGATTCATAAAAAACTTGTTTGCTCTCGTAATCTTCCGGATTAAAATTAATTTGTGGTTTTATAAAGAGCTCGGAAGTTCCATTTTCGATGTCATACCTATAAACTGTGGCGGGAGTCACATAATTTGTAAAGGAGTAAAACAATTGTTTTTCTTCATTTTTTGCTCCAAATCCGCCGACTGATCCTACTCCCGGAAGTTCAACAGATCTTACTTTCTTCCCGGTCAGGTCATATTGTTCTACATGAGAAACCGCATCTTTCATGTAATTTGCGAAAATATATCCGCCACCTGTTCCTGCGTTTAGCACATTTTCGGTTTCAGGCAGGAAATCTTTCCAATTTTTAGGAGTCGGATTTGCAGCATCTACGGTAACAATCTTTTTATTTGGTGCGTTCAGATTTGTTACTAGGTATAATTTATTTCCTTCGCTATGTAGCACGTATGTATCGGAATCTGTGTTATCCAGAACCGTCACAAATTTTGAATTTGGCTTAGAAAGATCTTTTATGAACAGTTTATTTCCGGAGGTAGATGTACTTGCAGAAATGGTTAAAAATCTTCCGTCTTCCGTCACAGAAGCGTTGATGTAACGGTGTTTTTGTTCCGGAGTTGCTCCAAAAACCACTTCATCTTCAGATTGCGGTGTTCCAAGCTTATGAAAGTAAACCTTGTGCTGATCTGTTTTTGCAGAGAGTTCGCTACCTTCCGGCTTATCATAACTTGAGTAATAAAAACCTTCTTTTCCTCTCCAAGCCAGGCCGCTAAATTTAACATCCTTTAAGGTGTCACCTATAATTTCAAGGCTTTCCGTATCCTTGACCAGTACTTTTCTCCAGTCACTTCCTCCTTCTGAGATACTGTAAACCAATAATTTTCCGTCTTTTGAAAATTCGGTGCCGTCAAGAGAAATAGTACCATCTTCTTTAAAGGTATTTGGATCTAGAAAAACAGTGGCTGTAGCAGGATCTTCCCCATTTTTGTATCGGTACAGCACGTATTGGTTTTGGAGTCCGTTATTTTTATAGAAATAGGTATAATCGCCTTCTACAAATGGTGCGCCCACTTTTTCATAATTCCAGATATCTGAAAGTTTGTTTTTCAGTTTGTCTCTGAATGGGATTTTCTTTAGGTAATCAAAGGTTACTTTGTTTTGCGCTTTGACCCATTCTTCGGTTTCAGCGCTTCTGTCATCTTCCAGCCAACGATAAGGATCTGCCACTTCTACTCCAAAATAAGTATCTATGGTATCTACTTTCTTTGTTTCCGGATAGGTCAATGTGGCGGCCTCTGTTTTTTCTTGTTTTTGATCACAGGAAATCAGAGCCAGTACCAGCATTGCAGGTAAGAATGTTGATTTCATTTATGTTTTTGATTTTAAAAGCGTAAATGTACGTTTTTTTAGTCTAAGCCAAACGGTATCTTCCCTTTGGAAGTTTAATAGAATAATGGCTTATAATTTCTCCAGTGTTTATAGATCAACACTGAATTCAGTACCAAAATCAAAATTGCGAGAATCAGCCCCGGTCTATCCATAAAAACATGGAACAATAGGATGTTCAGTGAGATGGGAGCTAATATAATCAAAGCAAAAGCTACCCATTTACGCATTATCAAAAAAATTCCGACAAATAATTCAATGACTCCTACGGTTTTAAGCACATAACCTGATGCATTGAGGGTATTCATAAATTGTTCTGCTTCCGGAGAGAATTCAGGCGATGGTAAAAAGTTCAAAGGAATAAGCTTATTGAGGCCGAAAATTATAAGAACGACGCCCAGTAACACACGCAGGATTTTCGTAAAAGTAGCGTTCATAAATTCAGGATTTGAGGGATTAATTGCTTAAAAATAAGCAAATTATCCTTACCTGAAACTGCCGAAAAAAAGAATTTAAAAAGATTTAATCTTCATTTATCTAAGAAAGAATATTTTCCTTTAGGTATTCTGCTATTTGCACGGCGTTTGTAGCGGCACCTTTTCGCAAATTATCACTAACGATCCACATATTCAAAGTATTTGCTTGTGACTCATCCCTACGAATTCTACCCACGAAGACCTCATCTTTATTTTGAGCATAATGTGGCATGGGGTAGGTATTGGTATCGGGGTTGTCTTGAAGTTTAATCCCGGTAGTATTGTGCAGTATAAGTCTCACCTGGGCTTCGTCAAAATCCTTATGAAATTCCACATTCACAGCTTCGCTGTGACCTCCTTCTACGGGAATTCGCACGGCAGTAGCCGTAATGGCAAAACTATTATCACCCAGAATTTTTTGGGGTTCGCGTGCCAGTTTCATTTCTTCTTTGGTGTATCCGTTTTCTTCAAACACATCGCAGTGCGGAAGAGCATTTTTGTGGATAGGATAAGGATAAGCCATTTCCCCTTTGATTCCTGCCATCTCATTTTCCAGTTGTTTTATTGCTTTACTTCCTGTTCCCGACACTGATTGATAAGTAGAAACAATTACGCGTTTCATCCCGAATTCTTTATGAAGGGGTGCCAGGGCCATTACTAGTTGAATGGTGGAGCAATTCGGGTTGGCAATAATTTTGTCATCCTTTGTGAGTTGGGTTGCATTTATCTCGGGAACCACAAGCTTGATATGTGGCTCCATTCTCCAGGCGGAGGAATTGTCTATAACTGTTGTTCCTGTTTGTGCAAACTTTGGCGCCCATTCTTTGGAAGTACTGCCTCCTGCAGAAAAGAAAGCAATTTCGGCGTTTTTCGCGATTGCTTCTTCCATTCCTATAACCGGGTAAGACTTTTCTTTAAATTGAATATTCTTCCCGATGGAACGTTCTGAGGCTACGGGAATAAGCTCAGTAACCGGAAAATCTCTTTCTTCCAAAACTTTGATTATCATCTGTCCAACCAGACCGGTTGCTCCTACAACGGCAATTTTCATTAGCGTAAGTTTTTAAATCAGGCAAAGGTAATTAAAAAAAGAACCCTCTCTGTCAGATTCACAAAGAGGGTTTAGTTGTTAAATTTGTGGTGTAGCGGCGATTCCCAAACAGGGATTGCGAAATTATTTACGTCTTAGTTCATCGCGAATTTCTTTAAGAATATCAAGTTCAGTTGGTCCGGGATCAGGAGCCGGAGCTTCTTCTTTTTTCTTTCTTATTTTTGAATATCCTTTCACTATCATAAACAGCACAAACCCGACGATAAGCAGGTTGATTAATGTGTTAATCCATTTTCCGTACAGAATGGCATTTTCAGGTTTTACCACTTTCCCATCCGGTGCGATTTCGGCAGAGGAAAGCACTACTTTTAGATCGGAAAAGTCCATACCTCCGGTGAACTGACCCACTATGGGCATCATGATATCTTCGGTAAATCCGGAAACCACTGATCCCACAGCTGTGGCAAGTAAAACCGCAACTGAGAGGTCTACAACATTTCCGGTCATTATGAAATCGCGAAATTCTTTTAAGATCTTCATAGGCAATGTAATTTTTGATTGGTTTTAACTTCGAAATTAGTATTTATAACTGTAAATTCTGTTTTTCACCGTGATTCTTTTCACTCTGGATGAAATTCCTGTGAGTAGTTCATAAGAAATGGTATCTATAGCTGCCGCCAGTTCATCTGCCGGGGCACCGGCTCCGAACACCAGAACCTCATCCCCTTCTTTGCATTCAATATCAGTAACATCGACCATAACCATGTCCATACAGACATTTCCTAACACTTTCGCTTTTTTTCCGTTTATTATTACCCATCCTTTTCCTTTTCCGAAAGCTCTAAGAAAACCATCTGCGTGACCAATGGGCAGGGTGGCCGATTTGGTGGGTTTTTCAGCAATGAAACCTCTGTTGTACCCCACGCTTTCGCCGGTCTTGATGTTGTGCAATTGAGAAATAACCGTTTTTAGGGTGGCTACGGGTGCAAGATTTTTGTTTTCCGCGGGATCGTAGGTGTAGCCATACAACCCTATTCCCGATCTGACCATATCAAATCGTGCTTCCGGATATCTAATGATGGCCGAAGTATTGGTACAATGTAACAAAGGTGTATATCCTAATTTTTCAAAAATAACCTTTCCTGCCTTTTCAAACATTCTGATTTGATTCCGTGTAAAATCTGTTTCTTTATCATCTTCACTTGCCACCAGGTGCGAGAATATAGAACTGACTCTCATTTCTTTTGCTTTGGCAATCCCTTCTGCTACATCAGCAATTTCTTCCGGTTCAAATCCAAGGCGGTTTAGTCCTGTATTTATTTTTAAATGAACCGGATAATCAGACAGCTTATGAATTTTTAGGAACTCAAGAAATGCATTCAGAATTTTCTTTGAGTATAATGCCGGCTCCAAATTATTATCTCGGATAATGTCAAAATTGGCGAGCAACGGGTGTAGCACCAGGATCGGTTTTTTAATTCCGGCTTTTCTCAGGATCTCCCCTTCTGACGAATAAGCCACTGCGAAATAGTCTGCCCCCTCTTTTTCCAATTCCAGGGCAATTTCAGAGGCATCGCTTCCATAACTATTTGCTTTCACCACTGCCATAAACTGTATATTGGGAGCGATTTTGGATTTCAGATAATGAAAGTTATGCTTTACTGCCTCCAGGTTTATTTCCAATACCGTCTCACCGGCAATCATTTCTGGTTTTTCAACTTCTTTCGTCATGGGAATTTGGAGCGAGAGGTTCTGCATTGTGAATTTTGATTTTTGCCAAGCGGTCTTTTTCCTGAGCTTTAAAGTATGCTGCTCTGCTGAGCGGTTCATATTCTTCTGTTTCACCCAGAAGTACCAGTGCATCACTTTTAGCTTTTCGGTAGCTGTAATGCGCAAGATTTCCGGTGCGTGTACATACCGCGTGCACCTTTGTAACATATTCGGCCGTAGCCATAAGTGCCGGCATGGGACCAAAGGGATTTCCTTTAAAATCCATATCAAGACCGGCTACAATTACTCGGATGCCTCTATTTGCAAGGTCATTGCATACTTTTACGATTTCGTCATCAAAGAATTGTGCCTCATCAATTCCGACTACGTCACAATTATCGGCAAGGATGGGAATATTGGCTGCGGCGGGAACCGAAGTGGAGCGAATGACATTTTTATCATGGCTTGTTACCACATCTTCGCCATAGCGTGTATCAATGGCGGGTGTGAAAATCTCTACACGCTGCCTTGCAAACTGCGCTCTTTTTAGCCTTCGGATAAGTTCTTCTGTTTTTCCGGAAAACATTGACCCACAGATAACTTCTATCCACCCAAACTGTTCTTTCTGATTTACCGGATTTTCAAGAAACATACATTAACTTTACCCTTGTTTTACGAAAATCTATTCGTCATCTTTGTACAATCCGCTTCAAATGGGAAGGGCTTGTGCGATGGCAATTTTCGGGTGTAAATTTATAAAAACAAAAGGGAAACTGCCGAAATAAAAAAATTGGAAGAACATCCGAATCACACGACCCTTTAAAAATATAATAATTATTATGAAGAAACAGATTCGAAAACACCTTAAGTTAATAGCCGAACAACTCTTGGACCATGAAGAAGATTTTGCAACCGAAAAGCTCAAAAAAGAAGTTCTGCAACTCTATAACCGACTGGTTGTGCTGGAATATTTTGAATCTTTGATTGAAGCTAAAGAAGAAGTAGAAGAGCAGGTGCCGGGAACTTCAGAAACCGACACTGTTTCAGAATCCTCAATTGCTACCCACGATATTCCTGATGGAACCGTCACGGCAGAAAAGTTGGAAGATCCAGATTTTAATGCGACAGAAGACAAAAGTGATGATTCGGTTTTGCAGGAGTCTTCGTTGAAAAATACAGTCGAGGAAAAGGTAACGGAAGAATCCCTTCCAGCCAACGACGTTTCGCCTTTCGAGCTTGAAGAGGAGGAACATGAAAATTCGGACGAATCTTTTGAGTCTAAGGACGGCACTGTCGGTGATTCGGACGATACGGAGGAGACTACACCTTTAGGCAAAACATATCAGAATGAACTCGAATTATTTGCTGCCAGTTATCAGCGTATGCCGGAATTTGAGCGGAAAAGTGATGCCGAGTCCAGGAGATCTCCATCTGCTGTTTCGGAAAGTCATTCTGAGCCTGTAGAACATTTTGTAAAAGATGAAAAGCGAGAGCGGAGTTTGATTAAAGAAGATCCCGCAGCCCGTCCAAAATCTTTAAACGATGTTTTAAACAGAGGTCTCAACATTGGGTTGAATGATCGGCTTGCATTTATAAAGCATTTATTTGAAGGGCGCTCTGAGGATTATGCCCGGGTTCTATCGCAGCTTGAAACTTTTGGCACATTTGAAGAGGCCGCATATTTTATCAGGCACACGGTCAAGCCGGATTACAACCATTGGAATTCAAAAGAAGAATATGAATTCCGATTTATGGCAATTGTAGAGAAAAAATTTGGAGTATAAAGTGCCATGTCAAAGCTATATCTAGTTCCTACACCTATTGGAAATTTGCAAGACATGACTTTTCGGGCTGTTTCGGTTCTAAAAGACGTGGATGTAATCCTTGCTGAAGACACTCGTACTAGCGGCAAATTATTAAAACATTTTGAGATAGATACTCCTCTTCTTTCACATCATATGCACAACGAGCATCGGAAGGTGGACCAGCTTGTGCAACGTATGCAACAGGGAGAAACTATGGCGTTAATCAGCGATGCGGGGACTCCTGCTATCAGTGATCCCGGATTTTTGCTGACCCGCGCATGTATTGAAGCCGGGATTTCGGTGGAATGTCTTCCCGGTGCCACTGCTTTTGTACCTGCTCTTGTAAACAGCGGCTTTCCTAATGACCGATTTGTATTTGAAGGTTTTTTGCCTGTAAAAAAAGGACGTCAGACAAAATTTGAAGCCTTAGCGCAGGAAACCAGAACCATAGTCTTTTATGAGTCGCCCCACCGACTCTTAAAAACTTTGGCACAAATTGGTGAATACTTTGGTCATGATCGGATGGTTTCTGTCTCACGGGAGCTAACTAAAATACATGAAGAGACCATCCGAGGAACTGCTCAGGAAGTTTGGGAATATTTTGAAAAAAAACCAATTAAAGGAGAGCTCGTATTGGTAGTGAAGGGGGCGGATTCACATTGATTCCTGAAGGTGTATCGAATCAAATTATATCCAATCTAGAGGGTAATAATTTTGGATACATTCACCTCTGCCTGCCGTTTCCGAGAAAGAAAATCTTCTTCTATGACACTTATTTCCGCTCTTTTTAGAACATAATCAACAAAATCAATCCTCAGCTACTCTATAGATTGAAAGTAAACTGCCTTTCAGTCCTTCGTTTCCAACAGACCTTTTTTACGACCAAAAGGCGCTCGTGTGGCGCCTTTGAAATTTAAATCATCTTCTAATTATTTGCTAAGCAACAATAATTCCGTGCATTGTACTTCAGTGAAGTAGCGTTTTTGACCGTTTTTATCTTCCCAGGTGCGGTTTGTCAGCTTCCCCTCAACGGCAATTTCTTGCCCTTTACTGACATATTGTTCTACTACCTTGACAAGCCCTCCACTCACGACGACATTGTGCCAATAAGTGCGTTCTACTTTTTTGCCGTCTTTGTCTTTGTAGCTGTCATCGGTTGCCAGACTGAATTTTGCGATTCGGCCTCCATTTGGAAAATTTACAATCTCAGGATCCTGTCCTAACCTTCCAATCAACTGTACTTTGTTTCTAAGTGCGTTCATAATAATAAAAAAATTTAATGTTTAACAATTGACACTATCGAATTTCATTTGATTCGACAGAGCAAACATAGGGCACTAAAAAAATGACATTCGGTTACTACTTGCTTACTTTCGTTTGTAAGCGTTTGAAAACGACTATAGGCTTATATTTAAAGCAAAACGTTCTTTTTTTTAGACAAACAATTTTCAAACAAATTCAAGTGAATTTATGTCTTTCATTATCGGAAGGGTGTTTGGGAGAGCTTTCTATATGCAGAATGCCATTGTTGGAGGAAGTAAAAATCAGATTATTCCATTTACCAGAATTTTCACCATGTCTCTTTTCAACACATTCACATCCAGTTTTCCTCTTTTTTCATGCCATAAATGAAGATTTCTTAAGGTTGATAGGATGGAAAACAAGATCACTTCGGGATGTGCCGGAGAAAATTCTTTTCTTTCTATTCCTTCCATAATGATTGTCCTGAAATTTTCTTCATACTGTCGCCGCATGTTTTCGAATTTCCTAAGATTCTCTCCTTCCAAGTGCATCCAGTCATTATTCACCGCTGCCATAGCTACAGAATGATGCAGCGTGATATCTATTTGCTGCTCTATAAGTTGCATGATCTTATTTACTGAAGAATTTTTTTGGGTTAGAACAGTCTCCATTCCATCCGTGAATTTTTTGGCTACCGGCAGTAATAACGATGAGAGAATTTCTTGTTTGCCGGTAATGTGATTGTACAAGCTGGAGGCTTTCATGTTGAGAGCCGCTGCAATGTCCCGCATGGAGACGGAGCTGTATCCTCTTTCACGAAATAGTCGTGCAGAAATGGTAAGGATTTCTTCTTTTCTGGTGGTCATTTGATGAAATAAATCTGCAAGATAATGTTATGGGATTAATTTTCAGCTCTCCGTGTTCATTCCCAATTGATAACCATTATGGCACATTGGGGCGCAAGGATTTTAGATGGAAAGTGTTAAAGGAAAGGCGAAAGCAAGGACTTGGATATTATAGTTTAAGATTTTGAAAATCTTCTTCTTTTTCCACTACGGTCTGATTGTATTGTAACGTCCAGCCGAGAGAATTGGTGAGGATGTATATTTTTTGAAGTTCGGAAATTAGCCGGTTTTCAGCATTCGTTCGAAGTTCGGAAGCTTCAATTTTCTTTTTCAGGAGCTCTGTCACTTTTCGTTTTATGGCGTTGTGATCAGAAGCCTGAAACTGATTCAGATAATCCTGTTTTACGTCGTAATATTCAATTTCAGGATAGATGTTTAACTCCGGTTCGGGAATTTTTGTGATATACACTGTTTTAGACCCTTCATCTATTCGTGTTTCGATTTTGCTCAGATCATATCCTATTGTTGCTTTTGCATTAACCACCACAAGAGCTTTTTTGCTCGCAGTAGTTAATCCGTAGAGCAGATCGCGACTTGCACTATAATTAAAAACTTGCGCATATTGTCCTTCGGTTACTATCAGTTTTCCCACATTCTTTAGTTCTTTCTGAATCAAAGCGGTATCGGCAACGAGCATTTGCTGATCTTCTTTTTTGCCCCGACAAAATTGAACTGTAAGAATGAGTACAAGTACAACGAGAATTCCAATTAGAATGTTTTTCATGGCATTGAATAGGATTTTCAACAACTAATTTAGTCATTTTTCGTGCCAAATTCAGACTACCATTTGAAGTCGAAATTGAACTCTTGTGAAGAGCTTTAAGGAAAATTGAAAAATGGGACTAAGAATAAACGTATAAAATAAGGATGTCCAAAAAACCGGCCCACCAAGAATGAAGCCGATAACAAGTACAATCGATTCCACAATAATTCTTGCTCGTTGAACTGACAGATTCAATCGTTCAGAAATCGATAACATGAATCCGTCTCGTGGTCCTGCACCTATTCCTCCGGACACATACATCCCCCCACCTATACCGACGATAATAACTCCGCTTAGAAGGATGAAATAATCAATCCATGAGTGGGTTGCTTCCGGAAGCCAACCTGTCCACAGAAAAAAGTCGAGAATGGGACCGATGAGTAATGCGTTCAGAAAAGTACCAATATGGACATATTTTTTTGCTGTAAGGAAAGACACACCTATTAAAAGCATGCCTACTGCTACGCTCCAGAACCCGATTGTTATTCCGAAGTGTTGAAACAGTGCGACATTCAACACGTCCCAGGGATGGAGTCCGAGATGCCGAACTTTAACTGTGATGGCTGAGCCAAGGCTGAATAGAATGAGACCGAAAAAATAGAACGAATAGCGAAAGAAATAATTTTGCAAACCTTTCTTTTTTGAAAGCGTGGAGAAAAGAGACTGTATTTATAGCAGAAGCCACCTCCAAAAATAGAGGTGGCTTCTAAAATAGTGAGTTTATAGTTATTTTACGAGAACGCGGAACGATTTTTCTGCACCTTCCACAGTAACCTTTGCAATGTAAACACCTGATTGGAATTGTAACAATTCTATTGAGGCCGAGTTACCTGATAATGCTTGGTTGTGAACTTTTTGACCTAAGGCATTATACAGTTCAAATGAGCTAAAATTGTTATCCGCTTTTAGATGTAAAGTATTATTAACCGTATATTGTTTAAAGCCATCAAAAGCCATTTGATCAACACCAAGAACTCCTGCTGTAACTTTGAAGTCATCCACCTGGAAGCCCCACTGGTCGTTGGCCACGTGGTTAATTGCGATATAAACTGTTTGACCGGCATAATTATCCAAATCAAATGTAAATTCTTCCCAATCTGAATCAGGAACTAAATTTTGATCAATAAAAGTGAAGCTATTCACATCTGTTCCTGAAGTAGAAATTCCTACGTTAAATTTCTCATCTCCGTATTGTGGGTCTGTGGCTTTTGCCCAAAATGAAAGAAGATTTTGAGACGTGCCCAAAGTTATGGCAGGTGAAATCATCCAATCATTATTGGGAGCATTTACTGCTGCAAAAGAGGTCATACATTTGTCACCACTATATGCTTCCCATCCCGATCCGGGAGAAAGTGCAGGTTGAGTTTCCCAACTATTGAATACCATAAAAGCCATAGGTTGATAAGCATTAGGCCATTGAATTCCTTGCATACCATAGGTATTGGAACCGTCAACGTCTGTCAAAGTCCAGTCTCCCACGTCGCTAATTGCAAAATCATCATAAGACTCAAAGTCATCTTCAAAAAGAACATGTTGTGCCTGAACCGCATAAGCAGCAAAAAATGCTGCCAATAAAGTAATTTTTCTCATGATTTAATTATTTAAATTGAGTTGCAATATAGTTTAATTTTTGGATAATTTAATATGAAAGGCAAAACTCATGCTAAAACAATGAAAATTATAATCCATACTTCACCACAAACATCACAATGCGTGGCATCACTATATAACGGGAAGTAATGTTAAATTGATCACTAAAACTATCATTGTTAAGCGATTTTGTGTCTAAAATATTTGTTGCGCGAACGGAAAACTCCCACGGATTGTCCTTTTTCTGATAATACAACTTTGCATTCAGGAACGAATAGTTGTTTCTGATGGTTTTCTTGTCATTTGTGTAATCGTAATATTCCCAATCGGAAACGAATTCAAAATTTTTCAGGAATTTGATATTGACATTTGCAAAAGGTCTATGCGTGTAAAAAGTTTGTTCAATTCCGCCGTTGTCGTAATCGTTTTTCATCAAGCGGTAACCAATTTCGAAATTTGGCCATTGTCTGAAATGACTCTGAAAGCTTGCACTGTAATTCTGCATCAGACTTTGACTTTCAGAAATGGTTGTATTGACGATGTTATTTGTTTTACTGAACATTACCGAGGCATTGGTTTTAAATTCAATCCGTTTCACTCGTTTACTGAAACTTCCCATTGCCGAAAAACTCTCATCAGGGAAACTGCTGTCAAAATTCATCGGTTGACTGACTTGATTGATCCCGACTAACAGGGTATTCGTCTTCACCGATTTTATACGCTTTGTGTAATTCAGGTTGCCGGCAATATTGGTGTAGTTAAACAGATTAAAGTTGAAGTAGCTCAAATTATAAGAATGCGACAAGGAATTTTCAAGTTCCCGATTTCCTTTATAAAGACGGTTGTAATTATTGAAAACGAAGGCTTCGGCATAATTGTTCACATC
>Ga0079224_100004299_pt1 | contig 18346 bp, 19 predicted proteins | sample Stecom2015_FD_80414 | JGI IMG/M metagenome (GOLD analysis project Ga0079224, IMG submission 80414) | Agricultural soil microbial communities from Utah to study Nitrogen management - Steer compost 2015 | ecosystem: Environmental > Terrestrial > Soil > Agricultural land | place: USA: Utah...
AAGGTGATGCGCAGGTCGCGCACGGAGAGGAGGGGGCGATCGGCGGGGGTCATTGCGTTTTCATGCGGGGATCGACGATGTCGCGCAGGACGTCGCCGAGGAGGTTGAAGGCGATGACGGTCACGAAGATCGCCGCGCCGGGGGTGAGCAGCCACCAGAAGTTGAGCATGAAGATTTTGATGTTCTGCGCCTGCGAGAGCATCAGGCCCCACGACGAGGCGGGCTCGGCGATGCCGAGGCCGAGGAAGCTGAGCGCGGCCTCGCCGAGGATGTAGCCGGGGATGCTGAGGGTGGCGGCGACGAGCAGGTAGGAGGCGAGGTTGGGCAGGATGTGCAGGCGCAGGATGCCGAGCGGCCCCTGGCCCATGCACTCGGCGGCGAGCACGAACTGCGTGCGGCGCAGCGAGAGCGAGAGGCCGCGGAGCACGCGGGCCGCGCCGGCCCAGCCGATCAGCGAGAGGATGATGACGATGACGACAAACATCTGGTCGGAGCTGAAGCGCGGAGCCAGCACCGAGCGCAGCGAGAGCAGCAGGTAGAGGCTGGGCACGGCCATGAGGAATTCGACGCCGCGCATGCAGAGAAAATCGGTCTTGCCGCCGAAGTAGCCGCTGAGTCCGCCGACCAGCAGGCCGAGCGTGAGGGTGATGCTGATGCCGATCAGGCCGATGAGCAGCGACACGCGCGAGCCATAGACGAGGCGGGAAAACACGCAGCGGCCGGTGGAGTCGCTGCCGAGCAGGTAGAGCTTGGCGGCGGGGTCGGCGGGTTGCAGCAGGTGGCGTTTCATCGGCACGAGGCCGAGGAACTTGTAATCGAAACCGGGGGCGAAGAGGCGGAGCCGGTGGGCTTCGCCGGGGATGGGTTCGTAGTGTGGCCCGGAGCGATCCACGAGACGATAGGCCCGCACGGCGAGTCCGCCGTCGTGCCAGGTAAGGCGGGTCGGCGGGTGGTAGGTGGCGTCGAGGTCCTGGGTGTTGACCGGCTGGGTGGCGAGAAAGCCGGCGAAGAGCGCGCCGAGGTAAAGGGTAAGCAGGATGCCGAGCGAGATGCGGCCGAGCGGTCGTCGAAGGATTTCGCGGAGGATGGATTTCATTCGGGAGGAGCCGGTGGTGGAAAGCCGAGGTCTGAAAGCGGAGGTATGAAAGCGGAGAAGGCGGGCGTGCGTGGCGGACTTTGGCCGCTCACTTGTGGGGAGCGTGCGGGGGGGAGACGATAATTTTCAAGCCGCGAGCACGGGGATGTTTTGCGCCTTTGGGTTGAAGCGGCGCGAATCAGGCGTTGTTGATCGGAGGATGTCCACGACGGTTTCTCCTTTGCGCATGGGTTTCATCGGTGCCGGCGGCAACACCCGGTCGCGTCATTTGCCGGGGTTCGCGGCCTTGTCCGGCGTCGAGTTGGTGGCGGTGGCCAACCGCACGACGGCTTCGTCGGAGGCGGTGGCGCGGGCGTTCGGCATCGGTCGGGTCGAGCCGGATTGGCGGGCGTTGGTGGCCGCGCCGGACATCGACGCGATCTGCATCGGCACCTGGCCGTATCTGCACGCGGAGATCACGTTGGCGGCGCTGGCGGCGGGCAAGCATGTGCTCACCGAGGCGCGCATGGCGCGGGACGCGGCCGAGGCGGAGGCGATGCTGGCGGCCTCGCGCGCGGCGCCGGAGTTGGTGGCGCAAATCGTGCCGGCACCGTTCACGCTGGTCTTTGACGGGGCGATCCGGCGGTTTTTGGACGATGGTCGCCTGGGCGCGGTGCGCGAGGTGGAGGTCGTGCACACGCACGGCGCGCTGGCCGATCCGGCGACGCCGATCACGTGGCGGCAGCGCGCCGATTTGAGCGGGCACAATTTGCTCACGCTGGGCATCCACTACGAGGCGTTGTTGCGCTGGTTTGACGACGACGCGGAGGTCGGGGCGGCGTGCGGGGAAACGTTTACCCGCGAGCGTCGCGACGCCGAGACCGGCGCGATGCGCGTGGTGGACATCCCGGATTGCGTGACGGTGTCGGGGCGGTTTCCGGGGTCGGGCGCGCGGCTGCGCATGCACCTGAGCGGCGTGGAGACGACGACGCCGCGCAACGAGGTTCGCATCAACGGCGAGGCCGGCGGGCTGCGTTTGGATTTGGTGAACGGCGCGCTTTGGCATTCGCCGCGGGGCGGCGCGGAAGAACGCATCGAGGCCGAACCGGTGGCCGGCGGCGAGGCGGATGGCTGGCGCGTGGAGGCGGATTTCGTGGAGTCGATCCGCGAGGGCAGGGCGGTGACGCGCACGGATTTTGCGACGGGAGTGCGCTACATGCGTTTCACCGACGCGGTGTGGGCGGCGCTGGGCGGCTGCTAAAGGCGGACGGGGCCGCCGCGTCGCGGTTCAGGCCTGCTCGTATTTTTCGAGCATGCGCTCGGTCTCGATCAGGAGGCGCTCCATCTGGGCGGGATTGAATTCGTTGATGGCGCAGGAGCGCAGGGCGTCCCAGGCGGCGTCAACGTAGCTGTGCAGGTCGCCGGCCGAGCGCGAGGCGGAGAAGGCGGCCTGTTGTCGGGAAGAGGCGATGACGTCGCGGGAGACGGATTGAAAGCGGGCGATGAATTTCGCGAGCAGATCGCGGGAGTTGAAGTCGTCGATCATCGCCACGCGGGCGACGTTGGTTTCGCAGCCGAGTTGCGGGATCTCGATGTGCGGCGTGTCGATGGTGAGGGCGCGCTGGCATTCGGCGATGCGGTTGAGCACGCCGATCTCGGCATCGACACGACCGCCCCAGGCGCGGCCGACCTTGACCAGGTCGATGATGTGCAGTTGCCCGGCGACGCGTTGCTCGGGCTGCAGGGCGCTGAGGGCCTGATGGAGGCGGGCGGCGCTTTCGGAGAATTCGCGGCACAGGGTCTCGAACCGGTGGAGAATGCGAGCCCAGTCGCCGGCGAAGCGATGTCGGGACAGGCCGTGCAGAAACGTGGTGTTTTCGGCGATGAGGTAGCGCTCGATCTCGTCGGTGATCCACGTGTGGAGGCGCGGGAGCAACTCGGTGAGTTTGGCGGAACCCTTTTGCAGGGCGTCGATGGTCTGGCGGGTTTCGTTGAGGCGTTGGGCGAACTGCTGTTTCACCGTGTTTTTTCGCAAAAACAGGAACGGCGGGCGGGTGGTCTCGACCTCGCGCTGTTGCTCGCTGAATTCCACCAGGGCGGTGTCCAATTGCTCCTTGCTGGACAACAGGCAGGCTTCACGGCGCAACAAGTCCTTTAAACGCGGAGGGATACGCGCATAATCGAGAACGGACGATCCGGACTCCGCAGGTTGCATGGGCTAGGGGTAATACCCCGGTTAAGGTTTACAAGATATTAGCTAACCATCGTCTGTGGGCGTTGGTCGGGCGGTGAAGGGTGGTCAAAGCTGGCGCAGCGCGGAGGTAAGCACATCGCATGCGCGGTCGATGGCGGCGCCCTCGTGGGCGGTGCTGAGGAAGCCGGCCTCGTAAGGGCTGGGGGCGAGATAAACGCCGCCGGCGAGGCAGGCGTGGAAGAAACGCTTGAACAAGTCGGCGTCGCCGGTGAGCGCGGTGGTGTAGTCGCGCACGGGCTGGTCGGTGAAAAAGATGCTGAACATGGAGGCGCAGTGCGGGGTTTGCACGGCCAGGCCTTTTTCGCGAGCGGCGTCGGCGACGGCGTCGCACAGGCGCGTGGTGAGTTGGTCGAGGCGCGCGTAGGGATCGAGCTCCTCCAGCAGGCGCAGGCTGGCGATGCCGGCGGCGAGGGCGAGCGGGTTGCCGCTGAGCGTGCCGGCCTGGTAAACGGGACCGAGCGGGGCGAGATGATCCATCAGGTCGGCGCGTCCGCCGAAGGCCCCGACGGGCAGGCCGCCGCCGATGATTTTGCCCAGGCAGGTGAGGTCGGGAACGATGGCCTCGCGCTCCTGCACGCCGCCCTTGGCGATGCGGAAGCCGGTCATGACCTCGTCGAAAATGAGCAACGCGCCGTTCTGCGTGCAGCGTTCGCGCACGCCCTGGAGGTAGCCGGCGTCGGGTTGGATGAAGCCGACATTGCCGCAATAGGGCTCGATGATGACGGCGGCGATGGCCCCGGGATTGGCGGCGAAGGCCGCGTCGAGCGCGGCGAGATCGTTGTAGGGCAGGACGACGGTTTCGCGGGCGAAGGAGGCGGGCACGCCGGCGCTGTCGGGGTTGCCGTGGGTGAGCGCGCCGGAGCCGGCCTTGATGAGGAGCGAGTCGGAGTGGCCGTGGTAACAGCCGGCGAACTTGATGATCTTGTCACGGCCGGTGCAGCCGCGCGCCAGGCGGATGGCGGACATGGTGGCCTCGGTGCCGCTGCTGGTCATGCGGACCTTTTGAATCGAGGGAAAGAAACGCACGATCAACTCGGCCATCTCGACCTCGTAGGGATTGGGCGTGCCGAAGCTGGTGCCGGCGTCGAGGGCGGTGGCGACGGCGGCCTTGATCGCCGGGTGGTTGTGCCCGTGGATGGCCGGCCCCCAGGTGCAGACGAAGTCCACCAGCTCGCGATCGTCGGCGGTGGTGAGCGTGGCGCCGCGCGCGGACTTCACGAAGAAGGGCGCGCCGCCGACGGAGCGGAAGGCGCGGACGGGGGAATTGACGCCGCCGGGAATGAGTTGCTTGGCGCGTTCGAAGAGAGCGTTGGAGACGGACATGAGAAGCTGGAAAATGTTGTCCCCTAGAGACGCACGGAACCGCCGACGGCGTCAGCCCAAAACTTGCCGGAGAAATTTGCCGGCCAGCAAATTTATCGCTTCACGATACATTTCGTTTGACCGCCGGCCGGGGCGGGGCGCATGAAACGGCCCTTTTGAGTCCATGATTTCGTCGATGTCGTTGGTTGTTCCGGTCCGTGATCCGGCGGGTTTCGTTTTCCTGAAAACTTCGGGAAAGGCGTCGGAGGTGCGCGCATGATCGCGGCCGGAGAGTCGGTCGCCCCGGCGCGGGGCGCGGGCGGATGGGTGGCGATTCGGCTGGCGGCGGAGCGTTGGCTGGGCGTCGAGTTGAGCGTGGTCAGCGGCCGCGAGAAGGTCGTCTCGGCGGCCGGGGGTTGTCTCGCGATTTTTCTGCTCGTCGTCGTGTGTTCGCTGGTGCTTCCGCTGGAGGGCGCGGCGGGCGTGATCGCGTCGATGGGGGCGAGCGCGGTGCTGTTGTTCGCCGTGCCGCACGGTCAGCTTTCGCAGCCTTGGCCGGTGGTCGCGGGGCATGTGGTCTCCGCGCTCATCGGCGTCGGCTGCGCGCGGTTTATCCCGGTCGCCCCGCTGGCGGCGGCCTGCGCGGTCGGGCTGGCCATCGGCGCGATGCACGGACTGCGTTGCATTCATCCGCCGGGAGGGGCGACCGCGCTCACGGCGGTGGTCGGCGGGGATGCGGTGCACGCGTTGGGATTTGATTTTGTATGGGCCCCGGTGTTGCTCAACGCGGTGTTGATGGTCGCGCTGGCGGTGGTGTTTGGCCGCCTGTCGGCGAAGCGTCGTTATCCGGCGGGCGCGATTCCGCTGCCGGCGCGCAAGCCGGCGACGAACGATCCCGACCACGAGACCATCGTGCACGCGTTGCGTTCGCTGGATTCGTTCGTGGACATCACGGAAAACGATCTGATCGCCCTGTGCCGCGACATCGACGAGCAGCGCAGGAAGCTCCGCGCGCCGTCGCGTCAGTCCGGGGTCCCGTCCACCGCGCGGCGCAGCAAATCCGCGATTTGCGGTCCGGCCAGCCGCAGCTCGGCGCGGTGTTCGCGGTAAAGTTTTTCCAGGATGCCAAGGCCCTTCGCGGTCAGGGAAACGTGCACTTGCCGGCGGTCTTCCTTCGACGGCGTCCGCCGCACGAGCTTCAGCCGCTCCATGCGATTGACGAGCTCGACGGCGGTGTGATGCGCGATCTGCATTTGCTCGGCCAGCTCGCCGATCGTCACGCGGTCGCGGCCGGGGAAACCCTCGATCGCCAGCAAGGCCTGATACTGGTGCGGCGTGACGCCGTGGGCGACGGCGGCCCGTTCGCTGAAACCGAGAAACTTGCGCAGGCGATAACGAAACTCCGCCAGCAGTTCGAAATCCGGCTTGGTCACGCCGGACGAAGCCGCGGCGGACGCCTTCGTCGCGGCGGAGGCCGGGCCGCCGTCGATGTCCACTTTCAGGTGAAACTTGTCGCGCAGGTAGGCGAGCAACGCCACGGCGTGGTTGTGGACCGGTTGCCGGGCGGCGATGAGAAAGGTGACGGGGCGGTCGCGGGTCTTGATCGCCAAGGTGCGGAGAAGGTCGCCGCGCCCGTCCAGTTCGGCCCGGTAGCGCCGGCAAAACTCCGCCCACCGCTCCGGCCGATGGCCGAACCATTTACGCAAGGCGGGGCTCGGCGCGACGTCCTTTGCCCACGCGTCCATTGCGAGCGCCTCCTTTTTTATTCCGCGCGGCCACAGCCGGTCGATGAACACCCGGTATCCATCCTCCGGCGACGGCGCGTCGTAAACCCGCCGCCAACGCAGAGGGTGGGGCGCGTCGAGATCGTCGAACTCGTGCAGCCAGCACGCCGGGCTGGCGTATTCCGGGCGGTCGCTCATGGCGCGGTTTCCCCGGGCGGCGACGCCTCCGCCGCGACGTCAGCAAACTCCGGGTGGCGTTGCAAAAAATCCGCCACGAAGGAGCAACGCGGAACAACCCGCCATCCCCGGGCGCGCGCCTCGGTCAGGGCCGCCCGCACCAGTGTCGATCCCGCGCCGCGACCGCGGAGGGCGTCGGGCACGAGCGTGTGGTCGAATCCGACGCGTCCGTCGAGAAACGTGTAGTCCAGGAGCGCGACGTGTTCGCCCAAGGCCAGTTCGAAGCGTTGCCGATCGGCGTTGTGGATGACCGTCGGGGGATGTGGGTTGGTGCTCATGACGGAGTTTTTCGCGGGGAGCCTTGTTCCGCGAACGGGACGCCGCGAGGCGTTTTTACGGCCCGTGGCGAGAAGCGCGCATTATGGTGGTCGTGAGAATTTCGAGCGTTTTGCAATTTGCCGCAAAACCCGCGTGACAGTCACTCACGGCGTGGCGAGGCTGGTTTTCTTGTGAACCCCTCCGACACCGACCTGGTCGCCACCCTGACATCCCTGCTCGGCGCGCACAATGTGCTCACCGCCCGCGAAGACATCATCCCCTACGGATTCGACGGCACCGCCGCGCTCAAGCAATTGCCGGCCTGCGTCGTCTTTCCGCGCGAGACCGCCGAGGTCGCCGCCGTGATCAAGCTCGCCCGCGAACACCGACGCCCGGTCGTCACCCGCGGCAGCGGCACCGGCCTGTCCGGCGGCAGCGTTCCGCTGCCCGGCGCGATCGTGCTCTGCCTGGTCAAGATGGAGCGTATCCTAGAAGTTGATACGGCCAATCTCACGCTGCTGGCCGAGGCCGGCGCGATCACCCAGAAAATCTACGACGCGGCCGACGCGGCGGGGTTGTTTTATCCGCCCGACCCCGGCTCGATGAAAATCAGCACCATCGGCGGCAACGTCGCCGAAAACTCCGGCGGTCTGCGCGGGCTCAAATACGGCGTCACCCGCGACTACGTGATGGGGCTCGAAGTCGTGCTCGCCGACGGCTCGGTCTGCTGGCTCGGCTCGAAGTGCGTGAAAGACGTCGCCGGCTACAATCTGCGCGATCTCTTCATCGGCAGCGAGGGCACGCTCGGCGTGGTGACCCGCGTGTTGCTCAAGCTCCTGCCCAAGCCCGCCGCGCGCCAGACCCTGCTCGCCACCTTCACGGCGATGGACGCGGCCGCTGCGACCGTGTCGGCCATCATCGCCGCCAAAATCATTCCCTGCACGCTGGAGTTCCTCGACCAGAAGACCATCCACTGCGTCGAGAACTTTGCCAAGGTCGGCCTGCCGCAGGACGCCGCGGCCATCCTGCTCATCGAGGCCGACGGCCATCCGGCGGCCGTGGCGGACGAGGCCCTGCGCATCGAGGAAATCTGCGCGTCGCACGGCGCGTCTTCGGTCAAGCGCGCCGCCACCGCCGAGGAGGCCGTCCGGTTGGCGACGGCGCGGCGCAGCGCCTTCAGCGCGCTGGCCCGCCTGCGGCCGACCACCATCTTGGAGGACGTCACCGTGCCGCGCAGCGAACTGGCCGGCATGATCCGCGCGGTCGAGGCCATCGCGATCAAGCACGGGCTCAACATCGCCACCTTCGGGCATTTCGGCGACGGCAACCTGCACCCGACGATCCTCACCGACGAGCGCGACACCGAGGAGATGCACCGCGTCGAGGCGGCCTTTGCCGACATCGTCGAGGAAACACTCAAGCGCAACGGCACCATCACCGGCGAACACGGCGTGGGCCTGGCCAAAAAACCCTTTCTGCGCCGCCAACTCGGCGACTCGTCCTTTGAACTGCTCGGCCTGGTGAAACGCGCGCTCGACCCGGACGGACTGCTGAATCCCGGAAAAATCTTCGACTGCGTCGAACACCCAACCCCCAACATCGAACGTCCAACATCCAATGAGCAGGAAGTATGATCTGGAGGAACGACTGTTGGAATTTTCCGCGCGCATTGTGCGATTGGCGGCGAAGCTCCTCCCGTCGGACGCCGGTCGGCACGTTGGCAATCAGCTTTTGCGCTCCGGCACATCGCCCTATGCCAACCATGGCGAGGCCGAGGATGCCGAGTCACGCGAGGATTTTATCCATAAGCTCAAAATCTGCGCCAAGGAGATGCGCGAAACCTGGCGTTGGCTGCGACTGATCAAGCGTGTTCCCCTCGTCGAAAAGCCCGAGCTCCTCGACCCGTTGATTGACGAGGCCGATCAGCTCATTCGCATTTTTCGCCAGAGCATCATTACCGCCCGCAAACGCAAAACCGATGAAGGAAAGTAACTTGGAAGTTGGGAGTTCAGCGTTGGATGTTGGACATTCTGGAGCACCGAATAGTCGAGGCGGCCTGCTGGCCGCGCTCGATTACTCGGTGCTTCAGCAGTGCATGCACTGCGGCATGTGTCTGCCGACGTGTCCGACCTACGACGAGACCAAGCTGGAGCGGCACAGTCCGCGCGGGCGCATCTCGCTGATGCGCGCCATCGCCGACGGAGAGCTCGAAGTCACCAAGGCTTTTGGCGAGGAAATGTATTACTGTCTCGGCTGCCTCGCCTGCACCACGGCCTGCCCGGCCGGCGTGGATTATCCGAACCTCTTTGAAACCGCCCGCGCCGAGATCGAGCGCCGGGGCGTGCTGGATCACCCCAAGCGCGACTTCATCCGCTGGTCGGTCGTGCGCGTGCTGTTCACCCGGCCGCGTCTGCTGCGTCTGGTCGGACGCCTGCTCTGGCTTTGGCAGGCCAGCGGCGGACAGTGGCTTTTCCGCCGGCTCGGGCTCAACGCGCTGCTGCCCGCGAATCTGCGCCGGCTCGAGCCGCAGTCGCCGAAGATTTGCACGAAGTTTTCGCATCAGCTGATCCGTCCGGTGGAGACGCCGCGCGTCGTCCGACGGCGCGTCGCGGTGCTCACCGGCTGCGTGCAGGATCTGGCGTTCAGCGACATCAACCGCGCGACCGTCGATGTGTTGCTGGCCAACGACTGCGAGGTGCACACGCCGCCGGTGCAGCCGTGCTGCGGCTCGCTCCACGCGCACAACGGCGACCTCGAATCGGCGCGCCTGCTCGCGCGGCGTCAGCTCGACCTGTTCAATCCGGCCGACTTCGACGCGATCATCAGCAACGCCAACGGCTGCGGCTCGCACCTGCGCGCCTACGGACACCTTTTGCACGACGATCCGGTCTATGCGGAACGCGCCGCCGAGTGGTCGCGCAAGCTCCGCGACATCCACGAGTATCTGGTCGAGATCGGCTTTCGCGCGCCCCGCGCCCCGGCCGCGACGTCCGCCTGCGCGGGCGACGGGTGCTCGGTCACCTACCACGAGTCCTGTCACCTGTGTCACGGCCAGAAAGTCAGCGCGCAGCCGCGCGCCGTGCTGCGTTCGTTGCCCGGCGTGGAGGTGCGCGAATGCGCCGAGGCGCAGTGGTGCTGCGGCAGCGCGGGCATCTACAACATCACCCAGCCGGACACGGCGGCACGCCTGCAGGACCGCAAGGTCGGCCACGTGCTGGCGACCGGCGCGGACGTGGTGGCGACGGCCAACCCGGGCTGCCATTTGCAATTGGAAAACGGCATGAAGGCGGCCGGCCGCGAAGGCGCGATGCAAGTCCGCCACCCGATCGCGTTGCTGGCGGAGGCGTATCGCAACGAGGCCGCCGCGGACTGATCCGGCGCGGCGGGCGTCAAACGCCGTCGCGCGCCGTCGTTAAAACGGCTCCGCCGTTCCGCTACGCTTCGGCAGCGCCGGCGTCTTCGCGGTCCTGCTCGGTTTTGAGACGGAGCTGGCCGCAGGCGGCGTCGATGTCGTGACCTTTTTCGCGTCTCAAGGTCACCGATACGCGGGCGCGACGGAGGATGTCGGCGAACTTTTCCTGGCGGGTGGCCGAGGGGCGTTTCCAGGGCAGGCCCTGCACGGTGTTGTAGGGGATGAGGTTGACGTGCGCGTGCAGGTCGAGGGCGATGTCGCGGAGTTTTTCGGCCTGATCGAAGCTGTCGTTGACGTCCTCGATGAGGATGAATTCGAGGGTGACCATGCGGCCGTGTTTTTCGGAGTAGAGCCGGACCGCAGGAATGAGTTTTTCCAGCGGATAGGCTTTGTTGACCGGCATGATTTTTTCGCGGACCTCGTTGGTCGCGCCGTGCAGGGAGATGGCCAGGCGCACGCTGACGGACTCGTCGGCGAGCTTGATGATGTTGGGCACGAGTCCGCTGGTGGAGAGCGTGATGCGGCGGGCGCCGAAGTTGAGCCCCCAGTCGGCGTTGATGATGGTGAGGGCGCGGGTGATGGCCTCGTAGTTGGCGAGGGGTTCGCCCATGCCCATGACGACGATGTTGTCGAAGGAGACGAGTTCGGTGCGGGCGCGCGGGGTGCGGGCGTCCTCGCGGTAGCAGACTTGCAGGAGCTGGGCGACGATCTCGCCGGCGTTTAGGTCGCGCTTGAGGCCCATGAGGCCGGAGGCGCAGAATTTGCAGCCCATGGCGCAGCCGACCTGGGTGGAGATGCAGATGGTCTTGCGCGAGTGTTCGAGGCCGACGCCTTCCTGGGGCACGCGGATGATGACGGTCTCGATGAGGGAGCGGTCACCGAGTTCAAGGAGGAGTTTGTCGGTGACGTCGAGGGATTGTTTGCCGTGGACGAGGGAGAGGGGAAGGAGTTCGAAAGTTTCGTCGAGCCAAGCGCGCAGGGGCTTGGAGAGGTTGGTCATGTCGTCCCAGCTGCGGGCTCGTTTTTTGTAGAGCCACTCGAGGATCTGTTTGGCGCGAAAGGCCGGCTCGCCGTGTTCGCGCAGGCGGTCGGTTAGGGTGGCGAGGGTTTCACCGGTGAGCGGCGGTTTGGCGGGAGTGAACTTCATGCTTGGAATGGCTGTGTTTACGGAGAACACATGGGATTGCAGGCCGAAACATGCACATACTTCACCGACATATTTTTTTCAGCGTGCTGGCGACCTGTGCGGCGGCGATCGGATTGTTCACGTTCGTGCTCGTGATCGGCGACGTGTTGAAGGATCTGCTGGGCTACGTGCTGACCGGGCAGATCAGCGCGTTCACGTTCGGCAGGCTGCTGCTGTTGCTACTGCCGTCGGCGGCGACGTATGCGCTGCCCATGGGGGTGCTGACGGGCGTGCTTTTGGTGTTGGGTCGGCTGTCGAACAACAGCGAGATCACGGCGATGCGCGCGGCGGGTCTGAGCCTGGGCTACATCGCGCGGCCGGTGTGGGGAGTGGCGGCGCTTGCGATGATTGGCGCGTTGGGCGTGAACTTTTTCTACATGCCGGCGGCGCGCACGAGCTATCAGACGATTTTGGTCGATGCGGTGCGTTCCAATCCGCTGCGGGTGCTGACGCCGCGAACCTTTGTGCGGAGTTTCCCGGGAGTGGTGGTCTATGCGGGGGCCAAGGATGGCGTGCGGGTAGAGAATTTCTGGGTTTGGGAATTGGACAAAAACCAGCGGGTCACGCGCATGGCCCACGCCCGGAGCGGGCGGGTGGAGTTTATCGAGGAGGAGAGCAAGCTGGTGATGTTGCTGGAGAACGTTACGATCGAGTCGCGCGACGAGAAGAACCCGGAGGATTTCTCAAGCCCCACGCTGATCTCGACCCTCGACTCGATGCCCGTGGATTTGCAGTTGGACAACCTGTTCGGCATCGGCGGGCGCAAACAGAAGCTGAAGTGGAAAACCCTGTCCGAGTTGCTGGCGTTGCGCCGGGAGCTGATCGCGCAGGGGGAGGTAAAGGCACAGGTCATGGCGGTGCAGATGGCGATCAGCGAAAAGGCCGCGCGGGCGGCCGGGGTGCTGGCCTTCGCGATCCTGACGGTGCGGCTGGGCATCAAGGTCTCGCGCAAGGAGACCTCGGCGAACTTCGTTTTGGCGCTGGTGTTGATGCTGACGTATTACTTTTTCGACGGCGTCATCGGCTGGCTGGGCAAGTATCCGGCGGTGCGTCCGGATTTGTTGATCTGGCTGCCGCCGCTCGGCTTCGCCGTGCTCGGGGTGAGGCTGTTCCGGAAGCTGGACCGGAACTGAAGCGGGCGCAAAAAAGCCGCGGCCGTCGAAACGGACGCGGCGCGAGGGCAGGGGGGATGACGGGTCAACCGATGGCGAGCATGCGATTGATGGCGCTGACGAGGGCCTTGATCGAGGCGAGCTCGATGTTGGTGTCCATGCCGGCGCCGAAGAGCACGCGCCCCTGCGGGGTTTTGATCTGGATGTAGGACGCGGCCAGCGTGTCGGCTCCGCGCCCGAGCGAGTGTTCGGTGTAGCTGACGAGCTCGAAGGCGGGCAGACCGGCGGCGGTGAGGGCTCGCACGAAGGCGTCGATCGGACCGTTGCCGCGGGCGGTGAGCGAGCGGGCCTCGCCCTGCCAGACGATGCGGGCCTCGCAGGTGACGTCGCTGTCGCGCTCGGTGGTGCGGAATTGTTCGAGTTTGAGCCGGTCCTGGCGGTCCATGTATTCGCGCACGAACAGGTCGTGGACGTCGGCGACGGTGAGCTCGGTGCCCTTGCTGTCGGCGAGTTGGTTGACGAGGAGGCCGAGCTCCTTGTGCATGGCCTTGGGCACCTGGTAGCCGAACTCCGTTTCGAGGACGTAGGCGACGCCGCCTTTGCCCGATTGGGAATTGATGCGGATGATGGCCTTGTAGCTGCGGCCGATGTCGGCCGGATCGATCGGGATGTAGAGCACGGACCAAGGGCTGCCGGGCTTTTGCTTTTCCCAGGATTTCTTGATGGCGTCCTGATGCGAGCCGCTGAAGGCGGTGAAGACGAGATCGCCGCCGTAGGGCTGGCGCGGGGGCACCTCCATGCGGGTGGTGCGTTCATAGACCTCGCGGATGGAGTTGATGTCGCCGAAGTCGAGCCCGGGGTCGATGCCGTGCGTGTAGAGGTTCAGCGCGACGGTGACGATGTCGAGGTTGCCGGTGCGTTCGCCGTTGCCGAAGAGGGTGCCCTCGACGCGGTCGGCGCCGGCGAGCAGGGCCAGCTCGGTGGCGGCGATGCCGGTGCCGCGGTCGTTGTGCGTGTGCAGGGAGACGAGCGTCAGGTCGCGGCGCGTGAGGTGGCGGCACATCCACTCGATCTGGTCGGCGTGCACGTTGGGCGTGGTGTATTCGACGGTGGCGGGGAGATTGAGGATGATCTTGTTGTCGGCGGTGGGTTGCCAGGCGTCGGTCACGGCTTCGCAGATGGTGAGGGCAAAATCGAGTTCCGTGCTGGTGAAGCTCTCCGGGGAATACTCCAGGCGGATGCGCGAGCCGGTGGCGACCAGCGGCTGCATCTTGTCCTTGAGGAAGCCGACGGCGTGGGTGGCGATGCGCACGATGTCGTCGCGGCTGGCGTTGAACACGTAGTCGCGCTGGGCGGGCGAGGTGGAGTTGTAGAGGTGGAAGACGATGTTCTTGGCGCCGTCCAAGGCCTCAAGCGAGCGGGTGATCAAGTCCTCGCGGCATTGGCAGAGGATCTGGATGGAGACGTCGTCCGGGATGCGGTTTTCCTCAATGAGGCGGCGGCAGAAATCGAACTCGATCTGCGAGGCGGAAGGGAAGCCGACCTCGATTTCCTTGAAGCCGATGGCGACCAGCATCGCGAAGTATTCGAGCTTTTCCTCGACGCTCATGGGTTGGGCGAGGGCCTGGTTGCCGTCGCGAAGATCGACGCTGCACCAGATCGGGGCGCGTTCGTGCACGCGGTCGGGCCACTGGCGATCCGGGAGATTTACCGGGGGAAAGGGGCGGTATTTGGAGGCGGAAGAAGATTTCATTGAAATTAAAAAACAGGGTCCACGATTTGCCGCGTCGGGAGAGGGCTTCCGGTCGAATACATCGACGGGATGGCCGGCCCCCGGCGCCGCGCGATATCCAGCTGAAACGACGCACCATCGCCGACGCCGGGCTCAAGGGCCGGGCGGGATCGTGCGTCTAGGTAAGTCGTAGGACCGGGCGGAAGGAGGACATCTCGCGAAAAGTGGAGGGGCAACCTGTCGTTTGGCCCGCGTCAAGTCAAGGGACCCTTCAGCCGCGTAACCACCGCGGGGCGAGGGACGTCTTGATTGTCGTGCCCGCATGTTTTTCCATGACCCCATGTCAACCGACGACTCGCCACCCGATTACGCCCGCTGCCTGGATCGGGTGCGGGCCGGCGATCAAGTCGCCGCCCGTGAGCTCGTCGCCGATCTCTATCCGCTGGTCATCCGAATCGTGCGCGCCCGACGTCCGCGGCGGGTGCCCGAGGAAGATTTGGCTCAGGATATTTTCCTCAAAATGTTTACGCGGCTGGAGCAATATCGAGGGCAGGTGCCGTTCCCTCACTGGGTCTCGCGCATCGCGGTCACGACCTGCATCGACCAGTTGCGCAGCCAGCGCCGGCGTCCCGAGCTCCGCTGGGCCGATCTGGGCGAGGGTGAGGCGGCCGCGCTCGAGGCGACTCTCCGGGCGGATGATTCCGGCGGAGCCCCCGATGCGTTGGCGGCGCGCGAACTGGTCCACACCCTGCTCGACCAGCTTTCCGAACCCGACCGCATGGTGCTGCAACTCCTCGATCTTGAACAAAAAACGCTGGTCGAAATCCGCGAGCTCACCGGCTGGAATCTGACCCTGATCAAAGTCCGCGCGTTTCGAGCCAGACGTAAATTGCAAAAACTCTTCACCGCCCTACAACAAAAGGAACACTCATGAAGCCCGTCACCGATTCCTGGACCCGCCTGATCGTCGCCGCCCGGCGCGCGCCGGATTTGTCCGTCCCCGGCGATGACGCCGCGCCCCACGGCTTCGCCACCCGCGTCGTCGCGCTGGCCGCCGCCCGCACGGTTCGCGGCGGCGTGTTTGAACGGCTCGCGTTGCGCGCGCTCGGCTGCGCGTTTCTCGTCATGTGCGCCAGCGCCGCGTGGAGTTTCGCCCCTTCGTCCGCCACGGCGGCCGGCGACGACCGGTCCGCCGAATTGTTCGACCCGGTCGGCGAAGTCCTTCAACTGGTCCACGTATCATGAATCGCGTTCTTAAACTCTCGCTAATCTGCACCGGCATCTTCATCGCCGGCGGCGTCAGCGGCGTGCTCGGCACCCTGCGCTACAACGAAATCAAGCGGGAGGCCCGCCGGGCCAACGTGGATTCCTTTGGCCCCAGCCAAATGCGCCGTTTCTCCGAAGCGCTCGACCTGAGCGAGGAGCAGCGCGCGCAAATCCGGCCCATTCTCGACGAGACCGGCGAGGAGCTGCGCAAACTCCGCCGCGAAAGCTACCGGTCGTTCGCCGCGTTGACCGCGCAGATGGAGGCGCGCATGGCCGAGATTCTCACCCCGGAACAACGCGAACGCTTGGTCGAAATGCAGTCCGAGCAACGCGAACGCCTGCGCAAACGGCTGGCCGACTACGGACGCAAAAGGGACGCCGGCGATCGCGATCGCGGCGCACCCCGTCCGCCGCCCGCCGAAGGCGAACCGTGAGCCGGGACATCCCGTGGGACACCTGCTCTATTTCGCTTGTGACGAATTGATGGACGACGCCGTGCTCGGCCGGATCGCCCCTGGCTCCGAGTGCTTTGGCCGCACCCGTCTGGCGGAACACACGCTGGCGCTGGAGGAGTCCGGGGAATTGACGCTTTTACCCAAACCCAACGCGACCGTTTGGGGCGTGCTCTGGCTGGTCCCGGCCGAACACCAAAACGCGTTGGACGCTTTTTACGGCGCGCCAACCGGCCCGGCTCAACGCACGACGGTGCGCGTCGTGACACCGGGCGGACCGCCTGCGCAGGCCCTGCATTATCGGAGGTCGCCGAAGGCCAGCACGTCGTCCGCCCGAAGGCCGGACTGGCCCGGCATTCTTCGCGCGGCCCGGGTTCACGACCTTCCCGACGACTACCAGCGGCACCTGTTGAGCCTCGCCGACCAAGCCGCGAAACTTTCCCGATAGTTTCTCATTGAACAGCGTCCGCGCGCGGCCCACGGTCCGCGTTGGCCAGGCGCCATGCATGGGCAGGCGCGTGAACTCCGCCAGGACCGGAAGGTAGCAACGGTAACGACGTTCTCCCAGTGCCGTGGAGTGCCTGGCCACCTCCCATTTCCCGATTTCGGATTTGAAATTTCACTTCCGGGATTTCCCCTAACAACCCGTGGCCACCAGCTCCTATCAAGTCATCGCGCGCAAATGGCGTCCGCAAACCTTCGCCGACGTCGTCGGGCAGGACCATGTGGTTCGCACGCTGCGCAACGCCATCGGACGCAACCGCATCGCCCACGCCTACCTCTTCGTCGGTCCGCGCGGCACCGGCAAGACCTCCACCGCGCGCATCTTCGCCAAGGCCCTCAACTGCACCGACGGCCCCAACGCCGATTTCGATCCGGCCGACCCGGTCGTGCAATCCATCGCCGACGGCACCTCGATGGACGTCATCGAGATCGACGGCGCGTCCAACAACTCCGTCGATCAGATCCGCGACCTTCGCGACGACGTGCGCTACGCCCCCAGCCAGGGCAAGTTCAAGGTCTATATCATCGACGAGGTGCACATGCTCTCGAACCAGGCCTTCAACGCGCTGCTCAAGACCCTCGAAGAGCCGCCCGAGCACGTGAAGTTCGTCTTCGCTACCACCGACGTGCAAAAGGTGCTGCCGACCATCATCTCGCGCTGCCAGCGCTTCGACCTGAAGCCCATCCCGGGTCCGCTCATCATCGAACGCCTGCGCAAGATCGCCGTGGAGGAAAAGATCAACGTCACCGACGAGGCCCTCGCGTGCATCGCCCGCATGGCCGACGGCGGCATGCGCGACGCCCAGTCGATCTTCGACCAGATGATTTCCTTTTGCGGCACCGACATCACCGAGCCCGACGTGCTCGATGTTTACGGCTTGGTCTCCGCCGACCGCATCGCCGCGCTGGCCGGGGCGCTGGCCTCGGGCAACCACCAGTCGATCGTGGCCATCGTCGAGGAATGCGACGCCGCCGGCCGCGACCTCGTGCGATTGCTCACCGACCTTCAGGGCATCGTCAGGGAGGCGCTGCTCGACGCCATCGCCAATAACGGGCACACGGAAAAACTCGGCGGCATCTCGCTCACGACCGAACAAATCACCCGCATGCTCGACGCCCTGCGCGAAGGCGAGGCGGGCGTGAAACTGGGCCTGTCGGACAAGATTAACTTTGAAGTCGCCCTGCTCAAGGCCGTCGAGGCCAGCCGCGCCCGCGCCATCGATTCGCTCATCAAAGAGCTCTCCGCGCTGACCGCCGAGTGCGGCGCCGTCGCCGAGGGCGACGAAAAAAAAAAGACCTGATTGACCGCCTGGAGACGAACCTGTCGGCCGCCATCGCGGCGCAGGCGGCCTCGGCTCCGTCCGACCCGGCTTTGTCCGCCTCGTGGCGACCGTTGACCACGTCCACGGTCGGGGCCAGGACCCGGCTGGTCGAAACCGGTGCCGACGACACCGACGAGGCCGTCGCCCCGAGCGCCGCGCGGCCGGATGCGGATGCCAGCAATGATGCGGATGACGATGGACCGCGCTGGCCCGACGAAGACGAAGAGGCGTCGGTCTTGGCGGAGCGCGCCAACTCCGCCCCGACCACGATTCGCTCGCAGATCGAGCACGCGGCCGCCTCCGAGGAGGCCGAACAGGCCGAGTCGGTCCGCGATTTGCCGCCCCTGGACGACCTGATCGCGCAAATCCCGGCCACCGTTCGCGACGGGCTGGAGGATCTTTTCCGCGCCAAGTTCACCAAGGTGCGTCGTCTGCCCAAGCGGGTGTTCAACCGGCCGCCGGCCGAGGAGTGAGCCCGGGGCGGCTTGGGCTTGCACCGGCCGGCCGCAG
>Ga0079224_100004300_pt1 | contig 18343 bp, 16 predicted proteins | sample Stecom2015_FD_80414 | JGI IMG/M metagenome (GOLD analysis project Ga0079224, IMG submission 80414) | Agricultural soil microbial communities from Utah to study Nitrogen management - Steer compost 2015 | ecosystem: Environmental > Terrestrial > Soil > Agricultural land | place: USA: Utah...
AACGCGGTCACGCTGCTGCTCGTGCTGGTGATGGTGATCGCCTCGCTGCTGACGCTGGCGGAGCGGAAGTGGTCGGCCCTGATGCAGGACCGCATCGGCCCGAACCGCGCCCGCATCGCGTTGCCGGGGCTGAAGAACAGCTCGCTGCTCGGCATCCCGCACTTCCTCGCCGACGGCATCAAGATGCTGACGAAGGAGGACTTCGTCCCGGGCAGCGTCTCGAGCGTGCTCTACACACTCGCGCCGATGATCGCCTTCGGCACGGCGTTCGTCCTCTTCGCCGTCGTGCCGGTGGCGCCCGCGATCCCCGCCTCGGCGATCCCCGGGATCGGTGGTCTCGCCGCCTCGATGGGGGTGGACGCGAGCTTCCCCGTCTCGCTGCAGGTCGCGCCCGGATTCGATCCCGGCGTGCTCTTCCTCTTTGCCTTCGCTGGCCTGGCGGTCTTCGGTACGGCGCTCGCCGGTTGGGCCTCCAACAACCGCCTGGCGCTTCTCGGCGGCCTGCGCGGCTCCTCGCAGATGGTGGCCTACGAGATCGCCCTGGGCCTGAGCCTCGTCGGCTTGATGATGATCTTCTCGAGCCTGCGGCTCGAGGTGATCGCGGAGGGGCAGGGGCAGGCGCTCTTCGGCGGTGCGCTGCCGGCGTGGGGCATCCTCTTGCAGCCTTTGGGCTTCATCCTCTTCTTCGCCGCCTCCTTCGCGGAGCTCAAGCGCGCGCCCTTCGACGCGCCCGAGGGCGAGTCCGAGGTGGTGGGCTACTTCGTCGAGTACTCGGGGATGCGCTTCGGTCTCTTCATGATCTCCGAGTTCATCGCGACCGTGGTGCTCTCCGGCGTGATCACCGCGCTCTTCCTCGGCGGCTGGGCGCTTCCGCTGCCCCCCGCCTGGGGCGCCGAGGCGTGGCTCGCCTCGGCGGTCGGCCCCTTCGGCCAGGCGGTGATCCTGGGCACGAACTTCATGCTCAAGGTGATCTTCCTCTGCTGGGTGCAGCTCGCCATCCGGTGGACCATGCCGCGGTTCCGCTTCGACAAGATCCAGAGCCTCGGCTGGAAGATCCTCCTTCCGCTCGCCCTGCTGAACGTCGCGATCACCGCGGTGGTCCTGCTCGCGGATCCCTCGCTGCACCTGCTCGCGCTGGTGGGGCTGGCGGAGATCTTCTTCCTCGTGGGCCTGACCGCCCTGTATCCGAAGAAGCAGCCCGATTCGATCACGGTGGGCGGCCGGATGGTGGCCGGCGGCTCCGGCGGGCACTGAGCGTCTGAATGGCTCCGTTGAGAAGGGAGAACGATTCGATGGCCTCGTCCGAAACCAAGCGCACCGCCGAAGAGACGCCCAGGTTCTCCTGGTACCAGCGGCTCTTCGTCCCCGAGATCCTCCGCGGACTGGCGGTGACGGGGCGGCACTTCCTGCGGAACCTCTTCGGCGATCGGGACACCTCGACCGACTTCGCCCGCCGCCGGGGCAGCCTCGGCAACCAGGTGGCCACGCTGCAGTACCCGGAGGAGAAGGCCCCCTATCCGGTCGGTTACCGCGGTACGCACCGCCTCGTTCCCCGCGAGGACGGCAAGCCGCGCTGCGTGGCCTGCTACATGTGCGCCACGGTCTGCCCGGCGCAGTGCATCTACATCGAGGCGGGGGAGTACGAGGACGATCCCATTGAGAAGTATCCGACCGTCTTCGTCATCGATCAGCTCCGCTGCGTGGTCTGCGGGCTGTGCGTCGAGGCCTGTCCGAAGGACGCGATCCGCATGGACACCTACCAGCACACGCCGCCGGAGTACACGCGCGAGGGCTTCGTCTATCCCATCGAGCGGCTGCTGAAGGGGCCCGCGGTCTCCTATCCGTCGGACCCCTGGGTGAAGCGGAAGGATTCGGCGCAGCCGAAGGATCAGCACTTCCCGCTCCACGGCGTGGCGAAGCACTCCACCGAGCCGGTTCCGACCCCGGAGCCGCTCCCGCAGGGCCAGCACCACCCCGTGCCACCCGTCTTCACCGAAGAGGAGGTGCGCAAGGCCAACGCCGGCTGAGCGCGTCCCCTCGGAGCCAAAGGGGCGGAGAATGGGCGAGCCGGTGACGACGCGCGAAGCCGCCCCGGCCACCGCGCGGGCGCGGCTCGCCCAAATCGCCGACGGCCTCGCGCGGCAGCGGCACCTGATCGCCGTCCGGGACGGCGTGGTCGCCTCGCTTCCCCTGGTCCTCGTCGGCTCGGCCTTCCTCCTCCTCGCCCAGCCCCCGATCCCGTCGCTGGCGGAACGCATCGCGCCCTGGGCCGATCGCCTGCTGGTCCCGTACCGGGTCCTCGGCGGGGCGATCGGCCTCTACGTCTGCTTCGCGGTCGCGCGCCGGCTCGCCCAGATTCACGCGCTCGACGAACTCGGCGCCTCTCTCGTGGCCGTCGCGACCTTCCTCGTGACCGTCGGCACGGTGCCGACGGAGAGGGGAGGGTGGGGCTTCCCGCTGGCGGGCCTGGGGCCGGGCGGCCTCTTCGGCGCCATCGCCATCGCTCTGGCCTCGGTCGAGATCCAGCGGCTGGTCGCACGGAGGGGCTGGATCCTCCGGCTGCCGCCGTCGGTCCCCGAGGCGATCGCCAAGAGCTTCGAAGCGATCGTCCCGGCGCTGGCGAGCATCGGGCTCGCCTGGACGGTGGTGCACCTGCTGGGCGCGGATCCGATCGGCGCCGTCTCCGGCATGCTCGCGCCCGTGGTGGCGGCGACCGATTCGCTGCCGGGTGCGTGGGCGCTCGTGGCCGTCGACAGCCTGTTGTGGCTCTTGGGCATCCACCCGGTGGCCATCCTCGGCGCGGTCAAGCCGATCTGGCTCTCCATGCTCACCGAGAACATGGCGGCGGCCGCCGACGGCCTCCCGCTGCCCCACGTGGCCACGCGGGAGTTCTTCCTCTGGTTCGTCTGGCAAGGGGGCTCGGGCGGCACCCTCGCGCTGGCGCTGCTCCTCGTGCGCGCCAAGAGCGAGGCGCTGCGGGCTGTGGGGAAGGTGGGGTTCGTCCCCGCGGTCTTCAACGTCAACGAGCCCATCCTCTTCGGCCTGCCGGTGGTGATGAATCCGCGGCTGGCGATCCCCTTCGTCGCCGCGCCGCTCGTCACCGCCACGATCGCCTACCTCGCGATGGCCGTGGGCTGGGTGGAGCGTCCGCACCTCGAGGTGCTCTGGACCCTACCCGCGCCGGTGGGCGCCTGGTTGGCCACGGGGGGCGACGCGCGCGCGATCGGTTTGCAGATGGCGAACCTCGGGATCGCCCTCGCCATCTGGTGGCCCTTCGTCCGCGCCTGGGACCGTCGCCTGGCCGAGGAGGGAAGGGGAGCGATCCCTATGCGCGGACCCGACGACCCGCGCTCGGAATCGTCCGCTGCTCCTCCGCCGGAGCGAGCGAGAGCAGGAAGATGAGCACGGCGGTGAGCGCGCTGTTCCATCGCGTGCCGGTGGTGGCGCCGGGCAGGATCCACACGGAGAGGAAGAGCCAGATGGCCGCGAGGGTGTTGAGGAAGCGTGCCGGCGCGCTCGCGATCCCGAAGAGCGAGATCACCACCACCGCCAGGCCCACCACCCAGGTGTTGGTGAACTGCGCGCCCTCGTACGGGAGGAGAAAGGCCGAGATGAAGAGCCAGGCGCCGAGCACGACGCTCGCGATCCGCGGGCCTGCGTTGTTCATGGGTCGAACCTCCGGGGCGCCCACCTTCGCTAGGGGCCCCCAAGAAAGGACTGGGGCCGGGCCGAGGTGATGACAACCAGGCACAGGTCCGACGGCCGGGCGCGGGCCCGCCCGCATGCCCCGCTCTCCGCGGCGCGCGCCGAGCGCCTGCGGCGCGTCCTGGACCCCTTCGTGGATCGCTTCGACGCCGAGCGACGGATCGACAACGACCCCGTCGCGCTGGTGCGGCGCTACGCCGATCCGGCCGACCAGGAGATCGCCGGGTTGATCGCCTCCAGCTTCGCCTACGGACAGGTGGGCGTGTTCAAGCCGCGGATCGAGCGCCTGCTCGATCGGATGGGGCCCTCGCCCCGGGCCTTCCTGGAACGCTTCGACCCCCGCAGCGCGGCGCCTCGATTCGCGTGGTTCGCTTATCGCTTCCACGGACCCGGCGATCTGGGGGCGCTGCTCTGCGGCGCACGGGAGATCGTACGCGAGGCGGGGAGCCTCGGTCGTTTCCTGGGCGAGGAGCTCGCCCGCCTCGGAGATCTGCGCGCGGCCCTCGCGGTCTTCGCGGATCGCCTGCGGTCGGTCCCCGCTCCGGGGTTTCCTCGGCCGCGCGATCTCGACCACCTCCTCCCCGACCCGCGGCGTAAAAGCGCCTCCAAGCGCCTGCTGCTCTACCTGCGGTGGATGGTCCGCAAGGACCGCGTGGACCTCGGCGCCTGGGAGGCATGGATCCCGCGGCGGGCCCTCGTCGTCCCGTTGGACACCCACCTCTTTCGCGTCGCGCGCTTGCTCGGGCTGACGCGGCGGCGCGACGCCTCGTGGCGCACCGCGGAGGAGATCACCGCCTCGCTCGCGCGGCTCGACCCCGAGGACCCCGTCCGCTACGACTTCGTCCTCTGCCATCTGGGGATGAGTGGCCGCTGCCCCGCGCGGCGGGATCGGGAGGCCTGCCTCGCTTGCCCGCTGCGCGACGAATGCCACGCCGGACGGGCCGTCGCGCGCGCCCTCAGATCCGCCGATGGGTCGGATGCATCTCGTAGATGATCTCGCCGTTGCGGAAGATCCGTACGCTCCCCGAGGTCTGGGAGACCACGACGGCGATCGCCCGCGTGGTCGCGCTGATGTAGGCGGCGGCCGCGTGGCGCGCCCCGAGGCCGAGGGGGATCTTCACGTTCTGCCCGCCGCTCTGCAGGTAGCGACCGGCCGCGAGCACCACGCCGTCCTCGCGGATGACGAACGCGCCATCCAGGACGGAGAAGTTCTTCACCGCCTCCCGGATCTTCGGATCGAGGATGTTGCGCTCCGCCTCCGAGAGGCCCTGGAAAGGGTTGAGGGTGAGCTGGCGCGACTTTTCCATCACCGCGGTGGAGTCCCCCAGCACGAGGATGGTCCCCACGGGATGGCCTTCGAATCCTTCCTGTCCCACCGCCTGGGCGAGGAGGAGCACCTGTTCGGCGACGGCGAGTTCGATCTCGGGAGGAAGGCCGAGCGATTCGAGGGTGATGACGTCCTCGTCCTCCTCGCCGACCCGGATCTTGATCATCGTGTCGATGGTCTTTCCCTGGCCCGTCAGGCAGAGCACGGTCTCGCCGTTGCGGAAGAGCTTGCTGGTCAGCACGAGCGCGACCTTGATGCGCTCCATGCGCCCGTAGTCGTAGGCGGGCAGGGTGACGGCGCGGAATCCCTCCTCCTCGAGGGAGCGGGCGAGCGATTCCTGGGTCACCGCATAGACCAGCTTCTTGCGCCAGGGTTTGCCCTTGACCTCCTCGGCCGGAAGCGGGTGGTCGGAGACGTAGAGCAGGTGATCGACCGCCGACTTGCCGGCGAGGGAGAGCAGGGTGCGGAGGATGTCACGGTCCAGCTTGGCGGGTTCGGGCACGGGGGCCTCCCCAAGGGGTGTGCCGCTTCTGCACGGCCATGGGCCGGAGGTTATGATAGGGGCTCGATTTCGGCCAGGATTCCGGCGCTTGACGCCGGCTCGGAGCCGCTGCTAAGAAAGCACGCCTTTTTCTTGCCATAAAGGCAACTTGCAAGCAGGCAGGTGAGCTGCCGCTGAGGATGGAGGACAGGTGGACGCCAAGGATTTGAAGCGCTTTCAGACGATGCTCGAGGAGTCCCGGCAGGCCCTCCTGCAGAGCGCCAAGCGTACCCTCCTGGAGGAGTCGACCTTCGACACGGAGGATCTCCCGGACGAGATCGATTTGGCGTCGTCGGAGTACAACCAATCGATGGTCTTCCGCCTCCGGGACCGCGAGAAGTTCCTCCTGCGCAAGATCGAAAAGGCGCTCGACCGCATCCGCGAGGGCACCTTCGGGATTTGCGAGCGCTGCGAGGAGGAGATCAACATCAAGCGCCTCGAGGCGCGGCCCGTCACCACCCTCTGCATCCGCTGCAAGGAAGAGCAGGAGAAGAAGGAAAAGTCCTACCTCTGACCCCCCGGGCGGCACCCCGACGCCGCCGGTCCACGGACCCTTCGGCCGCGGGAGCCCTCCCGCGGCCTTTTGCGTGCCCGGACCTCGGGCGCATGCTCGGCGCAGCGTCGACCCAAGCCCATCAGGGCCCACGCCGGTGACGTCGGACGGCGGCCTGCGCGCTCAGGCTTCGATGTCCACGCGGACGAGGTGCTGGCCGAGCAGGAGGAGGTCGCCGGCCTTGAGGCGGGTGGGGGCCACGAGGCGGACGAAGGTCCCGTTCGAGGAACCGAGGTCGCGCAGGCGGATCTCCGCGCCCTGGACGCCGATGGCGGCGTGGCGCGCGGAAACGTAGCGGTCGTGGGGGAAGACCACGTCACCGGAGAGGCGGCCGACCAGGTTTTCGCCTTCGCGCAGCGGGAAGACCTCGCCGAGGATCCCGCCCTGCAGGATCTGCACGAGGCGGTAGCGGTAGCCCGGGTCGGGCGAGCCCCAGACCAAGGTGCCGTCCGCCGCGGGTGCGGGGGCGGGGTCCATCGGATCGAGGCGGAGGAGCTGGCGACCGAGCCGGACGTAGGCGCCCGGCGAGAGACGCGTCTCGCCGACCAGGCGCCGGTAGACGCCGTTGCGCGATCCGAGATCCTCCACGAAGAGCCCGCCCTTCGCGAAGAAGATGCGGCAGTGGCGGGGGCTGATGAAGGGATCGTCGAGGAAGGCGAGTGGACCGACGTCGCGCCCGATGATCACCTCGGCGTCGGGGAGGACCCAGAGGCTCTCCTCCATGCCGTCCTCGGTGAGGGTCACGAGCCGGGCGCGCCCTCCCTGGACCTCGCGCCCGCATTCGACGCAGAACGAGAAGCCGGCGGCGAGCTCCGAGCCGCAGTGCCCGCAGCGGCGCGCGTTCACCGGGTGGGGGAGGGGCGTCGCCTGCGCGGCGACCACGGGCTCCTTGGGGATGCGGCTCTCCTCGGGGACGAGAACCGACTCGCAGCCCGCGCAGAAGAGCTGGTCCTTGGGGTTGGCGAGGCCGCAGGCGAGGCATTCGGTCATGGTCGCATCCGACGAGAAAGATCCAGGAGGGTATCGGTGCGTCCGCGGGGCGTCAATCGCGCGTTCGGGGGAATGTGCGCCGCGCCATTACCGGCTGTCTGCAGCGAGGCGCGCCCGGATGCCGTCGAAGCCGCCCACGAGCGAGGACTTGCCGCCGCGCAGGCCGAGGGCGCGGATCTGCGCCTCGAGCTCCCGGGCGCGGTCGGCCGATCTCGGATGGCTGGCGAAGAAGCGGTCGACGGCGGAGGAACCCTCCCCCTCCAGGCGTTCGAGCTTGCGGAAGAAGGAGACCATCGCCTGCGGGTCGTAGCCCGCCGCCGCGAGATAGGAGAGGCCGAAGCGGTCCGCCTCCGCCTCGTCCTCCCGGCTGTAGGCGGCGATGTAGCCCTGGGCGGCGATGCCGGCGCCGAGCTGGGCGATGGCGCCGGGGCGATCGCCGAGGAGGATCGCCTGCAGGGTGTCCACCCCCAGGCGGGTGGCGAGCTGCTGGGCGGGGTGGTCGAGCGTCACGTGCGCCACCTCGTGGGCGAGGACGGAGGCCACCTCGGCCTCGGACTCCGCCGCGGCGATCAATCCGCTGTAGACGAAGAGGTACCCCCCGGGCAGGGCGAAGGCGTTGATCGTCTCGGGGTCGTCGATCACCTGTGTCTCGAACTCGAACTGCCGGTCGTCGGCGGGAACGGCGCCGACGATGCGGTTCTGGACCCGGGCGATCCACTCCTGGACCTCGGCGTCGTCGAGCATCTTCTCCCGCTGGCGGACCTCGGCGGCGAGCTCGGCACCGAGCCGGGCCTCCTGCTCGGGCGGGAGGAGGAGGCGCCCCACGGCGGCGGCCGGGGCCTGGGTGACGCGGGCGACCGTGGCGCAGGCGAGGGTCGTCAGCGCGCAGAGCACGAGCCACCGCAGCTTCATGCGGGGAAGTTGTCTATCGGAGGCGGAGGATGTGCTGCCCCAGGCGGAGGGTGTCGCCGCGGTGGAGCGGTGTGGGCACGCCGGAAGGAAGGCGGACGAAGGTGCCGTTGCTGCTCGAAAGGTCCTCGAGCAGGGCGTGGTCGCCGTCCCAGTAGAGGGCGCAGTGGCGGCCGGAGACGAAGCGATCCTCGGGGAGGAGGAGCTCGCCCAGGCGTCGGCCGATGCGGATCGGCGGAGCGAGGAGGTGGATGCGGCCGCGTCGCCCGCCCGGGAGCATCCGCGCGATCCGGAAGAGAACGCCTTCGGACGGCCGGGGGGAGCCGAGGAGGTCGGCGCTCCCCAGGCGGGGGTCGGGGTGGAGGATCGCGTCGAGGCGGAGGAGGTGATCGCCCACGGCGAACTCGTCGCCGACGCCGAGCCGTACCTGGCCGCCGATGCGCAGGTAGACGGCGCCCGCTTCCACGCGCAACAGCAGCCGTCCGTCGCGGTAGTCCACCGAGGCGGCGAGCGGCGCGACGAAGGGATCGCCCGCGAGCGGGATGTCGCCGTTGCGGCCGAGGGTGGCGCCCCCGGCGGGGATGGCGAAGCGCTCGCCCGGTCCCGTCGCACCACGCAAGACGACGAGCTCGGCTTCGCCGGGCCGGTACAGGTTCAGGGGAAACGGCGTGAGCGGGATGCCCGTCGGGGCGTGGGGGCCGTGCAGCGCGCCGCCGCATCTTGGACAGAAGGAGGCCGTGTGCGCGTCGAGGGCGTCGCAGGCGGGGCAGACGAGGTCGAGTTCGGCGAGGAGGACGTTCACGTTGGCGAGGCAGGACGATAGCAGAGGCGGGCGCAGTGGGCGCGGACTTCCCACGCTCAGTTCCTTGCCAACGCGAGAAGGGATCGTACGATCGTCGATGGACGGGTGGGAAGGTCTCTCCGGACGCCGGATGTTGCGTCCATGGGAGCCTCGCTCGCCGGCACGTATGCCCATGCTGCGCCTCAATGACATCCTCCAGCGCGTCGCGCAGTATCACCCGGATCCGGACCTGGATCTGATCAAGAAGGCCTACGTGTATTCGGCGAAGGTCCACCAGGGCCAGATCCGCAAGTCCGGCGAGCCGTATCTCGTCCATCCGCTCGCGGTGGCGGGCATTTTGGCCGAGCTCAAGCTCGACGAGGCCTCGATCGTCACGGGGCTCTTGCACGACACGCTCGAGGACACGCTCGCCACCAAGGAGGAGCTCGAGGAGCTCTTCGGCGAGGAGATCGCCAGTCTCGTCGACGGGGTCACGAAGCTGTCGCAGGTCCACTTCTCCAAGGAGGCGTCGGCCGAGGAGAAGCAGGCGGAGAACTTCCGCAAGATGATCGTGGCGATGGCGAAGGACATCCGCGTGATCCTCGTCAAGCTCGCCGACCGCACCCACAACATGCGGACCCTCGAGCACATGCGGCCCGACAAGCAGGCGCGCATCGCCCGGGAGACGCTCGACATCTACGCGCCCCTCGCCAATCGCCTCGGCATCGCCTGGATCAAGGCCGAGCTCGAGGACCTCTCCTTCAAGTACCTGCGGCCCACCGAGTTCGAGGAGCTCGCCCGCAAGGTGGCCGAGCGCAAGAAGGAGAAGGAGCGGGCCGTCGAGGAGACGTGTGCGCTCATCGAGCGGCGGATGAAGGAGGCCGGCCTCGATGTGCAGGTGTCGGGGCGGTGGAAGCACCACTATTCCATCTGGCGCAAGATGCGGGAGCAGGGCATCGAGTTCGAGGGGGTGCACGACCTCATCGCCTTCCGCATCATCACCAACACCGTCTCGAACTGCTACGAGGCCCTCGGCCTCGTCCACGCGCTGTGGAAGCCGGTGCCCGGTCGCTTCAAGGACTTCATCGCGATGCCGAAGCCGAACATGTATCAGTCGTTGCACACGACGGTCATCGGCCCCTTCGGCGATCGCATGGAGGTCCAGATCCGCACCCACGAGATGCACAAGGTGGCGGAGGAGGGCATCGCGGCGCACTGGGCCTACAAGGAGGGCCGCACCGGCTACGCCAAGGATCAGGACCAGAAGTTCGCCTGGCTGCGCCAGCTCATGGAGTGGCAGCAGGATCTCAAGGATCCGCGCGAATTCCTCGAGACGGTGAAGGTGGACCTCTTCACCGACGAGGTCTTCGTCTTCACCCCGCGCGGCGACGTCATCGATCTTCCGCAGGGCGCGACGCCCGTGGACTTCGCCTACTCCATCCACACGCAGGTGGGCGACCGCTGCGTGGGCGCGAAGGTCAACGGCAAGATCGTCCCGCTGCGCTACCGCCTCAAGAACGGCGACACGGTCGAGATCCTGACCAACCCCAATGGCTTCCCGTCCAAGGACTGGCTGACCTTCGTCAAGACCTCGCGGGCGCAGGCCCGCATCCGCGCCTACATCAAGCAGCAGCAGCGCGAGAAGGCCATCGCGCTGGGGCGGGACCTGCTCGAGCGCGAGCTGCGCCGCTACGGCGTGAGCCTTTCCAAGCTGCTCAAGCGCAGCGACTTGCCCAAGGTCTTGCAGGACATCGGGGTGAAGGCGCCGGAGGAGCTCTTTTCCTCGCTCGGTTACGGGAAGATCGCCCCATCCCAAGTCCTGCCGCACGTCGTCCCGCCGGAGAAGCTGCAGCAGGCCGAGCCGCAGCAGCCGGCGCCGGTCTCGCGCATCACCGAGATCTTCCGCCGCGTGGCGGGCAAGTCCGGCAAGAGCGGGGTGCGCATCAACGGCATCGACGACGTGATGGTTCGTTTCGGCCGCTGTTGCAATCCGGTGCCGGGCGACGAGGTGGTCGGCTTCATCACGCGCGGCCGCGGCGTGACGGTGCACACCGCCCACTGCGATCGCGTCCTGGCGATGGATCAGGAGCGGCGGGTGGACGTGCAGTGGGACGTGCGCGCGGGCGAGTTCAAGCGGCCGGTGACCGTGCGGGTGCTCACCTCCGACCGCCCCGGCCTGCTCGCCGACATCTCGCAGAAGTTCTCCGCCGCTGGGGTGAACATCTCGCAGGCGAACTGCCGCTCCACCGGCGACGACCGCGCGGTCAACACCTTCGAGGTGGCCATCTCGGACCTCAAGCAGCTCCAGGGCGTGATGAGCGCCATCGAGCGCATCCAGGGCGTCTACTCCGTCGAGCGGGTCTGATTCAGCGGTCGGTCGTCCCGGTGCCGAAGGGGGGAATCAGCTTCTCCAGCTCGCGGCGAATCCGGCGCCCGCCCTCCTCGGCGAGCAGCGGGAGGAAGGCGCTGGGGTCCAGATCCTCGAGGCGAGGGCGCGCCACGGTCCCGCGGATCCGATAGCGGATGGGCACGGGCTCGTCCGGCCGCAGTTCGTTGCGGGTCAGAACCCGCACGTACTCCGGTTCGAGGGCGGTCTGCGCCTCGAGATCCAAGTTCGCCGTCAGGCTCCATCGACCGCCCAGGCGGGTGCGCCCCATCGGCGCGTCGATCTCCAGGGGCTCTTCGATCTCCACCCAGCCTTTGCGCACCGAAAAGCGGAGGTCCCAGTCGCCGAGGCGGGTCTCGCCGGGCGTGGCGGGCTGGGCGGTGGGCAGGTCCGCCTTCTCGAAGAGGCCGGTCAGGCTCTGTGCGATGGCGCCGGGCAGGTCGAGGGTGCGCCAGACCAGATCGCGCGCGCGGACCGATGCCTGGCCCGTGGCAGAGCGCAGCATGCGCGGCGTGCCGAGGTCCTCGCCCGCGAGGTCGAGGGAGGCGCCGAGGCGGCCCACGAGCGCCTCGGCGCGCAGCGGCAGATCCTCGAAGGCCACGTCGGCGATCGAGGCGTCGAGGACCCAGCGCACCGGCTCGGCGGCCAGATCCAGGCGGCTGCCGCCCCCGTCGATCTCCGCGCCGTAGGCCTCGGCGCCCAGGGAGCGGACGACCAGGGTGGAGGCGACGTAGGAGGCGAGGGCGTCGAGGTCCTCGAGGGTGAAGACGGTGCGCCCGCGCTCGATCCAGCGAAGCTCGGCGTCGACCACGGCGATGTTCTCGAGATCGACGTCCATGCGCCGCCGTTCCTCGGGCGGGAGGCGGGGGAGATCCCATTGCCCCGACGAGAGGCGGACGAGGTTGGCCTGTGCCGACTCGAAGCGGAGTTGGTCGAGGACCATGCGCCGGCCGCGGCTGGTGATGAGCGGCCAGATGCGGAGCCTCGCCTCCACCGTCTCCGCCACGAAGATCGGGACCTCCGTGCGCCCCGCGACCCGCAGGCCGCGCACCCGCACCCGCGGGCGCGGAAGGACCGCGGCTTCGAGATCGTCGAACACGACCTCCCGATCGAGCCTCGCCGAGACGGCGGGAAGGACGCGCTGGCGCACCTGCGCCTCCATGGCATCGCTCTGGACGAAGAGGACGAGGAGGAGGGCGAGGACGACGAGGATCGCCACGAAAACGAGGAGGGCGATCCCGAGCAGGCGCAGCGCGCGGGCGGGTGCGGAGGAGGGCGACGCCATGCGGCGAAGCTGGGGTGCGTCGCCCTTCGGGGCAAGGGGTTTCCCACAGCGCGGGGCGCGTTGAATCTTGACGCGTCGCGCGCGCCCGTTGGAGGGTTCGGAGGATGTCTGGCTGGTTCGCCAGGGGGCTCGTGCTCTCCGCCCTCGCGCTCGGCGCATGCGCGCCGCCCAAGGCCACGTGGACGCGGCGGCCCGACCCGCGCCCGGCGGGGACGGCGACCCGCCCGCCGCCGGTCTCCGTGGACGGAGCCGGCGGGCACGGCGGCGGCGGGCCCGTGCACGTCGTCCGCGAAGGGGAGACGCTGTACTCCATCGCGCGTCGCTACGGCGTGGACCTGGACGAACTCATGGACCGGAACGAGATCTCCGACCCCCGCACCCTCGCGGTGGGGCGCGAACTCGTCCTCCCGCCGCCCCGGCCGACCGCGGGCGGCACCCCCACCCGGGCGGCGAGTGCGGTGCAGGTGGCCTCGGCCGGCTCGGCGCCTCCGCCGCCGCCCTCGACCTCCGTGCAGCGTGCGCCGCCGCCGAGCGGCGCCCCCGCGCTGCGTTGGCCCGTCAAGGGGGTGGTCCACAGCCGGTTCGGCCCGCGGGGCAAGGTCCGGCACGACGGCATCGACATCGCGGCGCCGGAGGGAACGCCCATCCACGCCGCCGCCGACGGCGAGGTCATCTTCGCGGGCGTGCAGCGGGGGTACGGCAACCTCGTCATCCTCCGCCACGAGGGCGGCTGGGTCACCATCTACGCCCACAACCGCAAGAACCTCGTCCGCGAGGGCGACCGCGTGCGGCAGGGGCAGGTGATCGGCGAAGTGGGGCGGACCGGCCGCGCCACGGGGCCGCACGTACACTTCGAGGTGCGCAAGGGAACCAGCCCCGTCGATCCGCAGAGCATCCTGCCCCGGTAGGAGCGCGCCGCCTTCAAGCGGTCCTGTAGTTGTCCACCATCTTGTAGCGCGTGGCGTACAGCCCGAACGCCAGCCCAGCCGCCATGGCGAAGGCGGCGAAGAAGAACATCTGGAAGGCCATCTGGCTCAGGCCGGTGGTCGCCACGAGCCCCTGCACGCCCGCGTTCTTCATGCCCGCGTTCACCAAGAGCACCCAGAGGTTGCCCACGGTGGTGGACAGGCTCCAGAAGCTCATGATCACGCCCTTCAGCTTGGCGGGGGCCTGGCTGTAGGCGAACTCGAGGCCGGTGGCGGAGACGAGCACCTCGCCGAAGGTGAGGAGCGCGTAGGGCACGACCTGCCAGAGGATGGAGGTCGTGTGGCCGGCGTCGATCGAGAGCTGCAACGCGCCCGCGACGATCCAGGAGAAGCCCGCGAAGATCATCCCCGCCGTCATGCGCCGAAGGGGCGTGACGCGGATCCCCATCCGCTCGAGCACCGGGTAGAGCACCACGTTGTTGAAGGGGATGAGGATCATCACCAGCAGGGGATTGAGCGCCTGCATCTGGGACGGATTGCGGAAAAAGCCCCAGTCGGGAAGCTGCATGCGCTGCGCCTGCAAGATCCACGTGGAGGCTTTCTGATCGAAGAGCGACCAGAAGGGCGTCACCAAGAAGAAGACGATCAGGATGCGCAGCACCGTGCGCACGCCCTCCACGTCCTCGGCGGGATGGATCGCGGTGGCGCGGTCGATCTGGCGCGAGAGGGCCGTCCCGAAGAAGGCGAGGAAGAGGACGATGCCCAGGCAGAGCGCGGAGACGAAGCCGATCCACGGCAGGGTGAAGAGGGCGCCCACGCCGAGGACGACGCCGGCCACCGCCATGGGCAGGCCGGCGCCGCGGCCGGCACCCGGCGCGAGAAGGGCGGTGCGGGCGATCGCCAGAAAGCCGTGTGGATCCCGAGGCGAGGGCGGCACGTGCACGTAGTGCTTGCGGCCCGCCCAGAAGATCGCGGTGGCCACGAACATGAGCAGGCCGGGGATGCCGAAGGCCACGCTCGGACCGAAGCGATCGAGGGTCAGGGGAATGAGCAGCGAGGCGAAAAACGAGCCGAAATTGATGATCCAGTAGAAGGCGTCGTAGACCTTCTGCGCCAGGTGCTTGTTGGACCGGTCGAACTGATCGCCCACGAAGGAGGAGACGCAGGGCTTGATGCCGCCCGAGCCGAGGGCGATGAGGAAGAGGCCGGTGTAGAAGCCCGCGGGGTTCGACTCGAAGATCGCGAGGCAGGCGTGGCCGGCGCAGTAGACCAGGCTCAGGTAGAGGATGGTGCGGTACTTGCCGAGCCACTTGTCGGCGAGCCAGCCGCCGAGCAGGGGGAAGAGGTACACCCCCATCACGAAGAGGTGGAAGATGTCGGTGGCCTCGCGCTCGCGGGCCGCGAGATCCCCCCGGTCGACGAGCAAATGGCCGACCAGGAAAATCGTCAGGATGTTGCGCATCCCGTAGAAGCTGAAGCGCTCGCAGGCCTCGTTGCCGATGATGAACGGGATCTGCCGGGGCAGGCGCGCCTTCGCCTCGGCGGGCGGTGCGACGGAGCTGACGTGGGCCATCGGCCCTCCATACCCCAGCCCGCCGTCTCTTCCAAGACGCATTGACAAGGCGAGCGGGGGGTTGCTACCCCAGGGCCAGCGGCGTGGACGATTCGTCTTCCCCTGCCTGTTGGAGGAACGTGGATACCCTCTTCTCGGCGCTGATCTGGCTGATTCCCGTGCTCCTCTCCCTCTCGGTGCACGAGTGGGCCCACGCGGCCTCCGCCTACCGGCTCGGGGACGACACGGCGGCGCGCCTGGGGCGGATGACCCTCAATCCGCTGGCACACATCGATCCGGTCGGGACGATTCTCCTGCCGGCTCTGCAGCTCGTCTCCACCCAGGCGATCTACTTCGCTTGGGCGCGGCCCGTGCCCGTCAACCCGGCCCGCTTCGCCCGAGGCGTATCCATGTCCACCGGCAACGTGCTCGTCTCCGCGGCGGGGCCGGCCTCGAACCTCGCCCTGGCGCTGATCTCCGCGGTCCTTCTCGGGCTGGGGTACCGCCATGGCTGGGGCGAGGGCGCCGGCGTCGCCTTCTTGCAGGCGATGCTCGTCATCAACGTGGTGCTGGCGGTCTTCAACCTCCTGCCGGTGCCGCCGCTCGATGGCAGCAAGGTCCTGCACGGCCTTCTGCCGCGCCGCGCCGCCGCCGCCTACGAGCAGATCTTCCCGTATGCGCCCTTCCTCCTCCTCGCCGTGATCTTCTTCGGGCGAAACCTCATCTTCGGGCCCATCCAGGTCCTGCAGGGGTGGATGTACGGGATCGCCCGGGCGATCGTGGGGTGACCGTGAGCAGGCCACGCGAAGCCGCCGACAACGTGGAAGCCTCCCCGGAACTGCTGGCGGCCTCGGCCGGCTTCACGCTCAAGCTCCCCGCCTTCGAGGGGCCGCTCGATCTGCTGCTGCACCTCATCCGGGAGCACAAGCTCGACATCTTCGACATCCCCATCGCCTTCATCCTGGACGAGTACCACGCCTACCTCGCCCGGATGCGGAGCTTGAATCTGGACGTGGCCAGCGAATTCCTCGTCATGGCGGCGACGCTGGCGCACATCAAGAGCCGCATGCTCTTGCCGCGCGACGAGGCGCCGCCGGAGGAAGCCGAGGAGGACGCCGGGGATCCGCGGGCGGAGCTGGTGCGTCGGTTGCTCGAGTACCAGAAATACAAGGCGGCGGCCGAGGATCTCGCGCGGCAGGATCTGCTCGGGCGCAACGTCTTCACCCGAAGCGCGCGCTACGCCCCCGTCCCGCTCGCGGAGGGCGAGCTCGGCCTCAAGGAGGTCTCGGTCATCAAGCTGATCGAGGCCTTCGACCAGGTGCTCGCGCGCCTCACGCCGGAGCGGCAGCACGAGGTGCGTCTCGAGCGCATCTCCATCGGCGAGGCGATCGACCGGATCTCCGCCCGCCTCCTCGAGCGGGACGAGGTGGAGTTCTGGGATCTCTTCGAGGGAGAGGTGGAGCGCCAGCGGGTGATCGCCACCTTCCTCGGCCTGCTCGAGATGGTCCGCCTCCGGCTGGTGCGCGTGGTACAAAGGGAGGTGGACGCCTCCATCCGCATCCTGCGCACCGAGCGGCTCGGCGCCGCGACGGTGGACGTGCAGGACGACTACGCCTGATCCCGGGAGATTCCCTTGAGCGAGGATTGGAAGAACCAGAGCGAAGAGGCGGGCGCGCCGCCGAGCGCAAAGGACGCCCCCGTGGAGGGCGGGAGCGCTGCGGCCGCCTCCGTCGACGCGATCGAGGGCGATCCGGACGATGCCCGCACGCCGGAGGAGGAAGCGCTCGCCCAGGCGCGCGAAGCGGACGAGGAGGAGCCCGCCGCGGAGATCGCGGAGTGGGAGCCCGACGGCGATTTCGAAAAGCTCGAGGCGAAGGCGCGCCGGCTCTCGGACGAGCAGGTCCGCAACATCGTCCACTCGCTCCTCTTCGTGGCCGACAAGCCGCTGACCATCGCGCGGATCCGCGAGGTCACGGGGCTTCCTCCCGCGCGCATCCAGAAGGCCCTCGATTCGCTTTCGGGCGATCTGCGCGAGGGCATTTCGGGCGTGGTCCTCTCGGAGGTCGCCGGCGGTTGGCAGCTCCGCACCGCGCCCGAGTCGGCCGAGTACGTGCGGCGCTTCCTCCAGATCAAGCCGCGGCGGCTCACGCGGGCGGCGCTGGAGACGCTCGCCATCATCGCCTACCGCCAACCGGTCACGCGGCCGGAGATCGAGGAGATCCGCGGCGTGGACAGCGGCGCCGTGATCAAGGCGTTGCTGGAGTGGAAGCTCGTCAAGATCCTCGGCAAGAAGGACGAGGTGGGGCGGCCGCTGCTCTACGGCACCACGCGCGAATTCCTCGAGTTCTTCCAGCTCAAGGACCTCGCCTCCCTTCCGACGCTGCGGGAGTTCCACGAGCTCACCGAGGAGAGCCGGGCCATCGTCGAGGAGGAGCTCGGCCCCGAGGCGGTGGCGGGGATCGGGACCACCGTGGAGGAGCTCTTCGATCCGACCTACCTCGAGGAGGAGAAGGAGCGGATCGCCAAGAGCGAGGCCGCGCTCGCCGACCTCGAGCAGGCCATGGCCGAGGCGGAGGAGAAGGCGCGCACCGTCGACGCCTCGCTGCAGGGTGGGGCGACCGGAACGGAGGGGGAGTGATGCCGGCGGAGCGCTTGCAGAAGATTCTCGCGCGCGGCGGCATCGCGTCGCGCCGCGCCGCGGAGAAGCTCATCCTCGAGGGACGTGTGGCCGTCAACGGCAAGGTGGTGCGGGAGCTCGGCATGCGCGCCGATCCGGAGAAGGACCGCATCACCGTGGACGGCAAGCCCGTGGCCCGCGTGGAGGAGACCATCCACCTGATGTTCTACAAGCCGCCGAAGGTGGTCACGACCCTCTCGGATCCCGAGGGGCGACCGGCGGTGGGCGATTTCCTTCGGCCGCTGAAGATCCGCGTCTTCCCGGTGGGGCGCCTCGATTGGGATGCCGAGGGGGCGCTGCTGCTCACCAACGACGGCGAGCTCGCCCACAAGCTCGCGCATCCGCGCTGGGGCGTGCCCCGCACCTACCGGGTGAAGGTGAAGGGCCAGCCCACCGAGGAGACGCTGGAGCGCATGCGCAAGGGCGTCCGCCTCGAAGACGGCATGGCGCGCGCCACCTCGGTCGAGGTGGAGAAGAACCTCGTCAAGAACGCGTGGCTGCGGCTCGAGGTGCGGGAGGGCCGGCACCACCTGGTCAAGCGGCTCTGCGAGGCCGTGGGCCATCCCGTCGACCGTCTCGTCCGCCTGGACTACGCCGGCGTCGGCCTCGGGGACATGGAGCCGGGCGATTTGCGCTTCCTCTCTCCGACCGAGGTGCGCCGGCTGAAGGAGGCGGTCCGCCACGAGGCGCCGACCCCGCCCGGCGGCCTGC